>Ga0326597_10013902_pt1 | contig 10560 bp, 11 predicted proteins | sample RVTome_12_FD_203789 | JGI IMG/M metagenome (GOLD analysis project Ga0326597, IMG submission 203789) | Soil microbial communities from uranium-contaminated site in the Upper Colorado River Basin, Wyoming, United States - RVT100D185 | ecosystem: Environmental > Terrestrial > Soil > Contaminated >... | reverse complement strand
CCCTACCGAGGATTCACGATGGCCACCGCTGTGGACAAATGGCCCGCCCCCGCCTGACTCTTGGCGGTCACGGCGAGTATCCCGAAGCGGGGCCTTGCGGATCGGCGGGGCGTCATTATGCTGCGGTCGTCCGCGAACCCTACCGACCGGCATCGGAAACAGGGCGGTGTTTCGCGGCCTGGGTGTTCGCCATAAGGGAGGTCGTCCATGAACGTTGCATCCGGGTCTCAAATGACGCTGGCCGGCGCGCTGTGGCCGGTGCGCCGGGCGAGCCGGCCGGCGCTTCGCGCGATCGCGCTGATGCTGCTCGGCACGGTCGCGCTCTGGCTGTCGGCCAAGATCCAGGTGCCGCTGTGGCCGGTGCCGATCACCATGCAGACCTTCGTCGTGCTGACTCTCGGCGTCGCCTATGGCTGGCGCCTTGCCGGCGCGACGTTGCTGCTCTATCTCGCCGAAGGCGCGATCGGCCTGCCGGTGTTTGCCGGGACTTGGAGCGAGGGCGCCGGGATCAAGCACCTGGTCGGGCCGACCGCCGGCTACCTGTTCGGCTTCGTGATCGCCGCCGTCATCGTCGGGCGGCTGGCCGAGCGCGGCTGGGACCGCAACGCCGTTACGGCCGGTGCCGCGATGGTTATCGGCAACCTCGTGATCTATGCCCTGGGCATCGCCTGGCTCGGCGCGATGATCGGCTATGGGACGGCGATCGACGTGGGTCTGCTGCCGTTTCTCGTGGGCGACGCGCTGAAGGTCGCGCTGGGGGCCTGTCTGTTGCCGCTCGCGTGGAAGCTGATCGGGCGGTGACGCGGCCGATCCGGGATATGTTCTAGAGCGTGCGGACCCCGGCCGCGTTGTAGGTCGTGTGGCAGAAGTCCCGGAACGCCTCGGCGCAGGAGTCGAGGCGGGCACCGCGCCTCCAGGCAAGGCCGACATCCATGGTCGGCACCACCTCCGGCATGGCGCGCGCCTCGATGCGGTCGCCCTCGAGCGACCACGGGCGGTAAACCATGTCGGACAGGATGGCGACGCCCTGGCCGGTCGCCACGAGACTGCGCACCGCCTCGACCGACGAGGTGCGGAAGGCGACGGTCGGCCGCAGTTTGGCCCGCTGCCAGTACCGCAACGCCGTCTTCTCCGCTTCGTCGATCGTGAGCATGATATAGGGCTCCGGCGCGATATCGCCGAGCGATAGCCGCTTGGCCTGCAGCAACGGATGATTGGCGGACAGCCACAGCCGCCGCTTCGATTGAATCAGCACCTCCGTTTCGATCCGATCGGCGTTGCGCAGGTTCGACGTCAGAATCACGGCAAGATCGATGTCGCCGGCGATGAGCCGGCGCTCGATATCGCTGCGATCCATCTCGTGCAGCCTCGTGTCGACTCCGGGAAAGGCGCGGCGAAAGCGGGCGAGCGGCGCGGGCAGGAAATAGCCGGCCACCGTGTAGGTCACCGCGAGGGAGAAGCTGCCGGAGACATCGCTGCGCGCCCGCCGGGGCGCCTGCGTGGCGTCGGCGACCGCCGACATGATATTGCGCGCGTGCTGCAGGAATTGCGTGCCCTCGTAGGTGAGGGTCACACCCTTGGGGTGGCGGCGGAACAGCCGGACGCCGGTTTCGCGTTCCAGCGCCTTGATCGCCTCGGTGACCGCCGATTGCGACACGCCGAGGGTCGAGGCCGACTGCGACACCTTGCCGGTCTCGGCGGTGGCGATGAAGTAGCGGATCTGGCGGAGGGACAGGCTCATCGGAATTTCCGATAACAGATACCCCAACTTTCTGATTTTACAATAGGCGAGGCGTGGGCAAGGATTCCACCGCGTTCCCGGCACCATTGTCGGCGACCGGGGCAACAATAGAGCCGCCAAATCGGCCGGTTCGAGACATCGGGGAGCGAGGAATGAAAATTAACGCCAATGTCATCAGCGTGCTCTCGGGCGGAGCCCTGGCCTTCGGCTTGGCCGCGACCGCGGCTCAGGCCGACGAGTGGTATCCGTTCAAGGTCGAGGTGTGGGATCCGCCGTTCAACATGGAAAGCCCGCGCAGCGAAATCGAATATGCGGCGCTGGAAAAGGCGTCGAAGAAGTGGGACATCTGCGTGTCGTTCCCGCACATGAAGGACGCCTACTGGATGGCGGTCGACTACGGCGTCGTCGCCGAATCCGAACGCCTCGGCGTCAAGATGCAGCTCGTCGAGGCCGGCGGCTACACCAACCTCAACAAGCAGATCTCGCAGATCGAGGACTGCGTCGCCGCCGGCGCGCAAGGCGTGGTCATCGGGGCGATCTCCTATGACGGCCTGAACAACCTGGTGAAGGAGGTCCGCGGCAGGGGCATTCCGGTCATCGACGTCATCAACGGCATGTCGTCGCCCGAGTTGTCGGCGAAGTCGCTCGTCTCGTTCGGCGAGATGGGATTCAAGGCCGGCGAATACATCGCCAAGCTGCACCCGGCGGGCAGCGGCAAGGTGAAGGTCGCCTGGTTCCCCGGACCCCCGGGCGCCGGCTGGGTCGAGGCCGGCAACACCGGCTTCCTGAAGGCGGTCGCCGGCAGCGACATCGAGGTCGTCGACACCAAGTACGGCGACACCGGAAAGGAGGTCCAGCTCAAGCTGGTCGAGGACACGCTCGAGGCCTATCCGGACATTCAATACGTCGTCGGCACGTCGCCGACTGCCGAGGCGGCGATCGGACTGCTGCGCGACCGCGGTCTCGCGGACAAGGTCAAGGTCCTGGCGTATTACTTCACGCCGGGCGTCTACGAAGGCATCAAGGCCGGACGCATCATGGCGGCGCCGACCGACTCGGCGGTCATCCAGGGTCGCATCGCGATCGATCAGGTCGTGCGAATCCTGGAGGGCAAGGACTACCAGAAGCACGTCGGACCGCAGCTCTACGTGATCGACTCGAGCAACATCAACTCGTTCGACTACGAATCGTCGCTGGCGCCGGCCGATTTCAAGCCGACGTTCTCGGTCGACTGAGACCGCGGTCGTAGCGTTCGTGACCGGGTCGGTTGCGGAGCGGGACGGGGCCCCCGGCGGCGGGGCCCCGCCTTTGCTCCGCTTGGAGAAGCTGTCCAAGCACTTTCCGGGCGTCGTCGCGCTCGACGAGGTGACTCTCGACCTGCGGGCGGGCGAGGTGCACGTCCTCTTCGGCGAGAACGGCGCGGGGAAGTCGACGCTGATCGCGCTCGTGGCGGGCGCGCAGCGTCCGACCGCGGGTCGCATCCACTTCCGCGGCGCGGCCGTCGAGCTCGGCTCGGTCCACGACGCCCGGGCGCTCGGCATCGGCGCGGTATTCCAGGAGTTCTCGCTCGTGCCGCAGATGACGGTCGAGGAGAACCTGTTTCTCGGCGCCGAGCAGATGGACGGCCCGTTCCTCGGCAAACGGCAGATGCACGCCCGCGCCCGCGAAATCCTCGACCGGCTGGGGTTCCCGCTCAAGCCGACGCAGCGGGTCGCCTACCTGTCGCGCGCCGAGCAGCAGATGGTGGAAATCGCCAAGGCGTTCCGCTCGCAACTGTCGATCCTCATTCTCGATGAGCCGACGGCCTCGCTCACCGAACGCGAGACCGAACGACTGTTCAGCCTCATCGCCCAGGCCAAGGCGCAGGACGTGGGCGTCATCTACATCACGCATCGACTGAGTGAGATCCGGCGCATCGGCGATCGGATCACCGTGCTGCGCGACGGCCGCTACGTGGCGACCCTGGGCGTTGCCGATGCGACCGAAGGCCGCCTTGTCGAATTGATGACCGGCCGGGTCATCTCGCAGATCTTTCCGACGATCGCGTATCGGCCGGCCGAGACGGTCCTGACGGTAGCGGGGCTGACGACGGCCACCGGCTCCGTCAAGAACGTTTCGTTGACCGTGCGCGCCGGCGAGATCGTCGGGCTCGCCGGCCTGGTCGGTTCCGGCAAATCCGAAGTGGCGCGCGCTTGTTTCGGCGTCGAGCCGGTAAGGTCGGGGCGCGTCACTTTCGCCGGCGCGGACACAACCGGCCGCGCGCCGCGCGACATGCTGGCGCGCGGGTTCTTCTATCTGCCCGCCGACCGGCGCGAAGAGGGGCTCGTGATGTTGCGCGGCGCGCGGGAAAACATCGCGCTGCCGTCGCTCGCCCTGCCGGCCTTCTCGGGCCGGCTGTTCCTGCGCCGCCGGTCCGAGCAGGGGCACACGGTCGAGATCGCCCGGCGCCTCAACTTGCAGCCGCTCAATGTCGAGCGCGCGGTCGACCAATTCTCCGGCGGCAACCAGCAGAAGGTGCTTCTCGCCAAGGCCTTGTCGCGCGAGGTCAAGCTGTTCGTCTTCGACGAGCCGACCGTCGGCGTCGATGTCGGAACGCGCGTCGCCATCTACGAGTTCATCCGCGACCTGTGCCAGGCCGGGGCGGCAATCCTGCTCGTGTCCTCGGACCTGCCGGAAATCCTGCATCTGACGAACCGCGCCTATGTCATGTATCGCGGGACGTTGCGGACGGAGCTCGTGGGCGACGACATCACTCAGGACAAGGTGTTGAGCCACTTTTTCGAACGACAGGCCGCGTGATGGCGAAAGACGGGTCAAAGGCGGCGCCGGCGCGGACGGCCAAGGCATGGCTGCAACGGCTGTTCGTTCGGCTCGGCGTGCTGCCGTTCCTCCTGGTCGTTGCCGTCGTCGTCTTCGCGCTTCTCTCGGACAATTTCCTGACGTCGCGCAACCTCGTCAATGTGGCGCGCCAGTCCACCTATCTGACCATGGTCGCGATGGGACAGATGCTCGCCCTGATCACGGGCGGCTTCGACTTGTCGGTCGGGACCATGCTGGCGCTGACGTCGGTGGTCGGGGCGACGGCGATGGCCACGACCTATGCCGCGGCGCCGGACGCCGTTGCCCTCGCCGTCGCGCTCGGCGTCGTGGCCGGGCTCGGCGCCGGGGTATCGATCGGGGTCGTCAACGGCGTCGGAGTCGCGGTCTTCAACGTGTCGCCGTTCATGATGACGCTGGGCATGGCCTCGGTCGGTTTCGGCATCGCGCTCTATATGACGGGCGGCGTGCCGGTCTATGGCATGCCGCCGGCCTTCGGCGCGACGTTCGGCTTCGGCCAGTGGCTCGGCATTCCGGCGCCGATCTATGTCACGGTCGCCTTGATCGCGGCGATGTACGTCGTCCTCAACTGGACGCGCATGGGTCGTTACTTCTACGCGATCGGCGGCAACGTCAAGGCGGCGTCCCTGTCCGGGATCAACGTTCGTCTCTATCTGTTTCTCGCCTATGTCCTGTGCAGCGCGATGGCGACGGTTTCCGGCCTGATGCTGACCGCGCGCCTGGAAACGGGCGAGGCGAACATCGGGGCGGCGATGCCGCTGGAATCGATCGCGGCCTGCGTCATCGGCGGCGTCTCCCTGCGCGGCGGCGTCGGGCGGGTCGGCAGCGTCGTCCTGGGGGCGATCTTCATCGGCCTGATCCAGAACGGCATGAACCTGGCGCGGATCGAGTCGTATTTGCAGACCGTGGTGATCGGCGTCCTGCTCATCGTCGCGGTGGTCGCCGATCAGGTCCGCCAGCGTTTCATCGCAAGCCTGCAGGATTGAGCGAGCGGCGCAACGAGGACGAGTAGGATCGGGAGGGTTGCATCATGGCTTTGGCAATCAATTGCGACATGGGCGAGGCATTCGGCCTGTATCGCATGGGCGACGACGCCGGCATCATGCCGTACATCACCCTGGCCAATGTCGCCTGCGGCTTCCATGCGTCGGACCCGGTGGTGATGCGCGAGACGGTCCGCCTGGCCAAGCGGCACGGCGTCAAGGTCGGCGCGCACCCCTCGCTTCCCGACCTGCAGGGCTTCGGCCGACGCGAGATGAAGATGGACCGGGACGAGCTGTCCGCCTGCATCGTCTATCAGGTCGGCGCGCTCAAGGGCTTTCTCGAGGCCGAAGGGATGCGCCTCAACCACGTCAAGCCGCACGGCGCGCTCTACGGCATGGCCGCCCGCGACGAGGGCGTGGCGCACGCCGTCGCCGACGCGGCGCAGGTGTTCGGCGTGCCGCTCTTCGGCATGGCCGCGACGAAGCACGAGGAGGTCTATGCCGGGCGCGGCATACCGTTCTTCGCCGAGTTCTACGTCGACCTCGACTACGACGACACCGGACGGCTCATCATCACCCGCGAGCACGCGGCGGTCGAGCCCGAAGCCGCGGCCAAGCGGACGCTGCGCGCCATCAAGGAGGGCAAGGTGCGGTCAGTGCAGGGAACCGACATTCCGATGCGCGCCGATTGCATCTGCGTCCATTCCGACACGCCCGGCGCGGTCGCGCTCGCCAAGGCCGTTCACGACGCGATCAAGGGTTACCTGGGGTAGGCGACGAAGGCCGATGATTGAACGACGGACGCCATGAAGAAAGTCCTGATCGCCAATCGCGGCGAGATCGCCTGCCGCGTCATTCGCAGTTGCCGCGACCTCGGCCTGCGGACGGTCGCGGTCTATTCCGAGGCCGATGCCGGCGCGCTCCACGTCGCGCTGGCCGACGAGGCCCATCCGATCGGGCCCGCCCCGGCCAAGCAAAGCTATCTGGTCGTCGCGAACATCCTGGACGCGGCACGGGCGGCGCGGGCCGACGCCGTGCATCCGGGCTACGGCTTTCTCGCCGAGAACGCCGGATTTGCCCGCGCCGTGGCCGTGGCCGGGTTGACCTGGATCGGGCCGATGCCGGAGACCATCGAGGACATGGGCGACAAGGAACGGGCGCGGCTGCTCGCCAGATCGGCCGGGGTGCCGATCCTGCCGGGGAGCGCCCGGTTCGGTCCGGGCGACCTCGCGGGGATCGAAGAGGCGGCCGACGACGTCGGGTATCCGCTCCTGGTCAAGGCCTCGGCGGGCGGCGGCGGCATCGGCATGCGCCGTGTCGACGCGCCGGTCGACCTGAGCAAGACCGTCGCGGCGACCCAGGCCCTGGCGGAAAAGTCGTTCGGGGACGGCGCGATCTATCTCGAGCGGCTGGTCCGCCGGGCGCGCCACGTGGAAATCCAGGTGTTCGGCTTCGGCGACGGCCACGCCATTCACATGTTCGAGCGCGACTGCTCGGTGCAGCGACGCTATCAGAAGATCGTCGAGGAAAGCCCGGCCCCGAACCTTCCGGCCGCGATGCGCCGGTCGATGGCCGAGGCCGCGGTCGCCCTGGCCAGGCAGGAACGCTATCGCGGCGCCGGCACGATCGAGTTCGTGGTCGACGCCGAAACCAACGAGTTCTTCTTTCTGGAGATGAACACCCGGATCCAGGTCGAGCACCCGGTGACCGAGCTGGTGACGGGACTCGATCTCGTCGCGCTGCAGATCCGGCTGGCCCGCGGCGACGACCTCTCGGGCCTCCGGCAGGGCGATGTCCGAACCGAGGGTCATGCGATCGAATGTCGCGTCTATGCCGAGAATCCGGCCAGGAACTTCCTGCCCTCGCCGGGCCGGCTCGCGCGGTTTGCGCCGCCGAACGGGCCCGGGGCCGCGCGCGTCGATACCGGCGTGCGCGAGGGCGATCAAATCACGTTCCATTACGATCCCATGATCGCCAAGGTCATCGCGCATGGCGCCGACCGCGATCGGGCCGCCGATCGGATGGCTGCGGCGCTCAACGGATTCGTCGTCGAGGGGGTGGCGACGAATATCCCGTTCCTGCGCCGGCTGATGGATCACGCGGCGTTCCGCGCCGGCGAGACGCATACCGGCTTCATCGAGATGTACGCCGGCGAGCTCGTTCAGTCGTAGAGGGGTTTGGGGAGACGCGCGCATGATCTACCGGGAACCGAAATTCCTGCCGGGCGGCGATCGCTACGTGCTGATCGAATTCGGCAACGAGATGAACCTCGAGCTGAATTTCATGGCGCAGGGGTTGGCGACGGCGATCGAGCAGAACCGGACGAAAGGCGTTATCGAAACCGCGCCGTGCTTTGCCTCGATGCTGGTCCATTACGATCCGGATGCGATCGGCTACGCGGATCTCAAGAAGGAGATGATGTCGCTGGTCGGCGCGCTCGGCCCCTCGGAGGACATCGAGCTCGATAGCCGGCTGTTCTATTTTCCCACCGTCTATCTCGATCCGTGGACGCGGGAGTGCGTGCGCGACTACTGCGAGAAAATCGTCAAGAAGGAATCCGATCCCGAATTCATCGCGCGCCTGAACGGGCTCACGGACGCGCAGCAGTTCGTGCGCGTCCACTCCGGCACCGAGTACTGGGTCGCCTCGCTCGGGTTCTGGCCCGGGCTGCCGTTCATGATGGCGCTCGATCCGCGCTGCGTGCTGACGGCGCCGAAATACAACCCGCCGCGAACCTGGACGCCACAAGGCACCGTCGGCATGGGCGGGGCGTCGACCGCCATCTACCCCGTCGCCACGCCGGGCGGATACCAGATATTCGCCCGCATCCCGGTGCCGATCTGGGACACGGCGCAGCGCTTTCCGCAGTTCGAGAACAGCATCTGCCTGTTCCGTCCCGGCGACCGGGTGAAGTTCGTGCCGTGCAGCGTCGAGGAGTTCGAGCGCGTCGAGGCGCAGGTCAAGGATGGCACCTACGTCTACAACGTCGTCGAATATCAGCGGTTTTCAGTGCGCAACTACAAGAAATGGACGGCCTCGCTCGACAAGGCCGAGCGGTTTTAGGAGGCGACGATCATGCTGGAGATCCTGCAACCCGGCCTCGAGACCTCGATCCAGGACTACCCTGGACGCATCGGCTACTGGAACCAGGGGTTTCCCCCTTCCGGGCCGATGGATAGCTGGTCGTTCCGCCTCGCCAACATCCTCGTCGGCAACGATCCCGGCGCGGCCGGGCTCGAATGTCAGTTCATGGGGCCGACGATCAAGTTCCGGCGCGACGGGGTGATCGCCGTCTGCGGCGCCGACATGTCGCCCAAGCTGGATGGGCAGGCCGTCCCCTTGTGGGAAAGCGTAACCGTGAAGTCCGGTCAGACGCTCGTTCTTTCCTTTGGCAAGGTCGGCGCCCGCGCCTACGTGGCGGTCGCCGGCGGGATCGACACGCCGCCCTGGCTCGGATCGCGCTCGACCTTTCACAAGGCCGGGGTCGGCGGCATGGAGGGCCGTGCGGTCAAGGCCGGACAGGTGGTGCCGGTCGCCAAGGGCGCCGGGAAGCCGGGCCGCAAGGTCAAGGCGGGCTGCCGGCCGCAATTCGCGACCGACAAGCGCTGGAGCATCGAGACGGTCGCCGGCCCGAACGACGATTGGATCGACAAGGCGGGTCACAAGCGTTTTCTCGAGAGCGACTGGAAGTTGTCCTCGAAGAGCGACCGCACCGGGTTCCGCCTCGAAGGCCCGCAGTGGACCTTCACGGAGAAGGCCCGGACCAAGGCCCCCGAGCACGGCGCCGAGCCGTCCAACATCATCGATCAGGGCTATCCCTTAGGCGCGATCAATCTTGCCGGCCAGACGCCGATCATTCTGGTCAACGATGGCCCCAGCATGGGCGGCTTCATCAATCCATATACGGTGCCGTCGGCGGCGTTCTGGAAGCTGGGGCAGTCGAGGCCGGGGGACATCTACCGCTTCAAGGCGATTTCGGTCGACGAGGCGCAGGAGCTGCGACGCAAGCTGAACACGCTCTGCGGCGATTCGAGCATCGCGTGAGCGCCGAGCAATTCAAAGAGGGGGCACCCGATGGCTGAAAAGATCGAGACCATGGTTCCCGGCAACGTCTGGAAGGTCCTGGTCAAGCCCGGCGACAAGGTCAGCGCCGGCGACGTGCTGTTCATCCTCGAGGTGATGAAGACCGAGGTGCCGCATCCGGCGGGCGAAAGCGGCGTGGTGAGGGCCGTCCATATTACCGAGGGGCAGGAAGGCGTCGATGCCGGAATGCTCGCCGTCGAGATCGGGTAGGCGGCCGGGGCGCCGCGGACGCGGGCAAGCCCGAAGGGCTTGAGGGCGACACAAACCTACACTAGCATGCGTCAATTGATGCATTCGCACGGCTCTCGCCATGGCAATCGATAAGTTGCTGAAGCCCAGCGAGGTGGCGGAGATCCTGGGCGTAAGGCCGGCCACGGTGCGCGACTGGCTGCGAACCGGGCGGATCGAGGGATACCACATCCACGGCCGCTGGCGGATCCGACCGCGCGCCCTCCACGGCTATGTCGCGGACGATGCGCCAACCGGCGCCGAGGCGAACGGCGTCGCGGCGGGGGGTGGGTTGCGGGTCGTGGTCAGCGAGGCGCGGAAGCTGGCGCGGACCGCGGCCAGTATCGAGGACGTCCTCGTCTTCCTGGGCCTGCTGGCGAAGGCGTTTCCGGGCGACCGCGCGGCGCCGGCGGTCGACAAGCCAAACGACGTGATCAGGTTCGTGGCGACGGAGTTGGACAGGGTCTTGCGCCGGGTCGCGCGGCCGGGCATGTGACCGGGCGTACAAGACCGGGACGACAACGATAAACGGCGGGTATTTCCGCCATCGGGGAGAGCGGGACAAATGGCACGGAAAGATCGGGGAGACGAGCCGTGGCGCGTCGGCATCTTGTTCTCGCAGACCGGCGTGACGGCGGTCATCGAGCGGAGCCAGCTCCGGGGCACCGTCCTGGCGATCGAAGAGAT
>Ga0326597_10013900_pt1 | contig 10561 bp, 10 predicted proteins | sample RVTome_12_FD_203789 | JGI IMG/M metagenome (GOLD analysis project Ga0326597, IMG submission 203789) | Soil microbial communities from uranium-contaminated site in the Upper Colorado River Basin, Wyoming, United States - RVT100D185 | ecosystem: Environmental > Terrestrial > Soil > Contaminated >... | reverse complement strand
AGGAGAGGCGCCTTCGCACCGAGTCTACCCCCACGGGGGAGTTCGACGAGGTCTTCGACGCCATGTTCTGGCAGTCTCATCCTTATAGCTGGCCGGTCGTGGGGTGGCCGTCGGATCTCCGCTCGTACAGCCTTGCCCAGGCGAGGGAGTACTTCGAGATCTTCTACGCTCCCGGAAACCTCACCGCCGCCCTGGTCGGAAACTTCGATCTCGACGAAGCCCGCGCTCTCGCCGAGAGGTACTTCGGCCGCATCCCGCCCCGCGGGCCGGCGCCCGACGTCGTCACCCTCGAGATGGACCCGCGCGCCGAAAAGCGGATGGTCGCGGAGTGCGCCTGCCAGCCGCAGGTCGAGGTCCGCTACCACAGCGTCCCCTTCCGCCATCGCGACTCGTACGCGCTCGAGGTTCTCGCCGGGCTCCTCAACGGAAGAAGCGGCAGGCTCTACAAGTCTCTGGTCCTCGAGAGGGGCCTCGCCGCGGATGCTTCGGCCTCTCAGGACTCGAGGAAGTATGCCGGGGCGTTCTCGCTCTACGCCGAGGCGAAGGGAGGGGCGAGCCCGGAGGATCTGGAGCGAGCCCTTCTCGAGGAGATCCGCAGGATCGTGGAAGAGCCCATTCCCGAGAGAGAGCTCCAGAAGGTGAAGAACCAGATCACCGCAAGCGCCTATCAGCAGCTGTCCGGGGGTTTCCACCTCCTCATCCAGCTCCTTCTTTACGACGGCCTCGGGGACTGGGAGTACCTCAACGACTGGGCGAAAACGACGCTCGCCGTCACCGATTCCGACGTGAAGCGGGCGGCCGAGGTCTATCTCGATCCCGAGGAGCGCACCGTCGGTCTCTACTATCGCGAGCCCGAAGGAGCCGAGCCGTGAACGCCGGTTGGCTCATCCCCGTTCTTCTTTCGGCGGCGCAGTCGATCCCGACGCGGCCCGAGGAGCTCCGGTTCGACGAGCTTCGCTTCGAGGTCCCCGACCCCGCGCGCTATCGGCACGAGCTTCCAAACGGCATCCAAGTCTACGTCGCCCCCGACTCGACGTTCCCGCTCGTCAGCATCCGGATCCAGCTGCGGCAGGGGAGCTACCTCGAGCCCGAGAACAAGGTCGGCCTCGCCGGGCTCACCGGAAGTCTCTTGCGAACCGGAGGCACCGAGAGGCTCGACCCCGCCACTTTCGACGAGGAGGTCGAGTTCCTCGCCGCGGGGATCTCGGCCTTCGGTTCCGACTCCCGCGCGGGAGCGAATCTCGATTGCATCACCCCGGTTCTCGACCAGTCGATGGAGCTGTTCTTCGAGATGCTTCGTCACCCGCGGTTCGACGAGGCGCGGATCGAAGTCGAGAAGGAGAACGTTCTCGAGGCGATGCGTCAGAGAAACGACGACCCTGAAGGCATCCTCGCCCGGGAGTGGGACTGGCTTCTCGAAGGGGAGACGTTCTATCGAAGCCGCCGCATGACGAAAGATCACCTGGACGCCATCTCCCGAGAGGACCTCGTTTCATTCCACGAGAAGTACTGGCGGCCGGAGAACATGATCGTCACGGTCTCGGGCGACGTCGATCCGGCGAGAATCCTCGCGCAGCTCGATTCGTACCTCTCGGACTGGCCGGGGACGGGCGCTCCCGCTCCCTGGCCGCCGCCTCAACCGACTCAGGAGCCCCGCCCGGGGGCGTACCACGTGGAGAAGGACATCCCCCAGGGGACCGTTGTCCTCGGGCACTCGGTGGCGCGATGGACCGATTGGGAGAACCCCGAAAGCAAAGCTCTCCAGATCCTGGACCACATCCTCGGCGGAAGCGGATTCACGTCGCGCATCACCAAGCGAATCCGCTCGGACGAAGGCCTCGCCTATGACGCCTCGTCCTCGTTCGGATTCGACCCCCTCGGGCCGGGAAGCTTCACCGTCTCGTTCCAGTCGAAAAACGATACCGTCGCGCTCGCGACCGAGATCGCTCTCGAGGAAATCGAGCGCATCCGGACCGAGCCCGCGAGCGACGAAGAGATCGCGATCGCCAAGGCGTCTCTCATCGAGACCTTCCCCCGCCGGTTCGAGTCCGCCGCGCAAATCGCCGGGACCTACGCGGGGGACGCCTTCATCGGGCGATCTCATGAATATTGGAAGCGATGGCGCGATCAGGTGCGGGCGGTGACCGCGGACGACGTCCTTCGAGTGGCGCGAAAGTACCTGAAGCCCGAGGCGATCGTCTTTCTCGTCGTCGGAAAGTGGGAAGAGATCGCTCCGGGAGACGCGGACGGCCGCGCCAGCATGAAGGGTCTTTTCGGCGGTGAGGTCACGCACCTGCCGCTGAGAGATCCCCTGACCCTGAAGGTGCTTCCGTGACTCTTCCTCGGCTCTACACCGAGCTCGCCCCCTGGTTTCGCAAAGCGCTCCTCGGCTTCCTCTTCTGGACGGCGATGGCCCTGTTCTTCTCGACCCAGGGTTATCTCGGCCGAGGAGGCGGATGGGAAGCGCTCGAGACCTCTCTCCGCCGAAGCCTCCCCCAGTGGTACCTCTGGGGCTTCTTGAGCCCGTTCATTTTCCGGGCCGACCGGTGGGCCAAGGGTCGAAGCCGCGATCTTCGCGGACGGGTTCTGCGCCACGTTCCCCTGGCGGTCGGCTTCGTGAGCCTTTACGTCGTGCTGCGAACTCTGGTCGACGGACTTCTGGGCAACTTCCCCGCCGTCTGGAATTTCACCGGCCTCGCCCCCCAGTACCACTGGAACTTCCTCATCTACTCGGTCCTCGTCGGCATCGGAATCGCGTACGACCTGGAGAGTGAGGCGAGAGAACGGGAGCTCCGGGCATCGCGCCTCGAGGCTCGTCTCGCGGAGACCCGTCTCGAGACTCTGAAGGCGCAGCTTCGCCCTCACTTCCTCTTCAACACGTTGAACGCGATCTCCGCCTTCGTGGAGAAGGATCCGAAGACGGCCCGGCGCATGACCGCGCACCTGGGCGATCTGCTGCGCCACTCCCTGGAGAGCGCGGATCGCCGCGAGGTTCCCCTGGCGGAGGAGCTCGCGACCGTCGACGACTACCTCGCGATCCAGCAGATCCGCTTTGCGGGAAAGTTGAGCATCGAGCGGGACCTGGCGCCCGAGACCCTCGGCGCCTCAGTCCCCGGCTTCCTCCTGCAGCCTCTGGTGGAGAACGCCGTCGAGCACGGTCTCGTCGGAAAGTCCGAGCCGGGGAGCATCCTCCTTCGGGCGGAGCGCCGCGACGGCTCGCTTCGGCTCACCGTCAAGGACGACGGAGTCGGGCTTCCCCCTTCGTGGAACGGAAACGGGAGCGGCTTCGGTCTCAAGAACGTGACCGAGCGGCTCCGCGCCCTCTACGGGGACGGGGCTCGGCTAGACATCACGAACGGAGCGGGAGGCGGGGTGACGGTCACCGTCACGATTCCCTGGCGAGCTCATGAATAAGATCCGCGCCTTCGTCATCGACGACGAGCCGCCGGCGCGGAGGCGCCTCCTGGAGCTTCTCGAGCGGGAGCCCGACATCGAGATCGCGGGAGCGTTCGAGGGAGGGGCGGAAGCGCTCGAGGCCATGGCGCGCGAGGCCCCGGATCTCCTGTTCCTTGACGTCCAGATGCCCGGCCTCGATGGCTTCAAGCTCCTCGACGAAGTCGAGCCAGACCAGCGGCCGATCACGGTCTTCGTCACCGCCTACGACGCCTATGCCCTCAAAGCGTTCGAAGTGAGGGCTCTCGACTATTTGCTGAAGCCTTTCAGCGACGAAAGATTCGAGGCGACGCTCGCGCGCGCGCGGGAGCGGGTTCGCTCCCGGGAGCGCGAGGCGCTCGGGGAGAAGCTGCTGTCGCTGGTAGAGACGCAGCCCGGCGGGGACGAAAAGGAGTACGTCTCTCGCCTCGTGGTCAGGAACAAGGGCCAGGTCCTTTTCCTCGACGTGCGCGACGTCGAGTGGATTGAGGCGGCCGGCGTCTATGTCACCATCCACGAAGGGGGCCGGGAGCACCTCGTCCGCGAGTCGCTCGCGGCCCTCGAAGCCCGGCTCGATCCCTCGCGGTTCGCGCGGATCCACAGATCGGCGATCATCGCTCTCGACCGGGTGACGGAGCTCCGCCTCGACGATCGGGGTGGCTACCGCGTCGTCCTCCGGGATGGCACCATCCTCCCGCTGAGCCGCCGCCAGCGGGACGCACTCGAAGAGCGGCTGCGATAATGGCCTCCGGGCCGTCGGGGCCATCCAGGCCCTGGAACGGAAGCCCGCTCTCAGACACGCCCTCGCCCTACGACAGGGGCTTGAGCGCGCTGACGGGCCTTGTCCCTTCGGTACCTGGCCGGAGGCAGGCCGTACTCGCGCTTGAAGGCCCGATTGAAGGCGGCTTCCGACTCGTAGCCGACTTCAGACGCAATCTGGGCCACGCTGTGGCTCGCGGCGGTGAGCGCGCGGGCCCCCAAACGGAGTCGCCATCGCGTCAGATACGCCATGGGCGGCTCCCCGAGGAAGTGCCGGAAGCGTTCCGAGAGCACCGTCCGTGACACGCCGGCCTCCCGCGCCAGCTCCGCAACCGTCCACGGATGCGCGTGCCGATGGTGAAGAAGTGTCAGCGCCTTGCCAACCCCCACATCGCGTGCGCCCGCGAGCCCCCGGTCTGCCCTTCAGGCAGTTCAAGCATGGCCGAGCCTAGCCCGAACCGGGCTCGGTCAGTAACGGATTTTCCGCCGTTCGCAACTGATTTCGCGCCCTTCGCAACATTTCAGCGTCCCACGACGCCGGGCGGAGGAGAATGCCCGATTGAGGAGACCAAAGATGTCGAAGCTACTTCCCGCTGCCTTCCTTCTACTCGCTGCCTCGACGGCTACCGCACAGACCCTGGATTTCGGTCAGGGGTGGGAGATTGGGGGAAAGGGGTCGATCGTCGAACCCTACCTGGGCAGGAACGCCCTCCGGTTGGGGACGGGCAACGCCTATCGCCGGGACGTTCGTCTGCAGGACGGGACCATCGAGCTCGACGTCGCGACCACCGGGCAGCGCTCGTTCTTCTACGTCCAGTTCCGCATGGAGTCCGACCGGGAGTACGAGGAGATTTACCTCCGTCCTCACAAGACGGGACTCGGAGACGCCCTCCAGTACAACCCCGTCTACAAGGGCGAGAGCAACTGGCAGCTCTACCACGGCGAGGGAGGGACGGCGCCGGTCAACATTCCCCGAAACGATTGGGTGCACTTGAAGATCGTCCTCCGCGGCGAACGCACGGCGATCTTCGTGGGAGACGTCAAAGAGCCGCAGCTCCTGGTGCGACGGCTCGCGCGAGCGCCGGCCCCGGGCTACGTGGCTCTCCGGAGCTTCGTCCCCGAGGGAGGCGAGTCGATCACCAGCTTCGCGAACGTCGTCGTCCGTCCCGATGCGGTCGATTTCGCTTTCCCAAAGATCGGCGACGAGCCGGCGCCGCCTCCGGGGATCGTTCGGGAGTGGCTCGTCTCCGAGCCCTTCGTCACCCCCGACGGTCCCATCACCGAGCTTCCCGCCGCCGCGAGCTGGAAGCAGATCGAAACCGAGCGCTCGGGTCTTCTCGTGCTCCTGCGTCACATCGCCCGCCCCGAGCGCGGAAAACGCGCAACGGTGCTCGCGAAGAAAACGTTCACCGCGACGAGCACAGCAAGACTTCCGTTTCACCTCGGCTATAGCGACGAGGTCACGGTGTTCCTCAACGGGGCGCCTCTCTTCTCCGCCGACGACAGCTACAGCTTCGACCGCCCGCGGCGCGAGGGCCTCATCGGCCTCGATCAGGCCACGGTCTACCTCCCGCTGCGCGCGGGCGAGAACGAGCTGGTTCTCGCGGTGACCGACGTCTTTGGCGGGTGGGGCCTCATGGGACAGCTAGACCGTCAGCGGTAGGCGATCGCGTCGATTTCGACCTTCAAGCCCTCCATCGGGAGGGCGGCCGCCTGGACCGTGGTCCGCACCGGGCGGTTCCCCGCCATCATCCTCTCGTAGACCGCGTTCATCCGCGGGAACTCGCGCATGTCGGTCAGGAACACGCCGCAGCGAACGATCTTGTCGAGCCCCGAGCCCGCGGCTTTGAGGATCGCTTCGATGTTCTTGAACACCTGCTCCGTCTGGGACTCCACGTCGTCACCGGCGAGCTTTCCCGTCTTCGGATCGACGGCGCCCTGCCCGGAGACGAAAATGAGATCGCCGAGAACGACTCCCGGCGAATAGGGGCCGAGGGCCTTCGGAAGCCCGGGCGCGGTGACGGACTGATGGCGTTTGGCATCGCTCAAGTCGGTTGCTCTCTTTCTGCGTCGATAGACGCGGTGCTTCAGGCGGGGATCGTCGGGATGAGTCTCGAGAGGACCTGCCTCCCAGTCGCTCTCGCGAATCTCGGGAAAATACACGGCGCCTTCGGTCGCAACCGCATCGGGCACGTAGGCCAGATCGATAGTGTCGGCGAACCTCATCGCCTCCTCGAAAACCCGGGTTCCGCCGATGAACCATACGTCTCCTTCGCAGGTCGCGAGCGCGTCCTCGAGGGTCGGAAAGCACTCGACGCCCTCGAGCTTCCTTCCTGTAATTACGACGTTCCGGCGGCCGACGAGGGGTTTCTTGCCGAGAGACTCCCAGGTCAGGCGCCCCATGATCACCGTCGAGCCGAGGGTGAGCCGCTTGAAGCGCTTGAGGTCCTCGGGATAGTGCCAGGGCATGCGGCCAAAGGCGCCGATCACTCCCTCGGGCGAGACCGCGGCGATGATGCCTCGGATCACACCGCCACCTTGAACGAGATCGCGGGATGCGGATCGTAGCCTTCGAGCCGGAAATGGGAAAGCAGCGTCTCGGTGTCCTCGGAGAGAAGCGCCTCGATGTCGTCGAGGGAGCGAAGATCCGGAGAGATGGTGAGCCGCGGAAGAGGCCGGGGCGCCCTCTTCAACTGCTCTCTCAGTCCGGGCACGTGGTCGTACTCCGCCATCGAGCCGTCGGGCTTCGCGGTGTAGACATGGGCGTCGATGAGAGTGTGGGCGAAGAGGCCCGGCCGGATTCCGCTCCAGTGCGAGAAGAGCTCGAGGAGGAGAGCGTAGCCCGCGATGTTGTACGGGATTCCCAGGGCGATGTCGCAGCTTCTTTGCGTCAGGTGGAGGTTGAGTCTCGGAACCCCGTCCCGGCCGTTCTGCACGTTGAGGGCGAAGAGCGCGTGGCACGGCGGAAGCTTGCTTCCTTGCGCGTTTCCCGGGGCCCACGCGGTCACCAGCAGCCGCCGCGACAACGGGTTCCGCTTCAGCTCGGAGAGCACCCACGCGATCTGATCGTTGAACGCAGCCTCCCCGTTCTCGTGCACCGGGAAGCGGCGCCAGAAGTTCCCGTAGGCGCTCGGGACCCGACCGTCCTCGTCGGCCCAGGGATCCCAGAACCGGCAGCCGTGCTTCCGCAGGAGCCCGATATCGGGAACCCCCGAGAGAAACCACAAGTTCTCGACGACGATGTTCTTCCAGGAGATGGCCTTGGTGGTCAAGAGGGGAAAGCCGAGAGCGAGGTCGATCTCATAATTAATGTTGAAGCTCGAGAGGGTATCGACCCCCGTGCGGTTCTCCCTCCGGGTGCCGGTCTCGAGCACTTCCCGGACGGTATCGAGATAGACCTTCATCGGATGGGCCGCATCATACTGGAGCTGGGGCCCGGGTCGAAACTCAGCGCAAGACTTCCTCGAGCGCGTCGAAGAGCTTCTCGACGTCCTGGGCCACGTTGTAGACGTGGGGGGTCACGCGGACGGACGTCCCCCGAATGCTCACGTAGACCTTTCGGCGGGCGAGCGCTTCGAGCAGGTTCGGCGGGAGACCCCCTGGAAGCTTGAGGCCGATATAGTGCGGCGCGCGCTTGTCCTTCGGCGGAGTGCCGAGCCCGAGAGCGCGGGCGCGCTCGGCGATCGCGTCCGTCAACTCACCCAGCGTCTCGGAAACGTTCTCGACGCCCCACTCGAGGATCTGGCGAATCGCGACCTCGGCACCGGGAACCAGGGCGAAATTCGAGCGCTCGCCGACGTCGAAGCGCCGGGCCCCCGCCGCGAACTCGTCCTGGTAGTCGACGAGCCGGGCGAAGTTCTCGGAATCCTTGCGATGGATCCAGTTGTGCTCGATCGGCCGCCCCTCTCGCTGCCACCGCTCGGAGACATAGAGGAGCCCGAGAGAGTAGGTCCCCATGAGCCACTTGTAGGTCGCGGAGGTGAGAAAGTCCGGCTGGATCCGGCGAACGTCGAGGGGAAAGGCTCCCACCGACTGCGTGACGTCGAGGGAAAGAAAGATCTCTCGCTCCCGGCACGCCTCGCCGATCGCGACCAGATCGAAGAGCCCTCCGTCCGTCCAGTGACACTGGGGAAGCGCGACGATCGCGATGCGATTCTTCCTCTCGTCGACGGTTTCCAGGACCGCCCGCGTCCAGTCGAAGTCGGCCGGTCGCGGGACGGTCACGATGGACGCTTCCTTCTCCCGCGCCAGCTCGCGCCAGGGATAGACGTTCGACGGGAACTGATCCTCGACCACCAGCACCGACTGGCCTTTCGAGAACGGCAGGTTTGCGGCCGCGGTCGAGACCCCGTAGCTCGCGGCGGCGATGACGGCGATGTCGTCGGGCTTCGCGTGGATGAGCTCGGCGAACGCGGAGCGCAGCCGGTCGGAGCCGGTATAGAAGTCCCGGGCTGTGATCTCCCAGGGGTGGCGCTTTCGATCGAGCCCCTCGACCACGGAGTCTCGCACCCGGGTCATGAGAGGCGACATGTAAGCGCAGTTCAGATATGCGACGTCCTCAGGGATGTCGAAGAGGTGTCTCTGGCTCGAGAGCTTCATGGCGCCATTCTATTCGAGCCGCCGCGGTGGATCACGGCGGGAGAGCATCGATTGCGGCCAGGTGCGCCAATCCCTATCCTGATTCTGAAGCCCTTTTTTCGATGCGAAACAGGTCGCCCAGGAGCAACCCAAAATCTTCGGGGCCCCGGCCAGAGGTGGCGTTCCGGCTTTCCCTCGCCGTTCCCGCCCTCGGACTTATCTACGCGGGCGCCCCGCTGCGCGGCGCCTTGTTCTTCGTGCTCGCCTTACTCGGCCTCTCCGGAATTCTGGAGTCGGTCTTCGATCCCCGTCGGTATCTACACCATGGAGTCCTGGGCGCTCTCCTCATGGGCGCATCGTGGTGCGCCTCCGCCTGGCACGCCCGGAAATTCTCAGAGAACTTGAAGGAGTGGCCCGCGCTCTACCGCTTCTTCGCCCGGCCGACGGTTTGGCAGCGCCTCGGGGCGGTACGCGCCGAGATCCTGATGGCTCTCTTGTTCCTTCTGTTCCTTTTGAGCTGTGCGATGGGGGCTGGGGCCCCGAGGTGGCTTCCCGAGCCTCCCCGCTATTGGTTTCTCTACGAGGTCTTCGTGGCCATCTACCTCGCGGTTTTCCACGGAATTGTCGAAGTCCGGGGACAGCGCGAAGGTCTCGAGGGAGCCCGAACCACGGGATTCCTGGTCCTCACCTTTCTCGCTACGGGGTCTCTGATTCTGATCACGAGCGTGCCCGTGGACGTTCTCCTCTTCGCCTACCTCATCGCCCTTCCCTCCTGCTGGTTCTCACTCCGTCATCGCGGGCGCGAGAACACCCGGTTGCAGATGGCTCGCGTCATCTTCACCTTTCCCTTGGGATTCGTCGCCTTCATCGCGTACGCGTTGCTGGTGATATTTTGGGAGCTCGTCTCCGGGGTCCCTCAGTACCAAATGAGGCTGGCGAAGGATGAGACCGTGGCGTTCGCCGTCGTCGGCCTCTTCTACTACCTGCTGCGGGCTGCCCTGGAGGCCCTCCTCCATCTGCCCGTGCCCGCGCCACCGCCGCAAATCCGAGGATAGTGGAGCGCTTGCATTTATTCGCGGATACTCGTTCCCCTATCCAAATAGAGTAGTACGCCTCTCCGGACTCGCCGTCGTCGACGACTCGATTCAGTGAGGGGGTGGAAATTCGTTGTACTACGTGGCTCTCCTGAGCGCTGCCGAGCTGTACGGCGCAAGCGAGCATCGCCCGCCGTTCTTTCAGGTCATGTTGAAGGAGAACCGGCGCCGGCTCGTGTGCGGCAAGGTCGAGGTGGAGTTCATCGCCCGGCAGGACCTCGAGAATACCCCGGTCCTGGAGCGAGCCACGCCTCGCGGCACGATCCGCGTGTCGTCTCCCGAAGCGACGGCGCTCGAGCTCGTCGGCTACGCGGAACGATGCGGCGGTCTCGGAAACGTGGCGGCGGTTCTCTCCGACATGGGAGACGCCATGAGATCGACGAAACTTCTCGCCGCCGCGCGCCTCTGTCCCGTGGTCTGGGTGCAGCGGCTCGGGTACCTCCTCGACGGAGCAGGACGCAACGATCTCTCGAAACGACTGGTGCGCTACGTCGAGCGCGAGGCGACGTTGTTCGCGCCGCTGGTGCGGGCCAGGACGATGCGGGGTGCGCCAAAGAACGAGCGGTGGAAGCTAGCGGTGAATGCCGATCTCGAACCCCTCAACCTGGAACGACATTGATACGCTATCCAAAGGAGCGAAGCATTTGCGAGAATCGCACGACGGTTCAGAGATGATCCGAGGGGCACGAGAGATTGCA
>Ga0326597_10013899_pt1 | contig 10561 bp, 12 predicted proteins | sample RVTome_12_FD_203789 | JGI IMG/M metagenome (GOLD analysis project Ga0326597, IMG submission 203789) | Soil microbial communities from uranium-contaminated site in the Upper Colorado River Basin, Wyoming, United States - RVT100D185 | ecosystem: Environmental > Terrestrial > Soil > Contaminated >... | reverse complement strand
AGCAGGATGTGGTAAACAGGATTCTGGCGGCATGATCAGCAACCGGAATACACCTTAACTTGGCCGCCAACCTGTCCAACGAACCGGGACCACCTCAGTCGCCATCCACACGGAACAAAAAATTGTCTCCAAGTCCAGCATTTACAAAATACGACAAATCACCGGATGACGATTTCAAAATTTGTGGTGCTCCGAAATTAAGAACGTCCGCGTCTGGACCCCCTCGACGAGAGACAGACGCTTTGCAATCCGCCGCATTATCGGCAGTTGGATTCGAACAAGCGGCATTTATCAAGGCCATACAATGCGTATTTCCAGTATTTACTCCGCCCGGTAGTCCTTGGCATTCCCTGGCGGCTAATCTGCCTAATGCATCGATGGCTTCCTGTGGATTTGGCGGTGAAGGTGGTGGCGAGCCTAGGGCCGGGTTTACGGGTGCACTGTGACCAGCAAGAAAGAGGTTCAACAAATCTGTGGCAGAAAGCGGTGGATTTGCGGAGATATTATATTCTGAGGCAGATATTCCTGCTCCGTCAAGTCTTCCTTGGCTAGTGTTGAACCATTCTATTTGACTGACACGGTCTATACTACTTGGCACTCCGCCAGCGGCGCAGCAACCAACGTCGTAACGGAGAAACGTTGCGCGACAACTCGGGCGATCGGCCTCTATAACTACAAGGCAAGGATTAGAAGCGTGCGGGTTGTTGGTCGGGTCAAATATGACGGTCGCCCCGGCGCGGTTGTTCGGCGACGCCGCGATTAACAGGGCAAGCAGGAGAATCACGCGCATCACGCCCCCTTTTCTGTTGTGCTGCAGGTCGAAAAGCTCGCCTTGGGAAACGAGGGTAGCACCCTACGTTACTGGTTTAGTCCTACAAGCAAGAATTGTGCCAACCTGGTTAACGAAGGCGTTTTGAATGGTTTAGCATAGGGACGCGGGGCGGTCCGCTCTGGAAGTGTAAATTTCACCGACGCTGTCCACTATTGTGCTGCCCATGAGCAAGGCCATGCAGATCCAGCGCCAGCACCGGCGCGGCTGGAAGCTCTACTCCTGGCACGCGCCGGAGACCGAATGTATCGGCAAGGGCAAGGCCCACAGGCCTTACGAGTTCGGCGTCAAGGTCTCGATGGCGACCGCCAACCGGCGCTGCAAGGGCGGCGAGTTCGTGCTCTACGCCAAGGCCTTGTCCGGCAACCCCTATGACGGCCACACGCTCGCCAGCGTGATCGAGGAGACCCGGGCGCTGACCGGCCGCGAGACCGCGCGGGTCTATGCCGACAAGGGGTACCGCGGCCACGACGCGCCCAGGCCGCATAGGGTGTTTATCTCCGGCCAGAAGCGTGGCGTTCACGGCCAGATCAAACGTGAACTGCGCCGACGATCCGCCATCGAGGCCGCGATCGGACACATGAAGACCGACGGCCATCTGGGCCTAAACTTTCTCAAGGGCCGCCTCGGCGATCAGGCCAATGCCGTCCTCACCGCCGTCGGCTACAACCTACGCCTCATCCTCAACTGGCTGAGGGCGCTCTTGCGCAAAATTCTGCCGGCGATCCTGGCCGCATTCCCCGCCCCGCCGCTCCGAAATCCAGCTTGTTAACGGTCAACTATGTCATCGCCCGGTTGAGCATAGACCGGTTTCAACCGACCGGCGTCTACAACCGGGGTCAATCATGTGCGGCGGTCGCGAACACAGCGAAGGTCGACCGGGTCGGCCCGCACCGCTTCGCTCCGTTGCGCCCACCGCTGGTCCGAAATCTGTTTCGGCAAGAATGTGCACGCGAACGGTTCGGGCGGGCCGACTATCCAACGCTTTGAAGAGGCTCGACCTTTCTTGGGCGAACCGGGAAGGGGCGGGTTCGGGTGAAAAGAGACGGGACGGCTTCAGAGACGGGATTTTGCCGCGGTCACTGTCTCCGAGGTTCGGACGGCCTCCACACCCCCCTTTGAATACGAAAGAGTTTTCCCGACGGGGCGGATGCTTCCCGGATTCGCAAAGCGATATTGGCGGAGGGGATGGGATTCGAACCCACGATACGGCTTATCACCGTATAACGGTTTAGCAAACCGCCGCCTTCAGCCACTCGGCCACCCCTCCGCCGCGAGTGGGTGTTTACCACGGCGTATGCGGGGTCTATCTAGGCCACCGGCGGAAGCAAAGTCAACGACGGCCGCGTGCGCCGACCTGCCCGCGCGGGCCGGAGCCACCCGATCCCAGGGGTCACCGGGCCCGGCCGTCCGCCGGCATTACCGGCATTAACGGATGCCCCGCTAGCTGGCGCTCCAGCGCCGGTAGGCTTCCTTCATGGCGTCGAGCGCGACGGCGAGCCTGTCGGCGTCCGCGTTCGGGTCCTCGACCAGGGCCCTGTAGCCGTTGCGCGCCTCGACGAAGGCGACCCACATACCGGCCTGGCCCAGCGGGTCGTAGCTGCGCCGCTTGTCGCCCCTGCGCGCGTGTTTGGCCTCGCTAGCGGCCAGCGCGTCCTTCAGCTTGTCCGCCACCTCGTGCTCGCCCACCGCATAGGCGTGGCTGAACGCGGCGAGAATCTTGTCGCTCAGCCGGCGGCTGGACTGCGACCGGTGGATGGTCGCAAGAAGCGCGTCATTATCGTGTTCGAAGACATCAAGCGGGCTCATGGTGGCTCCTCCTCCCCGGGGAAGCGCATGGCGTAAGGGTCAGGATATGGGGGGTACGGTTGACAATCCCTTAAGCGCCGGCCCGCGGCCGGCGATCCCGCCGCGCCGGGGCGCCCGCAGCGCTGTGCATTTTTCCACAGAAAATGACCGCCGCCCCCGCGCTCTACACAGTTTGTTAAATATGGGGGCCGGAAAGTTTGTCCCGTCGGAGCGATCCATCGACAGGGGGGACGACCATGACTCTATCCAGGCAATCCATCGAGAACCTTCTCGATCTCGTCGAGATCAAGCTCAGCGCCATGCAGGTGCTCGACCGCGAGGACGCGCGCGAGCTCAGGCATCTGGAGACGTGCCGGCGCGAGCTGCTCGTCCTGCAGACGGAGATGACGGGCGGGCGCGATCGCCGGGCGGGCACGGCCGGCAACGTGGTGGCGCTGCACCACTGAACCAGGGGTCGTCGAGCCTGACCCGGCCTTGACGGCCGCCGGTATGACGCCGTACCGGACGGGGCGGCACGGTGCGGTGCGCCGTGCCCCTCTATCCCGCCGCCGACCGCTCTTAACGTTCCGTTAACGAATTTGGCATGAATCCTGTCGGACCCCGGCCGACCGGGGATGCGGGCGCCCCATGACCCTGCCAGGACCAAAACCGTCCCGAATGCCGCCTGCGCGGTCGAACGGCGCGCTGCCGGGCAGGTCGCCGGCCGGAGGCCCCGGTGCCGCGGCCCCCGCCATCACGGACGAGGACTGGCGCCGGGTATTCGATACCCTGGCCGCCACCGCCCGCGCGCGCGACGGCGACCTGGCGGCGCGCAAGACCGAGCTGCGCCGCCGCATGCGCGCCCTCGCCCGTGCCCAGCGCGGGCAGACCGGATGACCGGAATGCCCGGCGACGGCCCCGAAACGGCCGGACCGGAACGGAACGACCCGCACCGGAGGGGATGGACGGTCAGGGAAGCACGCGATATCCGCCCGTCTCCGACACGAGGATCGTGGGGGCTGCCGGGTCGGATTCGATCTTCCGGCGCAGACGGTAGATGTGCGTCTGCAGGGTATGCGTGTTCAGCGCCGTGCGGTGGCCCCAGACCTTGCTGTAGAGCGTGTCCGGGCTCACCGCCGCGTCGCCGGCGCGATAGAGCACCTTGAGGATTTCGTTCTCCGTTTCGCTCAGCGCGATTTCCTCTCCGGTGGTACGGCACTGCAACGTCCGCCGCGACGGCAGGAAGGTGTAGGGCCCGAGGGGAAAGGCGGCGTGCTCGCTGACGGCGAACTGGCGAAGCTGCACCCGGATGCGCGCCAGCAGCACGCCGATGCGGACCGGCTTGGGCACGTAGTCGTTGGCGCCCGCCTCGAGCCCGAGGATGACGTCCGGATCGGAATCGTGCGCCGTCAGCATGATGACCGGCACCTGTATGCCGCGCCGCCGGATCATGCGGCACAGCTCGCGCCCGTCGATGTCGGGCAGTCCGACATCGAGCAGAATAATGTCCGGCCGGTCGTTGCCGAGAACCGCCAGCGCCTCGGCGCCGTTCGACGCCGTGACGGGCACGAAGTCCTCATGGATGGCGAGCTGCTCGGCCAGGGTCTGGCGCAACGAGTCGTCGTCGTCGACGATCAGTATCCTGTTGCGTTTGGTCGCATGCTCACTCCGCATCTGGTTCCCCTTCCCGCGGGCGATGGCGGACGCGCTTCCTTGCTGAACCGGGTGATGCATGACGGGTCTGCCGTGTTGTCTCGGAGCCGGTGCGTCCTGCACAAACGTATGAGCGATGCCGCGCCGCACAAAATCACACGCGTTCACGTCCCGTTGAGAAGTGCGTAATCGGCCGCTGCAAAGCGGCTAATGGCTGCACCAGTCAGGACAATCACGGACGCGCACACAAAAATCACGAAACACTCACGGTCATGTCAGTAATAATCTCGATATAATATCTATAATGTTATTACTCTGTTATTTCTTCACACGTTTTTGTTATTTCTTTTATCAGATGATGCATATTTATCAATGATCAAGATTTTTTGAATAAACACGCTTTTTATTCGTTTGAATATTCACGGTGGCTATGGCAGTGATGCTTCCGCGATCCTGTCCCGTTGTGGGGCAGGACGGGCGGGCGCAGCCCAGTCCCGCATGTGCATGTACGATGGAGGGGGACTTGAAGAAGCATCTGATGACGACGACGGCACTCATCGCCGCCGGCCTGCTGGCGGGACCCGGTGCCGCACTAGCGCAAAAGGCGTCGAAGCCGACGCTGACCCTCGGCGGCTGGGTCGAGGGCATCGTCGGCTTTGCCGACAACGACGACGACGGCGGCAACGGCATCGCCAAGCGCGTCGATTTCGACACCCAGTACGATTCGGAATTCCATTTCAAGGGCCAGGCGGTCCTCGACAACGGCATCCGCATCCGCACCCGGGCGGAACTCGAGGGCGAGACCGCCGGCGACCAGATCGACGAGGCCTATATCGCCATCAGCGGCTACTTCGGCGAGATTCGCGCCGGCTCGGAAGACAACGCCGCGCATCTGATGGTGACGCCCTATTCCGGCTCGTGGGCGACCGGCGTCGGCCAGAACCTCTTCTTCGATACCGGCGACTGGATCGTGCAGCCGTCCGGCCACACCGCCAACCGCTCCACCCGCCTCGACCTCGGCGAAGCGGACAGCAACAAGATCACCTACTTCACCCCGCGCATCGCCGGCGTCCAGCTCGGCGCCACCTACATGCCGAGCTTTACGGAAGCGACCGCCACGTCAAGCGCGCAGGACAAGATCCCGGCGACAAATTCGTCGCCGCACAACGGATTCGCGGTGGCGGCCAATTTCGACCGCAAGTTCGACCAGCTGCGGGTCGGCCTCGGCGCCGGCTACGCCCAGGTGAAGCAGGCGGGCGACGCCTCCGACTTCGACGATCTCGGCGACCCCAAGGGCTATAATGTCGGCGGCTCTCTGGAATTTCAGGGGTTCAAGGTGTCGGCGGGCTACAAGCGGGAGTGGAACCGGGGCTCGTCGTCCACCGGGGCCTCCACCCCGCTCACCAGGCTCGACAACGAGGTCCTCGACATCGGTGGCCGCTACATCTTCGGCAAGAACGCGGTCAGCGTCGGCTACATGCACCAGGAAGGCGACGGCGCCGCGGCGGTGGCCGGCGAGGACGAGACCGACCGGATGCTGGTCAGCTACCGCCGCATCCTCGGGCCGGGCGTGCACTACCGGCTCAACTTCTTCTACGCCGACTACGAGGGCGAGAATGCGGGCAGCGCCGACGACAACGACGGCTATGCCATCACCACCTCGGTCCGGGTCAATTTCTGACCGAGTTGCACCGGGAAGGGGGGCGGCGGTCGCCGCTCCCCTTTTCGTTTGCCCGGACGGCCGGGCGCACCAAAAAAAGGGAGCCTTTACGGCTCCCTTGCGTTTGGGGGAAAGTGCGGGTGGAACGGCGGCGCTACTTCTTCGCCGGTTCCTCCGCCACCGAGCGGTTCTCCCTGGGGATGAAGACCGTCGGCGGGGTGAACACGGAAGCAATGCTGCCGTTGCCCCTGTCGCCGGGATAGACGTACTGGATCGTCAGCCCGCCGGGGGTTTTCACCGTCGCCTGCTCGATGAGCCGGGCGTGAGTGCGCTCCCAGGCGGAGTCGGCGGCGGCGGGACCGGCGCCGGCGAGCCCGGCGGCGATAGCGAGCGCGGAAAGAGCGAGTGCACGTTTCATGGAGGCATTTCCTTCTCTTCGTTGAAGATACCTGTAGATGTGTCGCTCAGGCGCGCGGAATGCCAATCACATGACGCTCACAAGACGAGTACTCGGTTCAAACGATCCTTATTCACGATCACGATGCGCCCACGGCCCGTTGTCCGGACCGGACCGGCCGGCGCCACCCACAGGATACCGTCGCCGGGTCGCCGCGCGGGGGAGCGGGACGGATCGAGCGCAACGATCCCCGGTATTACATCTTCGGAATTTCCAGCCCGCGCCTGACCGCCGGGCGCGCCATGATGGCGTCGAACCAGCGCCTGGCGTTGGGGAACTCCTCCAGCGCCACCCCCTGCCATTCGTAGCGCAGGCACCACGGGAAGATCGCCATGTCGGCGATGGTGTATTCGCCGGCGGCGACCCACTCGTTGTCCTTCAGCCGGTCGTCGAGCACGCCCCACAGCCGCCGCGTCTCGTCGGTGAAGCGCTTGATGGCGTAAGGCACCTTCTCTTTGGCGGCGCGGCGGAAATGGTGCGCCTGGCCGAAATTGGGACCGACCCCGCCCATCTGCCACATCAGCCACTGCACCACCTCGTAGCGCGCCGCCGTCTCCTGCGGAAAGAAGCGGCCGTGCTTCTCGCCGAGGTACATGAGGATGGCGCCGGATTCGAACAGCGTGTAGGGCCGGCCGCCGGGGCCGTCGCGGTCGACGATGGCGGGGATCTTCCGGTTCGGGTTGATGGCGGCGAACGCGGGCGTGAACTGGTCGTCCTTGCCGATGTTGACCGGGTGCATCGCGTACTCGATGCCCAGCTCCTCGACCATGATGTTGACCTTGCGGCCGTTCGAGGTGGTCCAGCTATAGACGTCGATCATCGTCCTCCCTTTCGCGTGATTCCGTCAGTCGGCCAGCGTATCAGGCGTCGCGCGCGGCGGCACGTCCATGCCGCGCATGACCGCCGGGCGCTTCTTCAGCACCTCGTACCACGCCCTGAGCCCGACCCAGTCGTCGAGATCGATGCCGAGCCACTCGTGCAGCGCCACCCAGGGGAACGCCGCGATGTCGGCGATGGTATAGACCCTGGCGAGGAACTCGAACTCGCGCAGGCGATAGTCGATCACCTTGCACAGGCGGATCGCCTCGTCGTGATAGCGCTTCCTGCCGTAGGCCAGCGCTTCCGGGTGCGTGCCCTCCGGCACCTGGTGGCGGAAGTGCATGTCCTGGCCGAACATGGGTCCGACGCCGCCCACCTGCCAGAACAGCCACTGGATGGCCTCCAGCCGGGTGGCGCGGTCGGCGCCGAGCAGCCGGCCGTGCTTCTCGGCGAGATAGAGCAGGATGGCGCCGGATTCGAACACCCGCACCGGCCTGCCGTCCGGACCGTCCGGGTCGACGATGGCGGGGATGCGCTCGTTCGGGTTGATGCGGCGGAACGCGGCGGCGTGCTGCTCGTCGCGTGTGATGTCGATCACGTGCACGTCGTAGGGCAGCCCCAGCTCCTCCAGCATGATGGAGACCTTGCGCCCGTTGGCGGTGCGGTAGGTGTAGAGCTGGATGCGGTCGTCGCTCATCGGTCCACCTTCGGATTGGCGGGTGCGGAAGTCGCGTCGCATGCGCCACGCCCCCGCCGTTCAGCCGCCGGCGGCACGGCAGAGATAGATCCGGCGGCCGCGACCGAGGGCAAAATCCGTCTCCTCGCGCGGCGTGGCGGCGAACGCGGCGACCGCGAACCCCGCGCCGCGCAGCCGTTGCTCGAAGTCGCGGCCGTACACGCGTACGTGGTCGGGCTCGCCGAAATAGCGGCGCCTCTCCGCGGGCGCGGCGATCGCCGCGTCCTCGAAGCTGGTGTCATAGCCGTAGGCGACCGGCGCCGACAGGATGGCGAGTCCGTCGTGCCGCATGACGCGGCGGATTTCGCCCATCGCGGCGCGATCGCCGGCGACGTGTTCGAGCACATGGTTGGCGATGACCACCTCGAAGGCGCCGTCGGCGAAGGGCAGGCGGGTGAGGTCGAGGCGCACGTCCACGCCGGCGGCATGCAGGTCGGCGGCGACATAGCCGGGGCCGTCGCCGAGCGCCCGCCTGAGCCAGCCCTCGGGCGCGATGTGCAGGATGCGCCGCCCGGCCAGCCGCTCATAGCCGATGCGCCGCACGATGCAGAGATGCAGCAGACGGTGGCGCTCGACGGCGAAGCAGCGCGGGCAGCGCGCCTCGCGGCGCGGCGGGTCGCCGAAGGACCAGAAGCGGCCGCGGAAGCCGCAGACGGGGCAGTCGCGCCGCGCCCGCCGGCGCAGCAGCTGCCCGGGGTCGGCGGCCAGCGTCTTCGCCAGCCGCGCCCGGTAGGGCCGGCCGAGCCAGCCGCCGAGCGGCGCGCCGCCGCGGCGCAGCGCCGCCGATGGTCCGCCGTCCGCCCGGCCGGTGCTGTCTTCCCCGGAGTCCACGCGCCGCCCTCGCCTTCTGTCGCATAAGGAATCGCCAGAGTGCCCGCAACCGGCGCCATGTGCAAAGGGGTTTGCCGCCGTGTGCGACCGCGCGCCGCCGCCAGGCCGGTTCGGGGTTGACGCCCGCCGCCGCATCCCTGAGGGTGGCCGGACGGCGAACAACGGAACAAGGAGGCTTCACCATGATCCGGACATCCCTTCGCGCCACCGCAGCCGTGACGACGTCGGCTGCCCTGCTCCTCGCCGCGGCGCCCGCTGCGGTCGCGGACGCGGCCGCCGACTTCTACAACGGCAAGACCATCACCCTCGTCGTCGGCTTCAGCGCCGGCGGCGGATCGGACACCTTCGCCCGCTTCCTGCAGCCGCACCTCGCCGCGCACATGCCCGGCAAGCCCAGCGTGATCGTGCAGAACATGCCGGGCGCCGGCGGGCTCAAGGCGCTCAACCACGTCTACAACACGCCGCCGCAGGACGGCACGCGGGTGATGCTGTCGGCGCCGTCGCACACGCTGGCGTTCCTGCTCGGTCGCAAGAACATCCGCTACGACATCAACAGGATCCGCTGGATCGGCACGCTGACGCAGGACACGCAGAGCTGCGTCGCCTCCGGCAAATCGGGCATCACCAGCATCACGCAGACGAAGACGAAGAAGCTGGTGGTCGGCGCCACGGGGCCGAACTCGACCGTCGCGCAGCACGCGCTGCTGCTCAAGAACATGTTCGGCTACAAGCTCGACATCGTCACCGGCTATCCCGGCACGTCGCGGGTGCGGATGGCGATGCAGACCGGCGAGGTGCAGGCCGTGTGCGCCTTCTGGGCCTCGGCCGCGCTCGGCCCGCAGAGCCAGCAGGTGAAGTCCGGCGAACTGGTGCCCATCGTCCAGATGGGGCGCAAGCCGGTCCCCGTCTTCGGCAACGCGCCGGTGGTCTACGACCTCGCGCGCGATGAGGACGAGCGCAGGATCATGCGCGTCGTCTTCGGCACCACCGAGCTGTCGCGGCCCTTCGCCGCGCCGCCGGACACGCCCGACATGCAGCTCGCGGCGCTGCGCAAGGGCTTCTGGGCGGCGGTGAACTCCGATGAGCTCAAGGCCGACGCGAAGCGCAAGAAGCTGATCATCGATCCCCTCGACGCCGCGGACACCGAAGCGGCATTCAAGGAGATCCTGAGCACGCCGAAGCACCTGATCGAGCGCGCCAAGAAGGTGATCTCGAAGCTGAACTGACGGCGGCGGCCCGTGCGCCGCAGGGAAAGCTTACGGTGCCAGTGCAGTCCATGACCATCGGCTGTCCCCGGTGCAGGATAGTGCATGGCCCGTCTCGCCCGCCTCGTCGTTCCCGGCCTGCCGCACCATGTGACCCAGCGCGGCAGGCGACGCCGATTACGCGCTTTATCGCGACCTGCTGGCGGAGTGCTGCCGCGCCGCGGACGTGGCGGTGTGGGCGTGGGTACTGATGCCGAACCTGTGCATCTGATCCTGGCACCGGCCGCGTCCTCAGACCCGGCAAGCGCGGTCCGAAACCAAGGCCGGGCGGGAACGCGGAAGACGATCTGTCGAGTGCACTGTCGCCGTACATACCACAATTCATACGAGCGCGTATTATCGGGCTGCGAACCAGATGCTTGGAACCGTGACGAACCGGCGCAACCAAGCTTCATAAGGATCGTGTCCCAAGGCGTGGTGTAGCTGACGGTGGGTCACCGTCGCTTTCCGGCATGGGCCGGGCTGATCAGCGTGCCATGGCTGGCAGGCTGACGAGGGGATCATCGCTCAGTTGGCCGACGCT
>Ga0326597_10013898_pt1 | contig 10561 bp, 4 predicted proteins | sample RVTome_12_FD_203789 | JGI IMG/M metagenome (GOLD analysis project Ga0326597, IMG submission 203789) | Soil microbial communities from uranium-contaminated site in the Upper Colorado River Basin, Wyoming, United States - RVT100D185 | ecosystem: Environmental > Terrestrial > Soil > Contaminated >... | reverse complement strand
TCGACACGTTGCTCGAAAGGGCGATCAACCAGGCCCACTTCGGGGATCGAGGCCGGGCGCCGGTTTTCGCTTATTCACCGCAAGCGGTCGCGGACCTGCCCGCCAGTGGCGAACCCCTCGACAAGGCCGTGTTCCATCTCTTCGGCAAGCTCTCGGCCGTCCCCGACTACGCGGTGACCGACGAGGACGTCCTCGAGTTCGTCCACTCGCTCCAGTCCGAGACGCGGCGGCCGAACGTCCTCTTCGACGCGCTCAACCGCAGCCACGTCCTCATCATCGGCAGCACCTTCTCGGGTTGGCTGGCCCGCTTCTTCTTCCGGATCGCCAAGCGCGAGCGGCTTTCCATGGCCCGTGGCAAGACGGACTTCGTGGCCGATCGGTCCGTGGGGGAGGACAGCGGTCTCGTTTACTTCCTCAACCAGTTCCGGACGCGGACCAAGGTGTTCCCGGGCGAAGCGGTGGCGTTCGTCGGCGAGCTGCACCGGCGCTGGACGAAGCGGCATCCGCCTCTTCGGAAGGGTGTGGTTGTCCTTCCTCCTCCTCCGCCTCCACCACCCCCCATGCCGGCCGCCGCTGTCTTCCTGAGCTACGCCAGCGAAGACCGCGCTGCGGCGGAGGCGATCAAGATCGAGCTGGAGAGAGTCGGCATCGACGTGTGGTTCGACCGTGATGACCTGCAGGGCGGGGACGACTTCTCGGAGGAGATCAAGAGAAACATCGAGACCTGCTCGCTGTTCCTGCCCGTCATCTCGCGGCACACGCTCACCCTCCACAAGCGCTTCTTCTTCCAGGAGTGGAAGCATGCGGAGAAGGTCGCGATGCGGGTGTCGCCCCACATGCGATTCATCGTGCCCGTGGCCATAGACAAGGCCACCTCGCCGAAAGAGCTGGGCTTCTTCCACGACCTGCACTGGACGAGGCTCCCGGACGGCCAGCCGACCCCAGCGTTCGTGGCAGAGATGCGCCGACACTATCGCAACTACCACCAGGCCACTGCGAGCGCGGCATGAGTGCGGCGATGCTCGTTCCGCACGCCCCGGTCGCACCAAGTCAGGTCGACTCCGATCACCCCTGGCCCGGGCTCGCCTCCTTCCGCGAGGGGGATCAGGCCTTCTTCCGCGGCCGCGAGGCGGAGACGGAGTCGCTCTATCGCTTGGTGCTGCGAGAGCGCCTGACGGTGCTCTTCGGACTGGCCGGCCTGGGCAAGACGTCGCTGCTGCAGGCGGGGCTCTTTCCTCGTCTGCGCGAGGAGGGCATCCTGCCCATCAACATCCGCATTTGCTATTCGGCCGGGAGCCCACCCCCCGCGTGGCAGGTGAAGGAAGCGGTCATGGCCGCGGCGGCGGAGGCCGGAGTGGAAGCGCCGGCTCTCGACGAGACGGAGACCCTGTGGGAGTGCTTCCATCGGCAGGACGCGGGATTCTGGACTCCCCGGAACCGGCCGGTTGCGCCTCTCCTCGTCTTCGATCAGTTCGAGGAGGCCTTCACTCTCGGACAAGGCGATCCGTCCCGGGCCATGGCCACGAAGGCATTTCTCGTCGAGCTCGCCGACCTCGTGGAAGGCCGTCCTCCCCTGGCGGTCCGGCAGCGTTGTGAGATTTCATCGGAGGAAGCCAGGTGCTACTCCTTCGGCCGGCATCCCTACAAGCTGCTTTTGAGCCTGCGTGAGGACTTCCTGGCCGACCTCGAGGGCCTGCGCCGGAGCATGCCTTCGATCATCCAGAGTCGGCTTCGCCTCCGACCCCTGAACGGCGACCAGGCACGGCGAGTGGTCAGCGCCGCCCGCGGGGCGCTCGTCCCCGAGGATGTCGCCGACCAGGTGGTCCGCTTCGTGGCCGGAGCGCACGAGACGCGCGAGGTTGCTTTCGAAGAGCTCCAGGTCGAGCCCGCGCTCCTGAGCATGGTCTGCTACGAGCTGAACGAGCGCCGCCGGCAACGCGGGGAGGCGGCGATCACGGCGGGATTGCTCCGCGGAAACCGCGAGGGGATCCTCAGGAACTTCTACGAGCGCAGCATGGCCAGCGTCGGCCCGGCCCTGCGCATTCTCGTGGAGGACCATCTGCTCACGACCGGGGGCTATCGCGACAGCATCGCGCGCGAAGACGCGCTCGCCACGCCGGGGGTCACGGAGGAGGACGTCGAGCATCTGCTGGCGTGCTACCTGCTTCGACGCGAGGACCGCTACGGAGTGCCTCGCCTCGAGCTGATGCACGACGTCCTGACAGGCGTGGTTCGGGAGAGCCGCAACACGCGCCGGCAGCAGGAGGCGGAGAAGGATGCTCGCCGGGCAGAGACGGCAGCGCGTAGCCGGGCCGAGCTGAAGGCGCGTCGGTTCCGCTGGGCGGCCCTGGGCACGATGGCGCTCCTGGTGGGTGGAGCAAGCGTCGTAGCCTTGGAGTTCAAAAGGATGACGGAGGCGGATCGGCAGATCAAACAAGGTCTGGCCGACCTGGAGCTGCAGGAGGCCGGTCGACTCATCGGCGTGGATCGAGCACCGGAGGCACTCCGCCAACTGAGCCTGGCGGTGGCGCACGACCCCGATCGGACGGCAACCCGCGCCGCATTGCTGGCCCTCCTGATCCAACGGAGCTGGTGGCTACCGGGTGCGGTCTCCTCCTTCCAGGAGGGACGCGTCGTGGCGATCAGTCCGGACGGTACGCGCACGCTCGTCGCCTCCGACAAGGGGATCGCGAGGGTGTGTGATGCCCGGACGGGGGAGCCCCTCGGTGCAGCCCTGGGCCACGGGGATTGGGTCTATTCCGCGGCGTGGAGCCCCGACGGCGAGCGCGTGGTCACCGCTTCCCACGACGGTAGGGCCATCGTGTGGGAGGTGTCTACCGGGTCGATGATCACTGCGCTCACGGGCCACGAAAAGGCCGTGAATTCCGCGCAGTGGAACCCCGACGGTACGCGCATCGTGACGGCTTCCGAGGACACCACGGCCCGGATCTGGGATGCCCGGACGGGACGTCCGATCGGCAGACCGCTTCTCCACTCGGCCGCCGTCAACTTCGCCCAGTTCAGCCCCGACGGACGCAGCGTGGTCACGGCACCCAACGAGGGCTCGGGGGCGCAGGTATGGGACCTCCAAACGATGCGGCCCGTGGGCGAACGTCTCGTCCACAAAGGCCCCATACAGTCCGCGCAGTGGAGTCACGATTCCCAGCGGATCGTCACCGCGTCCAGCGACCGGACGGCGAGGGTGTGGGACGTCGTCGCCGGGCACGCCCTGGGGGATCCCCTCGTTCATCAGGGAGCGGTGACCTCGGCGCAGTTCAGCCCCGACGGCCTGCGCATCGTGACCACTTCGAGCGACCGGACGGCCAGGGTGTGGGACGCCAGCTCCATGCGGGCCATCGGAGAGCCTTTGCCGCACGGCGCATCCGCGTATCTCGCACACTTCGATCCCGAAGGGCGCGTCCTGACCGCCTCCTGGGACTGGAACCTGAGCCAGTGGGATGCGCCCACCACGTCTGCGAGGGGCGTGCCCCTGCGCCAACAGGGATCCGTTCGCGACGTGCACTGGAGCGCCGACGGCGGGCGCGTCCTTGCCGTGATGGACGATGGCACGCGAAGCGAATGGGATGCCGGCACCGGTCTGGCTATCCGTGCGACTCCCCTCTCGCCGGGGAAGGAGAAGCCGCCCGAGGGCGATTCCGGTGGGCGGAAGGCGAACGTTTCCTACGATGAAACGACGAGGAGGTCGGAGGTCGAGGTCGTGGACGTCGAGACGGGGAAGACGGTCGGCGGAACGCTGCAGTTCGATGTACGTGTCCGGTCCGCGCGCCTCAGCCCCGAGGGTGAGCGCCTCGTGTTGGCCTCGGAGGACACGGCGACGGTGTGGGAAGTCGGTACGGGAGAAGCCGTCGGCGAGCCCGTTCGTCACGCGGAAGCGATTCGTGACGTGGAGTGGAGCCCCGACGGTGAGCGCTTCGTCACGGCGTCGGATGACGGGACGGCGAGGGTCTGGGAGGCACGCACCGGTCGGCCCATCGGCGGGGCGCTGGAGCACCAGGCGGTCCAGGCCGCCGAGTTCAGCCCCGACGGCCAACGACTGGTGACCGCGTCGGCCGACGGAACGGCGATGCTGTGGGACGTCCCCACGGCAATCCCCTCGGACTACGAGCGTGCGTTGCGCCTGGCCGAGGCCGTGGCCGGATTCAACGAGACGGGCAAGGCGCTGACCACCCGGCAGGCTTTCGAGCGGCTCTCCACTCTGCGCGAAGCCGGCTCGTCTCCAGGCGCTGGCATGGACGACCTGGCTTCCTTAGTCTCCTGGTTTCTCGCGGATCCTCGCGTCCGGGCGCTCTCACCGCTATCCCAAGCGAGGGCGACCGAGTAGGGGACCGGAGATCTCGGTGGACAGCGCATGAAGCCAGCCGACTATCCGACCACGCTGCGGGCGGCCAGGGCCGTCGCGGCCGTCGCCCAGCGGCGCTACTTTGCCCTTCTCTTCCTGCAGCTGGGCACGGCCTTTCTCGGGGCTCTCTTCGCCTCCATCAGCGCCGCGGTGGATTCCCCGACCACGGGCCAGTGGTGCCGGCAGGCTTCGGCGATAGCGCTTCTCGTCAGCTTCGTCGTCCTGCTCGTGGGCCGGGTCCTTCGAACCGACGCGATCTGGTGGGACGCCCGCGCGGTAACCGAGTCCCTCATGAGCTCCGCCTGGCGGTTCATGATGCATGCCCCACCGTTCGAGAGCGCCGACGGCGCCTCGCCCGAAGAACGCTTCCGCGTCCAGGTCCTGGAAACGCTGAAGGCACGGTCAGACATTTCCGCGGCCCTGGAAAGCCGAAGGGACGACGACCCGAACGAGATCAGCCCGCTGATGCAGAAGACCCGTCGCGCCCCGCTCGAAGAGCGAAGGGTGTTTTACGCCGGCGAGCGCCTGAACGAGCAGAGACGGTGGTACCGCGAGCGGGCAAAGTCCCACGACCGGGCGAGAGAGGTCTGCTTCTTCCTGGCCATACTGGCGCAACTCGGCGCGGTGCTCGTGGCCTTCCTCCAGTGGCGCCCATGGCGGCTCAACCTCGTGCCCCTCCTCGTCGCACTCTCGGCGAGCGTCACGGCGTGGGCCCAGGCGAAGCGCCACGAGGAGTCGGCGCAGGCTTATGCCCTGGCCAGGCAGGAGCTCGACGTGATGGCGGGGCGCATCGACGCAGCCGCCGATGAGGCCGCGTTCGAAGCGGCAGTGGCCGAGACCGAGGGGGCCATCTCTCGTGAGCACACGATGTGGATGGCGCGGCGCAATCGGTAGGCGATGCGGGGTGCAACCATGAGTCTCGAGCTTTCGGGCCGTCGGGGGTCGCGATCCGAGGACGAGGAGCGTGCCCTCACCCAATCCTGCCGCGAGGCCCTCGACGCCTACCGCGCCGCGGCTCTCCTCGGAGATCCGCCGCGGGCCCTTCTGGCCCGAGCCCGGTCCGCTTACCTGCACCTGGGAGGGGATCCCGTCCGGACCGGCGGCGGCCTCGACGACTACGATCACGTTCGGTACGGTCCCTTCCTGGGTGTCAGCGACGAGGGAAGCGCCGCGGGCGAGATCCGAATGGCAGCGCTCGAATCGCCGAAGGTCCAGGCGCTTCCGCAGTCCGCGAAGCGCACGCCGATGGTGGTCGGGGTTGCCGTCGACGCCGAGCGCCTGGGAGGCATCGGCGAGGTCGCGGTGGGCCCGGAAGAGTACGCGGACGTCTGGCTCGCGTGCGTGGGCCGCGTTCTCGTGACCACGAACGTCGGCACCCGTGTCAACGTGCGCGTCTACCGGCGTGAACCACGCATCCTCGTGAAGAGCGCCGATGCGAAGGCGGCCGAGACGGCGAAGGCGCAGATTGCCGGGGCCTTCAAGCCGTTCGTCGAGACCCCCGACGGCAAACCGCGGCCCTCGACCGTCTTCGTCGAAATCCCCCGGCTCGCCAGGAAGATGAAGACGGCGGCGAAGAGGGCGATCCTGCGGAAGCTTCAATCCTTCGTCTCTTCCGGCCAGGCCGCGGGCAAGGGCAAGGCCCCGAAGGGCCACGTCCTCGGTCTGGCGGCGGCGGTGAGGAGCGGCCTCGGAGGCAAGGCCGACGCGATGGCCGCGATCGATCTCGCCGCGAGCGCCGGGCTCGGCGTCGTCGTCCTCGACGGGGTCAAGCGAAAGGCGGCGGACGAGGCGATCTCGCTGGCGGGCCTGCTCGACTACTTTGCGCCCGGCATCGTGGGCGCGCTCCTCCGGCGGGCGCGAGAGAAGGGCGTCACCCTGCGCGCGGCGAACCTCCCGGACACCGATACGATCGCCCGCGGCACCTGGGTAGGGCTCACGACGGCGCGAAGCATGGGAGCCCACCTCGGGAAGTACGGCTGCTTTCCCCTCACCCGACCCGAGATCGATCACGTGGTCGAGCAGGTGCAGCGATGGCTGCCGCACTGGTCGGCGGCGCCCGTTTTCTTCGTCGACCAGGGCCTGCTGCGCGAGGGCGCCGTGGACGTCCAGAGCGACCTGCCGCGCGGGATCGAAGCCTGGCTCGACACCGTGGCCGCGCACGGAGTGCGGGTCGTTCTCATCGACACGATCGACAAGGCCACGGGCCGGCGCCTCTTGAAGCGGTTCTCGAAGGACAAGACCGGCTATCTCGGCCTGAAGCAGATCGAACGCGTCGAGGCGCACGCGCGGCAGATCGGCATCAAGGTCCTCTGGGCGGGAGGCCTCGGCCTGCGCGAGGTCTTCGAGATGGGCAAGCGCGGTGTGTTCGGGATCTACGTCACGACCGCCGCGGCGACCACGGTCCCCGTGGGGGCTTCCTACGCCCGGGATCCCGCGCTTTCGGGCGTGAAGGAGCCGTCCCGGGAGGGCGTGCTGCGGACCAAGATCCTCCTCGAGGCCGGCTTTCTCGCGTCGAAGCTCGGCGGGAATCTCGGGGCGAGAATCGATCGGTCGGCCGAGGAGCTGCTCACCCTCGTCGCTGCCGGCGACGTGCCCAGGGTCGCGGAGAGCACCGCGATGCTCGCCTCGGCGTGTCGCGCCGGATGGCGGTCTTACTGGCGGGCGGCCGCACCTGGCACGAAGCCCGTCGCTGAGGGTGGATCCGTTCGCCCGGGGACGACACCGCCTCCGGCCATCGCCTGCACGTAGCCTTCACAGAGGAGGAGCCATGACCCTTTCCGCCGTCCAGAACAAGGCCCACATCGAACCGCTGACGGAAGTGCTGGCCCGACCGGGCGAGCTGCCGGATGTGGAGACCTTCCGTATCGCCGCCTACAACGTCTACAACCTCTTTGGCGAGAACCCGGACGTGTACTCGCAGCGGCCGAACCCGCCCACCCCCGACGAGCAGCTCGACGCCCTGGGGGAGATGATCCGGAACCTCGACGCGGACGTCATCGCCTTCGAGGAGGTTCAGAACGAGAAGGTGCTCGCGAACCTCTTCCGAACCCGGATCAACCCCAGAATACGGGACAGCGCGTATCGGTTCAGCAGCTTCGTGCTGGTCCCGTCGCGGGATCCCCGCGGCATCAACGTAGCTCTCGCCACGAGACTCGCCGTCAACGGCTCCCTCACCTTCCACGATCGGGAGTTCGGCGATCTCGACGATCGCGCGACCCGATTCTCTCGTGACCTCCTCGGGGTGGATCTTTTCGCGACGCCCAACTACCGGTTCCTCTTCTTCGTTGCGCATCTCAAGTCCAAGATGGGAGGGGCTCCCTCCCAGACCAAGCGTGAGATCGAGACGACCGAGATCCGGACCATCATCGAGAAACCCCAGTTCGGAGCGGGCCAGCCCTACATCGAGCAGGACATGGTCGTGTGCGGAGACATGAACGAGGACCCCGGCCAGGAGCCGATCGAGATCCTCAAGGGGAAGGACGGCGCCAAGCCCCTCCGGGACATCCTCGCGGACGGCGGCCCGACCTATCCGACCCACACGCGCTACCGGAAGACGCGGCTCGATTACATATTCGCCTCGCCGAGCATCGCGATCGAAGGTGCGAAGGTCCACCGCAACGACGTCGACGAGAACGTCGACCTCGAGGTGGCGCGAAAGGCCTCCGACCACTTCCCCGTGTCGGCGACGGTCCGCGTGAGGTAGCCCCATGGCGGTGGAAAGGCGACGAACGGCCCTTCTCGACATCCGGTACCCGGGTCCGGTTGCCGAGATGATCCCGCTCGACGTCCAGAGGCAGTACCCCTTCGTCCTCAGCATCGACAACCGGCAGGTGGCCGGAGGGGTCTTCGAAAGCCCCCTCGGAGACGAGGCATGGCGCAACGTCTCCTCCGCCATGCGTGAGGCCACCGAGGGCGGCCTTTCCCGGCAGGATGGCCTCCGTCGCCAGGCCGAGACCATCAAGGACTGCGGGCGCAGGCTCTTTCGCCATCTCGGCGACCTGAGCCCGGAGCTGCAGGAGTTCCTGGCCGCGGAGGAACCGCGACGGCTCGTCGTCCAGAGCGGGCGGCCGGAGATCCACCTTCTGCCCTGGGAAGCCATGGTGGATTCGAAGTGGAGGTCGGTGGCCGACACGGACCTCTCGGTCGTCCATTCCATCGACGTCTTCGACGAGAGGCCCATCACCCCCGCGGTGCCCCTGAAGGTCCAGGGTGTCTTCGGTCCCGGCACCGAGAGGCGGACCCGGAAGGCGCTCGATGAGCTGGCGCAACGCACCGCGAGCCGGGGCGGCGGTCGGATACTCGTCACCTCCACGGACGGCGTGCCCAAGGCGGATGCCGAGATCGCCCAGGTCGTCCAGGTCGAGGCCCACGGCGACGCCGAGACCGGCGAGCTGGATCTCGAAGCGGGCGATCCTTTCGCGACGTCCCTGGCGGACGGCCTCAAAGGGCGATCCATGTTGCTGCTCTGGAGCTGCTTCTCCGCCCTCGTTCACTCTTGGGGAGAATCGCTGAGCCTGAAGCTGCACCGACAGAAGAACACGTTCGTCCTCGGGTTTGCGACGCCGCTCCGGTTCGACACGAGCGGTGAGCTCGCCTCCCGGTTCTATTCGGCGGTCTTCGGGGAGCGATCGCTCCTGGATCCCGAGACCGCCGTGGTTCGCGAGAGGTCGCGTCTCTTCAAGGATCGGGTTCGGGCGTGCGAGTGGGCGGCCATGACTTTGTGGCTGCGCGCTCCCCTCGACCTGGGTGAAGCCGCGCTCCAGGGACCGCGGTTCACAGAAGCGTCCGAACGGCCGCCGCTGTCGGCGGCCGAGCTCGCGATTCTCGAAGTGGCGGTCCGGCAGGCGGTTCCCGGACGCACGGTCCTCGTGAAGCGCTTTGCGCTACGCGGCCGCCTCCCGGACGATCTCTTCGCCGACGTTCGCGGCGCCGTCATCCACCTCCGAGCGGACCAGAGCGACGACGGCGGCGCTTCCGCTCTGCGTCTCCTGGGGGCGACGTCGGCGAGCGTGCATCGCGGAGACCGCCTTCTCTCCCTCTTCGATGCGCTGGCCAGACTGCCGGCCTCGGTTCTCGTCTGGTCCGGTATCTCGGTTCGAGAGGCCCAGGCGCTGGTCCTGCCCGGGGCGTTGCCTCCGTCCGTGGCCATCGTTCTCATTTCCCCGTGGGACCTAAAGGCGTGGATCGCGGGTGCTTGCATCGACGGTGGTCAAGACCATCCGGACGCGAGGCCGCTCGGGTGGATCGACGAGATCAGTGACGTCGAAGAGCTGGTCGAGGCCGCCGACCGCAACCAGGTCGCCATCGAGCGGGCGGAAAGAATCGAGCGTCGCGGGGGACTCACCGAGAGCCAGACGAGCCGCCTCTTCTCGGCGGTCTACTGGGTCTCGGCCCGACTGGGGCAGGACGACCGAGCCGAGGAAATGGTGCGTCGCGTGTCGGCCGTCGATCCCTTCAACGGGCGCTGGCTACGGGGGAATCTCCTGCGGCGGCGAGGGCTCTATGCCGAGGCACGGACGGTGTTCGAACGGGCGATGGCCGAAGCCACGGACCCCGTCGAGCGCGCGAGAGCGGCGATCGAGTTGGCCGGCGTCGCCACCGAGACGGCCGACCGCAGCCTCGCGGAGAGCCTGTACCAGGAAGCCCTCGCCATCCTCGAAGGGGTTACGGACCGGGTCGACGATCCAAGGTGGCACTCGGCATTGGGCCGGGCGCTTCGCGATCTCGCCGCCATGCACGCCGAGGAGACGGCTCGCTGGAGCGAATGCGAGAACCTCCTGCGACGAGCACTGGTCATCCACAGCCTCGACGGAAGGTTCGGCCAGGTGGGCTCTGCCCTCAAGACCCGCGGGATCCTCGAGCGGGCGCGGGGTCGCTGGGACCAGGCCGAGGCCGCCTTCGCGGCGGCGGCCAGCAGCTTCGAACGCTCCGCGAACCTGGGAGGCTGGGCCGCCGCCATCGCCGAGCTGTCGGAGCTCGCGTTTCGCATGGGGCACTACGAGCGAGCCCTGGTTCTCATAAGGCGGGCTCGCACCCGGCTCGAGGTCTCGCCCGTTTCGGGAGCTCCCATGCAAGGTCGGCTCGCCGCCCTCGAGGCCAGGGTCCAGTGGCGCCTCGGCGCTCTCGAGGAGGTACGCACGGCGTGCGATGAAGCGGCGCGGCTGTTGCCGCCCGATCGGGTGCCTGAACGCCTATCCATCG
>Ga0326597_10013897_pt1 | contig 10561 bp, 6 predicted proteins | sample RVTome_12_FD_203789 | JGI IMG/M metagenome (GOLD analysis project Ga0326597, IMG submission 203789) | Soil microbial communities from uranium-contaminated site in the Upper Colorado River Basin, Wyoming, United States - RVT100D185 | ecosystem: Environmental > Terrestrial > Soil > Contaminated >... | reverse complement strand
GCCAGCAGGTGCGACACGTTGCGGTCGGGCGCCGCGATCAGGCCCAGGCAGTCGAAGCGGTGGATCAGGTCCCGCGCGTTGTCGGCCGCCGAGAGCCAGGGGCTGGCGAGCGTGCCGCCGCGCGAGGGCCGAGACCACAGCGCGAAGGGCCGGCCGTGCCAGCCGCCCTTCTCGTTCGCCTGCTCGACGGCCAGCAGCGCGCCGCTGACGCGGCTCTCGTAGTCCGCGTCGGATGACGTGATGATGCCGATCGGGACCTCGGTCGGGTCGGGGCGGGGGCGGCCGGGAACGGACGGCTCGACGAAGCGCTCGAACGGCCGGCCGAGGTCGGCGCGCTCGTCCTGGAAGCCCTGTGCGCCGCCGGCGAGCAGGCAGGCGAGCGCGAGGCCGCCCAGGACCGGCGCCGCGGGCGCGCCCCCTCGGCCCCGGATCAGCCTTTCACGGCCCTGCGACGTGCACGAAGCGGCCACCTTGCACCTCGAATACATGGATCTGCCCCAGGTTGTTGTGGGTCGGGTCGAAGGTCATGGGGCCGGCCAGGCCCTCGTACGTCTCCAGGGCCGCCAGCTCGTCGCGGATGCGCACGCGGTTGAGCCCCGCGCGCTCGAACGCATCGAGCAGGATGCGCGTGCCGTCGTAGGAGTAGGCCGCGAACGCATCCGGCTCGTCCCCGAAGCTCTGCGAGTAGCGCGCGCGGAAGTCGTCCCAGGCGGCGTTCGTCTCCTCGACGTTCATGGGGCAGACAGCGACCACCCCCTCGGAGGCGGCCCCGGCCTGAGCCAGGAAGGCGGCCGACACGAGCCGCTCGGTCCCGAACACCTCGTGCTCCATCCCGGCCGCGTGCATCGCAGCCAGGATGCGCGCGCCGTCCTGCGCGTTGCTCCACAGGACCACGGCGTCCACCTTCGCGCGCCGGATGCGCTCGAGCTGCCGCTCGAAGACCTGCTCGCCGGGCAGGTAGCGCACTTCCAGGGCGAGCGGGTGGCCGATGCGGCGGGCGGCGTCCGTGAACTCCTTCACCCCCATGCGGCCGTACTTGTCGTTGGCGCGCAGGACCGCGACGCGCTCGTGGCCGCGCTCCATGAACACGGCGCGCGCCAGCCGGTAGCCGTACTGGCGGTCGTCCGGGTAGCAGCGCAGGATCCACGGGATGGCCGTCTCGGTCACCGTCGGGTCGGTGCAGGCCGTGTTGACGATCGGCAGCTCGGCCTTGAGCGCGACGCGCAGGACGGTGTGCGTCGTGTTGCCGTCGACCGAGCCGATGACCGCCCACACGTCGTCGCGCCAGGCGAGCTCGACGAAGGTGTTGCTGCTGGCGCCCCAGATGCCCGAGTCGTTCCTGACCGCGAGCGCGTAGGGCAGCACGCCGCGGAATCCGTCGGCGCGGTTCGCCTCCTCGATCGCGAGCGTGACCCCCTGGTACATCGAGCGCCCGATGTCGGTGTCGGCCGTGTCCTCGAGCGGCGCGATCAGGCCGATCTTGATCGAGCGCAGCCCGGTGGGCGGGGCCGTCAGGCGGCCGGTGCCGCGGAAGGGCGGCGGCGCCTCGTAGAAGTGCCAGTAGACCGGCCCGCTGTGCCGGTAGGGGACGAAGGCCTCCGGCGTGCCGGCGTACGTCCCCTGCTCTGTGTAGCCCTGCCCGCCCGCGTCCTGCGGCGCGCCGGTGGCGACGGCCGCCAGCAGGAGCGCGGCGACGGAGAGCAGCCGGGCCGTGCCCGCGGGGCGGAAGGCGCGCGCGCTCACCGCCCGCCCCCCGCGGCCGCCGCCGGCGCCGCGCCGCGCGAGCCGACCGAGAGCCCGGCCGCGGTCGCGACCCAGACCCGGTCCGTGCGTGACTCCAGGCCCAGCACGAAGTTGTGCGCGATCGCGTTCGCGCTCGCGAGCACGCGCTCCGTTCCGTCCTCCTCCGCGATCCGGATCGTGCCCCCGGGTCCGTCCTGGTCGCGGCGGTAGACCGTCCAGCGCGCGCCGTCGAAGTGGCCCAGCCCGTCGTCCGTGCCGACCCACACCGCCCGTCCTTGCGCGCGCACGACGTTGACGAAGTTGCTCGGCAGGCCCGTGTCGTGGTCGAGGTAGCTCCTCCAGCTCTTGCCGTCGTAGCGGCTCATCCCGAAGTACGTGCCGACCCACAGGAACCCGTCCGCCCAGCTCACGCTCGACGTGACGTCGTGGATCAGCCCGTCGTCGCGCAGGAGGTCGATCTCCATCTCCTGGTCGGGGTCGCGGTACTCCTTCCAGGACTCGCGCGCCAGGTCGTGCTCGACCACGCCCCCGCCCCAGACGGCCACGTACAGGAGACCCGGCGCCTGGGTCAGCCCGTAGCACCACGGCTCGTGCATGACCGTGTTCTCGTGGCTGAAGAGCTGCCAGCTGTCGGCCTTGACGTCGAAGCGGCTGAGCCCGGCCGAGGTCGCTACCCAGACGTGATCGCCGACCACCGTCAGGCCGTAGATGACGTCGTTGACGAGCCCCGAGTCGAGCTGGTTGAAGGTGTCGAAGCGCCCGCCGCTGAAACGGCTCAGGCCGCCGAATGTGCCGATCCACAGGTCGCCGGTCTGCTCGGAGAGCGCCAGGCAGGAGACGACCGGGAAGGACAGGCCGTCGTCCTTGGAGAAGACCTTCCACTTCCCGTCGCGCAGCCGTGCCAGCCCTCTGTCGGTGCCGGCCCACAGCTCGTCCTCGTCCGCCAGCACGCAGAACACCTTGTCGGAAGCCAGGCCGTCGGCCGTGGTGTAGGTCGTCCACTGCGTGAAGACGGTCTCCTCCGTCGTCTTCGCGGCCCCGTCGTCGCCCGCGCCGCGCGCGGCCGGGCCGGCCGCAGCCGGAGGGGAGACGAAGGAGAGGGCGAAGAGCAGCGCCGCAGCGCGGGTTCGATCGTGGTAGTGCATCATCACAGCGTCTTGAGGTATTCGACCAGGTCGTTGAGCTGGGCTTTCGTCATGTCGTTGACCTTGCCGTGCGTGTTCTCGGGGCTGTGCACGGTCCAGATCTCCTCCAGCGTTCGCGCCCGTCCGTCGTGCAGGTAGGGGGCCGAGAATCCGATCCCGACCAGATGCGGCGTGTCGAACTGCTCGACCGTGTCGGTCTTGGCCTTCGTCGCCACGGTCGAGGGCAGGCGGTTCGTGAACAGCGGGGGAGGGTGGCAGAACGTGCAGCGATCTCCGGGAGCGATCTCCTCCCCGTCCTTGTCGGCCGCCCGCTCGAAGAGGTGCTTGCCCCGCAACTGGGCCGCGTTGAGCTCCGTGCCCTGCGGGTGCAGCGGCGGCGGCAGGGACTCGATGTAGGCCACCAGGTCGTCGAGCTCGTTCTCGGGGAAGGGATCGGCGAACGTCAGGACCATCGCGAAGCGCGGCCCGCACTGCACGTGCAGGCTCTCGTTCTTGCCGTTCCACTTGAATGGCGCCGTGTCGGCGATGCCCAGCAGGCTGCGGTTGTCCAGGATGTTCAGGCCCAGCCCATCGATCGCGAAATCGTAGGCGAGCCCGTCCACGTGGCCGTCCGGGTGGCACGAGCGGCAGGCGAACTGGCCCTGGAAAGTGACCGCAGCGTTGTGGAACACGATCTCGCCGCGGCGCTCGGCGCTCGGGACCGGCGGGGCGCCCAGCCCGACGCGCGCGACCACCTCCAGGGCCTCCGTGTCGACGAAGGCGAGCGCGTCTCCCAGGCGCTCGGCGACGTAGAGGGTGCCGCCGTCGGGCGACAGGATCAGCGCGCGCGGGTTGGGCCCGACCGGCACGCGCGCGATCACGTACTCCGCCGAGATCCCCAGGTGATCGGCCCACTCGCCCGGGCCGTCGCCCTCGCAGGCCGCGGCCAGCTCCGCGACGCGCCGCAGGTCGACCACGCTGACGCAGTCGGCGCCGCCCGAGGCGACGTAGGCCCGCGCGCGCCCGGCGTCGATCACGACGCCCGAGGGGTCGGCGAAGTAGGCGTTCATCTCGTCCAGGGGGAACTGCCGCACGTTCCCGTCGAACGGGCTCAGGAGCCCCAGCCCGCTGGTCATCACCCAGCCCCGGCTGACCTGCGTGATCGGCAGCGTGTTGCGCACGCGCACGAACGGGACCAGCGCCAGGCCGAGCTCGTCCGAGGTCGCTACCCCCTCGCTGAGATGGGAGGAGTGGAGCGACGCGCGGTTCACGACCCGCTTGCGGGCGACGTCGATCACCGTCAGCTCGGAGCTCGGCACCGCACGCAGCTCGCCGACGACCGCCAGGCGGTTGGCGACGAAGGCCCGGCGCCCGTCCTCGCTCAGCGCGACCTCGTAGGGCTGGCGCCCGGCCGCCAGGCGCGCGCGTTCGCTCATCGAGCCGGCGCCGTCGATCGCGACGATCGAGACGTCGTCCGAGTCGGAGTTGGCCACCGCCAGCAGTGCGCCTGCGCGGTCGAGGTCGAGCCCGATCGGCGCGCGGCCGACGGGCAGGCTGCCGAGCTCCTCGCCGTTCTGCGCGTCGACGGCGGCCACCCGGTCCTCGCCCGTTAGCGCGACGTACACCAGCGCGCCGTCCGGGCTGGCCGCCAGCCCATTGGGCCGGCTGCCGACGCGCAGGCGCCGCAGCACCTCGCGCTCGGAGGTCGAGACGACCACGACCTCGTCCGTGCCCTCGCAGCTCACGTACAGCTCGCCGCCGTCGGCCGCGAGCGCCAGGCCGCGCGGGCTGGGGTGGAGCAGCTCGCGCGCGTAATCGCGCGGCCCCGCGCCGCCGAAGTGGCAGGCCCGGCAGTCGAGGCTCGTGACGTTGCCCTTGCTCATCTCGAGCACGTGCCCGCGGGCCCAGCCGTTGAAGCCGTAGCCGCCGCCGACGAGCAGCACCAGCGCGAGCGGCGAGAGCCGCAGCAGGGCCTGACGCCGGCTCATCGCGACGCCTCGTCGCAGAGCTCGAGCTTCAAGGGCGCGGGCGGCTCGTCCAGCAGCGCCATGGGCACGCGGTTCGGCGGCGCCGTCTCGCGGTCCTCGTGACAGCCGATGCAGATGCGCCGCTCCCAGGGCCGGATCCAGACCCAGCCCTGCGAGTCGCGCAGCACGCGTTCCTGCGCGTCGATGGTCACGAAGCGCAGCGGGGTGTCGGCCGGAACCTCGAAGAACACCGAGCCGTCCTCCCGCAGCGGCAGCCGCCCAAGCAGCTCGGAGGGCACGTTGAGCGCGGGGCCGACGGCCGGCGAGCCGCTCTCCGCCGCCGCGCGGTACACGAGCAGGCTCTCGGCGCGCGACGAGCCCTCGTGCGGCGCGGGCGCGAGGTCGGACAGGCGCGCGTCGATGCACAGGAGCTGGCCCGAGTCGGCCTTCGGGTCGACGCTGGAGACGTGCCCGCGCGCCGGCGCTCGCGGCCGCGCGGCGACGGCGTCGAGCTCGTCGAGGTCGGGGTCGTCCAGCAGCGGCTGCGGCTCGCCCGCGCCCCCGGCAGCGGCCAGGTAGAGCCCGAAGCTCGCGCCGGCGTCCTCGCCGCCCGGGGGCCGGTAGCTGACGAGCAGCCGCCCGTCGTCCCAGCCGTCGGCCGAGCGCCACGCGCCGCCCGCCTCGCCGCCGACGCGCACGAGGCTCTTCAGCGGCCGGCGCATCGCGACCGAGCGCAAGCGCTGCTCCTGCGCCGTCGCGCCCGCCGCGGCGAAGAAGACCGCGGCGCCGATCTCGCGCGGGCGCCGCTTCCACTCCGGCGACTCGTGGCTGCCGTAGAACGACGCGACGCCGGTGCCGTCGTTGAGCACGGTCATCAGCCCCCAGCCGCCGCGCTCGCGGCCGACGCCGGGCGGCTGCCAGGCCGCGTACAGGACGCGCCCGTCCGCCAGCACGGTCGGGTCGACGTCGGAGGCGGGGTTGAACGTGATGCGCTGCAGGTCGGAGCTGTCCCGGCGACAGGTGAAGAGCGAGGTCGCCGGCCCACCGTCGCGCGGGTCGTGGCCGCCCTCCAGGTCGCAGGCGAAGACGATCTTGTCGTCGGGCAGGTAGGCCGCCGCGGTGGCGTCGGCCTCTGCCGGGCTGACGGCGCGCGCGCGCCCGCCCTCGATCGGAACCTCAAAGATGCGCCAGCTCGCCCCCGCGGCCTCGCGCCCGCAGAACAGGACGTGCGTGCCGTCGGGCGAGACGCGGGGCGCGCCGGCCGCGATGAAGCCGCGGCTGAGGAGGCGCGCCGGCTCGCGCGGGCGCTCGGCATCCCAGACCACGATCTCGGAGCCCGAGGGGTACGGGTCGCGCAGGGCGGCCGGGTCGCCCAGGGCCGGCACGCTCTCGCGCGGGGCGCGAACGAAGACGACGCGCTGCGCCGTCCCCGCCACCGTGCTGCCTCCCCCGACGGGCACGGTCAAGAGCAGGACCGAGACCAGACCGCTGGCGGCCGCGACCGCCACGGCGGTGACCCACCCCAGGGCCAGGCTGGAGGAGCGCGCGGCCGGCCTGCTCACGACCTCGGCTCCCGGACGAGGAGCTCCCTGCTCGGCGCGACGTCCTCGAGCACCTGCAGCTCGCCGGACGGCCACAGGACCTCGACGCGCTCGATGCGCTCGGCGCGGCCCAGGCCGAAGTGCAGGCGCGGGTCCCCGCTGCCCAGGTACCAGGAGGGGCAGCGCATCTCCTTGCGCAGCGCGCGGTCGGTGAGGCGCACCGTGACGATCGCTCCCAGGCCGGCGCGGTTGGCGGAGGCTCCCGCCAGCTCGACCCGCAGCCAGGCGTTCCCGTCCCGGGCCTCGTTGCGCAGCAGCACCGGGCGGTCCATCAGGTTGAGGATCAGCACGTCGACGTCGCCGTCGTTGTCGTAGTCGGCCGCCAGGCCCCCGCGGCCCATGAGCTTCTGGCCGAAGTACGCGCTCGCGGCGGCCGCGTCGGAGAACCGCCCCGCGCCGTCGTTGGCGAGCAGCAGGTCCTCCCAGCCGACGTGGTGGTGCAGGTCGCCGTTGACGATCAGGAGGTCGAGGTCGGAGTCGTTGTCGAAGTCGAGGAAGCCGCCGCCCCACGACACGTACTGCCCGCTCAGCGCGGCGATGCCCGAGCGCACGATCCGGTCTCCGAACAGGCCCGGCCGCAGGCCGTGGTAGAGCGAGCCGAAGGCCGTGTCGGTGACGACGAGGTCGAAGGCGCCGTCCCCGTCGCAGTCGCCCCAGTCGGCGGTCATGGCGGCCGTGGCCTCGCCGTTCTCGCCGAAGGCCAGTCCGAACGCGAAGGCCGCCTCCTCGAAGGTGCCGTCGCCCTTGTTGCGCCACAGGAAGTTGGCGGTCCCGTCGTTCGAGACGAACACGTCCGTCCGGCGATCGCCGTCGAAGTCGGCCGCCACGACCGACATGCCGCGGCCCGCCACGGAGCTGATCCCCGAGGCCGCGCTCACGTCCTCGAAGGTGCCGTCGCCGCGGTTTTGGAACAGCGCGTCGGGCTGCGCCTCGAAGGCCAGCGGCGGCGGGAACACGTCCGGCCCGTAGTGGTAGTCGTAGTCCGGGTCGAGCTCCAGGTAGTTCGTCACGTACAGGTCGAGGTCGGAGTCGCCGTCGTAGTCGAGGAAGGCCGCGCCGACCGACAGCCGCGGATCGGCCACGCCGGCCCGCGCGCCGACCTCCTCGAAGGTCCCGTCCCCGCGGTTGCGGTACAGCTTGTTGGGGCCCAGCTCGAGCACGTACAGGTCCTGGTCGCCGTCACCGTCGTAGTCCGCCGCGACGGCCGCCAGGCCGAAGCCGCGGCTCCCCAGGCCCGCGCGCCGCGTGACGTCCTCGAAGGTCCCGTCGCCGCGGTTGCGGTACAGGCGATCGCCGGGCACGGACGCGGGGTGCTCGCCCTCGACCACGCCCGCGGCCCAGCCGCTCTGGACGAAGTAGAGGTCGAGCCAGCCGTCGCCGTCGCAGTCGATCACGGCCGCACCCGAGCCGAGCGACTCGACCACGTTGCTCATCCTGCCGTCGACGAGCACGTGCACGAAGTCGATCCCCGCCGCCAGCGTGACGTCGACCAGCGCGTCCCCCTCGCGCGCTTCCAGGGCCGGCGTCGCGCTCGGGGCGGCGCCGCTCCCCTCGCTTCCCGCGTCCCCCGGCCCGGCGCTCGGCCCGCAGGCGGAGAGCGTCGCCGCGGCCGACGAGAGCGCGAGCGCGGCCAGGCGAGGGGCGGCTGCGCGGGTGTCCATGAGCTCGTGATCTTCCGGGGGGGGGCCGTCGAGGTCCGGGTCGCGCGCCGACCCGCTTCGAGCCATCGACGATCGAAGCCAATTGCGCTGTGATTCTACGCAATAAGAACACTACTCGCGCCCCGACAGCCTGTCAACGCGACCCGTGGCCCGCGACGGTGGCCCCGGGGCGGGCTCGGGGGAGACGCGCGCGGCACCGCCCCCCGAGCCCGCCGCGAGGCGATCAGGGCCGGGGCGAGGGCGGCTTGCGCGTCAGGCGCGGGTCGAGGTCCTCGTCGCTCAGGGACTCGAGCAAGCTCACCAGGTCGTCGATCTCCTGCTCGCTCAAGAAGAGCGGCGTGAGGATCGTCTCCTGGTGGTGGTCGACGGGGACCGCTCCTTCGAGCGTCGAGTAGAAGCGCACCACGTCCCGCAGCGTTGCGAGCTGGCCCTGGTGCATGTAGGGCGGCGTGCGCGCGACGTTGCGCAGGCTGGGCGTCTTGAACTGTCCCCAGGTCTCGGCCGAGGCCAGCGGCAGGTCGAGCTTGGCGGTCTGCGGTCCGCTGCGCCGGTCGCTGTGCTCGCCGCGGGCGTTGAACGGATCGGCCAGCACCAGCCGCTCGCCGTCGTAGCGCCCGCGGTCGCCCGGTACGCCTCCCGCCAGCGGCGGCACGCCGATGCCGTGGAACTCGCCGTCGCTGAAGTGCGGTCCGACGTGGCAGAAGCGGCAGTTCGCGCGTCCGACGAACAGCGCCAGCCCGCGCTGCGCGGAGGCGGACAGCGCGCTCTCCTTCTGCTGGTCCCCGTCGCGCAGGCCCTCGGCGAACACGTCGAAGGGCGAGCGCTCGCTGACCAGCAGGCGCTCGTAGGCCGCGATGGCCTTGCCGACGTCAGCGAAGACCCGGTCGACGGCGCTCCGGTCCGCGGCGGCCATCGACGTCCAGGTGACGTTGAGCGGGTCGCGCGGGTCGTCGGGGACGGGTCGCCCCGAGCGCGGGAAGCGCTCCTGGTCGGTCAGGTCGGGCAGCGGGCCGAACAGGCCCTCGTAGGCGCTCTTCAGCACGGGATCGTCGACCAGCAGGTGCGCGACCCGCAGCCGGTCACCGGCGAACTCGAGCGGCTCCTCGATCTCGCGCAGTGCCTGCGCCCAGAGGCTGTCGGCCCGCCCGTCCCAGAACAGCCAGCGGTTGTGGCCCGCGTTCCACAGCGACTGCGTGTGGCGCATTCCGACCCAGCGCCGCGTCAGGCCGTCGCTGAAGCTCCTGGCGGGATCGTGGCAGGTCGCACACGAAACGTCGCCGTTCCCCGACAGGCGCGTCTCGAAGAACAGGTACTGGCCCAGCCGGGCGGCGCGCGCGTCGTCCGCCACGCGGTTGGTCGGGTCGGCGGGCACGGGCGGCAAGGGCGAGTGGCGAGCGATGCGCGCCAGCTCCTGCGGGTCGAAGGCGACCGGCGCGGCGCCCGCCGGCGGGTCCTGCGGCCGGGTCGCGCTCCCGCGCAGGCCCAGGGACAGGGCCAGGCAGAAGCCGGCGCACAGACCGAGGGGACCGAGCGGACCGAGCGGGGCGGCGCGGCCCGGCGCGGGACCGGATCGGGTGGAGGCCCTCATCGCGCTAGTCGACCGGCCCGATCGACTTCAGGTACTCGACCAGGTCCGCGAGCTGCTCCGGCGTCGCGTCGCCCGTCAGGCCGTGGCGGTCGTCGGGGTTGTGCACGGTCCACAGCTCGAGCAGGGTCGCCGCGCGGCCGTCGTGCAGGTAGGGCGGGGACTCGAACACGTCGGTCAGGTGCGGCGTGTCGAGCTCGGCCTTGTCGTCGCTGGGGGAGCGCGTGCCGACGTCGAAGAGCTGGCGGTTCGTGAAGAGGGGACCGGAGTGGCAGGTGCCGCAACGGTCGCGCGCCGGGATCGGCCGGCCGTCGTTGGTGGCTGCGCGCTCGAAGAAGCTCCGGCCGCGCTCCTGCGCCGGCGTCAGCCGCCCGCCGGGCGCCGCGTAGGGGTTGTGCACCCCCGGGACGGAGCGGATGTACTCGCTCAGGGCGACCACCTCGGAAGTGCGCAGCCAGCCCGTGCGCACGATCCACTTCGCCGTGCGCGCGCCGCACTGCGTCGCGATGTCGGGGTTCGTGCCGGTCCACTTGAAGGGACCCGTGCCCGCGACCGCGCGCAGATTGCGGTTGTCGACCAGATTGCGGCCCAGGCCGTCCGGCTCGAGGTCGTAGCGCAACCCGTCGAGGCCCCCGTCGGGGTGGCAGCTCGCGCAGGAGAACTGCTGCTGAAACGTGCGCGCGGCGCTGTGGAACAGCCGCTCGCCCAGGAGCAGCCGATCCTCGGGCGGCGGCCGGCCCAGGACCAGCGTTAGCGCCACCGCGTCCGTGCGCGTGTCCACGACCGTGATCGTGTCGTCGAGCGCGTCGGCGACGAACAGCGTCGCGCCGTCGGCGTCGAGCGCCATGCCGCGCGGGTTGGCGCCGACCGGGATGCGGGC
>Ga0326597_10013896_pt1 | contig 10562 bp, 11 predicted proteins | sample RVTome_12_FD_203789 | JGI IMG/M metagenome (GOLD analysis project Ga0326597, IMG submission 203789) | Soil microbial communities from uranium-contaminated site in the Upper Colorado River Basin, Wyoming, United States - RVT100D185 | ecosystem: Environmental > Terrestrial > Soil > Contaminated >... | reverse complement strand
CGGGGCCGGCATCGGCGCCGAGCTCGGCGCGATGAAGGTCACCGAGCAGATCGACGCGCTCGAGGCGCTGGCCGTCGATGCCTTCCGCTATCTCGTCGTCACGCGGGTCCTCGCGTGCGTCATCGCGCTGCCGCTTTTGACCACGCTCATGAACTTCACGGGGATGCTCGGCGGATTCGCGGCGGAGACCGCGATTACCGGCGTACCGCTGCGCATCTATTTTCAACAGTCGTTCTCGCTGATCCAGTTCTCCGATCTGATTCCGGCGACGCTCAAGACCGCGGTCTTCGGCTTCCTGATCGCCTCCGGCTCCAGCTATCTCGGCATGAACACCAGCCGGGGCACCGAAGGCGTCGGCCAGGCCTCCACCCAGAGCGTCGTCCTGTCGTCGATCCTGATCATCGTGGCCAACGTCGTGCTGGTCCGCGCCATTTTCTTCTTCTACCCGGCATGACCGCCCCGACCACGACTGCCACACCGCCGCCCGAGGTCGCCGTGGAGCTGCGCTCGGTCACCAAGAGCTTCGGCGACAAGCGCGTGCTCGACGGCGTGAACCTGTCGGTGCCCGCCGGCCAAAGCGTGTGCATCCTGGGCCGGAGCGGCACCGGCAAGAGCGTGGCCCTCAAGCACATCGTCGGCCTCATCCGCCCCGATGGTGGGCAAGTGTTGGTGGCGGGCGAGGACATCGCCACCCTCTCGAGCCGCGACTTGTCGCGCGTGCGGCAGCACATCGGCTTTCTCTTCCAGAACGCCGCGCTGTTCGATTCGATCTCGGTCGGCGAAAACGTCGCGTTTCCCCTGCGGCGACACACCGACCTGCCGGACGAGGCCGTCCGATCCCGCGCGCTGGAGGCGCTCCGAGAGGTCGGTCTCGAGCGCGAGTACGAGACGATGCCCGCGGCGCTGTCCGGCGGCATGCGCAAGCGCGCCGGCCTGGCACGTGCGATGGTCCTCGGTCCCGCCCTCCTGCTGGTAGACGAACCGAGCGCCGGGCTCGACCCGGTGACCGCCGGCGAAGTGGACGCGCTGCTGGTGCGCCTGCGGGAGCACGCAAACACGACGCTCGTGGTCGTGACGCACGACATCCCGAGCGCGCGCACGATCGGTGACGAACTGGTCTTCCTGCACGACGGACGCGTCCTCGAGCGCGGGACGGCCGAGGCGCTCGACCGAAGCAGCCATGCGCTCGTGCGCCAGTTCATGCAATCGGAGGGATCGGGCTGATGACCAGCATGCGTACCGCGGCAATCGGAGCGTTCGTCGTCGGCGGCCTGCTGCTGTTCTCGGTGGGGCTGTTTTTCATCGGCGATCGGCGGCTGCTCTTCTCCGACCGCTTCGAGCTGCACACGACCTTCGGCAGAGTGTCCGGTCTGCAGGTCGGCACCGAGGTGCGTGTGGCGGGCCTGAGCGCTGGCGAGATCCTCGGTGTGGAGGTGCCGACCCGGCCGTCGGACCCCTTCCGCATCCGGATGCGGATGCGGGAGGACGTCCGGATGCTCGTCCGCCAGGACTCGGTGGCTGGCGTGCAGACCGACGGGATCATGGGCAGCGCGTTCATCCAGGTCGCACCGGGCAGCGACGCCTCGCCAATGGTGGAGTCCGGCGACACCATCCGCGGCGAGGACCCGATCGAGTTCGCCGACCTGATCGCGGAGGGCCGCGATACCTTCCGCGTGATCACCGAGCAGATCACGATGCTCACGGCCGACATGTCCGAGACGATCGACACCTTGACGGGCGTGGCGCACACGGTTGACGGGGTGGTCACCGAGGTGGGCGCCGACCTGACCGTGATCACCGCGCACACCGCCGAACTGGTCGAGGACGCCCGGCGCGTGCTCGCCGATGCCCGCGAGCTCAGCGCGAACATTCGCGCGGGCCGCGGCAATATCGGCCGCCTCCTGAATGACGACGGACTCTACGAGCGCTGGACGGCCATCGCGGCCGATGCCGAGCGGGCCGTCGCCAACCTGCGCGAGTCGACCGACCACGCGCGCGCGGCCATCGCCGATCTGACGGCCGACGACGGCGCGGTGCCGGCCATCGCCGAGTCGCTGCGCGGCACGATCGTCGACGCTCGCGAGGTGATCGCCGACCTGTCGGAAGGCACCGAAGCCCTCAAGCGCAATTTCCTCTTCCGCGGCTTCTTCCAGGACCGGGGCTACTACGACCTCGATGCGCTCTCGCCCGACGCCTACTCGGCCGGCGCCCTGGAGCGGAGCGACCGCACCGCCTTGCGGGTCTGGATCGACGCCGGCGTGCTGTTCAGCCGCGCCGACGATGGATCGGTGGAACTGACGAGCGACGGCCGGCGGCGGCTCGATTCGGTGATGTCCGACTTCCTGCGCTATCCCCGGGACAGCCCGCTCGTCGTCGAAGGCTACGCCGGCGAGGACGCGGACGATTTGGGCTACCTGCTGTCGGCCGACCGCGCCGCGGTCGTCCGGCAGTACCTGCTGGACCGGTTCCGCCGGAGTCCCACGATCACCGGCGTGATGCCCATGGGTGCGAGCGCTGAGGACAGCCCGAGTGACGACGACCGCTGGTCGGGCGTGGCCCTGACGCTGTTTGTCCCGAACGACGCCCTGTCGAGGACGCCATAGCCGTGCCGGCCGATGGCGCGCCGGCCTGGCAGGCCCGCCTCGTGCTGGCCGCACTGCTGGTCGTGGGCGCGGTGCTGCGACTGCACCACCTCGCGACCGAGAGCCTCTGGCTGGATGAGGCCTTCTCGATCACAGTGGCCCGGGTCAGCCCCGAGTACATCGTCGAGATGACCGCCCAGGACGTGCACCCGCCGTTCTATTACGTGCTGCTGTACTTCTGGATGGCCCTGTGGGGATCCACCGAGTGGGATGCGCGCCTCCTGTCAGTGGTCTTCAGCCTCGGAACCGTGGTGGCCGCCTACCTGGCGGGCACGCGGATGTTCAGCCGGCGCGTCGGGCTGACCGCCGCCGGGCTGCTGGCCATCGCGCCCCTTCAGGTCGAATACGCGCAGGAAGCGCGCATGTACGCCCTGCTGGCGCTGCTCGCCACGATCTCGAGCTATTGCCTGTTCGGCATTCACGCGCGGAGCACTGCGGGACGCGGCACCGCCACGGGGTCCGCGACCAGCCGCCTGACCGGCGCCACCTGGCTGGCGGCCTATGTCGTCGTCACGTCGCTGATGACCTACACCCACGTGCACAGCCTGTTCGTGCTGGCCGCGCACGCCCTGGTCGTCGGCATCGAGCTGTGGCGCCGGCGCGGACGCGCCCTGCCGTTTGCGACCCGCTGGGCCGCGGCCCAGATCGCGGTGACTCTGGCCTACCTGCCATGGCTGCCCACATTCGCCCGGCAGGTCTCACACGTGCAGGACGGGTTCTGGATTCCCGGCCCCGACTGGACCGCCGTCCCCTACGCCCTGCTCGTCTACGCCGGTTCGGAGCGACTCGTGTGGCTGATGGCGCCGCTCGCGATCCTCGGCCTCTGGCGGGCGTGGCGGCGGCCGGACTCGGTGGCCGGTCCCCTGCTGTCGGCCTGGCTGCTGTGCCCACTCGTGCTGCCGTTTGTCCTCTCGCTGGTGGGATCGTCCATCTTCCTGCCGAAGTACACGATCGCGGCGTCCGTGCCGTTCGCCCTGCTCGTGGCGGGCGGCGTGGCCATCTTCCCGCGAGTCGTGCGGATTGTCGCGCTCGCGGCCGTCGTCGTGTTCACGTCCCAGGTCCTCGAGCCCTACTACGAGGGACCTCGGCGCAAGGACGACTGGCGCGGCGCGGTCCGCCAGATCGAGGCGCGTGCCAAGCCCGGGGACCTCATCGTGTTCTACCCCTTCCACACGAAAATCGCCTACGACATGTACGAGACGCGCGAGGACCTCGTGCGGGTGCCGTTTCCGCGCCACGCCGAGGCGGCGCCCGACGGGTCGGTGACGGCGATGCTCGATCGGATCGTCGGCGACGCCGGTCGGGTCTGGCTGATCACGATGAGCTTCGATTCCCGTCAGCCGTGGCTCGTCGAGGCACTATCGGCCCGCTTTGCCGTGGTCGAGCGTGTGTCGGCGTTCCACGTGGATGCGCACCTGTTCACGTCGCCCTGATGCTATACTTCCGCGTCCCGCGAGAGTTTCCGGCATGTACGACTACCTGGGCGTCCTCGTCTACCTCCTCATCATCGTCGGCTTCGCGGTCGTCTCGCTGGCGGCCGCCCGGCTGCTGCGCCCGGCCCGTCCGTGGGGCGCCAAGCACGACACCTACGAGTGCGGCGCCGAGACGGTGGGCGCCGCATGGGTGCAGTTCCCCGTTGGCTTCTACCTGGTGGCGCTCGTGTTCATCCTGTTCGACGCCCTGGCGGTGTTCCTGTTCCCGTGGGCGCTGTCGCTGCGCGGGCTCGGAGGCTGGGCGCTGGCGGTCATGCTGCTGTTCCTGTCGATTGTCAGCCTCGGCTGGTGGTACGCGCGGCGTGAAGGGGTGCTCGAGTGGAAGTAAAGCCGCCCGGCCTGGCCCCGCTGCCAATCTGGCGGGATTTCAAGGACCTTCAGGAGTGGGAGACGCACCATCGACGCCGGCCGGAGACGGGCGACAAGCACTCGTCAGCCTTCGAGGCGATTACCGATGGTATCCACGCCTTCCCGGGCGGGTTCGTCGTCACGGCGGCTGCCGACACCTTTCTCAACTGGGCGCGCAAGTCGTCGGTCTGGCCGGTCACCTTCGGCCTGGCGTGCTGCGCCATCGAGATGATGGCCACCTTCGCGTCGCGCTTCGATGTCGAGCGCCTCGGGATGGTGCCCTGGGCCTCGCCGCGGCACGCGGACCTGATGATTGTCTCGGGCACGGTGACGATCAAGATGGCGCCCATGCTGACCCGGATCTACGACCAGATGCCCGATCCCAAGTGGGCCGTGTCCATGGGATCGTGCGCCAACTCCGGCGGCCCGTTCCGCCATGGCTATCACGTCGTCAAGGGCGTCGATCGCGTGATCCCGGTGGACGTGTACGTGCCGGGCTGCCCGCCGCCCCCCGAGTCGCTGCTCAACGGCCTGCTGCTCCTGCAGGAGCAGATCGCTCACTTCCGCCGCACCGGTCAGCGCGCGGCGCCGAGCGCGAAGGTGGACTAGCCGCGTGCATTACGAGCAGGCCCGGGAACTCCTCCAGTCGCTTGTCGGGACCGCGGTCGGCGGCACGAACCCCATCGCCGAGGTGACGCTGCCTCGCGACCGGTGGGTCAGCGTGGCCCGATTCGCGCGCGAAACGCTCGGCTGCGGCTTCTTCGCCTTTTCGACGGCGATCGACTGGCAGGCCGATGGGCTCGAGGTCGTCGCCCGGGTCGAGAATCTCGACGCGCCGTTCGCCGTGATGCTGCGCACCCGCCTCGGGCCTGGCGAGACGACGTGTCCCTCGCTCGTCCCGGTCTACCGGGGGGCCGACTGGATGGAGCGCGAGTGCTTCGACATGTTCGGCATCACGTTCGAGGGCCATCCCGATTTGCGGCGCATCCTGCTCGATGATGACTGGCAGGGGCATCCGCTGCTCAAGAGTTACGCCGTGGATACGCCGTATCCACCCTATCGCTGATCCCTCACGCACACCGATGGCCAGCCGCAACGACTCGCTCACCGCTGCCACGCCCCCCGCCGGGGCACCGGCGCGTGCGATCCGGGAGATCGACTACACCGGCAGCGAGCGGCTGACGATGAACATGGGGCCGCAGCATCCGTCGTCCCACGGCGTCTTCCGGGCGGTGCTCACGCTCGAGGGCGAGACGGTCGTGGGCGTGGACGCGGTGATCGGGTACCTGCACCGCTGCCACGAGAAACTCGGCGAGTCGCTGACCTACGTGCAGTATCCGTCCATCGCCTCGAAGACCGACTACGTGGCGGCGATGACGAGCGAGCTGGCCTACGTGATGGCGGCCGAACGAATTGGCGCGATCGACATCCCCAGACGCGCGCAATACCTGCGGGTGCTCGTGGCCGAGCTGCAGCGCATTGCTTCCCACTGCCTCTGGCTCGGCACCTGGTGCATGGACATGGGCGGCGCGCTCGGGGGCGGCGCGACCATCTTCCTCTACTGCATCCGCGAGCGCGAGCTCGTGCTGGATCTGTTCGAGTCGCTCGTCGGCGCGCGTCTGCTCTACGGCTTCCACCAGATCGGCGGCGTCCGCTATGACCTGCCGGCCGGCTGGGCCGACCAGTGCCGCACGACGATCGACCTCATCGAGAAGCGGGTCGTCGAGTACGAGGAGATGCTGGACGAGAACACGTTCTTCCAGATGCGGACGCAGGGCGTGGGCGTGATCTCGCGCGAGGTGGCCGAAACGGTCGGGATCAGCGGACCGCTGCTGCGCGGATCGGGGGTGCCGTTCGACATCCGCCGGGCCGACCCGTACTGCTCCTACGAGGACTTCGCGTTCGCGGTGCCGACCGAAGAGGCCGGCGACTGCTTCGCCCGCTACCGCGTGCGGATGGCCGAGTTCCGGCAGGCGACCGCCATCGTCCGCCAGATCCTGGACGGCCTGCCCGAGGGCCCGATTTCGTCGCGGCCCGGGGTGAAGTCGGTCGTGCAGGTGCGGATTCCGAAGGGCGAGACCTACGCACGCGTGGAGGGTCCGCGCGGCGAAGTCGGCTGCTACCTGGTGAGCGACGGCGGTCCCAAGCCGTACCGGATGAAGTGGCGCGGCGCGTCGTTCTCGAACCTGGCCGTGCTGCCGCACATCATCCCCGGACACAGCGTCGCCGATGTGGTCGCCATCATGGGATCGGTCGATCCGGTGTTCGGGGAGGTGGACCGCTAATGGTCCTGTCGCCCCTGGTCACGGCGGCCATCGCCGGCTTCATCCTGCTCAACGCGATCGTCGGCCTGGTGACCTACGTCACGCTGCTCGAGCGTAAGTTCGCCGCGCGGATGCAGTCGCGCATCGGCCCGTACCGGGTGGGCCCGCACGGGTTGCTCCAGCCGATTGCCGACGCGCTCAAGCTGATGATGAAGGAGGACATCGTCCCGACGGCCGCCGATCGCCCGGTGTTCAACCTGGCGCCCGTCGTGTTCCTGGTGCCGTGCCTCCTGATTTTCGCGACCATTCCGTTCGCGCCCAACCTGGGGGTGGCCGACCTGAACATCGGCGTGCTGTTCTTTCTCGCGGTCTCGTCGATGGAGATCGTCGGCCTCTTCATGGCCGGGTGGGGATCGAACAACAAGTACGCGCTCATCTCGGCCATGCGCGCGGTCAACCAGATCATCTCGTACGACCTGCCGTTCATCTTCGCGGCGCTGGTGCCCGTGCTGCTGACCGGATCGATGCGACTGTCGGACATCGCCGCCGCGCAGGACGGGCTCTGGTTCGTCTTCTACCCCGTGCTGGGCCAGCTTGCATTTCTGGCGTTCATGATCGCGGCGGTCGCGGCCGAGAACCGGGTGCCCTTCGACATTCTCGAGGCCGAATCCGAACTGGTCGCCGGCTTCCGGGTCGAATACTCCGGGATGAAGTTCGCGCTCATCCAGCTCGGCGAGTACGCGCACGTGCTCGGAACGTCGTTCCTCGGCGCGCTGCTCTTTCTGGGCGCCTGGGCGGGGCCCGGGCCGATCTGGATCGGCCCGGTGTGGTTCCTGCTGAAGGCCCTCGGCCTGTTCCTCATGTTGACGTGGATCCGCTGGAGCTTCGTGCGCATCCGCGTCGATCAGATTCTCGCCGTCTCGTGGCAGCTCCTGCTGCCCGCCACGCTGATCCTGATCGTCGCGACGGCCGTTGTCGTGGTGTGGGGAGGCTAGCCGTGCAGCGAGGCCACTTCTGGCGCGAGGCGGGGCAGCTCGGGTGGTCCGTGTACCACGCGATGCGCGTGACGCTCGTCAACCTGTTCCGGACGCCAGTCACGGTGCACTACCCCGACATCGAGCGGGCCTACCCGGATCGGTACCGCGGCCTGCTCGCGCTCACCTATCACCCCGAGACCGGCGAGGAGAACTGTATCGGCTGCCGGCTCTGCGAGTTCGTCTGTCCGCCCCAGGTCATCAAGGTGGAAATGCTGAAGGCCGAGAAGCGGAATTTCGCGAAGGTCTTCACGCTCGAGCTGTACGCGTGCGAGTTCTGCGAGCTGTGCGTGCAGGTCTGTCCGACCGACGCGATCATCATGACGAAGTCGTTCGACCTGGCCACGACCGACCGGCGGGACATGCTCCTCGACAAGGATCGGCTGCACGCACTCGGCCAGCGGCTCACGCCCTCCTGGGCCACGGGCAACCGGCTCCGGGACATGCAGGCGCCGCCGAAGAAGGCGAAGGCGGAGCCGGCGGCCAAGGCCGTCGCGCCCCCGTCGGCGGCCGAGCCGACGGCGGCCGCCCCGAAGGGCGACGCGCCCGCCGGCTCCGGAGGCGCGAGGTGACCGATACGCCGGCGTTCTTCTGGTTCCTCGCGGTCCTGCTCGTCGGTTCGGCGCTCGCGGTCGTGCTCACGAAGAACCTCTTTCATTCCGTGCTGTGGCTGGCCCTCGCGCTCACGGGCACGGCGGGCGTCTTTCTCTCGCTCGAGGCCGAGTTCCTCGCCGCCGTCCAGCTGCTGCTGTACGCCGGCGGTCTCGTCACCGTCGTCGTCTTCGCGATTGTCGTGACCGAGCGGCTGGTGGGCGAGCGGCTGTCGCAGACCAGCCGCGGACTGGTGGGCGGGGGGCTGCTCGCCGGCGCGCTGCTGGTGCTGATGCTCATGCTCATCGGCGACGCGGCGCTCGCGCCCGTCCGTCCGCCGCTCCAGGCCGAGATGACGCGCCTGATGGGCGATGCCATCCTCACCCGCTTCGCGCTCGCCTTCGAGCTGCTGGCGGTGCTGCTGCTCACCGCGCTCGTGGGCGCCATCTACTTCGCCAGGCCGGAGGATTAGTGGGACTGTCCGCGTATTTAGCGCTGTCGGCCGTCATCTTCGCCGTCGGTTTGTTCGGGGTGCTCACCCGCCGCAACACCATCGGCATCCTGCTCGGCGTCGAGCTGATGCTGAACGCCGTGAACATCAACCTGGTCGCGTTCGGACGCTTCAGCGGCGGCGTGGAGGGCGCGATCTTCACGCTGTTCGCGATCGCCATCACCGTCGCCGAGGTCGCGCTTGGCCTGGCCATCGTCATCCTGTTGTTCCGGAGCCGCCGGACCGTGATGGCCGATCACCTCGATCTGCTCAAGGGCTGATGGCCTTGCGATGATCGACGCCGCCCCGTTTCTCGCGCTCGTCGCCCTGCTGCTGCCCGCGGCGTCGTTTCTGCTGCTCGCACTGGTCGCTCCGCTGCGGCGGACCGGACGGCTGGCGGGCATCGTGTCGTCGCTCTTCGCCGTCGGTGCACTGGCGGCCGCGCTCACCGCCTGGCGCGCCGCCCTGGCGGCCGGCGCGCCCGCGCGCCTGCTGGTGGATTGGCTGCCGGCGCAGGCTGGCCCGATGGCCTCGATCGGCGTCCTCGCCGACCCGGACTCGACCATCATGCTCGTGCTGGTCGCGCTCGTGGCCTGCCTGGTGCAGGTCTACTCGCTGGGCTACCTGCACGATGAGCCCGCGCCCGCGCTCGGCCGCTACTACGCCTACCAGTCGTTGTTCGCCTTCTCGATGATGGGCCTGGTGCTGGCGCCCAATCTCGTCCAACTGTTCGTCTGCTGGGAGCTGGTCGGGCTGTGTTCGTACCTGCTGATCGGGTACTGGTATCAGAAGCCCGAGGCGGCGCGAGCGGCCCTCAAGGCGTTCTGGACGACCAAGGCCGGCGACGTCGGGCTGCTCATCGGCATCGTCCTGCTGTGGCGACACGCCGGGACGTTCGATCTCGGCGAGCTTCAGCAGCTCGCCGAAGGCGGGCTGCTGGCAACCGCCGGGCTCTCGGTGATCACCTTTTGCCTGTACCTGGGCGCGGCCGGCAAGTCCGCACAATTTCCGCTGCACATCTGGCTGCCGGACGCGATGGAGGGCCCCACGCCCGTCTCGGCCCTGATTCACGCGGCGACGATGGTGACGGCCGGCGTGTATCTGCTGTTTCGGACCTCGTGGCTCTTCGCACTCACGCCCGGAGTACTGCTGATTGTCGCATGGGTGGGCGCGGTGACCGCGCTGATGGCCGCGGTGCTGGCGTGCGTCCAGACCGACATCAAGCGCGTGCTCGCCTACTCGACCGTCTCCCAGCTCGGCTACATGATGGCCGCCATCGGCGCCGGGTTCGCCGCCGCCGGCTTTCTCCATCTGCTCACGCACGGCGTGTTCAAGGCGCTGCTGTTCCTGGGGGCCGGCGCCGTCATTCACGCGGTGGGCAGCAACGAGCTCTCGCGGATGGGCGGCCTGGCCCGGCGGATGCCGCAGGTGGCGATGGTGTTTCTGATCGGGACGCTGTCGCTGGCGGGGATTCCGCTGTTCGCGGGGTTCCTGTCGAAGGAAGAGATTCTGGGCGCGGTATGGGCCGGGGGCCTGCCTGTGCCGTTCGGGATGCTGGTGGTGGCGGCGTTTCTGACGGCGTTCTACATGTTCCGCGTGATCTTCCTGGCGTTCTTCGGCCCGACGCCGAGGAGGATACCGGGTATCGGGATACCGGGTGTTCCGACACCCGGTATCCCGATAGCCGGTATCCTCCTCGG
>Ga0326597_10013895_pt1 | contig 10562 bp, 8 predicted proteins | sample RVTome_12_FD_203789 | JGI IMG/M metagenome (GOLD analysis project Ga0326597, IMG submission 203789) | Soil microbial communities from uranium-contaminated site in the Upper Colorado River Basin, Wyoming, United States - RVT100D185 | ecosystem: Environmental > Terrestrial > Soil > Contaminated >... | reverse complement strand
ACACAGACTCGGAACGGACGAAAGGCGAACGGTCCTGTTCCTCGACGAGATCCACCGCTTCTCCAAGTCACAGCAGGACGCCCTCCTGCCGGGTGTGGAGGACGGCACCGTGATCCTGATCGGGGCGACCACCGAGAATCCGTTCTTCGAGGTGAACTCGCCGCTGATGAGCAGGATGACCCTGTTCCGAACCGAGCGCCTCGACGAGTCGGCGTTGGGAACGCTCGTGGAGCGGGCGTTGACCGACAGCGATCGGGGGCTCGGTGCGGACGGTCTGACGATCGACACGGTTGCCCGGGAAGCCTTGGCTTCCCGCGCCGGGGGTGACGCCCGTCACGCTCTGACCGCGCTGGAGGTCGCGGCCTCTCTCGCCATCGGTCGCGGCTCGGACAGGATCGAGGTCGACGACGTCAGCGAAGCCCTACAGCGGCGGATCGTCCGCTACGACAAGGCGGGCGACGCCCACTACGACGTCATCTCGGCGTTCATCAAGAGCGTGCGCGGGTCGGACGTGGACGCATCTCTCTACTGGCTCCATCTGATGTTGGAGGGCGGCGAGGATCCGGAGTTCATCGCCCGGCGCCTCATCATCCTCGCCGCCGAAGATGTCGGCCTCGCCGATCCCAACGCACTCCTTCAGGCCGTCGCCGCCTCGCAGGCGCTGGCCCACGTCGGTCTGCCCGAGGCAGCCTTCCACCTCACCCAGGCAACCGTGTATCTGGCGATTGCGCCCAAGTCCAACTCGATCGCGACGGCGATGTCGGCGACGCGAGCACTCCTCGCCGATGGGCCGACACCTTCGGTTCCTCCTCACCTCCGTGACGCGCATTACGCAGGGGCGGAGACGGTGGGTCACGGAGAGGGCTATCGGTACTCCCACGACGCGCCGCATCACGTGGCTTCCCAGAGCTACTTCCCGGATGATCTCGAGCCGGTCGTCCTCTTCCGGCCCGGTACGGAAGGTAGGGAGGAAGCGTTGGCCGAGCGGCTGGCGTGGATCGACGGGATCCTCGGGCGGCGTCGATCGTGATCGCCCTGCCCTCTTTCGTCCACACGGTCGACGACCTGTCCCGATCCCTTCCCGACATCACTGCGCAGGTGGGTGCGATTCCGGTGATCGTCAGCGACGTGGTCCTGGCCGAGAGCGGGCTCGTGCGGGCGGCGGAACAGGCCCTCGGCACCGATGTCGTGCGCGTCCCTGCAGGTGAGCCCAGTTCGGCAGCAGTGACCGTCCTCGCCCACGACCTGGTCGGACGCGGCTGCGACGTCGTGGTGGCCGTCGGCGGAGGCAGTGTGCTCGACACGGTGAAGCTGGCTGCCCGTCTCGTCGGTGATCCCGCCGGCCTCGAGGGACGTCTCCTGGGGGCCTCGCGATTCCCGCCGGGCGTAGGTGTCGTGGCGTTGCCCACCACGGCGGGGTCGGGAGCCGAGGTCACACGAACCGCCATCGTCACCCATGCCGGACGCAAGACGTGGGCGTGGGACGAGCGGCTTCGGCCTGACGCGGCGGTGCTCGCACCCCAACTGACGCTCGGTCTGCCGCTCTCGATCACCGTCTCTTCCGGTCTCGATGCCTTCGTGCACGCCGTCGAGGCGGCGACCGGCCTCCGGTCCACCCCTCCCCACACCGCGCTCGGGTTCGAGGCGGCGGCGCTGGTTCACGCCCAGCTGCCGGAAGTCGTGGAACGACCGGACTCGTGGGAGGCTCGACTGGCCATGCTCGAGGCAGCGGCGGCGGCCGGTGTGGCGATCGACCACTGTGGCACCGGAGTGGGACACGCCGTCGGCCATGCCCTGGCGTCCGTCGTGCCCATCCCGCATGGACTCGCCGTCATGCTCGGACTGCGTGCCGGTCTCGAATGGACGCTCGAGCGGGCGGCTCAGGCGTACGCCGGCCTCGCACAGGCACTCGGGTGCTCGTCTGTGGCCGCCCTTCCCGCAGCATTCGATCGACTCCTCGACAGCGTGGGCTTCCAACGCGAGCTGGCCCGGTGGGAACGCCCCACTGCCGCGGCACTCGCCGACGAACTGGCATCGATCGCGCATGAGCCGATGTGCCGCAACAACGCCCGGCCGATCGGTCCTGGTGACCGCGTTCGGATCGCGGAGCTGGTGATGGAGTACTGGACGAGATGATCGAGTCCATCGTTCACAGTCATCATCGGCTGGTACTCGATCCACCGTTCCCCGCTGCCTGGGACCCCGAACCTCGCCGGGCGTTCCCCGTCGCCCTGGTGCGGGTTCGGGACGACTCCGGCGTCGAGGGCATCGGAATGGGCGATCCCGTTCGGGGTCTCGTCGACTACGAGCATCTGTTCCTCGGAGGCGACCCCCTCGACCTCGACCGACACTCGGCGATACTGGACAACGTGGCGTTCCTCGACGGACGCCCGTGGCCGTTCGAGATCGCGCTGTGGGATCTCGCCGGAAAGCTCTCCCAGCGTCCGATCTGGCAGATGGTCGGGGCCAGGGGCGACACGCTCGACCTGTACGCCTCGTTCGGAACGCACCGGTCCCCGGTCGAGACGGTCGCTGCCGCCCAGGCGGTCGTGTCCCGCGGTTTTCGTGCGCTGAAACTGAGACTCGGCCGTGACTCGCTCTCCGAGGACCTGGCGATCGTGGATGCCGTCCGGGAGGGCGTCGGCGACGAGGTGGCCCTGATGGTGGACTGCAATCAGGGCTGGCGGATGCCGTGGGACATCAGGCCGCCACCCACCTTGGAGGACGTGCTCCCGTTGGCTGGCGAGCTGGCCGACCGAGGCGTCCACTGGATGGAAGAGCCCCTCCACCGGGGAGACCACCGTGGCATGGCCGCCCTCCGGGAACAGGTCGACGTGAGGATCGCAGGCGGTGAGATGACGCGCGAGCTCCACGAGTTCGAGCTCATGCTGCAAGCCGGTGCGCTGGACGTCTATCAACCGGATGCGGCGGTAACCGGGGGCATCGGCGGGTTGCGTCGCGTCGCCGCCGCCGTCGATGCGGCGGGGCACGTCTTCAGTCCGCACACGTGGGGGAGCGGCGTCGCCCTCCTGGCCAATGCACACCTCACCGCCGGCACGGTGGGCACCACATTCCTCGAGTATCCGCTCGATCCTCCGGAGTGGACCGAGGATCGCCGGGACTTCCTGCTCGCCGACCCGGTCAGGTGTGACGGCCGGATCACGCTCGGTGATCGCCCCGGGCTTGGCGTCGAGCTCGATCTCGAACGCTGCGAGGCCACTGCCGTGAACGTGGCGCGCTACTCGTGAGGCGCATCACTGCCGTCGGCCTGGGGTTGACGCTCGTGACGTCGTGCTCTGCGTTGGACGAGCCGGCTGCCGAGCCGTCCATCGGTACGGCGGCGACGACGACATCGACGGCGCCCAGGACGACCACCACCGTCGCCGCGACCACCACTACGACTGTGGCGCCGACGACCACGACGACCGAGCCCCTGCCGCCTCTCACGGGGTTGGCGATCGAACTGGTCACCGACCAGGTGTCACAACCCGTCCTCCTGCTCTCGCCCCCCGGGTCGGAGCGGCGCTTCGTCGTGGAGCGGATCGGGACCGTTAGGGAGTTGGACGGTGCGGGAGCGCCGGCGTCGGAGCCGTTCCTCGACCTGCGGGACAGAGTGAATTCCGGAGGCATCGAGCAAGGTCTGCTCGGGATGGCCTTCCATCCGGGTTTTGCCGCCAACGGTCGGATCTTCGTCTACTACTACCACGGCGAGGCCACCACCCGCCTCGTGGAGTTCTCCGCAGATCCATCTGCGGAGACCGTCGACTCCGGCACCGAGAAGGTGATACTGACCTTCGAGAAGCCGACGGTACGACACAACGGCGGGATGCTCGAGTTCGATCCGGGAGGGCGCCTCTACCTGTCGCTGGGCGAGGGCGGGGCGGCATCGACCCACTCGCAGAACCCCGAAACGCATCTCTCCTCGATTCTGCGGCTCGAGGTCGACGGCGAAGAGCCGTACTCCATCCCCGACGACAACCCGTTCGTGGATGGTGGGGGCGCCGCCGAGGTGTGGGCATACGGCTTTCGCAACCCGTGGAGGTTCGCCATCGATCCTCTCACCGAGGACATCTACATCGCCGACGTCGGCCACGAGCGGTTCGAAGAGATCAACGTGGTTCCCCTCGCGTCGTCAGGACTGAACTTCGGCTGGATCCGCATGGAGGCCTCGACCTGTTTCCAGCGCGGCTGCGACCCGGTGGCCGAGAACCTCGTGCTCCCCGTCCACGAGTACACCCACGACGAGGGGTGTTCGGTCACGGGAGGACGCGTCTACCGGGGGAGTGCCATCCCCGAGCTGGCGGGCACGTACTTCTACTCCGACTGGTGCGGAGCCTGGCTGCGCAGCTTCCGTTGGGACGGAACCAGTGCGACCGATCACACGGAGTGGCTCACCGACATCGGGCAGGTGAACAGCTTCGGGATGGACTCCGCCGGCGAGCTGTACGTCCTCACGTGGGAAGGAGAGGTCGGCAAGATCGTGCCCGTTCGCGACGAGTAGCCTCGACCTCGATGCTGGACAGACTGTCTTGGTTCGTCACGGGGCTCGTCGCAGGGGGGGTCATCACAGTCCGGGCCCTTCGCCGCCGTCCCCGCCCGCCCGATCTCAAGACGGCGGCGATGGAGACCGGAGCCGACGTGCTGGACGTGGTCGCCCGCATCGTCCAGCCGCCACGGCGTCGGCTCCTCCGGGTGCGCTGACCGGAAAACCCCGCAGGAGCACCTGGCGATGGCGTGTACCGTTGCCCGCTCATGGATTCGACCACCATCCGACGCACGTTTCTCGAGTTCTTCGCCGAACGGGGCCACACCGTGCGGCCTTCCGCCTCGGTGATCCCCACGGATCCCACGCTGCTGTTGGTGAACGCCGGGATGGTCCCGTTCAAGCCCTACTTCCTCGGCGAGAAGGAATCGCCGTACCGGAGGGCGGTCTCCGTGCAGAAATCGATCCGGACGATCGACATCGACATCATCGGCACCACGGTCCGACACTTGTCGTTCTTCGAGATGCTCGGCAACTTCTCCTTCGGCGACTATTTCAAGCCGGACGCCATGATGTGGGCGCACAAGTTGCTGACGGACGGCTTCGGGCTGGATCCCGAGCGACTCTGGTACACCGCCTACGAGACCGACGACGAGGCGGCCGATCTCTGGCGCGATCATGTGGGCGTACCGACCGAACGCATCCAGCGCGGCGGCAAGGACAACTTCTGGCAGATGGGAGTGCCCGGCCCCTGCGGACCGAGCGCCGAGATCTTCTACGACCGCGGAACGGAACACGGTCCGGACGGTGGTCCGATCGGCGGAGGCGAGGAGCGGTTCATCGAGATCTGGAATCTCGTCTTCATGCAGAACATCCAGGATCGCCCCTACCACGTGGTAGGTGACCTCCCCCGCAAGAGCATCGACACCGGGCTGGGTCTCGAGCGCCTGGCGATGATCCTGCAGGACGTGCCGTCCGGATTCGACGTGGACACGATCCGCCCGATCCGCGATGCAGGTGTCGCTCACACGGGAGTGGCCTACGGGTCCGATCATCTCCCCGACGTCTCCTTGCGCATCCTCGCCGATCACGGGCGGACGATGAGCGTGCTCATCGCAGACGGTGTCGTACCGTCGAACGACGGACGGGGTTACGTGCTGCGCCGCATCATCCGCCGTGCCGTTCGCCATGCCTGGCAGTTGGGCGGGTCCGGCCTCGTCACACCACGACTGGTGGAAGCCACGGTCGGCGCGCTGGGCGACTGGTACACCGAGCTCGCCGACCGCCGCGAATTCATCCTCGACGTCGTGTCCCGTGAGGAGGAGCGATTCCGACGCACGCTGGAATCCGGCCACCAACTCCTTGACACCGAGCTGGAGGAATCGGGCGCGGAGCTTCCGGGCATCGTGGCGTTCAAGCTGCACGACACGTACGGTTTCCCGATCGAGTTGACCAGGGAGATCGCGGCGGAGCGGGGCACCAGCGTCGACGAGGAGGCGTTCGCAGCCGAGATGGAGGCTCAGCGTCGGCGGGCCAAGAAGAACTGGAAGGGCGGAGATGCCGCTGCTCTCGGCGAGTTCTACCGGTCCGTGCTGGACGAAGCGGGACCGACCGAGTTCCTGGGCTACGAGCACGATGCGGCGTCGGGACGGATCCTCGCCCTCGTCGTGGACGGGGAACAGGTCGAAGCGGCCGGAGAGGGGACACCGGTCGAGGTCTTTCTCGATCGCACACCCTTCTACGCCGAATCGGGCGGGCAGGTGGGCGATACCGGCACGGTCTCGACCGAGACCGGCTCGGTCGCCGTCGCGGACACACAGCATGCCCTCCAGGGCTTCCACGGGCACCGGGGGACGGTGGTGAGCGGAACGATTCGCGTCGGGCAGGAGGCTGACCTGGTCATCGACAGCACCCGTCGCGACCGGATTCGAAGATCCCACACCGGGACGCACGTTCTCCACTGGGCATTGCGCGACGTCCTCGGCGATCACGCCCATCAGGCGGGTTCCCTGGTGGAGGCGGGGCGGCTGCGTTTCGACTTCAGCCACCACGCGGCGCTCGCCGCCGAGGAGACCGCCGAGGTGGAGGCTCGGGCGAACGGGCAACTCATTCACAACCCTGACGTCCACACCGAGGTCACGAGCCAGGAACACGCCAAGGAGATGGGCGCGCTCGCCTTCTTCGGCGACAAGTACGGCGACGTCGTCAGGGTCGTCAAGGTCGGGGAGTTCTCGGTCGAGTTCTGCGGGGGGACCCACACGCATGCCGGCGGCGAGGTGGGTCCGCTGGTCGTTCTCGGCGAGTCTTCGATCGGCTCCAACATCCGCCGGGTGGAGGCGCTCACCGGACAAGCGGCGTACGAGCATCTGGTGGAGGTGCGCGGGTGGCTCGATCGGGCGGGGGCTCTGCTCCGGGCCGGTGCGTCCGAGGTCCCGGATCGCGTGAAGGCGTTGATCGACCGGGTCGACCTCCTCGAGGACGAACTGGACGCCATTCGCTCCCAACGCCGCGGCGAGCTGGCCGCCGAGCTCGCCGGGGAAGCCGCAACCCTCGGTGACAGCCGCGTGGTCGTCACCACCGTGGGGGACCTTCCGCCGGACCAACTCCGCCGGCTGGCCATGGGGGTACGCGAGCGGCTCGGCTCCGGAGTCGTCGTCCTCGGCTCGACGTCGTCGGGAAAGGGCGCCCTCATCGGGGCGGTGACCAAGGATCTGCTGGCGCGGGGGATCTCGGCCTCGGAACTGATCGCATCGGCCGCCCGCATCCTCGGCGGTGGTGGCTCGCGAGATCCCGAGCTCTCTCAGGCCGGGGGACCGCACGGGGAGAAGCTCGCCGAAGCAATCGACATCGCCCGGGACGAGGTCGGCCGGGCTCTGACGTGATCCCCGGCCGGGTGCTGGCACTCGATCCCGGCTCGAGGCGGATCGGCGTGGCCGTCAGTGACCCTCTGCGCATCGTCGCCTCTCCCCTGGCGGTCTTGCCGACCTCAGGGTTCGAAGCGGAGTTGCGCCGTCTGGTCGAGGAGTATCGACCAACGACGATCGTGGTCGGACTTCCCATCGGGCTCTCGGGTGAGGAGGGACCTGCCGCGGTGGGGGCCCGCGAGTTCGGGGCAGCCGTGGAGGCGATGACGGGCGCTCAGGTGATCTACGTCGACGAGCGATTCACGACGGCCACGGCCGAGGCGGCCATGCTCGAGGGTGGAGTCAGACGTCGGGATAGGCGCGAGAACGTCGATAAAGTCGCAGCTGCCGTCATCCTGCGGCATTACCTCGATCGATCCGAGCCCGGCGACCGCGACCCCTTGGCATGAGATGACACAACCGCAGATTCCACCGACGCCGTCGACATGGCGCCTCATACGTCCCATTCTCATCATCGTCACGGTGGTAATAGCCGGTTTCGGATTGGTCTCGGTGGCTTCGAGCCTCGCCGAGCGCGTAGGTGACGGGATCGCCGCCGGCGACGACGAGGACGAGGAGTTGGCCGAGATCGAGCCAGGGCGTCAAGTGGAGGTGGTCATCCCCGCCGGTGCCAACGCGGGCATGATCGGGGTGATCCTCCGCGATGCCGGGCTGGTTCGCTCGGCGTCGCAGTTCGAGACCGCGGTCAGGGCGGCGGGCGTGGATGCGACGCTTCAGTCGGGTACGTACGAATTGATCACCGGATCGACGCTGCAGGAGATCATCGAGGAGCTGAGAGCCGGGCCGCGTGTCGTGGTCTTCGACGTGACGATCCGCGAGGGCCTCCGGATCGACGAGATCATCGACGCGCTGGCCGAGGCGTCCGGGTTGGACCGTCAGCTCTTCATCGACGCGTTGGAATCCGGGCTGGTCGACACCGATCTCGTCGAGCTCCCGGAGGCCCCGAGTCTGCAGGACTGGGAGGGCTTGTTGTTCCCCGACACCTACCGCTTCAGCGAGCAGGCCACCCCGGCCGACATGCTCGGCAGGCTGGCCAACACGATGGAAGAGCGGATGGACGCCGTCGACTGGAGCGCGTTGGAAGCGGCCGGTCTCACACGCTACGAGGGAATCATCATCGCTTCCCTCATCGAGAGCGAGGTGCGAGTCGGAGACGAGCGACCGGTCGTCTCCTCGGTGATCCGCAACCGCCTCGCCGACGGAGCGCGCCTCGACATCGACGCCACGGTCCTCTACGCCATGGGAACCCGAGATCCGGCAGCCATCGACCTCGAGTTCGACTCCCCGTACAACACCCGACTCGTCGCCGGTCTCCCTCCCGGGCCGATAGCCGCTCCCGGACTGGCCGCCCTGCAGGCCGCCGCCACTCCGGCGGACACCGAGTTCAGGTACTACGTGCTGAGCGCCGAGGACGGTTCGCACGCCTTCGCTGTCACACTGGAGGAGCACAACGCCAATGTCGCCGCATCTCGGGAGGCGGGAATCATCCCCTGAGGCCTGCCGGCAGGCTGCCGAAAATGCCTCAAGCAGGGTCGCAGGCGGGCCGAACTCCTAAGCAACAAGGAGAAAGACCCTCATGGCACTCACTGGAAACATCGAAGTCTTTCCATTGCCGGAAGTGCTCAGACTGCTGGCACGGTCGGGCAAGAACGGATGTCTGCGCATCGACGTCGGCACCGTCGACGGTCGCATCTATCTGCACCAGGGCTCCCTGACCCTTGCCACCGTCGCCACGGACGCCGAATTCCTCGACCAGATCGAGTCGTCCGGCGTGGTGGACACGGATCGTCTCGACCGCATGAGCACCGACGGGGTGCGGCTGCAGGACGTCCTCGCTCCCGGCAAGGAGCCCGGCGATCTCACCGACTTCGTCCGTGAACACGTCGTCGAGTCCCTCTACCGGATCCGGCGGCCCGGTTCAGGTCGCTTCGAGTTTCTCGTGGATGCCGAGTCCCGATATCGAACGGGACAGGCATTCGACATCGATCAGGCGGTCAGCGAGGCAGACCGGCGGGCCGCCGATTGGGCCGACATCGAGCAGACCATCCCCGACATGGGCATGCCGGTGCGCATGGTGCGTGAGTTGCGGGAGCACGAGGTGACGGTCACGGCCCCCACGTGGCGCGTCCTCGCCTCTCTCGAGGGCGGCGCCACCATCGCCGCCATCGCTCGTCTGGTGGGTACCACCGAATTTCGGGCGGCACGGGAGATCGCCGGTCTCATGCGTTCCTCCCTCATCGAGGCGGCGACCGTCCCGAGTCCCGCCCCGGCGCCGGTGGCGAGTCCGCCGCCCAGCCCGGAACCGGAGCCGAGCAGCTGGTTCCAGCGAGAGCCAGTCGAGGCGACCCAGCCTGCGGATGACTCCGACCACGCCCTGCAGAGTCCGTGGGCGACTGCACCGACGGCCCCGGATGACCAAGCGGCGTGGACCGCCGACCCCTGGTCCCAGGAAAGCGAGACCGCCCCCGACGAGACCGGTGCCGACGAGACCACCACAGCCGAAGTCGAAACGGAAGAGTCACGTGGCGGATGGTGGGCCGAGGCCATGGGTGGATCTGCCGAAGTCGGCGATGTCGACACCGACCAATTCCTCGAGAGCGTCTTCTCCGACGCCGAGGACGCAGGCGAAGAAGAGGAGGAGTCGGGGTTCTCGATGGGTCTGCTCCGTCGTCGGCGCATGGGTCCGGCCTCCCGCGACATCTCCGACGCTCGCTGAATTCCGCCGTCCCCCCTGGTGCGTCAGGCGGTGACGCGACTCGTTCCGACACGGCCGTGGTGCGGGGCCCAATTAGCGTCAGGCGCCGATGATCCAGCAGCTTCTCGTCCTTCTTCTGGCGCTGACGGGCTTCGCCGTGGGGCCGACATTGCACCATCTGGGGGTGCGAGCCGGTGTCCGTCGTTCGTTCGACGGGCCGGCGCCGCGCTGTGAGACGTGCGAGAAGGCGCGGCGCCTCCTGGCCACACGGTGCCCCGACGGGCACTCCATCCGCAGACGAGAGGCATGGATATGGCTCGCCACCGGGGCCGTGTTCGCGGCGGCCGGAGTCGTGACCGCAGGAGACCCCTGGCTGCTCCCCGCCTACCTGGCCCTGGCCGTGGTCTCGATCATCCTCTTCGTGACGGACATCGATCACAAGCTCATCCCCAACCGGATC
>Ga0326597_10013892_pt1 | contig 10564 bp, 12 predicted proteins | sample RVTome_12_FD_203789 | JGI IMG/M metagenome (GOLD analysis project Ga0326597, IMG submission 203789) | Soil microbial communities from uranium-contaminated site in the Upper Colorado River Basin, Wyoming, United States - RVT100D185 | ecosystem: Environmental > Terrestrial > Soil > Contaminated >... | reverse complement strand
TGGCTGCCCTGGCGAGATCGGCGCTGGTCCGTTCACGCTGCCAACAAGCCGCTCGACCGCCTCGCGAAAACCGAGCCCCTCGGCGCGGCGGACGAAGTCGATCACGTCGCCGCTCGCGCCGCAGCCGAAGCAGTGGAAGGACTGCGTGTCGGGGTAGACGCTGAAGCTCGGCGAGCGGTCCTCGTGGAACGGGCAGCGTGCCACCAGCCGCCTGCCCTCTCCCCGCAGACGTACCCCGTGCCGCTCGACGACATCAGCGATCGGGTTGCGCCGCTTGACCTGCTCGACGTCGACCGGAGTCATGGCCACGCCTCCGGCTCAACACCGGCAAGCTCCGTCGGGTCGGTTGTGGGAAGGTCCCAGAGTTCCTCGGACCACCGAGCTCTCCGAGACCGCCCCTGCTTGGCAGACAAGCTGCCCTGAGGTCGATGGGCAGGATTGACAGGGCGTCGGGATTTCTGGCAGAACCTCGACATCCCCGACAGTTGGTCACTCTCCGAGAACAGAAGGAGTGCATGGCGCGCTCGGTAGTCCGTCCGACCAATCCCGTCCAGCAGGAGCCGGTCGACCAGTACCCGTTGACAGCCGAGGGCGCGGGGTTCGGCGATAAGCGGGTCAGCAACGAGCGTGCCATGCTCTTCGAGTCCATTCAGTTCATGGCAGTGAACTGGACAGCCCAGCCAGCCGACGCGGACCGCTTCCTGGCAGATCGGCCGCACGAAGCCTGCTGCGACTACGCGGCCGCAGCAGGCGCACCCGAGGGTTCGTGAACTTCGGGACGTGTCTCGTGCCATCATCGTTGATCGACCCCAGGGTTCGTCTCTCGATCCCCCAGAGTTGCCAGGAACCCTGGGTCTGTCCGGCATAGAGCGTCCTCGAGCGGGCTCGCCTCGACCTGGAGCGCAATGTGGTTGCCGCGGGCGAGGAAGAGCCCCTCGCCCATGCGGCAGGAGAGCAGGAACTCGCGCTCGCCCGAGGAGAGCCCGAAGGTCTCGGCGACCAGCCCGACCGTGGAGCTGTCCTGGCACATCAGCAGCTGGACGGAGCTGTTCGCCAGCACGGTGTGGCCCTCCGGCGAGGCCAGGAAGTCCTCGACGTCCTGCGTCACGGTCGTCAGCCCGAGCCAGCGCTTGCGCGCCTGGCGCGCCATCTGCGAGAGGAAGCGTGCCCCTTCCGGATAGCGCATCAGCGACCAGGCCTCGTCGATCAGCAGCACACGGGGCCGCGGGTTCGAGCGAACCTGTCCCCAGACGTGGTCGGCGATGAGGTAGGTCGCGAGCGGGCGCAGCTCCTCCTCGAGGTCCCGCACGTTGAAGACCACGAACGGCCGGTCGAGCGCGGCGGTCGTGCGCTCGGAGAAGACCCGCCCGAGGCTGCCGTCGACGTAGCGCTCGAGCCGGTCTGCCAGCCCGTACGCCTCATCGCCTTCGCGCAGCACCGCGAGCAGGTCGCGCAGTACCGGCGCCGGGCGGCCGTGCGTTTTGAGGTCCTCGGTGATGCCTGCGCGCCGGTAGGTCTCGTACAGCGCCGCGTCGAGCGTGCCCTTCTCGCGCCGGCCGAGCGACTGGCCCGGCTCGGCGAGCATCAAACCGAGCAGCCCCTGCAACGCGAGCACCCGTTCCGCGAGCGGATCGCGCTCGCCGTCGCTACCGGCAGGAAGCGGCAGATCGAAGGGGTTGATGCGGTGCGGCGAGGTGCCCGCGAGGCGGATCATCTGCCCACCCACGGCGTCGCACATGCGCGCGTACTCGTCCTCGGGATCGATGACGTAGTACTCGACGCCGAGCAGCAACGCGCGCAGCGCCTCGACCTTGCAGGCGTACGACTTGCCCGCCCCACTCTTGGCGAAGACGACCTTGTTGGCGTTCTCCTGGTCGGTGCCGAAGGGGTCGAAGATGACGAGCGAGCGGTTGTGGACGTTGATCCCGTAGAGCAGCCCGCGCTCGACGGCGAGGTGGCTCGAGGTGAACGGGATCATCGTCGCCACGCTCGAAGTATCGAGGTTGCGGCGGCGGCCGAGGTGGTCCTGCCCGGCGGGCAGGCAGGAGAGCAGCCCGGGCAGCATCTCGTAGAGCGCCGGACGCGCGCTGGCCATCATCCCGCCGAGCGTGCCCTCCACCCGCGCCGTCGCCTGGTCGAGCTCGTTCGTGCTGCGGCCCTGCACCCGCAGGTAGAGGCTGGTCGAGAAAACGCGCTCGTCGCCCCGTTCCAGCGCGTCGCGCAGTCGCTCCACGTCCTCGTACGCGACCTCGCGCTCGACGCTGGCGATGCGGCCGCCCTTCGCATCGAGCATGCGCGAGGACTGCAGCTCGACCATGCGGTGCGTGAGCATGCGCACCACCTCCTTCGAGTCGAGCGGCTCCAGGTGCAAGCTCAGGTCGATGGGGTCCTCGAAGTCGATCAGCCGCCCGAGCCAGTTCGGACTGACGTGGCGCGGGTAGTCGGTAAGCGCGAGCACGCGCGTGAGCTGCCCGTCGATCGCGAGCTGCGCGCGCGTCTCCTCGATCGCCGCGGGCGCGACCAGGTCCGCCGCAGAGCGGTCCCCGCTCGCGAAGCGCCGGGCGTGCGGCGTGTTCGCGCCGTGCTGCCGTGGGCGGCGGAGCAGCGAGGTGGGACTACGCACCGGCGGCCGCCTCAGCGCGTTCGGTGCGGATCACGACCGGTGTCGCGATCAGCGGTGCACCGCGAAGACGCGTGGAGGGCGAGCCGAGCGTCTCGCGCCAGAGCGCGGCGAGTTCCTCGCCGTCGAGCCGCCTCGTCGTCACACCGAAAGCAGCGAGTCCCTGCACCAGCTCGCTGCAGCGGAAGGCGAGCCGTCGTCGCGCCGCCATCAGGTCGGCGCGTAGTCGCTCTCGCCCGGCTCCCCGACGCCACGGCCAGGCGATGCCCCTGCGCTCGAACGCGCCATCCATCCCAGCGGGCACGATGACGAAGAAGCGGCGGTCGAGCAGCGTGCGCTCGCGCGCGATCCGCCGCACGAACGCCTCGTGGTCGAGCGCGAGCCGTCGCATCGTCTCGGTTCCGGCGCGGGCGTCGCGCAACCCAGCGAGGTAGCCCTCGACGTCGGCGGGCACTACGCGCACCAGCACCTGTAGCGGGTAGGCGAGCCCATTCAGGAAGCGGCGGTAACCGGCGAGGATCGCCTCCTGCTCCGCCTCCGACTTCAGCGCGAAGTTCACGCTGCCGGCCTGCAGCACGGCGCGGTAGTCGCCGCCGCGCAGCCGCAGCACGTCGCCCGCGATCTCGTCGAGCGGCAGCAGCTCCTGCACGCTCGCCGACCGGCGTCTTCTATGGCTCCGATGTTGCCAGCGCATGCGCGCCTCCTCTCGTGATCGGCTCCAGTGATTGGGTGTTCTAGATGAGCGGCCGCAGCACCACTTCGTGGGGCCTGCGAGTAGGCTCGCGGTGCTCGCGCGGCCGCCAGACGGCGATGCGCGGCGTGGCGCAGTAGCGCAGCAGCACGAACACCCAGTCCTCGAGCGGCCGTCCCGCGGGGCGCCAGAGCACGAGCAGCAGGGTCGCGACCACGACAAATGCGGCAGCACCGAGCCGAGCCGCGAACGGCAGCGGCAGGTCGCTGGCCGCGCCGTACGCCAGCGCCAGGCCGATCGCGGCCGAGAGCAGCTGCCGCATCGTGAGCCCGCCGAATGCGCGGTCAGCGACGTTGAGGTGGGTCGGGATCTCGTGCCGCGCGTTCACGCCATCGCCTCCTGCACGAGGCCGGCGATCACGCGGGCGAGCAGCACGATCGCCAGCCCGGCGAGGGCGTTCACGATCGCGGTCTTGCCCGACTCCATCTGCCGCGGTGAGCCCGCGGCAGACATGTAGAGGAAGGCCCCCCACATCACGAAGAACGCCGAGACCGCCACCGCGACGCCGATGCCGATGTTCAGCAGGTTGGTGAAGAGGGTGTTGATCTGGTCCATCTCGCTCCTTTCCTCAGCGGACGCCCGGTGCGCCCGCCGGTTGCTCACCCAACACCAGCAGCTCCGCTACCAGCCAGCGGCCGTCCTCGCGGACGAGCCGCAGGCTGACGTGCTGCGTCACCCGTTCCTGCACGAGCGCGCCCGACGCCTGGTCGAGGCGGCTGCGCTCGTGCGTGGCGCGCACGGTCGCCGTCGCAGCGATGTCGGAGAGCGCGGTCACGGAGACCGACTCGATGTGCGCGCTGGAAGCGCGCTGCTGCGCGACCGCGCTCGAGTCGACCGCCGCCTCGGCGATCGCGGTACGCAGCTCGCCGGCCGTCAGCTCGACCAGTCGCGCTGTGTAGCCCTCGGGATCGCGGAAGTCGAAGCCGCCGTATGCCCTGACGAAGGCGGCCGCGGCCGCCTCGACCGCTGCGCGATCGCCCTCGCGGCCCACGAGCCGCGTTGCGCCGCGCCAACCGGAGGACACGGCGATCGCGACCAGCAGCCCGGCGAGCCCGAGCAGCGCGTAGGCGGGACCGCGCCCAGGAATCACGACGGCACCCCCGCAGGCGCGAGCACTGGTGGGGCCGTGGGCGTCGGCGCCGGCACGAGGCCGTCCGCCGCGTAGTAGCTCGCGCGTCCGAGCACGAGCGCGACGTACTCCCAGGAGTGGTTGTAGGCGTAGACGGCGTTCGGGATGTCGGTGCCGACGTCGGCGGCCACCAGATAGCGCGCCATCGCCGGAATGGCGTCGCGGTAGTCGTAGGGGTCGCCGCCCTCGCCGAACGCCTCCCAGCTCGACGGCAGGAACTGCCCGTAACCGATCGCACCGGCCGACGAGGTCGCCATGTTGGCGCCGAAGCCGCTCTCCACCGAGGCGATCGCGGCCAGCAGCTCCCAAGGCACGCCGCTCCCGGCACTGACCTCGAGCATCACCGCCAGGTGCTCGGGGGGCACTGCGGGCGGGGCAGAGCCGCCGAAGCCGGAAAATCCCGAGAGCAGCATCGCGATCAGCGCCGCCGTCGCGATCACCACCAGCAGCACCGGCAACAGGAAGAGCAGCGCGAGCGCGCCCGCGATGCGCAGCCCCTCCTTTGGGAGATCGCCGAGCACCGAGCCGGCGACGAGCACGAGCTTGAGCACCGCTACCTCCCGCCCGCGCTCGCGGCGGCGCCTGCGCCAGCAGCAGCCGCCGTGCCACGGCTGGCGAGACCACCGGCAAAGCGGCTGAGCACGACCAGCGAGACGACCTGACTGAGGCCGGCCTGTCGCACCTGTCCGTGCAGCAGCGACGGCACCTTGAGCGTCAACCAGGCGATGGCGATGCCCAGCAACAGCGTGAGCAGCGCGTTCGAGACGCTGCCCGGAGTGAGCTCGACCATCAGTGCGGCGCCGAGGCGCAGCACCACCATCTGCACGGCCTGCTGGAAGACCGTGATCGGGAAGAGGTGCGCCCACCAGCGCGTCCAGCCCTGCGTCTGCGGTAGGACCCAGAGCAGCACCATCACCGGCGAGAGCACGATCAGCACGTCGATCAGCGCGAGGCGCATCAGCATCTGCAAGACCAGCAGCAGCGCCACCACGCCGTACGTGATCGCGACGAAGACGAGCGCCATTCCCTCCTGCTGCACGCCCGCCTGGTCGTACCCAGGGAGGCCGACCTGGCCGACGGCTGCGGCGAAGGCGTTGTTGGCGTCGATCAGCAGACGCGCGAGCTCGAGCGTGAGGTTCACGGCAAGCGCCGCGAGGATCACCCTCGGCAGTAGCTCCATCGCCTCGTGGTAGGGGGAGCGGATGTGCTCCTTGACGATCACGTTGAAGCCGCCCCACATCACGATCAGCGCGAGCCCGGCGTTGGCGATCGCGCGCGAGAAGTCCCAGAGGGAGCGGACGGTCGTGCTCTCGTAGGAGCCCGCCGCCGGGGTACGGGTGACGAAGTTCAGCGAGGAGTCGCCGAAACCGAGCGCCCAGTCGATGAAGCTGCGCATCGCCTCGAGCAGCGCACGGCCGATCGCTGTGACGACACCGTCGAGGATGTCGCCCGCCCACTGGCGTGGGTCGAGCCCGCTCAGCAGGTCGAAGGGGGCAGGGATGCCGGGCAAGCCGATCGTGGGAGGGGCGCCGGGCTGTGTTGCTGGCAGGGGGCTGGCCGCGGAGGCCGCGGCCGGGGTCCCCGGCGCGGCGCCGGGTCCGGCGGACGTCAACGGCGTCGGGGCGACCAGAGGCGCGCCGGCGCCGACGAGGGCCGCGAACGGACTCGGCGTCTGCTGCGCGTGCACCGGCATCGCTAGCAGCAGCCAGCAGACCAGCACACCGGCGACGGCGAACGGCAGACCTCGCACGACCAGCCCCTTCCGCACCGCGCGCATCCGTCTGTCGACGGCACGTTTGCGATGCAGGGCTAGCGTGCGTTCAGCTGGTCAGGCGCAGGTCCAAACCAGCACCTAAGCGAGGTCCAAACGGTCCAGAGTTGGTCCAAGATCCTCGAGACGGGCGCGGAGTAGCTGCATGGGGCTGACGCGGGCCCGACGAGAACTCTAGGCAGTGAACAAGCCCGCGAGCTGGCCGCGCGATGAACGGTCCGTACGGTAGACCGCCAGACCGCGCCACACGGCGTGTCACGAGGAGCCCTGATGCGACAGGTCCTCCCCCGATCGCGGTGATCACGCACGCGAGCATGACTGCGGGAACCCCGACCACGACGCCGACAAACGCGGCCATCTTCACGTCACCGCCACCGAGCCCGCCGTGGCTCAGAGCCCACATGAGCGACGCCTCGGACCACGCCACGGCGCCACCCTCGAGGGACTCGACGGGGCCTCTATCCGGCCACGCCGTTCCGAGAACGATTTCTGGTACTCCCTCGTCCCGCCCGTCCCTGATCGCCGCGCGGTCCGAGTTGCTCATGCCACGGCCCCCAGCCAGAGGAGGCAGGTCGCCACTGCTCTGCTCCGATCTCCGTCGTCGCGCTAGCGCTCGCGAGCGAGTCCGCGCCGCGGATACCACACCCACTGACTGCCGCCCGCGGCCTCTAGCGTAGCTCCAGCACGATCGCGCGGTACTTGTCCGCCAGCACCGTCACACGCATCGACGTCACCTCGGCGTCCTCGAGGCGCGCCAGCGAGCCGTTGTCACGCTGGATGGTCATGCCGCGGCCCGTGTGTGGGAACGGCACAGCCAGCGGGAGACCGCGCTCGATGTACAAGGCCAGCGCCCTCGCGAGCAGCGCGTGGTAGTCGGATTGCGGCGGCTGCATCGGGCGCAACACGACCTCATCGCGGTCGCGAGGGCGGGCGCCGTTGTTGGTGGTCATGCCCTTGACGCTAGCGGGACGCGACGAGAGAGCAGAGGGGCAGGTGACGCTCGGGCCGACCCGTCGCTAACGAGTCGCCGCTCGGGCGGTCGGCTCGCGAATCCTTTCGCCAACGAGCCCTGAGGTGCTCGTGCGATGTTGTCAACTAGAACAAGTGGAAATGACTCAACGATGCTCGGCGGGATCAGGGCAAGAAACGCCCCGGACGCACCGCCGAAACACCAGCCTGCGGCCCAGCCTCAATGGATGGGGCGTCATTCCCACAAACTGTCCGGCCCATGTGGCATCCAGTACGATTGCGCTCCCTGATGCATCCGCCTCAGAATCCACCGACCACATCAGCCGTGGAACTCGCCATGAACAGTCGCCCCGTTTCGATCACCCGAGTCCGGTACGAGAACTTCAAAGCTCTCGGTGACTTCACGGTCCGTCTTCGTGACATGAACATCCTTGTCGGACCGAACAACTCCGGCAAATCCACGCTGGTCAGCGCGTTCCGGTTGCTGGAATACGGGCTACGTCGCGCCAACTCACGGAAACCCGAGAGGATACCGGGGCTTCCCGCCGCCTTGAACCAAGCCTACCAGCCTGAGGGATACGCGATCGCTGGCGACATTGAGATGGTGATGCGTAACATCCACACCAATCTGAGTGCCGTCCCATCCACAGTGACTTTTGACCTCTCCAATCGAAACAAGCTCTGCCTGTATTTCCCCAGCGACGACTTCGGCGTCTTCATGCTGGCTAAGACCGACTCGGGCCCTCGCGTGGTGACGCCGACTCAGTTCCGTCGCCACTTCCCAATCACTGTCAACGCAGTGCCAGTGCTCGGCCCACTCGACGAGCAGGAGCGGCCCATCAGTCTCGAGACAGTTCGTCGGAATCTGCCGACTCATCGTGCCTCCGGGAACTTCCGGAGTTACTGGTATGCGGAGCCGGATCAGTTCGATGAGTTCAAGTCCCTGATGAACGAAACGTGGCCCGGCATCGAGGTGCTCCCACCGGAGTTACTCGGCGGGACGACCCTCGGCATGTTCTGCGTGGAGGAACCGGACCGCATGCAGAGGGAGCTGTTTTGGGCCGGCTTCGGATTCCAGATCTGGTGTCAGCTGCTGACGTACATCGTGCGCGGCCGTAGTGCTTCCCTCATCGTCGTCGACGAACCCGAAACCAATCTGCACCCGGACCTTCAGCGACACCTCCTGCCGCTGCTACGCGCAGCTAGCCCCTCTGTGATCATTGCGACCCACTCGGGCGAGATCGTCTCCGAGGCAGATCCCGGCGAGCTCGTCATCATCGACAAGTCGAAGAAGAGCGCGAAGCGTCTGACCGATCAGCGAACGTCAGCGGCAGCATTGGATATTCTAGGAGCGCGGCAGAACCTGGCCCTGACCCGCCTCGCCCGCACTCGACGCGCGCTGTTCGTGGAAGGCGCCGACTTCGCAATCCTCAGACGTTTCGCGGCACGTCTCGGCTTGTCGGCACTCTCCGGCACGGCAGACATCACCGATATTCCGTTGGGTGGCCACCGCCCAGCCGAGGCAAAGGTCCGTCTGGCGGCGTTCGAAGAGGCGTTGGGCTACAGGATCGTTGGCTCCGTCGTCCTAGACCGCGACTACCGCTCTGATGAGGAGTTGCGTGCGATCGAGGACGACTTGACGGAGCGCTTCGTGATCGGCCACTCACTGAAGCGGAAAGAAATCGAGAACTACGCTCTCGACCCAGAAGTGCTGCGACGCGCGATCAGGACGGCGGTGGACCGTCAGGCCCGACGAAGCAAGACGGCAGCCGTGCCGCCCGAGGACATTCGCGCTGTTCTTGAGGAGATTACTGCGCCACTGTATTCCCTCGTGTCCTCGAATTACCTCGATGAGCGCCAGGTGTTCTTGCGGGCGTCGGGCATCTCCGAGCGCACGGCGATAACCTCAAAGGCAGTAACCGACTGGCTGACGCCGATCTGGAGCGACCTCGAGAGTCGGCTCGGAATTGTGCCCGGGAAGGTCGTGCTGTCGATGCTCAACGCTCGACTCCAGGCGAGGCACGGCACAAACCTGCAGCTACCTTCGGTCATCGATACTTTCCGCCCAGCGGAGATTCCAGGCGAACTCCAGGACCTCCTCCGGCGCCTCGACCGGTTCAGGACCAGACGTACGTAGGGCTCGTCTCACTTGTCGGCCAAGTCGAAGAGACCGGACGCTTCATTGGCTAGCAGGGTGCTGAAGAAGCACGGCATTGACCGGGACCGCGCACGACGAGCGGCCTGAGACCGCCGGTCGTTGGCCTTCTCTCCCGGTCGGGAGCTGCTCGGCAGCGGGTCCGGGCCGCCGGCCGTCGGCCGGCGGGCACACGTCGCATACGCGGCGGCAGCCTCCAGCTTGGCCATACGCACCAGGTTGTAGGCGGCTGCCGTGAGCGTGGCGCAGAGCTCGTTCCGCGCCCGCCCGACGTAGCGCAGCTTGCGTAGGCCGCCCACCGTCTTCTCCCAGCCGAAGACCTCCTCGACCCGCTTGCGCAGCCGCTGGCTCACCGTGTAGTCGGCGTGCCGCGTCGTCCGGCCGTCGATCGCGCTGCGGCGGCGACGGTCGTTTCGGGTAACGTGGGGCGTGACTCCGCGCTCGCCGCAGTGCGCCACGAAGTCCCGCGTGTCGTAGCCGCGGTCGGCGCCGAGCGTGGCGCGGCCCGAGACGCAGCGGTCGAGCAGCGCCAGCGCCGCGCCCGCTCGGCGACGCCGTCCGCCTCCGTCAGCGCCACGCCGACGACGCGCCCGTTGCGGTTCTCCGTCAACACGTGCCCCAGGTAGCAGAGTTTCGCCGTCTGTCCGGAGCCCTTCGTATACAGGTACGCCTCGGGATCAGTGCGTGAGACGTGCGTCTCGCGGCGGCGGCGCTGGCCGCGGAAGTCCACCTCCCGGTTGCGTCCGCCGGCGCCCGTGCCCTCATCGTCGTCCTCGTCCCGCGGGCGGTAACTCTTGAGCGAGGCCCACGCCTCCAGCAGCGTGCCGTCCACCGTGAAGTGGTCGGAGGAGAGGAGCTTGCGGCGCCTCGCCTCATCCACCACCTCGGCGAAGAAGGCGTCGGCCACCGCGTGCTCGAGCAACCGCTCGCGGTTCTTGGAGAAGGTCGTGGGGTCGGAGGCGGGGTCGGCGACGTTGAGGTCCAGGAACCACTTGAAGAGCAGGTCGTGCTGCAGCCGCTCGCAGAACTGGCTCTCGCTGCGCACCGAGAAGAGCGCGGCGCCTGTCAACCTTTTTGAGGCAGGTTCCGTCGCGAATCACTTTGTCAGGGCATCATCCTCCGTCGGTTCGTTGATCCAGACCGCAGCGGGGAGTGCGGGTGGCTCAGGC
>Ga0326597_10013890_pt1 | contig 10564 bp, 6 predicted proteins | sample RVTome_12_FD_203789 | JGI IMG/M metagenome (GOLD analysis project Ga0326597, IMG submission 203789) | Soil microbial communities from uranium-contaminated site in the Upper Colorado River Basin, Wyoming, United States - RVT100D185 | ecosystem: Environmental > Terrestrial > Soil > Contaminated >... | reverse complement strand
CATCGAATCAGCCTGCGCCAATCCGCCCCGCGACACCCGGCAATCCGCGAGATCGCACTTGACGTCGTCAATCAGGTGCCGTGGCTGGCCCAACGCAGCAAAGACGTTATGACATACCTTCAGGAGCACCTGCGCCTTCTTCGAAACGATTCCGAAGCAAGGTCGCTTCAAAAACGTGCCGAGGATTACATCGATTCAATGCGATCGGACGGCGCGCACCGCCTCGCGCAGGAAAGGGTCGATCAGCCGGTTGATTGACGACGCCGCGCGGCAGAGGCGATTCTAGTTTCCGGTCGGCAAAAGTATTGGTTGTCGCGGCTTGCAGATTGCAGACTGCGAATTCACGCGGCCGCTCGTTTCCACGCTTCCTTCAGCCTTGGTCAGGCCGTGAGTTCGGCCGCATTTCCCTATTTTGGGATTGGCACCAAAGCGAAGAATCCCTCGCGGCGCGGCCGCGAGTCCTTGCTGCGAAAACTCCGCGAGACGGCCTCCCGGATATATCCAACTCAGAACGGCGTGAACTGCATTTCACGCTCAACCGTTACGCCACGCGGAAGCCGCCTGCATGAGTCAGAGGCGCCCACGCTAATGGTTGTTCCCACCAGTTCCTGAAATCGGGCAGGCATTTCAACTCCTTATGCGCGCGCAATCTTGAGACGCGGTGAACGCACAGGCTCTCTGCCATGCGCGGCTTCCGCAAGCGCCGCGCGACGTGTCCAGGGGCCGGTATGTGTGCAAGTTCGGTAACGCGGCGATCGACTTTCCGGCAACGACACCCGGCCTGAGTAAAGGTCTGAACCGTTTCTAAATTTGCGCACCGCAACAAAGAACGCGCTCAGTAGATCCACGGACGTGCCAAGTCGAGATGCCGGTCTTCTCTTCCCAGAACCATGCGCCGTGGCGGATACGTTAAGTTCTCTCACAAACTCTGCCCGGTTGAGCAGAGCGTTTCCGGGCGTTGGACGCGCAAATCGATCATAGCGAGTCGTATTGTACGCTTCTGAGTGCGCCCAACGGCCACGAAGAAAGTCCGCAAATAACAGGGAAAGGGCAGGATGAATAGGAGGGGGAGAAGATCATGCGCGCGCCCGATAAACCGGGGAAGCCGTCTTCAGCGTTTAATCGGACTGTCTGGCTCGCGACGTGGGCGTCATGCTGTTTGGCCGCAACGGCCGAAACGCACCAACTCACACAAACCACGATACCGATGCGCGACGGACACGGACTCGCCGCAGATATCTACTTACCGGCGGGGCCGGGCCCGTGGCCGGTCGTGCTTATCCAGACTCCATACGATAAGGGCCGGTTTGCCGAGTTCATACTCGACCCCGACTCCGTCGACCCGCTCTTGACGAACCAGGATTACGCCCTGGTCGTGCTGGACTGGCGGGGCCACTTCGACTCATCCGCCGCCGCGTATGAAGGGAGTCCGACGCTTGGAGAGGACGGCCACGACGCGGTCGAATGGACCGCCGGACAACCGTGGTCCAACGGCAGCGTGGGCCTGTGGGGCGGGTCCGCCTTGGGATACGTCCAATGGGCCACTGCGGCCGAGCAGCCGCCACATTTACGGGCGTGCGTACCAATCGTAAGCCATTGGCGCCTGTGGTACGAACTTCACTATCGGGGCGGTGTCTACTGCCGCAACCGCAACGCCGTAGTAGAGTTCTGGTTTAACGGGACCAACGTATTCCGCCAACACCCGTTATATGATGGCTTTTGGCAATGGTTGGAAACCGTGAGCGCGCCGGTCGACCACATCAATGTTCCGATGCTGCACGTCACCGGATGGTACGACCACAAGCAGGACCTGTCGATACGCGAGATGCATCGGTTGCAGGTGCAAGGCGGCGAAGGGGCGCGTGGCCTCCAGAAACTTTTGATCGGTCCTTGGACGCACCGTTTCGTCGGCCGGCGCGTGCAGGGCGAACTCGAGTACGCAGCCGCCGTACACGCCGCATCTCAGGCTGCCGTAGAACTCTTCGATTATTATCTTCGCGGTGTGGACAATAACTACCCATCGCGTCCCACCGTCGAGTACTTCCGGATGAACGCCGATCAGTGGGTAGCTTCGGCCATGTGGCCGCCTTCGGAACTGAGCGCGCAGACGTTCTACCTGACCACCGCGGAATCTCTCGATCCCGAAGCGTCCGACTCGGCTGATGCCCCGGTCGAATTCGTCGCAGACCCCGTGGATCCCGTCCCGACCGTCTTCGGAGCGGTGCTGACGGAGGAGCATGGCATACCGGGCCCGGGTGATCTTCGCGAGATCGAAGCGCGCGCGGACGTGCGCACTTTTACGACGCTGCCCATGATCGATCCGCTTTACATCGAAGGCCGGCCGGTCGCCTATCTGTGGATTGAGTGTGACGCGGCAGATACCGACGTGGCGGTCCGCCTTACGCAGGTCTATCCCGATGGCCGCTCCATGCTACTGGTTGACGGGATTCGCCGGGCGTCACTTCGCAACGGTGTCTCCGCACGTGAATTCCTGGACCCGGACACGCCCTACCTGATCAGAGTCGACTTGCCGTCGGTGGCGGTAATGATTCCGCCGGAGCACGCCTTACGCATTTCCGTGTCACCGTCAAACCATGACCGTTTCGACGTCAACATGCAGGATGGTACGTCGTTGTCGGACGAAGACGGGGCGACGCCGACGATTGCCACTGTCCGTGTGCTCGTTGACGCGGAGCATCCGTCGCGCATCGAGCTTCCCGTGGCCAGCGTTACGGCGGTGTGCAATGCAGACGGAGTCTGCCAGGAGGACGAAGATTGCAGCACTTGCCCACGGGACTGCATAGGCGAGCCGCCCGGCTGTGACAAACGGCACGTCCGAGCCGCGCGCCGGTGAGGACTGCATGCGGCACGCACGTTTCAGGCTCCGGCATTCGTGGACTTCATGGTCACGGAACTGAATAGGCGCGGCCGTTTCCACACACGCTCCTAATTATGGATTGCCATTGGCGCACTTCGCAGCCACGCCACGTGTGCGACACGGGGGGTAGCCGTTTGTCATTCGCCAGCCTACCGGTGTGACAAGCACCGACTTGGGCCCGAAGCCGACAACAACGCCATGCAACCACCTTTCCAACGCGTGCATCGGCAGACCGAACCCGGAAGCGGGCACTGTGATATAAATAGTAAATTGGCTGTAAGTTACTTATCTGTAGTGCGTTACGTTAATAGCGGCGCCCGGGGTCGAACCGGGGACCTTGGGTTTATGAATCCCACGCTCTAACCAACTGAGCTACGCCGCCGTATTTCAAACAGTATACGCGGTTGGACCATGTTCTCAACCGGTTCCGGCCGGGCAACCATTACCCACGGCAGCCAGGCTTCGCAAGACGGAGCCTCGAATTCGTCGAAGCGGTGATGAGCGATGGGGCAGTCGTGCCCATACCGGCAGCATTGGAGGACCTGGAGCGTTGTGAGCGGTCCGACATCGGCAGGATGAGTGGATCCGCTTCGAAGGAAGCGCTTCCGCATCGGTAAAACGACAGACGCCAACGCACCGGGACGGCCTTATACGGCCTCGATTTCGACGATCCCTATGTGGTTCGGCCGTTCTGGGCAACCGACGTGCCCACATGGCCACCGCCAGCCGACGTATTGTCAGCCGGTCTGTGGCGACAACGGGCAAGGTGTTGTAACCTTGCCAGCGGCCAGCGGGAGGCCGAGTGGCTCCTTTCCGGAAGGCGCCCGGCGCTGGGCCAACACCACGGCCCCAGGAAACGTGAATGAAGATCGGTGTTCCCAAGGAGACATTCCCCCAGGAGCGGCGCGTGGCTCTGGTGCCTGACTTGGTGGCCGCGCTGATGAAGGCCGGCCACGAGGTGCGGGTGGAGGCCGGCGCCGGAACTGACGCCGGTTTCCCTGACGGTACATACGGCGAAAAGGGGGCGGGCATTGTTTCTCAAAGGAGCGAGATCTTCGCATGGGCCGAGCTTATTCTGCAAGTACGGGGTCTGGGGGCGAATACGCAGAACGGACGAGCCGATCTCGACCTCCTGAAATCCGGCCACGTGCTTGTGGCCACGCTGGACCCCTTGTCGGAACCGCAGTGCGTGAAAGAATTGGCGGAGCGCGGCGTTGAGGCGTTCGCGCTGGAGTTGGTGCCGCGGATAAGTCGGGCACAGAGCATGGACGTGCTGTCGTCGCAGGCCACGGTTGCGGGGTACAAAGCGGTGCTGCTTGCGGCCGGGCACGCTCCGCGTATGTACCCGATGATGATGACGGCCGCGGGGACGATAACGCCCGCGCACGTGCTCATCGTCGGCGCCGGCGTGGCGGGGTTGCAGGCGATTTCCACGGCGCGGAGGCTGGGCGCGGTGGTGAGCGCGTATGACATTCGCCCCGCGGTGAAGGAACAGATTGAAAGCCTCGGGGCCAAGTTCGTCGAGGTCGATCTCCAAACCGCGGACGCGGAGGACAAGGGCGGTTATGCGAAAGAAATGGGCGACGACGTTCTGCGCAGGCAGCGCGAGCTTATGACCAAGGTGGTGGCCGACAGCCACGCGGTGATCACCACGGCGGCGGTTCCCGGGAGGAAGGCCCCGGTCATCGTGACGGCCGAAATGGTAAGAGGAATGGCACCGGGATCGGTCATCGTCGATCTGGCGGCGGAACGCGGGGGGAACTGCGAGTTGACCAAGCCGGGTGAAACGGTGGTCGAACACGGCGTCACTATCATGGGTCCGCTCAACCTGCCCGCGACGGTTCCGTTCCACGCGAGCCAGATGTACGCCCGCAACGTGAACGCATTCCTCAAGGAATTCATCAAGGACGGCGCGATGGCGATTGACATGGAAAACGAAGTGGTTCGCGAGACGCTGTTGACGCGCGGCGGCGACGTGGTCAACGAGCGCGTGCGCGAACTGCTGGGCCTGGCGAAGGCCGAGGCCGCCCCGGGAAAGGCCGCGTAAATGGAACTGGTTCCGCTGCTTACTATTTTCGTGCTCGCGATCTTCGTGGGCTTCGAGGTTATCACCAAAGTCCCGCCGACGCTGCACACGCCGCTGATGTCCGGCTCGAACGCCATTTCCGGAATCACGGTCGTAGGGGCCCTGGTGGCCGCGGGGGCGGGCGAGAGCACGTGGTCAACCGTGCTGGGATTTGCGGCCGTGGTGCTGGCAACGGTCAACGTCGTGGGCGGGTTCCTGGTCTCCCACCGCATGTTGGCGATGTTCCGCAAGAAGAGGTAATCCGTGCAGGAATCAACCGTAACCGTCATACAGAACGTCGCGTATCTCGTGGCGTCGGTTCTCTTCATCTTCGGACTCAAAGGGCTGACACATCCGCGGACCGCGGTGCGCGGGAACCTGACCGGCTCGGTGGCGATGCTGCTGGCGGTCGTCGCGACGCTGTGGGCCGGGGACATCGTTTCGTGGGGATGGATCATCGCGGGTCTGATTTTGGGGTCTCTGGCCGGGACCATCATGGCCGTGAAGGTCCCCATGACGGGCATGCCGCAGATGGTAGGTCTGTTCAACGGGTTCGGCGGGGCTGCGTCGTTCCTGGTGGCCGGGGGCGAACTGATAATGGCCATCGCCCGGGCGGAGCCGGCGGAAGCTGTGGCGGGCGGCGCGGGGCCCGCGGGAATGTCGACACAGTTCGTCATTGCGATCGCGTTATCCGGCCTTATCGGTTCCGTCACGTTGTTCGGAAGCCTGGTCGCGGCGGGCAAGCTGCAAGAGCTGCACTTCACGATCGGCGGGAAGAAATACTGGCTGAGCAATTCGATTTTGCTGCCCGGGCGGAACGCGATAAACGCCCTTGTGTTCGCGGCCTGCATCCTGTTGGCGGTGATGGTGATTCTGAACGTTACGTCGGCGTGGTGGTATCTGCTGCTGGTCGCGGCCGCGGCGGTGCTGGGCATTCTCATTACCATCCCGATCGGCGGAGCGGACATGCCCGTTGTGATCGCGCTGCTCAACTCGTACTCGGGCCTGGCGGCATGCGCGACGGGCTTCGTGATCAACAACAACGTGCTGATCATCGCGGGGTCGCTGGTGGGGGCGTCGGGGTTGATCCTCACGAGCATAATGTGTAAGGCGATGAACCGCTCGCTCGCCAACGTAATGTTTGCGAGGCTGGGGCCGACGGCCGGGGCACCCTCCGCCGACGACATCTACGCGGGCAAGATCAAATCCACTTCCGCGGACGAACTGGCCATGCTGCTCGACGGCGTTCAGCGCATCGTGATAGTGCCGGGGTACGGCATGGCCGTCTCGCAAGCCCAACATGCGGTGCGCGACTTCGCAAACCTGATGGAGTCGCGCGGGGCGACGGTCGAGTATGGGATTCATCCCGTGGCCGGCCGGATGCCGGGGCACATGAACGTCCTTCTGGCCGAGGCCGACATCCCATACGACAAGCTGAAGGAGATGGACGAGATCAACTCCACGCTCGACTCGGTGGACGTGGCCCTGGTCATCGGGGCCAACGACGTGGTGAACCCGGTGGCCCGGACGGACCCAACCTCGCCGATCGCGGGAATGCCGATCATCGACGTGGACAAGTGCCGCACGTGCGTGGTCATCAAGCGCAGCCTTAGCCCCGGCTTCGCAGGGATTCCCAACCCGCTGTTCGCGATGGACAACACGCTAATGTTCTTCAGCGACGGTAAGAAGGCGTTTGTCGAGCTTACGGCGGCGGTGAAGGAATCGTAGCTTCGTAGGCAATCTCGATGTCCGCACCCGGCCGACCGTTCGCGATTTGGATCACACCACCGGGATAATCGTTCGCAATGAGGGCGCATTGAGACACTGCCGCCGGGGAGCGCCGGCAGCCCGCATAGATTTATGCTTCTAATTGCGCATTTCCAATAGATTTCGCGCACGTAGTAGAGACATGAATTCTTGTGTATATTGTATTTATAGTGTGAAAGTCGTAAATGGCTACGTTTCGCATGTTACGTTTTTTCGCAGACGTGGATTCGTGACGCTGTTTTGGGACACTGCGGCGAAACGGCAGCGTGGAAGAAAACGATGAAGCCGCGGGCGCGAAGAAAAAACGGATCTACGGAGCGACGGATCGAGGTATTAAGACCGGCGTGAATGCGAGATTGGCCGGCAGGGTTGGGCGTGAGTGGGGCAGTACAGATGGCAACGCGTACATCGCTTGCACCGGGATGCGTTTGTGCGACCGTTACCGAGTCGAAGAGGTTTTGGTGTCGGCCACCCGCCGTTCAACGGACTCAACCGGCTTCAGGTGAGGCGATACCCGATTGCGACAGGGAGTCCGCCGGGGACGACGGCTTGGGGCGGCGTGACCGTTACGGCGAGGTCGAAGGCATTGGGCGCGTTCTCGGCCGGGCGTACCTGTACGGATAGCTGCTCCGGGCCTGGCTGACCCTCGAAGGGCACCCAGTCGCGGACGTGTGTCGTCACGAACGGGACGAGCTTTTCCGGCGACATACCCGACAGATGGGGCTTCAGCGCGAAGAGGAGCGCGGAAATCCTGGTTGCGAAGAGTTGGTACGGGAGTGACACCTCCAAGACGGCCTGGACGTCGGCGCGAGGGGCCTTGGCCGCGGTCATGCCGTTCCAGAAAAGGGCGTCGTCGCGGTCGGGAAGACCGACAAGGGCGTTTACTCCGACGGCGCCGAGCTCCTCGATCTTCGCTTCGGGGAGATTCGTATCCGTGGGGCCGAACTTCTTGTCGCCCTTCTTGCCTCCTTCGGCGATCTTGAGGCCTTCGAGCCGGCCGTGAACGTAGCCGGAGACGCCCGTGGGCCAGCCGTTGCGGGCGAAGCTCTTCACGGCGGTGACCGCGGCGCCCAGCGCGCCGCCGGCCCAGACGAAGTCTTTGTCGCTGATGCAAGGTTCCTTGTAGGCGAACTCAAACGCGCCGGCGCCGTCGTGGGCGTAGCTGTTCCTGAGCAAGAAGCGGCCGAAGACGACGGCCAGCGATCTTGCGAAGGGCTTGTCACGCAGGGACCGCCATTTGGCGAATTGGTACTGGTCGAAAAGGCTGGGAACGGGAGGCAAGGTCGCCATCTGCCAGGCGTTCTTGACGCCGAAGAAGCCCGAGGACACTCCGGTGATGACCACGGCGGGCAGGCTCGCGCCGTGCTGGGCGAGTTCGTCGAGGAGTTCGAGGTCCGCGGCGGAGTTGCCGAACTGCCTGTCAACCACGATCAAATCCGGGGCGTCGGCGCCTTCGTCGAAGACGGGATCGATAAGCAGCGATATCAAGCGATCGGATAGAGCGGCGGCGGGGGCGTGTAGAAGCGACAGGCGGATGCGCTTGCGAAAATCGGTGTTGGTCACGAGGTAAGCCAGCGCCCGCCAGGCGGATTCGAGTGATTGGACCTGGGGCCCGTGCAGAACCGCGGTAAGCCATGAAGTCAAACGACGGTCAATCTCGGCCAGGGTGCGGCGGAGGGCGGCGGTTTCTTCCGACGGCAGGCCGCTCCCGTCTTTTACGGCGGCGGCGACGGCAGCGCCGATGGGAGAGCGTGGTGGCGGAGCGGAGCCGTGGGCGGCGGCGGCGTCGGCCGGGGGTATGGGGCCCAGCAGATTTTGGACCACACCCCGGTCGGCAACTGGTTCGGCCGGCGTCCATTTGACGGAGTCCGCCAGCCAGGACAGTGCCGAGTCACGAGCGGCTAGAGAGATTGCCGAGGCGAGGTCGGACGCGGCGGTCTTTCCGTGCAGGCGGTTGACGATTGCGGAGCGCACGCCCGTCAGCGCCTTTGCGGCGGGAATCTGGGGAACTATGTTGCCGGGATCGAACGCGCGCAGCGAATCGAAGCGAAGATCGACCTCAACCATCGCGTTGGCGGATGTAAGCGGATCCGTCGTGTTATACGTAACGCGGGGGGCGGCCGCGGCCATCACGTCGTCGAAGGTGTCGGCGGTGACCGGTACGACGCCTTCCGCGAGCGGCCCGGAGACGGAACCCGCGTCGGAACCGGCAAAGTCGGCCACGACGAGCACATGGTATGGCTGGTCCGCGGTGACCTTGAGGCCGCCGGGGAATGGTATGTCAACTTCCAAATCGGGAACTTCAGGGCCATCGACCATTGCAGGTCCTCCTAGAAACGCACCGCCACCGCCATCCGTAAAAGGGCAGGCTCGACGTTTGAACGAACTGAACCGGTAAGCGCGGCACCCACGCTCTTGCCAACCGCAACAGTCTACCGCGCCGCCCGCCCGCGAACAAGTATATCGTGTCGTTGCGGCCGGGCTACCGGGCTACGGGCGGACCCGCCTGTTTCAGGCAGTGGTGCCTCGAGACGTTCGCGCAGGCTAAAGCCTGCGGCTCGGGGCGTAGTAACTTGAGATAATGTCATCGGGTCCCCCACGTCTAAAGACATGGGGGCACCCCGCTCGGTTATGGCCACCGACACCCGAAAAAACTGGTGCCGCGGAGCACCAGTTAGGGCGCGCGCGACAATATCATGAACACTTGGAGAAGACATGATTCACAAGTTGAACAAGACCGCTTCGCGGCAGTTACAACGTTGCAAGGCTTAGAAAGTTCAAAAGTTGACACCTTCCGACCTTACAACGTTCCAACCTCGCAACCGCAGGCCCTGGTTCCCGTTAATCATGTAAATCCTGTCTATTTCCTCAGAAATCGTCCAAGTTGTTCTTGAGCGCTGCCTTAGTAGCCCATCGGCGGCAATATCCGGACCCACCTGTCCATGGTCCGCGTCAGCTCGAGCATGGTCGTCGCGGAGCCTCCGCCGGTGCCGATTGATTGGGCGACGATGGCCGATGCGATGCGCGCCTCCGGGCCGGATGCCAAACCGGCATGAGCGAAGCGGCGATCAAGGTCATAGCCCGACATCTGCGCCAGCTTGCGAATCTGGAACGCGATGGCACCGCACTCGTACCAATCGCGCCGGCATTTCTCACGTAGAAAATGTTTCACCTTTTCCTGTACGATCGAGTCCATTATTGCTCCTCCTTTCAACTAACACCAATATTATGGCGGGATTCACTCCGATGCCAAGTACTCCACGTCTCCGCAAATTGCCGCGGCCTTTGGCCCCGGCGGTAAGTCTCCAATTCAAGCCTCGCTAGCTACGAGTGGACAACGCTTCTCCGTTAGGCCGTCGATTCCGGCGGAGTAAGTGAGCAGTTCCTCACCGTTGGGCCCCTCGCAATGAACGGCCGTGATGGGGCCGAAGAACCTCTGCGCCTCAGCGGCCGAGCAGGCTGGAAGAAAGCTGCGAAGCACGCGGGGGTCGTAAAACCTGAAGTAGTATTTCTTTTCGTCGTGCCCGCGGACGATCATAAGCGTTCGACAGTGTTTACGAACGTCCGCAAACGATGTCGGCGTTACGAACAGAATCCCGACGCTATCTCCCCAATTGTCCAGCCACCACCGACCGAAGGCGGACTCCAGACGGAACTCCACGAGATACGGGGCGACGTGGCTGAGGCGTTCGCCGCGGGGTCCCTCGTAGAGCGACTTGCACAACAGGCCGGAATGCCCCGCTTCAAATACGCCGCCGGGGGCGCGAGCGGCGTCCAGCACCGCGAATACGTTGCCCTGGCGCGCGAGGGCGGTCTTCAATGCCGCTTCCGCAGTAGGTGTCGCCGTTGTGTCG
>Ga0326597_10013889_pt1 | contig 10565 bp, 13 predicted proteins | sample RVTome_12_FD_203789 | JGI IMG/M metagenome (GOLD analysis project Ga0326597, IMG submission 203789) | Soil microbial communities from uranium-contaminated site in the Upper Colorado River Basin, Wyoming, United States - RVT100D185 | ecosystem: Environmental > Terrestrial > Soil > Contaminated >... | reverse complement strand
TACTCATACTCAGCGACTTCGCGGCGCATCGCCCCCCGTAAACGTCTCATCTCTTGCCACCGCCGGGTAAGCGGTTTCGGTCATCGACCTTGCCGCCACCGTCTGTACGATGGCGGCCCAAAGCGGTCCGATCATCGCGAACACGAGTGACTTTTTCGAAGCACCCGTTTGCCGCCCTGGGTACGCTGATCGCCCGTTGGCCGGTGCCTTCATGTTTGACAGCGTGCCCTTGTGCCGTCGCACTACACCCATTATCGCACCGGCAACGCATCCAACGGCGAGCGCGGAGACGCCGATGAGCCAAGGATGCGGCCGGATGTAGGGACGCAAATCAGTGACCATAGCCGTGGTGGCTTTCATCCCATAGAGCGTGCGGATCAACGCAGCCTTAGCATCCGCAGCCTGGCTCTCCAGGAAGGCACATTCACTCGACGGTGCGTGCCGCCCGGTCGGATGCGCTGCGTCCGAATTCTGACTGTTGCTGAGCCCGTCGCGCTTCATACTTTGCGACCATCCTTTCCAGGAAACTTTTCTTGTTTTTTCCAACTGCGAAGTGCATTCCGAGCCCTAACCCGGCCAAGAAGAGGATCCCCGCCATCAGCTCCCCCAACCACAAACGACCGCCGAACAGCACTCCAAGGCCACCCGCTAGGCCGCTTAGCACGAACCACGCCGCAATGACGAGAGACCCACTGATCGCTACGAACCACAGTGCACCCTGCGCCACCTCCAAAACAGTGCTACGCAGCGAAACTTTCAGGAGGTCAGTCTTAGCGGCGACAAAATGGAGGAAATACTCTTCAAGCTCGCGGACTTGTCTTAGCAACAGTTTCACGCCGCCAAGGGGCGTCGTCTCGCCCTTGCCGACGCCTGTTTTACTCTTTTGCCCGTGGCCGCGCTTTCCATGTCGATGCTCGGAAACAGGCGGCATTTGCCCGGTCGAGTGCTGGTCTGCTATCATGGCACACTCCTCTGGAAACGAGCGAATGAAGAGAGAGGGTCGCCTGAGCGGCGCCCCATCCTGCCGAAGAACCGCCACTGCGTCATTCGCGCCTGCGGCCGGGGAGCGTGTCCCACTGGCCGCAAAACGAGACGGCGATTCGGACTTCTAACGACGCATCCAGAAGCGGCCAAACAGCCACCCGGCGGCTGTTGCTATCAATACGGATTTCAACGGATGCTCCTTGACTAGGCTCTCGAAGGAGCGCTCTACCGCCGCGAATTTGTCCTTCCCGTGCTCATAGTACTCGACGGCGTTGTCGCGCATCTCTCCAAACTTGTCCTGCATGGCCTCCACCGCGACGCCTCCCATTTCTTGCAGATCTTTGCCGACCTCCTTCGCCTGTGCACCGAGCCGATCCATTACCGGTTTGTTAGACTGGAAGGAGTTGGCCATCCCCGGCCTTTTTGCAGTCAGAGGTTCATGAAGCGTTGACATAAGGTTGTCCTTTTTGCGAAGAGCATTGACTGATCATCATTGAATCCGACGCTTGCCAGTGGCGACGAAATGCCAAGAGCGTCACTTACGTGAGGAGCCGGGGTCCGCTTTTCGGCGCGAGCCCGGTCGCATTGACGGCCGGTTCCGCCGCACGGCACCGAGATCGGGCGCATCGCGGTCAGGCTAGTCGTCCTTCCGTTTTTTAGATTTGCCCTTGGGTTGATCCTTCGATTCCGCACTCGGTTTTTCGCGTGCACCGGACTTCGTTGCTTCGACCGTGGCGCGAGCTTTTCTCGGCTTGCCCTCGACCTTCGGATCCGGCGGCGGCGCCTCTTGTCTCTTCGGTGGCGCTCGATCTTTGCCGAGTTCCTCGGCCGACTTGGCCACGATGGCGGACTTGGGGAGTTTCACCCGAGCCGGCTGGGAGCCCTTCAGCGGGTCGCGCGCTGACGGGCCGACGGCCTGGGTCTCGAGCACTTGCCGTTCCTGCCGGGATTTTCTGACCTCGTTGCCGCGCTGAACGAGCTTCTGCTTTTCCGCGCTGTCCACCGCCTGGAAGCGGATGGGGCCCGCTTGGGCCTTCGCAAGCTGGTCGAGGGAGGCCGCGACGACAAGTCCACTTCTGGACGTGAGCCCGCCCGTGTTCAGGGTCAACTGGGCCGTCAGTGTGCGCGGCGGCCGTGCCTCGACGTGATCGCGGCGGTGGCGGAAATCGGCGTCCACGCGGATTTCCCAGTCAGGATCGTGCCGATGATCCCAGCGTTGGTGGGCGTAAATCGGATCGTACCCGTATCGGCTCGACTGGAAAGCAAACCGAGAGTAGAACCCCGCGTCGCTGTAGCCGGGGTCATAGTAGTCGCCGAAGTAGTAATGGTTGTATCGCGGTCGCACGAAAAGATGGTCGGAGAAAACGGCCAGGCTGATCACGGTCGAAGGCGAGTAATAGAAGCCTTGTCGCGAGTATATCCCCGCATCGAAATAGACCGGCGCAAACAAGACCCCGCGCCGTCCGACGGAATAGTCCCAGTAGCCGTCCACAAAGACGTAACCGCGGGGCGTCCAGGTGAAATGGGCAGGAATCCAATCCCAATCCGGCTGCACGGTCACCCAGTAACCCGGACGCCAGGCGTAGCGCCCGTGATGCCAGAGCCACGATCCCGGGATCCAACTGTGGTCCGGCGAAGGGGCGGGCATGCCGGGCCCGACTTCGACGGTCTCCGGCGGCTCGGGGAGGTATTCGATTTCACTTAACTGGGCATCGGCCCAATACCCGGAGGTCCACTGAAATCCGTGTGAGAACCTACCCCAATATCCGGAGACCCATTGCCGGCCGGGCGGGGGAGCGCGCCAAACTCCGCTGACCCAGAGGTAATCGTTTCGCTCGTCATCCCAAGCCGTGTAGCCGGGAATCCATGTGACATTGACACCCTCCGGTCTCACATTCGGCGGGACTTCCTCGATCGGATTCGGCGGCGCCAGAGTCACGACGATCCCCGGTTCGGGGTCGAAAGTCACGGTCTCGGCAAATGCCTCATGCACGGGTCCGCGTGTGAGCACCTGGACGCCGTCCTCGCCGTCGGGCCGTGGAGGCTGTGCCGCCCGAATCGCGTCTAACTCAAATCCGGCGCCAATGATGGCAAGGGCCGTCATCCACAATGTGGCAACACGTTGCTCAGTCATAGTTCTTCTCCTCTACACAATGTCGTGCATTCAATTGGGCCTGTAAGGCAACGTCCCTGCAAGCGCGTGGCGAAACCAAGCACGCGGGCACAACTCCTCGGAAGCGGGTCTGACTCGCCCTCGTTGGAGTTGGCCACGCGCTCTCCCCCTCCGATCAAGACTACGAGGGGGTTTCCGTGCGGCCCAACACGCGATGCATCGCTCCGCCGGTCCATGTCAGTGTCCTTAGGTCAAAGCAAGGATCACGAAGGCCATGCAGGCGCGGATCAACGTTGCTTTCAGCGTCTTCTGGTAAAAGTAAGGACGGCGCATTGTTGGTCCAAAGGATCCTGGGCAACACAGACCAACCCGCCGAGCAAAACCGTTGCCGCAGCTCGGCGGTGCTGGCCATGTTCGTTCAACTTTTCGGCGAGCGACTACTTGTACTGGTCGCCCAACTCACCGCCGCTTAGCCGCTTAGCGCGGGCCGGCACTGTAATTCGCTACCAACGAAGGGGTCGGGGCCTCGCTGGTGTTGTCGGTCGTGACATTCGCATCACAGTTGACGCGTTGCCATTCCATTCTGCCGGTTGCGATCGTAACGGTCTGCTCGACGTCCTGGTATTCGGCGGGGATGGAAATCGTTTTCGTCGTGGCCGGGTGCACCACCCTTTGCGTGCGGACTGTGTTGTACTCCGCGGGTATGACCACTTCTTGAACACCGGGCGGTTTTACGAGGCACTGCGTCCGGACGGTCTTGTACTCGGGCGGACTGCTCACGAGACAGAAAACGTCTCGCGCCGGCTGGTTCGCTCCCACGCAACGGGCGTCCTTGTCCATGATCCAACCCGTGTGTCCGCCATTTGTCTGCACCGTCTGGTCTTGCCATTCGAACTGCGCCGGCACTTCCACTAGTTGTGTCGCAGCTTCCTTGACCAGGATCCGTTCTTCCACCCACTCGTACTGAGCGGGAACGATCTCAAGCCTTTCCGAAGCTTGTCGGGTGCAAATCCGATCCGACACGGTTTCGAACTGCGGCGGGATAAACACCTTGGCATAGCACTCGCCCGGCACGGCGTTGGGCGGCAAATCCGACGACGTGGACTCGCGTGCGAAGGCAAGACTCGTCCGGCAGTCTCCGGCGCAGGCGGTCGTGCCGCATCTTCCGCCGCATGGGCTCTTCGGCGCAGCGTGAGCGGTGCGGACACCCAAACTGCTACTGCTGCAGGCACAGCCTACGTACAACGGCGTGGCGGCGCAAAGCAGCAACGCCGGCACTGTCTTCAATCCTCTGATCAACATAAACTTCTCCCTTGATTGTCGATTTCCTTCAAGGCGGGAGTTTCTTTGCACGCGCAAAGCGAGCCGCCATCATCATCGTTCCGGGCAGATACAAAGTACGGGAGCGGTTGTCTCTACATTCTTGTGATCTCCTTTTTGCCGCCGTCGCGTCGAACGGAAAATCTGGCAGTTTCCATCGCGAGGAGCGCCTCGGGGCCCGTCGTCGGGTGTTTTCGGCCCGCCACCGTCGTCCTCCCACCTATCCAACTGCTCTTTCAGTGTCGCGGGGCCGTCCTTCGGGGGGGCCGGCCCGCCATTGGCGCGAATCCGTTCCCACACTTCCTCTCGGTGTACAGCGACAGTCTTTTTGGCCTCAAAACCGAGTCTCACGCTTCCGGAACCAATTTCGACCACGGTGACCTTGACGGTGCTCCCGAGGCCCTCCTCGGCGCCGATGATCACTGATTCCTGGTTTTTTCTCGACAAGACCAGCATGGTAGAGCCTCCGTTCTCATGACCGATTACCATTCCCGCTCCAAGTTTCCGTTGGCACGTTCTGGGCAAGCAGGTACACCTGCACCGTGGTGCCGCTTGTAAACACACCCACCACGGTGCCGGTAGCCGGCTCAACTTCCGCGGTGGCCTCGCGCACCTCCACGCCCGTGATCCGCTTGATCTGCTGCCGTAGCGAGTCGGACGCGTTGACGAAGAGCTGCCGATGAAATTCCTGCACCTTGGCGGCGCCCTCCGGGCTCCTGGCCAGCGCCTGTTCGGCAGCCGATAAAGCGCCGTGCAGCGTGATCACCAAGGTGTTTTCACCCAAAACAACGGTCACGGACTTGGGCGCTTGCCCTGTCCGCTCTTGCTCGAAAGCCATTGCCGCTTGGGCGATCTGCTGCGCCATCTTCGAGTTTTTAACCATCGCGTTCCTCCGTGGTGGCTGCGATCGTCCCGGGTCACCGGAATCAAAAAAAGCCGACGCGCTCGAACACCCAAGGGCATTCGACCGCGTCGGCTTACTGTTCAACGGGCCCCCCGATACAGCCGGGTTGCTCTTCATCAAGTCGTCCGACGACTTCGAGTCTTCGCCGACCGGAGGCACGAGGCCCAACCGGTCGTCACTATCCTACTATACGCTATCGGGCCCAGGGACGGTCGCATAATTCTCTTGGCTTGGCACTGCCTGGCGCGCTCGCGTCGATCGCTTTCCCTACGCCTATATACCTATCGGGGTTGGTGGGATCCCGAGTGGCTTTGGCGTCCCAGCGACCCGTCCATTCGATCCCATCCGATGTTTCCGCGACATCCAGCCATCAAAACGATGGGAAACGCCGCCACGAACAGGACCGTGAGCATTTTTGAATAGTTCTTTGAGTTTTTCATCTTTGTCCTCTCTTTCTAGCTACGCTGCTACCATGGAGGAACGATGTTCGCGGCAAACGGAATCTTCGCCATCTCCGCCGGATGCGATGAGAGAGTCTCCTCGGTCCTGCGTCGCAACCGCAGACCTGGCCGCGGAATCCTCCTCGTCAATGTGTCGCAGCTTACCCAGAGCCGTGAGCTGGATCTGCCGGATTCGCTCCTTACTGAGTCCGAACAGCTCGCCGATCGCCTGCAGCGTTTCCGGCGGAGCTTGCGCCGGTTGCATCAGCCGGCGAACGACCACAAACCGCTCGATTGGAGTCAGGCCCGCCTCCTCGCCCAGCAGCACGTCCAGCACGTGTTCGGAAAGCAGCCGGCTCTCCAGCTCGCAACTTCCCGGATCGACGGCCTCCTGGACCGCGGTGCTGTGAAACAGCCGCTCGAGAGTCTCGGCCTCGCACCGCTTCTTGCGCCGTAGCGAAACGAATCCCCGCAGGATCGACGTGCACGCATAGGTGCTGAAGCGAAAACCGCGCCACGGGTCGAATCGGCGCACGGCTTGAAAAAGCCGCCAAAGCCCCTCGCTGAACAGCTCATCGGCGTCGATGTCCGCAATTCGGGCCCGCTTGCGCATATCATACACCAGACCGATGTTCTCATTGACAAGGTACTGGAGGGCTCGCTGGTACAGCTCGTACAGCTGCCCGCGCGAGCGGCGGGCGTAGCCGTTGTCTCCGCGGCACCTGTCGATCGCGCATCCGCACGCGTGAAGCGCCTTGAACAGGGCCGCTTCGTCCGTTCGTGCCGCGCCGCCCCGCGCCCCCACGACCTCCTGAAAGCCATCCAGCAATTTCCGGATCCGACCGGGAACGTGGAGTTCGTCGTGGTCCAAGTAGGTGATCATGGCGCCGTCGATCCCGCGAAGCATCTTGAATTCTTGTGTCATCTCGGTCCCCTCGTTGTGGTGTTGTGGTGGGCCGCCGCTTCCTGGCAGCCGAGCTTCATTGCATGTCGAGATCGCGATTTCATCAGCCTATCTTATTGAGATTGGTGAAAACTCGACTGGTTTTGGCGTCCTGAGGGGCCGCCCGTCCGATCCCATCCCAAATTGCCGCGGCAGCCGGCCAGGAAAACTGCAGGGAGTGCCGCCATCAATAACACCAGGAACACCCTCAGATGGCTCTTCGAGTCTTGCATTTGTATCCTCTCTTTCTCCGTGTAGGCCATTCAACCCACACATTGCCCGCATCGGTCGGGGACCGGGGCGAGCCGTTGGGTCCGCTGCGTCATATCACGCGGCGACCCTGAATCACACGAACCAGCACGACGATCACCGCCAGGACCAACAGCAGGTGGATCAATCCACCCATGGTGTAGGAGGTAACCATTCCCAGAAGCCACATCACGACCAGAATTACTGCAAGCGTTGCGATCATAAACAACCCTTTCACAAACACGACGACGGCACGCGCCGATAAACAACCTCAAGGTGAGGAGCCGGGCAACTCTTTTGAAAAGCTCCACGAGTCGCCCCGAGCTCCCCATCGCCATGTCGTCCGCACGGACACTGAGCGACGCTCCCAGGGTCCGCGGCCGGATCGTCATGCCGGGACGGATTCCACATGAATCAAGCGTTCCGCCAGGTCGGTGAGGCTCTCATCCGTCGCGCGCTCGTCGTCGAGCGTCTTTTGAAGCAGTTCGGCGGAGTCGTCCTCGCCGAGCACCTCGGCGTACGTCCGTGCGCAACCGTATCCGGCCATTTCGTAGTGCTCGACGCGTTGCGCGGCCGAGATCAACCCCACATCTTTGATCGCAGGGTCGCCGTCCGAGTTGATCATCTCCTCGGCTTCCTCAAGGATTCCCTTCATGGCCTTACAGGGCGTTCGCTTGGGGCTCTCCTGGAGCAAGGAGAAAGCGAGTTCCAGCCGCCGCACGTGCTCCCGCGTCTGATCCAAGTGCCTCTCAAAGGCCAGTCGCAAGTCCTCGGACCAGGCCGCCTGGGCCATGGTCGGCAGCGCCTTGATCAATTGGCTTTCCGCGTCGTGCAGATCATTCAATTCGTGGATGTACAGCGCTCTCAACGAATCAAGTTGCATCTCAACTGACTCCTTTCACATCCATTCGATCGCCGATTGGACGGCTGCGTGTTACGGCTGCGACTTGACTTTGATCGCGGCCGGACCGCACGTGCAGGTCGTTTTGTTCGCACAGCCAGCGCAGCAGTACGTGTCACCATCGCGGACGAAGCCTTGAGCGACTGTCATTCTGCCGCAGTGATGGCAGGTCTTGCCCGCGGCGCTTGTCAAGTACTGCCCACCGCGCAGGTCCTCCACCCAATAGGGTCGTTGACCGTAGAACTCATAGTTGCTCGCGGCGAACGTCGGGTCCGCCAGATTCGGCCAGTTGTCCTCATCAAAACCTGTCGCGTTCTTCAGGTGGTCCTTGTTCACGGTCAGCACCGCGTGATCCCTCGCGCCGGACATTTGCAAGACACCGGCGGGCATGGCAAACAGCTTGTCGCCGAAGCCGAGGAATCCGCCGAACGTCAGCACCACATAAGCGACGCGATAGCGGTCCGGATCGATCACCAGGTCCTTGATTTCACCGAGACTCTCGCCTTGCTCGTTCTGCACCGAGCGACCTGTAATCTCGCTGGCTTTCTGGATACGCAGACCGGGCGGCGTGGAGCCCTCGCCCCAGTAGGGTTTCAATCCATAGAACTCATGGATGCCCGCGCCCCAAGTGGTATCATCCATGCTCGGCCACCGGTCCTTGTCAAAGCCGGGGGCGCTCTTCAAACGGTCTTGCTCCACCGCGAGAACGAAATGCTTGCAGTCATCCGGAAGCGTCAGCGCCGCGGTCGGAATGGCGAACCACTTTTCGCCCACACCTAAGAACCCGCCGAAGGAGAGCACGACATAAGCAACTCGCCCTTGCTCGGCGTCAATCGCCAGGTCCTGCACCTCGCCCAACAGTTCGCCGCGCGGATTCTCCACCGGCTTGCCAATCAGGTCCGACGCCTTCTGGATGCGGAAGCTCCGCTGCGACGGGGATTTGTCCTCGGCGAAAGTTGACCGTCCGGCGAATCCCAACACTCCGACGATCGCACCGGCCGCTAGAATGGAGCTCCATCTGATCTTCAACATAGAATCATCTCCCACAAATGTTCTTTGAACCCTGGTCTACAACAAGATGGCCATGTGTTTTTCGGAGAACCTCCTTCACGTGCAAGGCCGTGAAGGAGGATTCCCCGAAAGTCCTTACTTACGACAGGCAAATCCGATTCGTCTCCCGTTACTTCGTGGTCGCGATCAACACCTCGACGCGTCCGTCGGGCCTGAACTGCGGGTCGCCGAACGCGCCGACCTTGATCTTGGAAGTCGGCACCCCGGCTTCCAGCAGCGCGTCTCGGAGGGCCTTGACACGACGGTCGCTCAGGCTTTGGTCACGAGTGTCTATGCCGCGCGGATCCATGGAGCCGTCGATTCCGATCTGGAGTGACGGATTCTTCTTCATGTAGGTCGCGATTTCCGCCAGCTTGGCCTTTTCAGAATCCTGAATTGCGGCACTGTCGGCCTGGAACCATAAGTCCCGGTACGAGGTCCAGCGATCCACAACACCCACCGGGCCTTGCGCGCCAATCTCACCCGTCGGACCTTGCGGCCCCCGGGCCCCGGTCGGGCCGGTTGGACCGGCAATACCCAGCGTCGTGCCGCCTTGAGCGCCGGCGTGTCCGATTGCGCCTTGCGCTCCAGCGGGGCCGGAACGCCCGGCCGGTCCGGTCGGACCCTCTAATGCGGCGCCACGAGCGCCAGTCTGTCCCGTCGCCCCAGCGGGACCGGTCGGACCCTGAGCACCGCTCGCGCCCGCATAACCCGGCGCGCTCTCACCACGAACGCCCGCTTGGCCGCTTGGGCCTTGCTCGCCGGCGTGGCCCGGAGCGCCCTGCACACCCGGGCGACCGCGCACGAGGGCGCCGGATGAACCGGTCGCCCCGGTGGGGCCCTGCTCGCCGCCGTAGCCCGTCGGTCCTGATTCGCCGCGCGGACCGGCCATGGCGTAACCCGCAGCACCCGTCGGTCCGGTACGGCCTTGCTCACCTACCGGTCCGGCCACGCCATCTGGGCCGCGCGGACCGATCAATCCGAACGACTCGTGTGACGACTGGTTGGCTCTGTCGGTGTAGTAAACCGGAGCGCGGGTAACCCCTTCGGCCCGGCTGGGCCCGAAGCACCGATTTGAACTCGCGCAGCCACCCGTCGCTGCCACTGCTGTAATCCCACACAACGCCAGTACCTGTTTCATGTCCATGCCTCTCTTAAAAGTGGTTGCTGCTCCAGATGCACCTGCGACCTGAACTGGCCGCGTTGCGCCGGAACTCTCAAAACAAAAAAAGCCGACATGGTCAAACACCCAAAGAGGTGTTCAACCACGTCGGCTTACTCGTAAACGAGCCCCCCGGCCTTGGCCGAGCTGCCCTTTAGCTAGTCATCCGATGACTTCCGCATCAACGGAGCCGTCAGTTTCCTTACCCGGACCAACCGGTCGCTGCTCTATTATACGCTACCGATCCGAAAACGACCAGAGCAATCTTTCTTTGCCATGTCAGTTTAGGGTCTCGACGCCCATTCGCAATCCCTACGTCCCGATCAGCGCCGCGCGGCGCAAACCAAGCGGTCAGGTAAGAGGGCCAAGAACCTGAGGGAAATAACAGCGCTGTCATAATGAACCAAATCAAATAGCCAACGGAAGGGTCACGGTAAACGTGGCCCCCGCCTGACTCTCGGCCTCCACCGTGCCGCCGTGAAGATCCACAATCTCTTTC
>Ga0326597_10013888_pt1 | contig 10565 bp, 10 predicted proteins | sample RVTome_12_FD_203789 | JGI IMG/M metagenome (GOLD analysis project Ga0326597, IMG submission 203789) | Soil microbial communities from uranium-contaminated site in the Upper Colorado River Basin, Wyoming, United States - RVT100D185 | ecosystem: Environmental > Terrestrial > Soil > Contaminated >... | reverse complement strand
ACCGGATCGCCGATCCGCTCGCGCGTCCGCCGGACGGTGTCGGTCGCGGCCACCCGCTGCGCGGCATTCGCCGGTTGGAGGGACAGCCCCGCAACGAGTCGCTCCCCTGCCTCCGATCCGGTGCGCACGACGTACCCCTCGTCGAGCTCCGTGAGGGCAAGGTCGAAGCCGGACGTGACCTCCGGCCCCGTTCCCATCGACGTGCAGAAGCACGTCTCGAGCGCCGTCGCGCACTCGACCGCCACGACCATCGCGGCCGCCCGGCGGGCGCGGTAGTCCGGGTCGATCGCCGGCCCGCCCTCGAGGACCCGGTCCTGGATGAGGAGCGCCGCGATCTCGCAGGCGCGAACGCCGAGGAACGCGAGCGGCACGACCTCCTCGCCGCTCACGCGCGGAGGGAAGGTCCACCGCTTCCACGACATCGGGCCCACCGCGTGGTCGAACGCGCGGGCGTCGCTCCGCCGGCGGAGCCGGTAGCCGCCCGGACGCGAGTCGGCGGCCCAGCCGATCGGCAGCTCGGCTGCCGATCGGATCTCGTCGAGCACGATCGCCCCGTCGGCAACGGTCGGGCCGATCATCCGCCGGCCGCCGTCCGCCAGCCCGGCCAGGAGACGGTCGAGGCCGGAGCGCGGGAGGAAGTACGCCTCGGGCGTCGAGACCGGCGATTCGAAGGTCACCACGGATCCATCCCTGGCGCGGTGAACAGGTCGAGCAGCTGGAGGCGCGTCCCGTCGAGCCTCCGCGCCAGTGCCCGGAGCACGCGCGGATAGACCGCAGCCGCCAGCGCAGGGTCGGCGTCAAGGGCGGCCCGGAGCTCCGGGCCGGCGAATGCCAGCACCTCGCTCGGGACGAGGGCGATCGCCGTCGAGGTCGAGCGGTGCGGAGGCACGATCGCGGACCAGCCCACGATGTCGCCCGGCTCGACGGTCAGGATCGTGACGCTGCCGCGCTCCGGGACGCGGACCCGGAGGCCGATCCTGCCCGCCACGACGATGCCGAGATCGTCGGCCAGCTCGCCCTCCTGGAGAACGACTTCACCGGCGTTGTAGTGCTGGGTCCGGCCGAGGGACGCGAGGCGGGCGCGCATCTCGCTGTCGAGGCTCGAGCCAAACCACGTGGCGGCGAGGCCCGCGTCGATGCCGGCACGAACCGGATCAGCCATCGTTGCCCTCCCGCGCGCGCGGCGCGCCCGCGTGGCCCGCTCCGGCGTGGTCGAGGAACGCCCGATCGAGCTCCGACGTGAACGTCCCGAGGGCGGCCTCGGTGGCCATCCGGATCGGCCGGGCAATCGCGGCCCGGGTCCATTCGAGCTCGGCGGCTCCGAGCGCCGGTGCCGGGTCGATGGCGTCGAGCGCGATCTCGTAGAGCGCCTGGCCGAGCCGGTTGCGCGCGAACGCGCCGTGAACCCGGTGGCTGAGGAACACTCCGTCGATGGACACGCGCTCGGACCTGGGCATCCCGGCCAACCTCACTCCGCCTGTTCCCGGAGCAGGTCGACGAGGTCGGCCCGGCTGACCGGGCCCTCGCGTTCGACGTCGACGAGCCGGTCCGGCCGGTGCGAGATCGCCACGAACTCCCGCTCGAGGCGGGTCCGCGCGGGCTGCGGCCCGAGCACCACGACGCGGTCGCTCTCCACGATCGCGTGGGCGACGGAGGCGACGGCGAGGGACTGTCCCGGCTCGTCCGGCGGAAGCGCGAACTCCTCGATGTCGATGGCACCGCGCGGCGTCCGGCGAGCGACGATGGCGCTCCGTCGATCGATCCAGGTGATGGCGTCCGGCTGCCGGCTGCGGGTCGACCGCGGGCGTGGAGTGGTCCTGCTCTTCCCGTGCATCGAGGCACCTCCATGGCGTAGCCGTACCGCTCCCGCCTGCCGCCATGCTCGCCGCGCGTCGCGCCCGTCCTCGCCTGCCGTTCGGCCCGAAGCGCGGGCCCGCAGGTCACGAGCGGGTCGCGAGCGGTCGACCGGCGGTCACGCGAGCGGCGCGCCGGCCGGCGGCCGCGGGCGGTCAGCCGGCGGCCGTGAGGGCGGCGCGGGCGGCCGCGACGACCGGCGCGAGAAGGGGTGCGATCGGCGTCTCCGGAGCCTCCTCGAGCTCGTACCGGACACGGACGATCGGCTTGGAGACGGACAGCACCCGGCCGAGATCGATCGGCGTGGCGGACAGCACGACGTCGGCCGGGGTGGCCTCCAGCGTCGCCTCGAGGTCGCGGATCTGGGCGTCGCCGTAGCCCATCGCCGGCAGCAGCGGCTCGAGCATCGGGTAGGCGGCCAGGACGTCGCGGATGGAGCCGACGGCGTGCGGGGCCGGGTCGACGATCCGCTTGGCACCGAACCGGCGCGCGGCGACGATGCCGGCGCCGTAGGTCATGCCGCCGTGGGTGAGCGTGGGACCGTCCTCGACAACGACGACCGTCCGGCCGCTGATGTCACCGCCGACGAGCGCGAGCGACGAGCGAGCCTCGACGATCGTTGCGCCGGGGTTGACCGCCGCGATGTTGGCTCGGACGGTCGCCAGGGCGCCCGGCTCGGCCGAATCGATCTTGTTGATGACCACGACGTCGGCGAGGCGCAGGTTGGCCTCGCCCGGATGATAGGTCAGCTCATTGCCGGGGCGGAGCGGGTCGACGACGACCACGTGGAGGTCCGGCCGGTAGAACGGCAGGTCGTTGTTCCCGCCGTCCCACAGGACGACATCGGCCTCGCCCTCGGCGGCATGGAGGATCGCGCCGTAGTCGACGCCGGCGTAGACGATCCGGCCCGCATCGAGGTGCGGCTCGTACTCCTCGCGCTCCTCGATCGTCGTCCGATGCAGCTCGAGGTCCTGGTGCGTTGCGAAGCGCTGGACGCGCTGCGCGGCGAGATCGCCGTAGGGCATCGGGTGGCGGACCACCACGACGCGCATGCCCGCCTCCTCGAGCAGAGCGGCGATCCTCCGGCTCGTCTGGCTCTTGCCGGAGCCGGTGCGCGCCGCGCACACGGCGACGACGGGCCGGGTGGACGTGAGCATCGTCCGGCGAGGACCGAGGAGCCGGAAGTCCGCGCCGGCCGCCAGCGCGCGCGATGCCAGGTGCATGACCGTCTCATGGCTGACATCGCTGTACGAGAAGACCACCGCGTCGACGGCCTCCTCGCGGACGAGGCGGTCGAGCTCCTGCTCCGCGACGATCGGGATCCCGGCCGGGTAGAGCGACCCGGCCAGCGACGCGGGGTAGTGGCGGTCGGCGATGCCGGGGATCTGGGCCGCCGTGAAGGCGACGACCTCGACCGTCGGTTCGTCCCGGAAGACGACGTTGAAGTCGTGGAAATCGCGGCCGGCGGCACCGGCAATCACGACGCGCTCCCTGGCCACGGCACACGCTCCCATCGGCAGCCCGGCGACGCGCCGACGGCTGCCGGCGAAATGCCGGCCAACGGCCGCCGAACCGGGTTGTTCGTGTCGACCAGCGTGCCCCTGCGCCGGGGCGGCTGCGAAGCGTCGGCGGTCCCGGACAGAATGGGCCATCCGGCCCTACTCGTCGTGATTCGGCGTCGCGATCATCGGCGACGTGGTGGGCACCGGAGGGGACGCCCGGTGCCCACCCTTTCTCTATTCGACCCCCGGGCCCCGCGTGCGGCCGTCTCGTCCTGCCACCCACGACGAGACGGCCGTCGCATGTTCGCGGGCCGACCGGCGCCCGCGGAATCGTCGCCTGAACAACGCGCGCCTACGCCAGGTGAAGCCGGGCCGCCTCGGCCGTGAGCTCGTCCCGGAAGTCGGGGTGAGCGATCGCGATGAGCTCCCGGGCGCGCTCGCGGACGCTCTTGCCCCACAGCTCCGCGACCCCGAACTCGGTGACGATCGTGCGGACGTGCGCCCGGGTGGTGACCACGCCCGCCCCCTCGCGGAGCGACGGGACGATCCGCGACGCCTCACCGCCGGCCGCCGTCGCCGGCAGGGCGATGATCGCTCGCCCCTCCGGTGCCAGCGATGCGCCCCGGATGAAGTCCATCTGACCACCGATCCCGCTGTACAGTCGATGACCGATCGAATCGGCCACGACCTGGCCGGTCAGGTCGACCTCGATCGCCGAGTTGATCGCGACCATTCGGTTGAACGATCGGATGACGTGGGTGTCGTTCGTGAAGTCGACAGAGCGCATCTCGACCATCGGGTTGTCGTGCACGAAGTCGTACAGCCGCTGGGTGCCCATCATGAACGCGGTGACGATCTTGCCCCGGTTGCGCTCCTTGCGGGTCCCGGTCACGACCCCGGCCTCGACGAGATCGACGACCGGGTCGGTGAACATCTCCGTGTGGACGCCGAGGTCGCGCTTGTCCCGGAGCGCCAGCGCAGTGGCGGTCGGGATCGCACCGATCCCGAGCTGGATCGTCGCGCCGTCCGACACGAGGTCCGCCACGTACTCCCCGATCTGCCGCTCGACCTCGCCGACCGCCCCGGTCTCGTAGCGGTAGGGCGGAATGTCCACCTCGACCGCAACGTCGATGTCGTCGACGTGGATGAAGCTCTCGCCGAGGGTCCGCGGCATCGCCCGGTTGAACTGGACGATGACCGTCGTCGCGGCCCGGATCGCGGCGTGCATCGCCTCGACGGAGGTCCCGAGCGAGCAGAACCCGTGCGCGTCCGGGGGCGTCGCGTTGACGAGCACCGCGTCGAGCGGGAGGAGGCCGCGGTCGAACAGGCGGGGCACGTCGGACAGGAAGACCGGGACGTAGTCGGCGCGGCCCTCGTTGACGGCCTGGCGGGCGTTCGGCCCGATGAACAGCGCCCGATGGCGGAAGTGGCGGGCCATCTCCGGCCGGAGGTGCGGGCCCGGTCCCTCGACGTGGAGGTGGATGACGGTGACGTCCTCGAGCTCGGGGGCGCGGGCGACGAGCGCGTCGAGCAGGACGGACGGCGTGGCGGCCGCACAGTGGACGTAGATCCGCTGGCCCGAGCGGATGCCGTCGACGGCCTGTTCGGGGCTGACGATACGCATGCCGGCCAGTCTAGGTGGCGGATCCGGGCCGGCACCGGAGCCGGGCGGCCCCGTCGTCGGGGGCCGAAGGTCCGCCGGTCGGGCGGGCCGCTCGGCTACCCGCCGTGATCGATCCGGTGCTTCGCGACGAACGCGGCCGCCTGCGCCCGACGCTCGAGGTTGAGTTTCGAGAGGATCGAGCTGACGTAGTTCTTGACGGTCTTGTCGGACAGGAAGACCTCGGCCGCGATCTCCTTGTTCGTCTTGCCCTCGGCCACGAGCAGCAGGATCTTCTGCTCCTGGGCGGTCAGCTGGGCGAGCTCGTCCGTGTATGCCCCGGTGGCGATCCGCCGGACGCGCTCGAGCACCTTCTCCGTGACGGCCGGGTCGAGCAGCGACTCGCCGCGACCCACCGACTCGAGCGCGGCGACGAGGTCGCGCGCGCGGATCTGCTTCAGGAGGTAGCCGGATGCACCGGCGACGATCGCGGACAGGACCGCCTCCTCGTCCGGATACGAGGTCAGCATCACCACGCGGGTGGTGGGGAGCTCGGCTCGGATCTCGCGGCAGACCTCGATGCCGGACCCGTCCGGCAGCCGAATGTCCATGATGACGATCTCCGGCTGGTGGCGGCGAGCCTGTTCGATGGCCTCGGCGGCGGTGCCGGCCTCGGCCACGACCTGGAAGCCCTCGCGGCGGTCGAGGAGCGCGACGAGGCCCTGCCGGACGACCTCGTGATCGTCGACCACGAGCAGCCGGAGAGGGCGGGCGGGGTGGGCATCGCTCACGGGTGACGGTTCTCCATCGATCAGCCGGCCGTCGCCGGCGGGACGCCGTCCGGCCCCTCGGCCGGTCCGTCGCTCGCGCGGCGCGCGAACGGCAGCCTGACGATGATACGCGTGCCGGCGCCGGTTTCGCTCTCGATGAGCAGCGTGCCCCCCATCGCGGCCGCGCGGCCGCGGAGATTGACCAGCCCGAGGTGGCGCGCGTCGCGCACGGTGCGCGGGTCGAATCCCACGCCGTTGTCCTCCACGGCGAGGGTGAGCCAGTCGTCGTCGGCCCGGAGCGAGACGGACGCCCGCGACGCGCGCGAGTGGCGGGCCGTGTTGCTCAGGGCCTCGCGTGCCATCTGGAGCAGCTGGACGCGCTGCTCGAGCGGGATCCGGCGCGCCGCCTGCTCGCCGGGCTCGAGGTCGACGTCGATGTCGACGACGGAGTTCAGCCGGAACTCGAGAGCGAGCGTCTCGAGCCCGGCCACGAGATCGCCGCCGGCGATGAGCTCCGAGTGGAGGCCGAGGATGAAGTTGCGGATGTCGCGGATCGTCAGGTTGAGGCCGTCGATCGCGCGATCGACCCGCGCCGTGGCCTCCGCGGGATCGTCGTGCATGAGCTCCGGCACGTCCTCGAGCGACAGGGCGATCGCGTACACGCCCTGGATGATCCCGTCGTGGAGGTCCTTGCCGATCCGCTCGCGCTCCTCGACGATCGCGAGGCGCTGGACCTGGTCGTGGAGGCGTGCGTTGTCGATCGCGATGCCCGCGTGCAGCGCGAACATCTCGACGAGCTGCTGGTCGCCGGCGCTGAACTCGCCTGCACCGACCTTGTCGGTCAGGTAGAGGTTGCCGATCGCCCGGCCCTTGACCGTGACCGGCACCCCGAGGAACGAGCGCATCGGCGGGTGATGCTCCGGGAACCCGTACGCCGCGGGGTGACTCGCGATGTCGGCGATCCGGATCGAGCGGCCCTCGCGAACGATGAGGCCGAGCAGGCCGTGGCCGCGCGGCGGCCCCCCGATCCGCGCCCGCTCGACGGCCGCGATCCCGCTCGTGAGGAAGCGCTCGATCGTCCCGCCGTCGTCGAGGATCCCGAGCGCCGCGTAGCGGGCTCCGACAAGTCCCCGGACACGATCCACGATCAGCTGGAGCACCCGCTCGACGTCGAGCACGCCGGCGATCGCCTGCACCGCCGCGTCGAGCGCCTCGAGACGCTCCGCCGTCCGATGGACGGCCGCCCGTGCCCACGCGGCGTCGAGGGTCAGCTCGACCGCGCGCGCCGCGAGGCCGCCGTCCGGCCCTTCAGCGTCGAGCCACAGCGTGCCCAGCGTCACGCGGCCCTCGTCGGCCGCGAGCTGGTACGCGATGACGGACGGCGGGGCATTGTCGGCCGGCCGATCGGACAGCGTCCCGAACCCGACGGAGAACGGCGGAAGCGGGGGTGCGTCGACCTCGAAGAACATGCCGGCCGCGCCGGCCGATTGGACGATTCCGGCCAGCGCTCCGCCAAGCCACGCCCGCCGCTCCGGTGTCGGGTCGCGCAGCCAGGCGTCGAGCGCCTCGATGGCAACGACGACGGGGAACGATGTCTCCGCCGCCGGCGCCGTCTGTCGCGCGTTCACTGCGTGAGCCTAGCAGGCGCGCGACGAGCGCTGCGACACCCGGCCCCCGTCAACGGGCCGGAGGTCACTACCCGGAGCCGGCACCCGGCGCTGAGGATGGCCGCCATGTATCACGACCACCAGCAGGACCATCGGCCAGCTGATTCCGGCGCCCCTGCCAGGCCCCTCGCCGACGACGAGCCGGCCGTCCCCGGATCGAGCCTCACCCGGCGCGGTTTCCTCCGCACCGCGGCGATCGCCGGCGGCGGCCTCGTGGCCGCGGGCGTGGCGGCCTGTGCACCGACCTCCGCGGCGCCCGGGTGGACGTTCGGCCCTCCCCTCGCGTCCGGCGCGCCGGGGGCCCCATCGGCCGCCCCGACGCCAACGCCGTCCGGCGCGGCCCCATCGCCCACGACGTCGCACTCGCCCGCACCGTCCGCGTCGCCCGGGATGGACGACCACGACGCGAGCGCGCTGTCGATCGTCGAGCGCTTCCTGGCCGGCGAGTGGGAGCAGGTGGAAGGCTACGGCAACCAGCCGCTCGAGCCCACCCGGGTCGAGGACGGCGTCAAGGTCTGGGACATGACGATCGACGCGATGAAGCACCGGATCGACGCCGTGAAGGATCCGGTCGACGCGCTCGGCTTCAACGGGACGTGGCCGGGGCCCCGCCTCGAGGTGGTCGAAGGCGACCGGGTCCGGGTGAACTTCGCGAACAACCTGGACGAGACGACCGGCATCCACTTCCACGGCCAGCGGCTGGCCAACAACATGGACGGCGTCCCCCACGTTACCCAGGAGCCGATCAAGCCCGGCGAGACGTTCGCGTACGAGTTCGTCGCCAATCCTGCCGGCTCGCACATGTACCACTCGCATCACAACGCGACCGACCAGGTGGGCCGCGGGCTGCTCGGCGCGTTCATCGTCCAGCCGCGCGACACGGCGCAGCGCTACGACCGCCTGTACGGGGTGAGCCAGGACATCGTCTGGATCAGCAACGACGCGCTCGGCGGGTTCACCATCAATGGCCGCGGGTTCCCGGCCACGGCGCCGGTCGTGGCCACCCTCGGCGACACCATCGCGATCCGGTTCATGAACGAGGGCAACATGATGCACCCGTGGCATCTCCACGGGATGCCGATGCGGGTTGTCGCCCGCGACGGCTGGCCGCTGGGATCCGCCTCGTTCACGTGCGACACGCTGGGCGTCAACCCGGGCGAGCGCTGGGACGTCATCATCGACTGTGACGCAGCCGGAGCGTGGGCGTTCCACTGCCATATCCTCCAGCACGCCGAGGCGCGCTTCGGGATGTTCGGCATGGTCACCGCGCTTCTCGTCCTGCCGCCCGCCACGGCCGCCGCGCCGGCGACCGGAAGCCCGACCATCACGGCCGCCCGGGCCGGCGGGTCGACGGCCCTGACCGGCCGGATCCCGGCACCCGGCTGAGATGGCCATGACGATTGCGGAGGCCGCCGCCACGGGCACGCGCAGACCGATTGCGCGGATCCTCCTCGCGACCGACCTGTCGGCGGCCTCGGCGGGGGCGGCCGACGAGGCGCTCGACCTCGCCTCGCGCCTTGGGGCGTCCCTCCTAGCGGTGAGCGTCATCGATCCCGGGCAGCTCCGCATGCCCGGGGGTCACTTCGGCCAGCGGGTGGACCAGGTCCGGGCCGAGCGCGAGAGGATCGCCCAGGCGCTCGTCGCCCGCGGCCGGCGCCTCGGCATCCGGGTCGACTTCCTGATCTGGGAGGGAGAGCCCGGCGAGTCGATCGTGGCCGCCGCGGAGGCCGAGCACGCCGACCTCATCGTCGTCGGCAGTCACGGCCGCGGTGCCGTGGGACGGTTCCTCATCGGCAGCGTGTCGGACCACGTCGTCCGGAACGCGCCGTGCCCGGTGCTCGTCGTGCGGTCGACGATCTCGCGCGACTGACGAGCGGCTACTTCGTGTAGGCGGTGTAGGCGCCCTCGGGGTCGAGCTCGACCCTGATGAGCCGCAATTCGTCGTCCGTCGGCGCGCTCGTCATCGCGAGGCCCGGCGCGACCCTGGGCACCCAGCCGATCGTCTCGCGGACCTGCTCGAGCGTCGCCCCCGGGTGGAGCGAGTCGAGCCGCATCTCGCCGGACTCGTCGAAGTGGTAGATCCCCAGGTCCGTGACGACGACCGACGGGCCGCGACCCAGCCAGCCCTGCTCGCGCCGGATCCGCTCGCTCTGCTCCGCGCCGCCCAGGTTGCCCGGACTGGTCCGGAAGTCGATCTGCTCGACGAAGCTGCGCCGGCTCTGGCGCATGATGACGAACACCTGGCGGGCATTGATCGCGATCTCGCACGCTCCGCCGCTGCCTGGCAGGCGCGTCTTCGGGTGCGCGTACTCGCCGATGACCGTGGTGTTGATGTTGCCGAACCGGTCGATCTGGGCGGCCCCGAGGAAGCCGACGTCGATGAGCCCGCCCTGGAGGTAGAACGCGAACAGCTCGAACATGCTGGTCACAGCGGTCGCGCCGGTGACGATCGTCGGGTCGCCGATGCTCAACGGCAGGCGGGCCGGTCGGGCGCCGAACACGCCGGCCTCGTAGACGAGCTCGAGATCCGGGGCGACGGTCCGCTTGGCGAGGTTGACCGCGATGTTCGGCAGGCCGACGCCGACGAAGCAGACGTGCTGGCCGGCCAGCTCGCGCGCGGCGGCCACGATCATCATCTCGCTCTTGCTGAACGTTTCTACTGGCGTCATACGGCGCGCCCCCTTCTTCGCCGTGCTCCCACCGCGCGATGCGCCGAGCGCATCTGCGTTCGCCGGTTCACGCGTGCCTTTCCATCCGAACCCGGCGTTCGGCGCGAATGCCCCGCACGGTCGCCGCGCTCCCGATGCGCAGCGCGCATCGAAGGGCGTGAGCCCGCACGGGACGTCGCGGCCGTGCTCACCGGTACTCCCCGTAGTCGACCGATCCCGAGGGCGCGGCGGCCGACGGCCGGAGCGACGCGAGCCGCTCGGCGCCGAGCCGCTCGACGTAGGCGGCACGGCCGTCGAGCTCGTGGACCCACTCGCGCAGCCACGCCTGGGTCGCCTCCTCCGAGCGGGAGATCGGGTCCCAGTCGAGGTAGAAGCGGTTGTCGCGGTCGTACGCGCCCTGGACGTACGACGGGTGGGCACCCCACGGCTCGACGACGACCGCGTCCACGATCAACCCGGGGATGATCGTCCGGTTCGGATCGGCCCGGACGACGTCTTCGGAC
>Ga0326597_10013887_pt1 | contig 10565 bp, 10 predicted proteins | sample RVTome_12_FD_203789 | JGI IMG/M metagenome (GOLD analysis project Ga0326597, IMG submission 203789) | Soil microbial communities from uranium-contaminated site in the Upper Colorado River Basin, Wyoming, United States - RVT100D185 | ecosystem: Environmental > Terrestrial > Soil > Contaminated >... | reverse complement strand
GACCCGCGGGTCTCGGCGCTGTACGAGCCCCTGCACCCGGCCGTGCTGCGCACGCTGGCCCAGATCGCCGGCGCCGCCCTTGCGCACGGCCGGCCGGTGTCGGTGTGCGGGGAGATGGCGGGCCAGCCCCTCGAGGCGGTGCTGCTCGTCGGCCTGGGATTCCGTGAGCTCTCGATGGCTCCCTCGGCCATCCCGAGGGTCAAGGAGACGCTGCGGGCGGTGCGGGAGAAGGATGCCCGCTCCGTCGCCCAGCGCTGTCTGTCGCTGCGGACGTGCGAGGAGATCACCCGGCTCGTGCGCTCGGAGCTTCTCGCCACCACCGGCTCGGCCGTCGCCGCCCGTGACGGCGGTGCCGGGCCTCAGTAGCGGGCGAGCTCTCGCATCGCGGTGGCGAGGTCGTCGACCTGGGGCAGGATTGCGTTCTCGAGGACCGGGTTGTAGCCGACGAACGTGTCGAGCGCTCCCACGCGCCGGACGGGGGCGTCGAGGTGCTCGAAGAGCTCCTGCCCGATCCGCGCCGCGATCTCGGCTCCGTACCCCCAGGAGAGGCAGTCCTCGTGAGCCACGAGGACCCGGCCGGTGCGCCGCACGCTCGCCGCGATCGCCTCCCAGTCGTAGGGGCTGAGGCTGCGCAGGTCGAGCACCTCGGCCTCGACGCCGTCGGTCGCCACCTGTTTGGCGGCGACCAGGGACCGCTGGACGAGCGCCCCGAACGTCACCACCGTGAGGTCGCTGCCCTCCCGCACCCGGGCCGCCCGACCGAAGGGGATCATGTAGTCCGGTCCGGGGTAGAGGCCCTTGTTGTGGGCCTGGCGGTACAGGTGCTTGTGCTCGAGGAAGAGCACGGGGTCGTCGCCACGGATGGCGGTGCGCAGCAGTCCGCTCGCGTCCTGGGCGCTCGACGGGATGACCACGCGGAGGCCGGGGATGTGCGTGAACAGAACCTCGCCGCACTGGCTGTGGTACACCGCGCCCCCCTGCAGGTAGCCACCGTAGGTGACCCGGATCACGACGGGGCACTTGAACGCGCCGTTCGATCGCCACCGGATCAGCGCGAGCTCGTTCCGGATCTGCATGTAGGCGGGCCAGATGTAGTCGAAGAACTGGACCTCCACGACCGGCTTGAGGCCCCGCGTGGCCATGCCGATCGCGCGCCCCACGAGCGAGGCCTCGGCGAGCGGCGTGTTGAAGACGCGGTGCGAGCCGTGTCGCCGCTGCAGGTTGTGGGTGACCTTGAAGACGCCGCCCTTTCCCTTGACCTCGTCGAGGGCGGCCTCGCGCGAGCAGTCGGCCACGTCCTCGCCGAAGACGACGATCCGCTCGTCGCGGGTCATCTCGTCGTGGAGGCAAGCGTTGAGGAGGTCGACCATCGTCTTGGGCGTGCCGATGGGAGACGGCTCGGTCTCGAAGTCGGCGGAGAGGGGGTCGACGTCCTCGGAGTACACGTGGAGGGTCGCGCCGCGCGGGTCGGGGACGGGGGCCCCGAGGGCCGCCTCGACGGCGGCGGCGATCTCGCGGTCGACCTCCTGGCGCACCGCCTCGAGCTCCGCCTCGGAGGCGAGCCCCTCCGCGCGCAGCTGCTCGGGGAAGCGGACGAGGGGGTCTCGCCGGGCGTCCGCCTCCCGCTCCGGGGGCGATCGGTAGAGCCTCTCGTCGTCGGAGAGCGAGTGCGAGTAGGGCCGGATGACGTGGGCGTGGACGAGGGCCGGCCCCTGCCGCTCGCGGCACCAGGCGACCGCCTCGCCGAGGACGGCAAGGCTGGCCAGGGGATCGCAGCCGTCGACCTCCCGCACCAGCAGATCGGGGAAGGACCGCACCAGCTTCGAGATGCTCCCGCCGGCGGTCTGGACCTCCACCGGCACCGAGATCGCGTAGCCGTTGTCCTCCACCAGGTAGAGCACGGGAAGCTTCAGGTTGCAGGCGACGTTGAGGCTCTCCCAGAACTCGCCCTCGGAGGTCGTCCCGTCCCCCGTCGAGCAGTACACGACCTCGTCCGACGCGAAGGCGGGGGGCGGGGCGCCCTTCACGTGTCCGGCCGCCAGGTACAGCCCGGCCTCGGCGCAGCCGACGGCCTGCACGAACTGGGTGCCGGTGGGGGAGGACTTCGTGACGACGTGGAGGGAGAGGTGGCTCCAGTGGGAGGGCATCTGGCGCCCTCCCGAGCTCGGGTCGTCCTTCGACCCCACCGCGCCGAGGAGCATCTCCAGGGGGGTCATGCCGAGCTGGAGCATCAGCGCCCGGTCCCGGTAGTAGGCGTAGAACCAGTCGTGGCCGGGCCGCAGGAGCATTCCCGCCGCCACCTGCACTGCCTCGTGGCCCGCCCCGCTGATCTGGAAGTACACCCGGTTCTGGCGCTTGAGCTGGATCTCCTTGTCGTCGAGCCGGCGCGAGAGGTACATCGTGCGGTACACGCCGAGCAGCGTCTCGCGGTTGAGCCGGAGGCGACGTTCCACCGAGGATGTGGCCAAACCGATCTCCTGTGGAGGGCCCGTTCCGGAGCGCGCTCGGGACGGGAGCGATCGGGGCATTCTACTCCAGCCGTCCGAGGGGGACCAGGCGATCGAAGACGACCGGCCTTCGCCCTGCCCGCCCAGAGCGGCTCCCCGGGGCCTCGCGCCCCGTCACCGCCGTCGCGGCGGCGACGCCGAAACTCCGGGGACGGTGTCGGCGATCGGCGAGCCCGTCGCGGACGCTAGGGACGCAGGAGGTCCCAGAGCAGGCGCGGCCCCAGCGTGTCGCGGGCGGGCACGAAGTCGCCGGCGATACCGACCAGCCGATCGGCGAGGTCGGGACGCCGGGCCAGCTGCCGCGCGACCACGTTTCCCGCGTCGGGCCAGCCCACGGCCACCTGGAGGAGGCGGTTGAAGCGGAACTTGTCCCTCGTGGCGTCGTGTCGCGCGCGGGCGTAGCCGAGGAGGGCTCGGTCCGCCCCCGCGTGACCGGGGGCGGTGGCGAGGGCCGCGTCGATCGCCTCCGCCGCGAGCTCGGCGCTTCTCAAGGCCAGGGTCACCCCTTCGCCGGTGAAGGGGTCGTAGAACCCAGCAGCGTCTCCCACGAGGACGGCCCCCGGGGCGCTGACACCTCGAGCGGTCACCGCGAGCGGACCGATGGCGCGGGGAGGCTCCACGAGACGCGCCCCGGCGAGCCGCTCCGCCACGCGGGGAAAGCGCGCCTGGAGCTCTTGGAGGTAGAAGCCACGGACGTCACCCGCCGCCGTCCCCATCTCGCGGCGGTCGAGGACGAAGGCCACGTTCGCCAGCGTCGCCGACAGTGGCGCGATCCCACAGTAGCCGCCGGGAACCACGTGCATCTCGCCGCTGTCGACGAGCCCCTGCATGCCGTCCCAGTGCCCGCGGACGGCGAAGCGGCGCATCCGGTGCGACCGGCGCAGGCGCAGGTCCCGGGCGACGACGCTCTGGCGGCCGTCGGCGCCCACGACCACCCGCGCCTCGATGCGCAGGGGCTCTCCGTCGGGACCAACCGCCTCGACACCGGCGGCCCGTCCCTCTTCCCGGAGCAGTCCCGTGACGCGGACGCCCTCGTGCACGCAGGCGCCCCGGGCGCGGGCCGCCCTCACCAGCGCGGCGTCGAGGACGAGCCGGCGCAGGGCGAACCCCGGGAGCTGCTCCTGCGGGTAGCGCCCGGCGAATCGCGTCCCGTCCGACGAGGTCAGGATCATCCCGCGCAATGGGTGCGGCCCTTCCGCGCGGATCCATGGCGCCGCCCCGATCGTCTCGAGGACCGGCCAGGCCCGTGGAGAGACCGCCTCTCCGCAGGTCTTGTCCCGGGGGAACCGCGCCCGGTCGAGCACGAGCACGTCCCGCCCCTGGAGAGCGAGCAGCGCAGCGACGCTCGCGCCCGCCGGGCCGGCGCCGACGACGATCACGTCGCGCCGAAGACTCCGGTGCGGTCCGCTCACCGCTCGCCGCCTCGCGCCGGCGGCGACTCGCCGCGGGCGACCGCCAGTAGCCGATAGGGAAAGCGGCGACGCACGCTCACCGAGGTGGCCCCCGCTTCGTGGAGGGCGGCGCGCAGCTCGCCCGGGCGGAAGCCCCGCCGGATGGAGAGGAGCCCGTCCGACACGCTGACCGGGCTCTCGAACAGCAGCGGGAAGAACACGCGCCCGAAGAGGTGCGGCACCTGGGCGCGGTGGAGGTCGCTGACGACGAGGGCCCGGCGGGCGAGGCGCAGCAGGCCCCGAAGAACGGCCACGAGGTCCTCTCCATCGAAGTGGTGGAGGAAGTGCGAGGCGGTGACCACGTCGAAGGCGCGGTCGGGGAAGGGAAGCGCGCGCACGTCGGCGACCACGACCCTCACCTCGGGCGCGGCCTCGCGCACGTGGAGGAGCTTGATGTCGACCCCCACCGCCAGGACCGGCGCCCATGTCCGCTCGCGCAGGAAGGCGGGCAGGTCGGCGGACCCGCAACCCACGTCGAGCAGACGTCCGCCGCCCCTGAGGTGCGGTCGCGAGGCGGCGAGAAGGCCCCGGCGGCCTCCCAGCCAGCGGTTCACGAACCTCAGGTCGCCGAGGCTCCGCCGCGCTTCGTACTCGCTGACTCCCAGATCGAGGAGCTCGGGCTCGTTCGACCGGTTTTCGAGGTCGGGCAGGCCCCTCACTGGAATTCGACGAGAAGAAGCTCGGCGCCAAAGCCGGGGCCGAACGCGCCGAGAAGGCCGAGGGCGCCGGTTGCCGGCCGGTGACAGCGCAGGATCTCGTCGAGCACGAACAGGACGGTCACCGAGCTCATGTTGCCGTGGCGGGCGAGGACGTCCTCGGTGGGGGCGAGGTCGGCGGCCGAGAGACCGAGCCGTTCGACCATCGCCTCGACGATGCGTCGTCCTCCGGGGTGGAGGACCCATCGTGCGACGTCGCCGCGGGAGAGCCCGCGGGGGGCGAGGAAGCCGTCGACCGCGGAGACGATGTTCCGCCGCACGAAGGGAGCGAGTCCCCGGTCGAGGACGATCTGCAGCCCCTGGTTGCGCAGCTCGAAGCCCATCAGGTGGGTCGTGCCGGGGAAGAAGAGGCTCTCCGCGTCTCGCAGTCGCAGCAACCCGTCCTCCGCCCGCGGGTGCCGCGACCCCACCAGCACCCCCGCCGCCCCGCCGTCCCCGAAGATCGCCGTCGAGACCACGTTCGTGGCCGAGCGGTCCCAGCGCTGGAACGTGAGGCTCGAGAACTCGAGGGCGATGACGAGGGCCGCGCGCTCGGGATGGGCGGCGAGGTGGTCGGCGGCCCGGGCGAGGCCGACGACACCGCCGGCGCAGCCGGACTCGGTGATGGGGAGGCGCGCGAGCCGGGGACCCATTCCCAGCGCATCGGCGACGTGGGCGTCGACGGCGGGGATCATGAACCCCGTGCAGGAGACGCTGACCACGATGTCCACCTCGCCGGGGAGGACCCGGGCCGCGTCGAGCGCCGCTCGCGCGAGAGCGGCGCCCGCCTCGCAGGCGATCTCGCGGTACCTTCGATTCTGGGTCTCGAAATCCCGGGGGTGGAAGACGTCCTCGATAGGCACGACGCTCGCCCGCGAGCGGACCCCGGCCGACTCGTAGACCGAGAGGAGCCGTCGCGACGCGTCGGCGGGAGCCTCTTCGAGCCACTCCCTCACCCAGGGGACGACCTCGTCCTGGGGGTAATGGTAGGGAGGGATGTAGCGCTCGAGGGCGAGGAGGGTGGCCATGTGATCAGGACGGTGAGCGGAGGGAACGAGGCCGCTTGCCCCAGTCTCGCGTGCGGCTCGTTCCTTGGCAAGGGGGACGGGTCACGCCGAAACGGCGTCGCGGACGGGGCGCAGACATCCTCCTCGGCCTCGCGGGGCCTGGCCCTTGGGTCCCGCTCCGGCTCGAGGGGGGAGACTCGCTAGAACGGGACGTCGTCGTCGGTGGCCTGGAAGTCGTCCCCCTCCGCGGGGGGACCCTCGGGCGCGGCGCCACGTCCACCGCCACCGCCGCCGCCCTCGCTCTCGCCCCGGCCGCCGCCCCCGCCCTCGCCCCGGCCCCCGAGGAGCACCAGTCGCGAGTTCGGCCCCGCCACCCGGATCTTGGTGGTGTTGCGCTTGTTGCCGTCCTTGTCGGTCCACTCGTCGTAGCGGATCGTCCCCTCGATGTAGACCGAGCGACCCTTGGTGAGGTAGTCCCGGACGACCTGGGCGGTCTTGCCGAAGACCTCCACGCGGTGCCAGTCCGTCCGTTCCTGCTTCTGGCCGGAGCGGTCGTTCCAGACCTCGTTGGTGGCGATCGAGAAGTTCGCGATCGGCTCGCCGGACTGGGTGTATCGGATCTCGGGATCTCGCCCGAGGTTGCCGATCAGCATGACCTTGTTAAGGCTCGCCATGTCTCCTCTTCTGCGCGGAGGCCCCTCAGGGGGTGAGCCTCTCCCGCGCGATGCGCGCCGCCGGCGAGGCGGGATAGCGGTCGACGACGTAGCGGTACTCGACGAGCGCCTGGCTCCGGCGGCCGAGCCGCTCGAGCGCCATCCCCTTCTTGACTCGCCCGTCGGGCACCTTGTCGCTCGTCGCGAAGTCGCGGAACAATGCGTTCCACGCCTCGATCGCCTCGGCATACTCCTTCTTGCCGTAGAGGCACTCGCCGATCCAGTACTGGGCGTTGTCCGTGAAGTCGGTCTCGGGATAGTACTTCATGTACTCGGTGAAGCCCTGGATCGCGAGGTCGTAGTTCCCGCGGGCAAAATCGGCGTAGGCCTGGCTGTACAGCTCGCGGGGGGCGGGGATCGACGCCCCCGCCGCCGCGGTGGGGTCCATTCCCTCCGGCGTCGGCATGCCCAGCGCCGAGCCCGCCTCGACCGGAGCGGCCACGTTGCCGGCCACCCGCAGGGCGTCGAGGCGTTCCATCACCTCCGCGATCCGGTCCGCGAGGTCCTTCAGCGTCGTGGCCGTCGCTTCGTCCCGCAGCCTCTCCTCGTCGATCCGGCGCTTGAGAAGCGCGTTCTGCTCGGCGACGAGCTCGGTCAGCCGTCGCAGCTCGGCGACGTTCTCGGCGGAACGTCGCTGCATGTCGGCCACCTGCCCCTGCAGGGCCGCGATCTGCACCTGCAGGCGCTCGATGTCCTTGTTCGCCGCCCGGGCGGGAGAGGCGGCGAGGACGGCGAGAGACAGGAGGGCGGCGACGAAAGCTGGGCGCATGGGGCAGGCTCCTCGTGGACGGGTCCGGGTGAAGGGTCCGATCATAGCAGACGGCTCGAGGCGGTGGACCGGACCGCAGGGGCCGGCCACCGCCGCGTCCTCTTCGTCGAGCGGCGGGGGGAAGGAGGCACTAGCGGGTGACTACGAAGTGGGCTCGCCGGTTGCGGGCCCACGCCTCCTCGGTGGCGGCGGGGTCGAGCGGGCGCTCCTTCCCGTAGGACACCGTTCGCACGCGCTCGGGCGCGACGCCGAGGCTCACAACGTAGTCGCGCGCGACCCGGGCCCGCTGCTCGCCGAGGGCGAGGTTGTACTCCACCGTTCCCCGCTCGTCGCAGTGTCCCTCGATGGTCAGGCGGACGTCGCGATGGCTCTGCAGCCACAGCGCGTGCTTCTCGAGGGTCGACCGGCCCTCGTCGGTCAGGTTGGCGCTGTCGTAGGCGAAGTGGATGTCGGTGAGGGGGCCGCCCTCGGTGCCCATCGCGTAGTCGCCGTAGGGGATGTCGGAGCCCGCGGGATAGTCGTCGCCGAGGGCGCGGACGTCGGGACCCTCGTCGAGGGGCTGCGCGGGAGAGGTGCCGACGGGCGCCGAGGACGTCGTGCCCCCCTCGCCGGGCGTGGCGGTCAGGGCCGGCGGCCTCTTCTTGCCCCCACAGGCGGCGACGGCGAGGATGAGGACGAGCGCGATCGCGCTCGCGAGACGGTGATGGCGGATGGGCGGCATGGACTCTCCTTGGATCATTCCGGTCACGGGCCCCAGTCGGGCTGCACGTTGTTCCCCGGCCCGGTGGCCACGGTCTGGACGGAGCGGCCCTCCCGGTCGGCGATCGTGATCGACCACACGCCGCGCCTCTGACACGAGAAGACGAGGTGGCGTCCGTTGGGCGCCCAGGACGGGTACTCGCACGACCCCCGGCCCTGGGTGATCTGCCGCACCTGCCGGGTGGCCAGGTCGATCACCGCGACGTCGAAACCCCCCGCCTCGAGGCGGGCGGTGTAGGCAATCTCGCTGAACTGTCCCGACGGGTTCCAGGCACATCCGTCGTTGTAGTTGCCGACGGTGGTGAGGCGGCGCACGTTGAGCCCCTCGGCGTCCATGAGCCAGAGCTGGGGCGTCCCGGTGCGGTTCGAGGTGAACGCGATCTCCTGCCCGGTCGGGCTCCAGCACGGCGCGGTGTCGGAGGCCTGGGTGGTCGTCAGGCGGCGCGGCTGCGACCCGTCGGCCTTCGACACGAACACGTCCATGTTGCCCGAGCGGTTGCTGGCGAAGGCGAGTCGGTCCCCCTCGGGGCTGAACGTCGGCGCGAAGGCCTGATCCCCGTCTCGCTCGCCGGTCAGGTTGGAAATGCTGCGGCCCTCGAAGATCTTGGCGAGGTAGACGAGGGGCGCGCCCTGTCGGTAGGACACGTAGGCCACCGAGGAGCCGTCCGGCGTCCACGCGGGGAGGATGTTGAGCGAGGAGTTGACCGTCACCCGCCGCGGGTTGAAGCCGTCGTAGTCGACGATGTAGAGCTCCTTGGACGGGCGCTGCGGGGTCGAGTCGCGGTCCGACGCGAAGGCGATGCGGGTGCGGGCCACGCCGGTGTACTGGGTCAGGGTCATGATGTCGTCGGAGGCCTGGTGGGCGAAGAGCCGAGGGTTGTCGGTCTTCCCCGAGTAGCGCCGGGCGAGCATGGTCTGCCCGGAGTCGACGAAGTAGACCCGCGCCTCCACCGTGAGCTCGTTCGCCTCGATGCCGGCTCGGGTGACCACCAGGACCTTCGCGCCGATCCCCTTCCAGTCCTCGAAGCTCGGGGCGTCGGGATCGAGGGGGGGCACCGCGGTGAGGAGGCTGTCGGGCACGAACTGGAAGAGCCCCTCGAAGCGCAGGTCGTTGCGCAGGACCTGGGTGAGGGTGCGGCAGGCCTGCTGGCTCGCCTCGTCGGGACGGCGCGGCACGCACTCCGGGACGGCGAAACGCGGCGTCACGCCCCCGATCACGATCTGCTCGATGGGCTCCTGGGGGGTGCCCCCCGCCCGCGAGGAGACCACGGCCAGCGCCGCGACCCCGGTCGCCAGGGCGGCGAAGAGGGAGCTACTCCGCGGGCCGGAAGATCGCCTGGATGGTCTTTCGGTTCGTGTCATATTCCCTCGGGAGGGGGGCGAAGGGGGCGGCGTTGAGGATCGCCCGCTGCGCGGCCATGTCGAGGAGCGCGGCGCCGCTCGGCTGGGTGACGCGCACGTCGGCGACCTTGCCGTCGGCCAGGATGGTGAAGGTCACCCCGACCGGGTGGTCGAAGCCCGACTTGATCTGCTGGTTCCAGAGCATCCAGATCTTCTGCTGGACCCCGGCGAGGTACCAGTCGCCGCCGGAGTCGGTTCCGTCGGGCACGCCGGGACCGGGGGGGCCGAACTCGAGGCCGGGGGTGGCCGACGCTCCCGCCGCGGGGGTGGCCTTCGGCGCCGGCGGGGCCGCCGACTGCGTCTCGCGCCGCGGAGCCCGCCGCCGCGATTCGGGCTCGGGCAGGGCGTCGGGCTTCGGCGCCTCGGTTGGCGGCTTGAGGACCCGCGGGGGCGCCGCCGGTGCGGGCTCGGCCGCCTTGACGGGCTCGGGCTCGGCGGCCTTGACCGGCTGCGGATCGGGCGGGCGGGCGACGCCGCCCCCGCCCCGGGGCAGGGCCACCGCGAAGCCGTCCTGCACGTTCAGGACCGGTCCTCGCGGCAGCAGCAGGGGAGCGAGCAGCGCGGCGGCCACGACCAGCGCGTGCGCGCCGAGCGAGACGGCGACGAAGCTCGACAGGCCGGCGTCGAGGTGCTCGCGCTCGGCGATGAGGCGGTCGATCGCCTCGTTCAACGCGTCTTCTCCTCGGGGAGCACGTACACGAACCCGATCCGGTCGATCCCCGCCCGCTTCACCACGTCCACCACCCTGATGACCTCAGAGTAGCGCAGGCTCTCGTCGGCGCGAAGGTAGACGACGGCGGCGGGGTTGCCCGCCGTCATCTCCCGCAGCTTGTCCTCGAGGAGGGCGATGTTCACCACCTGGTCCGAGACGTAGATCCGGCCCTGGGCGTTCACCGAGACGGTGATCCGGTCCTGCGGGGGGATCTGGGGCTGGTTGGCGACGGGCAGGGAGACATCGATCCCCCGGCTCATCATGGGGGCGGTGACCATGAAGACGAGGAGCAGCACGAGAATGACGTCCACGAGGGGCGTCACGTTGATCTCGCCCATCATGGCCAGTCCCCGTCGGGGCCGCAGGCCGCGGTAGAACGACCCCGCGCTGCTCTCGCCGCTCGCCTTCACGCGTTCTCCCGCATTACAGGTGACGCGCCGCCCCTAGGTGAAGTTCCGCTCGACGACGTTGAGGAACTCGAGGGCGAAGTCGTCCATCATCGACGAAAGGACCTTGACCCGGCTCGCGAAGTGGTTGAAGAAGACGGCGGC
>Ga0326597_10013885_pt1 | contig 10566 bp, 10 predicted proteins | sample RVTome_12_FD_203789 | JGI IMG/M metagenome (GOLD analysis project Ga0326597, IMG submission 203789) | Soil microbial communities from uranium-contaminated site in the Upper Colorado River Basin, Wyoming, United States - RVT100D185 | ecosystem: Environmental > Terrestrial > Soil > Contaminated >... | reverse complement strand
CGCAACACGCTGACGGGTATGACGTTCCTCTCCCCCCCGGTCAATGGAACGTCATACCCGTCAGCGTGTTGCGATTGATCGTGTATTCGCCGAATACCAACGCCCGCTCGACCCGCACGAGGTCCTTGATGCCGCCCGCGCCCACGTTCCATCAATGGGGATTGCGACGGTGTACCGCGCCCTGCGGACGCTGCTTGACGAGGGCCGCGTAGTACCCGTTGTTCTGCCCGGTCAGCACGTTCGCTACGAAGCTGCGCGGGGTATCCACCATCACCACTTTCAATGCCGCCACTGCCGGAAGGTCTTCGAACTGAACGGGTGCCCCGGGAACTTCGCGTCGCTGGTGCCGCTCGGATTCCAGATGGACGATCACGAGCTGGTGCTGTACGGCCACTGCGACGAGTGCGCCCAGTACCCGGAGTAACTGCGCTCGCCCGGTTCGTTCTCATTGCGACAGCGGCGTTCGCCGCCGCCGGCTCAGCGCCGCGCGACCTCCACGCCCAGCCAGCGGGCGCTCGTGCGAACGCGGATCTCAGTCTGCTCTCGAGAATCGGCGACGCCCGCGCCATCGGCGCCGACACCGCGAAGGTCACGGTGATCGAATTCCTCGATTTCGCCTGCACCGTGTGCCAGCGCTTTCACGTGCAGCGCGGCGACTCGCTGAGGCGAGCGCTGGCGCCGGATGTGCGCCTCGTTTATGCGACGTTGCTGCACCCGGACTTCCTGCGGTCCTATCATGCCGCCGAGGCGGCGAGTTGTGCGTCGGTTGCGGGTGGGCGGGAGGCGTACACCGGCATGGCCGACCGGCTTTTCCGTAACGCGAGCGAATGGGCAGAGGCCGGCGATCCAGGTCCCGTGTTCGCGCGGTTTGCCCGCGAGATGCGTCTCGATTCAGCGGTGTTCGAGCGGTGCCGCGCTCTGGATGTCACTGCACCGCTGATCGTCTCTGATATGGCCACGGCCGCCCAATTCGGTGTCGAGGGGACGCCTGTCTTCGTGATCATTCCGAGTGGCGCACAAAGCCCCGACGACGTACTGCGGATTGCCGGCAACGTCTCGATCGCGCAACTGACTCAGCTCATCTCGCAGGCGCGCGACAAGGCAAAGTGACCGTACAGTGAACGACCGGCAGGCGGGCACGTCGGGCCATCGCGCATCGGCGGCGGGCATCGTCGCGCGATGTGCGGTGTTGATCGTGAGCGACTCGCGCACCGTGGAAACCGATGAGTCGGGACCGCTGGCCGCTCGCCTCATCGAGAGCGCCGGCCATCAGGTCGTCCACCGCGCGCTCATTCCCAACGACGACGCGCGGGTCCACGAGGAGATCACGGCCTTGCTCTCGCGCGATGACGTTGACGCCATCATTCTGAGCGGCGGCACCGGACTCGGCGCGCGCGACCGGACCGTCGAAGTCGTGCATCCGTTGCTCGAGCGCAAGCTTCCGGGTTTTGGCGAACTCTTTCGCTGGATAAGTCATCAGGAGCAAATCGGGACTGCTGCAATCCTGACACGCGCGCTTGCCGGAGTCGCTCGCGGCAAGCTAGTTGTATCACTCCCCGGGTCGAAGGCGGCTGTTGATCTCGCGCTCTCGAAGCTGCTGTTGCCCGAGCTGCGTCACGTGTTGCACGAGATTCGCCGGTGATTCGCGCCGTCGTGCTTGCCCTCGCGGTACTGACGGCGCAGGCGGGAGCGCAACGGTGGAACGAACCGCGCGCAACCGAGCTCGCCCGGCGCGCCATCGAGCGGCGCTCCGGGCAGATCGCTGATTCTGCGCTGGCCTCATACAGCGCCAAGGCCATCGGATACCTCACGTTCCTCGCGCAGGTGGGCGACACCGCTATCGTGCCGGCGATGGTCGTGAAGCAGGACCAGCTCGCCGTCGAGGTGTATTGGCGCGCGCCGGCCTCGTCCAAGCAGGTCGTGGTCGGCCGCCGCGATACGCTGCTGATGCCGGCCGACATCGATTACTATCGCGACCGGTTCGGCATCGTCCAGAGCAATTTTCCCGACCGCATTCGCATGGGCGACGGGCGCGATATCGCCGACGTCCCGCACCCACTCGGCTCGACCGGCCTCAGTGCGTACGAGTACGCGATCACGGATTCGCTGGCACTGCAGGTGGTCGGCGAGCGGATCGACGTATTTCAGGTGTCCTTTCGTCCGCGCGACGCCAGGCAGCCACGCGCCATCGGCAGCGCGTTTCTCGATGTGCGCACCGCCGACATTGTCCGACTGGAGCTGTCGTTCACACGCGCCGCCATTCTGGACAAGCGCATCGAACACCTGACGGTCGCGCTGGAAAACCAGCTCATCGAAGGCCGGTTCTGGCTGCCGCGGCAGCAGTTCGTCGAAGTGGTGCGCGCGCCCCCGGAGATCGTCATTCCGGTCCGCGGCATCATTCGGGGCCGGTGGGAAGTGTGCTGCTACGACATCACGTTTAAACCGGTACCGGCGCTCTTCGCGGGCCCGCCGATCACGTTTGCGCCCCAGTCAGTCCTGCGCGCGTATCCGTTTGAGGGCGGCATTCTCGACGGACTTCCGCCCGACGTTGCCAGCGCGCGACCCGCCGACATCACCGAGATCCAGGAGCGCGCAGAATCTCTGGTCGGCCAGGCGTTTCGTGAGCGAATCGATGGCGCGGCGCTCACAGTTCCGCGCATCAACGACATTGCCCGCGTGAACCGCGCCGAGGGTCTCGCGCTTGGCGCGGCCGCGCGCGCGCGAGTGAGGACGGGAGTCAGCGCTGATGCCCGCGTTCGGTTCGGCTTTTCCGACGACGAATGGAAAGGTGAGCTGGGACTCACGTGGGAGCCTTCGGGCGGCCGCACAATGCGCGTGTTCGTGCTGCGCGATTACGTGGACGTGCGCGACGTTCCCGAGACGTCGGGGATCAGGAATTCCGTCGCGGCCCAGGAATTCGGAAGCGACTATACGGATCCAATCGACGTGCGAGCTGCCGGCGTGCTGGTCACACTTGGGCGGTGGGCGCGCACCCGATGGCGCATCGAAGGGGCATACGAGAAGCACGAGCCACTCATCGTGCGCGCGACGCCCGAGAACGGACGCTATGAGCCGCTGCTCCCGGCGCGCCCGGTCGAGGGGACCCGCGTCAGTCTGCGCGGCGATGGCGCGACCTGGAGCGGCAACGCGGGCATCCTCCGCGCGGGAGGTGAACTGCGCCTGGTGGACTACGACGCCAAGGCGGTGCGCGCGGTCCTGATTGTCGACTATGAGCGGGCGCTTGGCGCTTCTCGCATTACAGCAAGGACGATCGCCGCCGGCGTTTCGGCGGGCAGCGTGCCGGAGCAGCTCGGCGTGTACTTCGGGGGACCGGTCACCGCACCGGGGTATCGCTTTGACGATTTTGCCGCCCGCCGCGGCGTGTCGCATCGGATCGAGTGGCGAAGGCCGGTTCCGTTCATTCCCATTCCGCTGGCCAGGTTCGGGCGCGTGCCGGGCAAAGCGACCTTGGCGCCGTTCTTCCACGCGGTGTGGGTTGACGACCCGATTATCGTGCCGGGTATGGACACGCCACCTGAACCGACACCGCCCTCCGTGTTCCGCGGCGAACGCCAGGGTTGGTATACGGCCGTGGGCGCAGGTTTTGAACCTCTGATGGGACTTGTGAGACTCGACGTGGCACGCGGACTTCGCGACGGACGATGGACATTCTCGTTCGACGTCTCGCGATCATTCTGGGCGCTGCTGTGACGGTCACCGCACCGCCGGTGGTCGCGCACGACCACGATCACGCGCTCGCCCCGACTGAAGAGACGTCCTATCGCCTGAGCACGGCTGCGACGTGGGCCGTGTCGGCGTGCGCCGTGCATTGCGCGGTGACGCCTGTCGCCGCCGGCCTGCTGCCCCTGTTCGGCATAGGCCTCTTCGCGTCGCCGTGGTTCGAGTGGTCGCTTGTGGTTGTTGCTGCCCTGTTAGGCGGTGCTGGCCTGGGCTTGTCGTACGAAAAGGTGCATCGCCGTCCGGCGCCGCTCGTGATTTTCGGTGTTGGGCTCGCGATGCTGATCGCGACGCACGCGTTGCTGGAGGGGCGCTATGTTGCCCACGCCGCGGGTGCAGTGGCCGGCGCGGTGGTGATTCTCATCGCCGGCCGAATCAACCACTCACTCGTTCACGCGTGCCAGCGCTGCCATCCGCATCCGCACCCGCATCCGCACGCCTGACGCCGTTGATGACCACGCAAACGGAAATCGGTAACTGAGCGTCGAGGGTATCCCGCACTGAGCAGTACCTTGCCACCGCAAGGTCGGCGGCGCGCTGAGCGTGGTCCGAATCGATTCCCTCGCCGTCGATGTGATAGGTAAGCGCGATGCTCACGAGGCGAGCCGGCACGGCATTGGCGCGGATGCCTTCGGCTTCGATGCGCATCGCGCGGATGGGCGTGCGCCGCTTTTCGTGATACGCGATCACGTCCTCCGCGGTGCACGCGCCAAGAGCGCATAGCAATGTGTCGACGGGCCCTGGGCCCGTGACCGCGGCGGTGTCGATCCGGATTGCTGGGCGGCCTGGCCGGCCGGCATCGAACCTGCCCTCGCCGGCCCAGTTGATTTCAACGCGCGACGGCGGTTTTCCAGGACGAGCGGGAGTACTCATTGAGCGGGGCGTTCCGGCAGGAGTGTGAAGCGCGCAAGGTTGGCTTCGTTCAGAAGAACACGCGCCAGCGCCTGCACGCTGGCAGCATTAATCGCGGCAACCCGCGCAGTGTAGCTCGCCACGCTTTCGGCGGGATCGTCCTTCCAGAGGGAGCTGGTCTGCAGGAGACCGAGCCAGAATCCGTTCTCGGTCAGTCCGCGCTCCCGTGTTCGGAGCAGATTCTCGCGTACCTTCGCGAGTTCGTCCGCGGTTGGTCCTTCGGCGGCGAACTTGCGGACCACTTCGAGTGCGACGGTAGCCAGCGAGTCGACGCGATCTGGCGCCGCTCCGAAATTGACAACGGTCTGGAAGCGGTTTGACACGCGGTCGATGCCCGTGCCGAATCCCGGGCCGTACGTGCCGCCAAGATCTTCGCGGAGCACGTCGCGCAACCGCATCTGAAGGATCTCCGTGATGACTGCGCCGCGCATCGCGTCGTCGCGCGACCACGCGTGGCGTCCGGTGATGTAGATGTTTGTCTGCGCCTTCGGCTCGAGGCCCTTCCGGACGACTTTGGTCACGCGGCCGGTCGGAGGCGGAATGTCAATCGGGTGTGGCGTTTCCACTCGCCCACCTCCCGGCAGCGTAGCGAGCCACTGCTCCACGTGGGGGCGAAGGCTGTCGAGCTGCACCGAGCCGATGAAGATGAAGGTAAAATCGGAGAAATCGCGGAACCGGTCATTGAACACCCGCAGTCCGACTTGCACGTCGAGTGAGTCGATGAGACCCGTGGTCACCGGTCGCGCCAGGGGATGACCCTGCGCCATTGTCACGCCGATCGTGTCGAAGTACACCGCGCCGGGCTGGTTTGACCGATTCTGAAACATCGACGCGAGCTGGCTCTTGTACGCCGTGATGGCCGACGAATCAACACGCGGCGTGCGGACCCTGGCCCACAGCAGCTCGAACATCACGGCGAGATCCTTGGGGGCGGCCCTGCCATTGACGTTCTCTCCGCGCGGATCGACGCTCGCCGACACCGACGCGAATTTGTCCGCCATTTGCTTGCCAAGCTCGACGGCGTTCAGGGTCCCCGCGCCGCCGCGTTCGAGCAATGCCGGGCCAAGCTGCGCGGAGAAGAAGTCCTGGGGCGGCAGATTGCCGACCCCGCCAAGGCTCACACCGGCAAAGAGGATCTCGTCCGCCTTGAACGTCGTGGGTTTGATGAGAACCCGCGCGCCATTCGAGAGCGTCCACTCCGTGACGCCGATGGCGTCGATCTGCCGCTCCGACACGATCCGGCCACGCGGGGGCAGCGTTGCGACGAGCGGGCCTGTGGCCGTGGCGTCGGTGTATGCGGCGACCGTTTCGGTACGCGCGCGGTCGAGCACGGCGATCAGCGCCGCGGATGTCGGCATCTGGACATCAGCCCGCACTGGTGCGCTCGCGAGGATGACGCGGTTGGCGGGTGTCATCCACTCGTGCGCAAACTGATTGACTTGCGCAAGCGCGATGCCGGGCAACAACGCGCGCACGAGCGGCGCGCGAAACTCGATGCCGAGTTGTGGTTCGTCTGTGAGGACGTGATTCACGTACCGCGAGGCGAACACCGCCGAATTGGTGCGGTCGCGCTCGTTGTACTGCACGTCGATGGACCGCAGCGTGGCTGCCTTCTGGCGATCGAGCTCGGTCTGCGTGAATCCGTGGCGGCGGACCCGCTCGGCCTCGGTCATCAGGGCGGCCAGGCCTCGCTCGATGCCGCCATCCTTAACGGTCGCGTCGAGTGAGAATGCTTCGCTCGTGCTGACCAGGCGCCCCTGCGACGAACCCGCGAACGCGAACGGCGCGTCCGGTTTGCGCACGATTTCGTCGAAGCGCTGATTCAGCATCGACAGGAAGAGGCCGCGGGCCAGATCGCGCTGGTAATCCCGCACCGTGCGGGAGGATTGCGGATCGCGCTTCCACAGCACGCCAATGTTGGTCTCCGACGCCTCGATGTCGGTCGTGACGGCAACGAGCGTTTCTGCGTGCCCGGGCACCGCGGGCGACGTCCGCGGACGCGCGCCGGCCGGCGACGCCGGAATCGCGGCGAACTGCGCGCGGATCAGCGCTTCGACGGAGTCGGCGCTGAAATCGCCGACTGCGACGATCGCCATCAGCTCCGGCCGGTACCATTCACGGTAGAAACGCAGAAGCTGCGCGCGCGTAAATGCGCTCAGGGATTCGCGCGTCCCGATCGGCAGCCGCTGCGCGTACAGCGAGTTGTGAAACAGCACGGGGAACTGCCGCTGCTGAATACGCTCCGACGAGCCTTGCCCCAGCCGCCATTCCTCGACGACGACTGGTCGCTCCTTTTCCATCTCGAGCGAGTCGAGCGTGATGCCGCCACCGGCGATGTCGCCAAACCAGTCCAGCGCCCGCCCGATGTAATTGCCGGTGTCGGACGGCATCTGCAGCATGTAGACGGTTTCATCGAAACTCGTCCCGGCATTGAGGTCGGCGCCGAACGTCATGCCGGCCCGTTCGATGAAGCTCACAATTTCCTGCTTCGCGAACCGGCGAGTGCCGTTGAACGCCATATGTTCGAGCACGTGGGCGAGTCCGAGCTGGTCGTCGTCCTCCTGCACGCTGCCCACGTGCACAACGAGACGCAGTTCGGCCCTCTTTTCCGGACGGCCGTTCGCGCGGATGTAGTACCGAAGCCCGTTCGGAAGGCGGCCTGTTCGCACCCTCCCGTCGAGTGGCAACGCCGCGTCAGGCGACCGCGCCAAGGCGACCGCTTGCGCGCTGTCCGCCGCCTGACCACCAACCGGCGAAAGCGGGACGGCTGCGGTAGCCAGCCCCAGCGCGGCAAGGGTAGCGCGACGCCGCAACCTGGCGGCCGTCAACGCGGGTTGGGTGAGCCTGGGGTACATCACATCCTCGCCGTTGGGGTGCAGTAATATGTCCGGTCCGCCAGCACTCGTCTTCTCGTCCTCTCGTCCTCTCGTCCTCTCGTCCTCTCGTCCTCTCGTCCTCTCACCTAGCCTTGGACCCCTACCGTCTCCACATTCTCGTCTGCACCGGGTCGTTTTGTTCCCCGGACCGGCGAGGCCGGCCGCTGTACGCACTGCTCGCCGAACTGCTCGAACGGGAAGGGCTGCTGTTCGGCCCCGGGCGTGTGAAGCGGAGCGAAACCCCTTGTCTGGGCGTTTGCGAAGGAGGACCAGTCGTGGCCGTATATCCGGAAGGAATCTGGTATCGGGGAGTGACTCCGGCGCTCCTCGAGCGGATCGTCGTCGAGCACCTGCGTGACGGACGCGTGATTGATGACGCCGTGTTTCACCGGCTCACACCGTGAGCGCCAGCCTCTACGAGCGGCCGCTCACGCACGGCCCGATTGTCCGCGTGCGCCGCACCTCGGCCGATGGCGTGACGCCCGTGCGCGCCGTGCTCGAAGTGGATCGCCGCGGCGGCGAGCTGCGGCCCGATCAAACGCCAGGCGATCCGCCGCCTCTGATGGAGGTTGACGGCGCAACGGACTCCGACGTGCTCGCCAAGCTCCTTCCGTTCGCGCTGGAAGATGCGGAGGTGGCGAGGCTGATGCGGGACAGGGGACTACGGTAGAAGACGAGATGACGAGAGGACGAGAAGACGAGTAGAGGGACGAGAGGGTACTCGTCTTCTACTCGTCCTCTCGTCCTCTCGTCTTCTCGTCTTCTCGTCTTCTCGTCTTCTACTGGGCCAACAGTCGCGCGACCCGCTCTTCCGTGCTCGGGTGCGTGGAGAACAGCCCCGCCAGTCCTCGGCCCTTGAATGCCGCGAGCGGGTTCACGATGGCGAGCGGGGCCGCGGCCGGTGCTACCTGCATCGGAATCTGCTTCGACGCGGATTCCAGCCGGCGGAGTGCACTGGCCAGGCCGTGCGGACGGCCGGCGATTTCGGCGCCGACGGCGTCGGCTTTGAACTCGCGCTGGCGGCTGATCGCCATCTGAATCAGGCCGGCGGCGAGCGAGCCAAAGATGGCGATGATCAGGCCCCCGAACGGGTTGCCGCCTTCGCCGTCACGGCCGCCGCCGAAGATCGCGGCCCACTGAGCCATATAAGCGAGCGCGCCGATGGCACCGGCAATGGTCGCCGTCACCGTCTGGAGCAGCATGTCGCGGTTCTTGATGTGCGCCAGCTCGTGCGCGATGACGCCTTCTAGCTCGTCGCGCGACATCAGGCGCACCAGCCCTTCCGTGACGCAGACCACCGCGTGCTCCGGGTTGCGGCCGGTCGCGAACGCGTTGGGCTGCTCGTGCGGCGCAATGGCGACGGTGGGCATCGGCAGGCCGGCTCTCTGGCGCAACCTGTCGACCATTTCGTACAGCTCCGGCGCTTCGGCAACCGTCACCGTGCGCGCTTTGTACATGCGCAGCACCATTGACGCCGACATCCAGTAGGCGAACACGTTCATCGCGCCGGCGAACAGCAGTGCGATCACCAGGCCGTTGGATCCGCCCACGGCGCCACCAACCGCGCCGAGCAGCGCGGTCAGCGCGGCCATCATCACGAACACTTTGATGTTGCTCATATCCGTGCTCTCCTTCGCGCGGCGCCGCGGCGCCGGGTATGAACGCAGGTCTATACTACCCCGGCCGTCCGAAGGCTGCCGGGCAGGTTTTCCGATTGATTGACAATTCTAATCGGGATAGCCGAATGATTCAACGGCACAGGGGCGCGGCGTTGCTGCCCTGTGCCGGGCCCCGTAGGTTGGGCGTGTCGTGCTCGGACCCTTCACACCACGCCGGCTGGCCCTTGGGGCAGTCAAGCGACTGTTACTGGCGCCGCCCGCCCGCGCTGGTCCGCCGCTCGATGTGGAACCGCGCACCCTTCCTTCGAACGAGAATCCCGCGATGGCCCGCTCACGCGACCGCATACTGGCGAACCTGGACGACATGTACCGCGAGGCCTTCGAAGCCGCCAAGGCTGGCGGCAACGACGACCAGATGCGCACGCTCGACTTTGCCTACCGGCGGGAACAACTGTATTTCGAGATCCTGCTCGACATTCGCGATGCGATGAGCCGTAGGTAGCTTGCAGCTTACAGGGCACAGGGCGCAGGGCACAGGGTACCAAGTGCGCGCCTCTGTGCCCAGTGCCTGGCCCCCTGACTCCGTTCCCCACTATCCATGAAGACACTCGCAGTCTCGCGGCGCGCCGCGATCCTCGCTTCGGCGTTCGCGCTGATCGCCGCCGCTCCTGCGCCGGCTCGCATCGACGGCTATGTCGTCACGCAGCGAATCACGTCCGGCAGCGAACCGGCAGTCACGCTGAAGATCAAAGTCGCGCAGGGCAAGGTTCGCGTCGAAATGAGCGGTGGACCGCAGGGGGGCATGCCCGAAGGCATGTTCATGTTGCTGAACCCCGACGGAAAGGTGACCGCCGTGATGCCGACCCAGGGCATGGCGATGATGATGGACGCCGGCCAGCTGTCCGGCGGAATGGGCGATGTGATGCGCATGATGGGAATGGCCGAGCCGTCCGTGTCTGACGTTTCGGTGAACGTCACCGATCTCGGCGCCGGCGAAGCGATACTCGGCTACCCGACGCGCAAGTATCGCGTGAGCCAGCAGTATACGATGACAACCTCGATGCGCGGCCAGTCGCGCACAGAGAAGCACGACGATGTCAGCGAACTTTGGATGACCACGTCGATGCCTGGCTTCACCGAGGGCCTGGAGAAATTCGCCGAAAGTTTCGGCAACGCATTTGGCGGAGCCGGTCAGGGCGCGTCGAAGGAACTGGCCGCTGCGATGGCCGGGAAGATTCCGAGAGGCTATCCGCTCAAGACGATCGTCACGTCAAACACGACGGTCGGCGACGGACCCGCGCGGCCGACGACGACGACACTAGAAGTGCTCGACGTGACGAAGACGTCAATCGACGCTGCGGAGTTCGAGGTGCCGGCCGGGATTCAGGTCATTGATCCGGCGGCGATGATGAGAGGGAGAG
>Ga0326597_10013884_pt1 | contig 10566 bp, 11 predicted proteins | sample RVTome_12_FD_203789 | JGI IMG/M metagenome (GOLD analysis project Ga0326597, IMG submission 203789) | Soil microbial communities from uranium-contaminated site in the Upper Colorado River Basin, Wyoming, United States - RVT100D185 | ecosystem: Environmental > Terrestrial > Soil > Contaminated >... | reverse complement strand
GAACACGGCGCGGACCTCTGCGCCGCGGGGCGTGCGCAGAAAGACCCCGTCCCACGTAAGGGGACCGCCTTCCTTGAGTGCACCATAGCGGGCCGCTACCGGTGCCGCGGCCGGCAGCGTCAGCTGCCCCCTGGCGGCGGCAAAGCGCGCCGCGGGGCCGGCGTTGGTGTGCAGCTCCTCGACATACAGGCTCAACCCCTCGAGCAGGCGGGTCAGGCGCTCCTCGTCGCGGCGCAGGCTCGCGATGCGGTCCGACTGGTCGCTCACCTCCCGGTCCAGCCTGGCCAGGACCACCTTGCGCTGCGCGCGGGTGTCTTCGAGCTCCTCCCGGGCGGATGATTGGCTGGCCTCCAGCGCCTCGAGATCCCGGTTGCGCCGCACGATCTCGTCTTCGATCTTCGTCAGGCGCGCCAGCGCGTCGCGGGCCTCGCCGATGTGGCGCGCGCGCTCCTCGCTGAGAAAACGGTAGTAGGCCATCACCCGCGCCACGGCCGCGGGGTCTTCCTGGTTGAGCAGTAGCTTGAGGTATTCCTGCTGCCCGGTGATGTAGGCCGCGCGCGCGTGCCTTGCCAGCGCCGCGCGCTGTGCGGCCAGCCCGGCGGCCACGACCAGGCGCTCCTCGTCGAGGCGTTCGAGGCGCTGCCGCTGCGCGGCGAGCTCCTCGCGGATGCGGCGCAGCGCCGCGCTGTGCTGCGCGATCGCCTCCTCGGTCGCGCGCAGCTCCTCCTGGAGGCTGTCGCGCTCACCACGCGTGCGCTCGATGCGCTCCTGGAGCTCGCGGATCTGGTTCCGCAGCCGTTCCAGCTGCTCCGGGGCGGCGTCGGTTTCACCGGCGTCACCGGCGCCGAACGCCGGGGCGAGCGCCAAGGCTGCGGCCAGCGCCGCCCCCGAGGCCAGCAGGCGAGCGTGGCGGCAGCATCGGCGCAATGCGCCCGGGCGGAACGTGGCCGTCATCGGCCCCGGTGACGGCTCAGCGGGCGCTGCCGCCCCCAGCCGCGGACTTGGCGCGGGCGCCCGCGCGCCTGACCAGCGGACGGCCGGTCATCTCAGCGGGAATGGGGAGGTCCATGAGGGTCAGCAGGGTGGGGGCGACGTCCTGCAGGGCGCCGTCGCCAGACATCTGCGCCGGCCCGTCGACGTAGACCAGGGGCACCGGGTTGGTCGTGTGCGCCGTGTGCGCCTGGCCGGTGGACTCGTCGTACATCTGCTCGGCGTTTCCATGATCGGCGGTGATCAGCATCTGCGCACCGGTCTCGCGCACCGCGGCCGTGATCTCGCCCAGGCAGCGGTCCACCACCTCGATGGCCTTCACGGTCGCATCGAAGTCCCCCGTGTGGCCGACCATGTCGGGATTGGCGAAGTTGCAGACGATGAGGCTGTATTTCCCTTCGCGCACCGCTGCCACTACCTCGGCGGCCACCTTCGCGGCGCTCATCTCCGGCTTGAGGTTGTAGGTCGGAACGTCCGACGGCGAGGGGATCAGGACGCGGTCCTCACCCGGATAGGGCGGCTCGACGCCGCCGTTGAAGAAGAAGGTGACGTGCGCGTACTTCTCGGTCTCCGCCACCCGCAGCTGCCGCTTGCCGAGGCCGGAGAGATAGCTGCCCAGCACGTTCGTGAGCCGCACGGGTGCAAAGGCCGCCGGGACGTCGAAATCCGCCTGGTATTCGGTCAGGGTCACGAACCGGCCGAGACGCGCAACCCGTGGCCGATCGAACCCGTCGAACTTCGGGTCGATGAAGGCGCGCGTGAGCTGCCGCGCGCGGTCGGCGCGGAAGTTCATCACGACGATGACGTCGCCGTCCTCCACCCGGACGGACGCGGCGCCGGGCGGCACGACGGCGGTGGCGGCAACGAATTCGTCTGTTTCGCCGCGCGCATAGGCGGCCTCGACCGCTTCCTCGGCGCTGCGCGCCGTGTGCATGCCCGCGCCGTTGCAGATCAGGTCATAGGCGCTGCGCGTACGCTCCCAGCGCCGGTCCCGGTCCATGGCGAAGTACCGGCCCACGACGGAGCCGAATCGCGCGGACCCGAGGGAATCGAGCTTGCGCTGGGCGCGGCGTATCGACTCCAGGGCGCTCTTCGGCGGCGTGTCCCGGCCGTCCAGGAACGCGTGCAGCACCACGCGCGGCGCACCGCGCTGCGCCGCCAGCTCGAACATGGCGAAAATCTGATCTTCGTGGCTGTGCACGCCGCCGGGCGACAGCAGGCCGAGGATGTGCACGCTGCGGTCAGCGGCTCGCGCGACGTCCACCGCCTCGGTCAATGCGGTGTTCGAGAAGAATTCGCCCGATTCGATCGCCCGATGTATGCGCGTAAATTCCTGGAACACCACCCGTCCGGCGCCCAGGTTGAGGTGCCCCACCTCGGAATTGCCCATCTGGCTGTCCGGGAGCCCCACTGCGCCCTCGGCGGCGTGAATCAATGCATGCGGCCGCTCGGCCCAGAGCCGGTCCCAGACCGGGGTCCGGGCGCTGTGGATCGCGTTGTGCTCGGTGGCCTCGCGGTGGCCCCAGCCGTCCATGATGACCAGAACCACGGTTTCTGATTTAAGCATTGATTCGCGCGTCTGTTTCAGGCGGGTTTTCATGAGTTCTTTAGAACATTAGCATTGTATAATGTTCCGTGCGTATAATGACAGGGTGTCGAACCCGCATCTGCGGGCGATTGATAACGAGCAAAACGGGTGAACTCTTTGAAAGTCAGCAATCCATCCGCCATGAACGAATCCAAAGCAGCCCTCTTCGACCCTTCCGAATTGATGATCGCCAACGAGGCGGACATTCATCACGCCTCGCGCGCCCTGAAAGCGATGGCCCATCCATTGCGCCTCAAGATCCTGTGCATCCTGGGCAGCGCCCGCGAGGTCAGTGTGCAGGACATCGTCGACATGGTGGGAACCTCTCAGAGCAATATCTCCCAGCACCTCTCGATCCTGCGGGACAAGGGCATCCTGGCCTGCCGGAAGGACGCAAACAAGGTCTTCTACCGTATCTCGGAAGACAAGATTCTGCATCTCATGATCGCGATGCGCGAGGCGTTCTGCCCGAACGCCGGCCCCCAGGACTAGGTCGGCCCGGCGCGAACCCGGCCCCGTCGGACGCCACGCAACGCTTGCGCCGCTCGGATTTCCCGGTATCCTGACCGCCCGCAGCTTTCGAGCCGCGCGCTGCCGTGGCGCCGGCGCGCTTTCGACCCGATTCCAGGATTATGAGCGAGTTCATCCAGTTCGTCGTAGAGGAGTGGGTGCTGTTCGCCGCCCTCGTGGTGGTCGTTGGCCTGCTCGTCTACGAGCCGCTGAGCCGGCGCGCCTCGGGCGTCCAGGACGTCTCCCCGCTGCAGTTGCCCCAGCTCATGAGCCACGAGTCCGCCGTAGTCGTCGACGTGAGCGAGGCGCGGGAGTACGACGCGGGCCACATACCCGGTTCCGTGAACGTTCCCCTGGGGGATCTGCGCGACGGGCCCGGCAAGCTTGAGAAGTTCAAGGGGCGCCCGGTCGTCGCGGTATGCCCCAACGGCAACCGTTCGCTGAAGGGCGCAACGATGCTCCGTCGGCACGGATTCGAGCCGGTGTACAACCTGGCCGGCGGCCTGACGGCCTGGAAAAAGGAAAACCTGCCGGTGGAAAAGCGCTAGGAGTCCGGCATGAGCGCGATGGTGGTGGTGTACTGCACCCGTTTCTGTCCTTATTGCGTCATGGCCGCCCGGCTGATCGAATCGAAGGGAGTCGACTACGTAACCGTCTCCGTCGACCGCGAACCCGGGCGGCGCCTCGAGATGGAGCGCCTGTCCGGCCGGCACACGGTGCCCCAGATCTTCATCGCGGGCACGCACATCGGCGGATATGCCGAGCTCGCTCACCTGGAGCGCACCGGCAGGCTCGACGCGATGCTCGAGGACGACGGCGAGACCAAGGCGGGCTGATCGTATCGCGCCGCCGCCCGGAACCAACCACTCAAGATCCCAAGGACACACCCATGGCCGAGAACGACACCCCCGCCACCGGCTCCACGGCGCAAGCCGAACAACGGCCCGCCTTCACGCTGCAGAAGGTGTACGTCAAGGATGCCTCCTTCGAGTCGCCAATGAGCCCGAATATCTTCACGCGCCAGGTCGCGCCGGAGATCGAAATCCAGCTCAATGTCATGCACGAGCCGATCGCCGAGGACGTCTACGAGGTCGTGCTCACCATCACCGCCACCGCGCGACACGAGAAAGACACCGTCTTTCTCTGCGAGGTCCAGCAGGGCGGCGTGTTCGTGATCCAGGGCGTCGGAGCCGCCGAGCGCGAGTTGGTTCTTGAGGTCGCCTGTCCCAACATCCTGCTCCCGTTCGTGCGCGAGGCCGTGGCGGGCATGGTGGCCAAGGGCGGCTTCCCGCAGCTGCTCATCAATCCCGTCAACTTCGAGGCGGTGTATCACCAGAAGCGGCAGGGCGGACAGACCACCACCGCCGCCACCGCCGAGCAGGCCCCGCCGCAGGCCTGAGCGGCGACCCCGTGAACACGGCGCGCGGCCCACGGATCGCGGTGCTCGGCGCCGGGTCCTGGGGTACGGCCCTGGCGGTGCTGTGCGCGCGCAACGCCCGCCCCGTGCTCCTGTGGGGGCACAATCCGGAGCACATGGCGCGGATCGAGGCGGATCGGCGCAACGAGCGTTACCTCCCCGGCATCGATCTGCCCGCCGGACTCAGCGTCCACGACGATCTCGCCGAGGTGGCCGCGGCGGCGGACCACTACCTCGTCGTGGTGCCCTCCCACGCCTTCCGCCAGGTCCTGAAGGACCTGCACGGCCAGCCTGCGTTCCAGGCGAGCCAGGCGACCATCGTCGCCTGGGGCACAAAGGGACTTGAACCGGGCCGCGCCCGGCTGCTGTCCGACGTGGCGCGCGACGTGCTCGGCGGCGCCGTGCGCCTGGGCGTGTTCTCCGGTCCCACCTTCGCCCGCGAGATCGGGCGCGGGCTGCCGGCCGCGCTGACCGCGGCCAGCGAGGACCCGGCGGCCGCCGACGCCATGTCGGACTGGCTGCGCAACGATCACGTGCGCGTGTACACCAGCCAGGACGTGGTCGGCGTGCAGCTCGGCGGCGCGACCAAGAACGTGATGGCCATCGCCGCGGGCATCAGCGACGGCCTGGGCTTCGGCGCCAATGCCCGGGCGGCGCTGATCACCCGCGGCCTGGCCGAGATGTCGCGCCTCGGGGTGGCGCTGGGGGGGCGCGTCGAGACCTTCATGGGCCTGGCCGGCCTGGGCGACCTGGTGCTGACCTGCACCGACGACCAGTCGCGCAACCGCCGCGTCGGCCTGGGCCTGGGCAAGGGCCGCGGGCTCGACGGGATCCTCGAGGAGCTCGGTCAGGAGGCCGAGGGCGTGCGCACCACCGCGGAGGTTCGCAACCTCGCTGCCGGCCACGGCGTCGACATGCCCATCACCGAGCAGGTCCACCGCGTGCTCCACGACGGCGTTCCGGCGCAGGAGGCGGTGGAGGACCTGCTGCACCGAAGGCCGAAGAAGGAGTTCGCGCCGCGATAGGCGACGCGGGTTCACCGCAAAGGGCGCAAAGGGGAGAATAGCTGGCGCCCGCCGCGGTCGGGTGTTGTCACTACAGATGCGCAGAGGTACTTATTGTTCGCGCCCGCAGAGATCGCTCGGGAAGCGGGAAACGGGAAATGGCGAGCGGAAGGGGCGCGAATCGAAGCCATTGGCGCCGAAATAGTGCTTGACATCAAATAGCCGACAGAACACGCTGCCCGCGGCCCTGGACTGACCGGTGACCAGTGATCGGTGACCGGCAACACCCGGCACTCAGCACCTTCCTCTCTCACCCCCCGGCAGATGTTCCACGTCATCCTGTACCAGCCCCGGATCCCGCCCAACACCGGCAACGTCATCCGGCTGTGCGCGAACACTGGAACACGGCTGCACCTGATACGACCGCTGGGCTTCGCGTTGGACGACGCGAAGCTGAGAAGGGCGGGCCTGGATTATCGCGAGTGGGCCGAGATCGACACGCACGATAGCCTGGAGGCCTGCCGGGAGTCGCTGGGCGACGCACGCCTGTTTGCGCTCACCACGAAGGCGCGGCGCTGGTACAGCGGCGTCCAATTCCGATCGGGTGACGCCTTCCTCTTCGGCCCCGAGCCCGAGGGCCTTCCGATTGAGGTGCTCGAGGCATTGGATGAGAACCATTGCCTGCGATTGCCGATGGTGCCCGGAAACCGCAGTGTCAATCTCTCAAATGCCGTGGCCGTAGTGATTTATGAAGCGTGGCGGCACATCGGGTTCGAGGGAGGCAAATAGGTCCGGCCCCGCGGCCGGAACTTTCTCTGTGTTCCCTGTGCCTCTCGGCAACTGCTCCTGCGTTGCCCTACCTCCTGCATCCATGCAGTCGTGTGGTGGTACCGTGCTACGCCGGCGCGCGCAGCAGCCCCTGAATGCGCCGGTGCATAGCCTCGACGTCGAACTCGCCGATCTGCTTGAACACGATGCGCCCCTGCGGGTCGATGACGAAGGTGGTGGGGGTGAGCCGCACGTCGCCGAAGGCGCGCGCGGCGCCGCCGTCGAGGTCCAGCGCGATGCGGTAGGGCAGCTCCATGCGCCGGCGGAACTCGTCGACCTGGTTGGGCGGATCGTAGGACATGGCGATGGCGACGATCTCGAAGCCGCGTTCGCGGTAGGCGTCGTAGAGCTCGATCAGGTGCGGGATCTCCTTGCGGCAGCCGGTGCAGGTGGTGGCCCAGAACGTCACGAGCGTGGGCCCCTCGGGGCGCGATGAGACGTCCAGCGTCCCGTCGTCGAGCAGCGTGAGGTTTACCTTCGGCGCGCGCTCCACGCCCGACCCCGACAGCCAGACGTAGCCGAGCAGCGCGAGCAGGCCGGCGGCGAACAGGCCGATGAGGGTATCTTTCAACTTCATGACCGGGGTCCTCGGGGCGGGGAATGGTAGCAGGGAAGGGGGAGGGAGCGAAGGGTGTGAGGGCTGAGGGGAAGGTCCGAGGTCCGAGGTCCGAGGCCCGAGGTCCGAGACGCGCCCGCCGCGGGCGCTCGTACCGCGTACCGCGTACTGCGTACTGCGTACTGCGTACTGCGTACTGCGTACTGCGTAGGGGGCCTGCTGACCTTTTCTGATCGTGGTGAGCCTGTCAGGCGGCCGGGAGGAAACCGCGGTGCCGGCGCGAAGCGCGTTGGACGCAGCCGGGTCCGCCCGTGGTATGCCGGAAACAGTAGGGTTCCCAGCCCCGGATGTTTGAGCCTACGCAGTACGCAGCACCCAGTACGTGTGCCGTACCCGGGTATCGGCTTGAGCTCAGTCCCGCGCTCTCCCTCGCTACTCGCTGCTCGCCACTCGTTCCCGCCCTTCCGGCAGAAACATCCCGACGAGGTCGTCCAGATACCGTCGCCCCAGCTCGGTCGGCCGCAGGCATTCCCCCGGGCGCTCGAGCAGGCCTTTGTCCACGGCCGGAACGATTGCACGTTCGAGCAGCGAGCCGGGCAGCCCGGCATGACGCTCGAACAGCTCGATTTCGAAGCCTTCGGTCAGGCGCAGCGCGTTGAGCAGGAACTCGAACAGTGCCTCGTCGCCGCTCAGCTCGCGCTCGCCGCCGACCGCCGCGTCGCCGCCGGCGGTGTCGAGGTATCGCTGCGGGTGGCGCTGCTTCCAGCGGCGTCGGATGCCGTCGGGCCGGGAGACCTTGCCGTGGGCCCCGGCGCCGATGCCGACGTAATCCCCGAAGCGCCAGTAGTTCAGGTTGTGGCGGCAGCGCCGGTCGGAGCGAGCGAAGGCGGACACCTCGTAGTGACCGTAGCCGGCGTCCGCCAGCCGTGCGTGCAGCGCGTCGTGCATGGCGGCGACGGTGTCCTCGCCGGGCAGCTCGGGCGGATGGCGGTGGAACAGGGTGTTGGGCTCGAGCGTGAGCTGGTAGACCGAAAGATGGCCCGGGCCGAGGCCCACGGCCGTGTCGAGGTCGGCCAGCGCCGCCTCCACGGTCTGCCCCGGCAGGCCGAACATCAGGTCCAGGTTAAGGTTGTCGAAGCCCGCACGCCGCGCCGCGTCGGCGGCCGCCAGTGCCTCGTCGCGGCCGTGTATGCGCCCCAGGGCCTCCAGCCGCCCCGGCTCGAAGCTCTGTACGCCGATGGACAGTCGGTTGACGCCCGCCTCGCGGAATGCGTCGAAGCGCTCCTGGTCGACGGTGCCCGGATTCGCTTCCAGGGTGATCTCCGCGTCCGGGGCGAGCGGCAGGCGCGCGCGGACGCCCGAGAGCAGGCGCGAGATCGCCGCCGGCGGGAACAGGCTCGGCGTCCCGCCGCCGAGATAGACGGTGCCCACGCTGCGCCCCCATACGCCCGGCAGCTCGCGCTCTACGTCGCGCAGAAGTGCGTCCACGTACTCCTCCGCCGGGATGCCCTCGGGCGCCGCGTGCGAGTTGAAGTCGCAGTAGGGGCACTTGCGGATGCACCAGGGGAGGTGGATGTAGAGGGAGAGCGGGGGGAGGGTGTGGAACTCCATGGTCGCTGGCTCAGGGGCCGGGCTCGGGAAACGTGAAACGCGAAAGGGGCTAGAAGCGTGAGACCTGACGTGGCGCAGGGTGAGCCGGCGCCGGCCGGAGGGCGCGGCCCGGAGCGGGTGCCTCGGGCCGCGCGCGCTTACTGTCCCGGCATCTGCGGGACGTTGATCTGGGCGACCTCCGGGGTCGGCAGCAGGGGCGCGGCGATCATGCCTATCACGATCCAGACGACGATGACGGCGATGATCACGACCACGGTGTATCCCAGCGCCTTGTCCTGCGGCGCCTTCATCAGCGTCGGCAGGCCGAGGTAGAGGACATACAGCCCATAAAGGGCCAGCAGCAGGCCGAGGATCCCCAGGAAGGGGATGAGGGAGAAGACTCCGCCGACCCAAGCCGGTGTGGAGGCGTAGGCGGCGACCTTCAGGGCCTGCACGCCGTCCTTCTGGCCCGAGAAGGTGGGCGCGAGCGCGTTGACGATGAGCGAGACGATGAACACGCCGACCAGCGCCAGCACGTAGCTCACCACGGCGAAGCCCAGGTGAAAGCCAAGCCCGAACAAAGTCATGCCGATCAGGCCGCACACCGGGCCGATGGCGGCCAGAATGACGATGTACTCCTTGTACAGCGTGGCGGTGTCGGTAGTCTCCCCGTCGATGACCTGCCATTCGGAACGGGGGTTGAGAATGATGTTCTTGACGCGATCCACCAGCTTCATGGTGATGGCTCCTTCGGCTTGGTTGTTCTAATTGGGTGGGGGGTGAGCAAGGGAGTACCCGCGCCACGATTGTAGCGCAGCGCCGGGCGCGCACACAGGCCGATTACCCGCCCCTCAGCACACGCGGTTGCGCTTTTCGCCCCGCACGAATGCGCGGATATTGGCCGCCACCTCATCGATCACCCGCTGGCGCGCCTGGCGGGTGGCCCAGGCGGTGTGAGGGGTGACGATCAGGTTCGGGATGCCGGGCTCGAGCAGGGGGCTGCCGCGCCGAGGCGGCTCCTCGGCGATCACATCGACGCCCGCCCCGCCCAGCCTGCCAGCGCGCAGGGCGTCAGCGAGCGCCTGCTCGTCGACCAGCCCGCCACGGGCCGTGTTGATCAGCACCGCGTCGGGCTTCATGCGCGCCAGCTCCCGCGCGCCGATCAGGCCACGGGTCTCGGGGGTCAGCGGGCAATGCAGGCTCAGCACGTCGGCGCGCTCGACCAGCTCGTCGAGAGGGACGCGTCCGGGGCGGGGCTCGCCGCCTGGCCGCTGGGCGACCGCAGTCTCCATGCCGAACGCCTCGCCGATGCGCGCCACGCCGCGGCCGAGATCTCCGTAGCCCACGATCCCGAGCGTAAGGCCGGCGAGCTCCCGGATCGGGAAGTCGAGGAGGCAGAACGTGTCGGCCGCGTGCCATCGACCCGCAAGCACCGCCTCGCGGTAGTCGACCAACCGCGTCGTCAGCGCGAGGATCAGGGCGAACACATGCTGCGCCACGGCCGGCGTGGCGTAGCCGCGCACGTTGGTCACGGCAACGCCCTGCGCCGCTGCGGCCTCCAGGTCGACGTTGTTTGTGCCGGTGGCCGCCACGCACACCAGCCGCAGCTGCGTCGCCTGCGCCAGCGTGTCGGCGTCGAGCACGACCTTGTTGCTCACGACGACGTCGGCGCCGCGGATGTGCGCGGCCGTGCCCTCGCGCGCCTGCGCGGTGTCGAGCACCGTCCACTGCGGGAGTGTCCCGATCAGCGGGTCGACGTCGAGGTCGCCGCGGTCGATGGAGTCGCGGTCCAGAAAAATGCCGTGCGTCAAATCTGAGTTAGGCATGGGTCAGGTCCAGGTTGCGAGTTCCGCGTCGCGCCCGCCGCGGGTGCTCGGGAAGCGTGAAACGTTAAACGGGAAACGCAAAGCGATTGCAAATCGAAGCCCAAAACGAAGAGTTACCGCTTGACACAAAACAACTGACCGAACACGCTGCGCTCGGACCTCGGACCTCGGACCTCGGACCTCGGACCTCGGACCTCGGACCTCGGACCTCGGACCTCGGACCTCGGACCTCGGACCTCGGACCTCGGACCTAGCGT
>Ga0326597_10013883_pt1 | contig 10568 bp, 8 predicted proteins | sample RVTome_12_FD_203789 | JGI IMG/M metagenome (GOLD analysis project Ga0326597, IMG submission 203789) | Soil microbial communities from uranium-contaminated site in the Upper Colorado River Basin, Wyoming, United States - RVT100D185 | ecosystem: Environmental > Terrestrial > Soil > Contaminated >... | reverse complement strand
TGCCGCGAGATCGGCGCGAAGCGCCGGGCAGGCCGAGCCGCGGGGGTGGGGCCCCGCGGCATTGATCACGTAAAGGACGGCTGATGTTCACGACGAATCTGGAGCTGGTTCTGAGCCTGGCGTATCGGGAGGCGGATTCGAGGCGGCATGCGCACCTCACCCTCGAGCACCTTCTGTTCGCGATCGCCCACGACGCGAAGGGCGAGGAGATCCTGGCGGCTTGCGGCGTCGATCTCGATCGCCTGCGGAAGGACCTCAAACGGCACCTCGAGGGCGGGGTCGAGCTGCTTCCGAAGGACTCGGGCCAGGAGCCGATCCAGACGCTCGCGTTCCAGCGCGTGCTCCAAAAGACGGTCCTCCACGTACAGAGCTCGGGGAAAACCGACGCCGATGTGGGAGACGCCCTGGCGGCGCTCCTTCAGGAGCGGCGTTCCCAGGCTGCGAGGCTGCTCGAAGCCCAGAACGTCACCCGTCTCGACATCCTTAACTACATCTCGCACGGAATCTCGAAGGTTCCGCGGATTCCCGCGGGGAGTCCGGCGCCCGCGGGAGAGGGCGAAGAGGATGCTCCTCGAGGGGGCGCGGACCCGCTCTCGAGTTTCGCGGTGAACCTGACGGAGCGCGCGCGAAAGGGGCTCCTCGACCCGCTCATCGGCCGGGCCCCCGAGATCCGCCGCGCTCTCGAGGTCCTTTGTCGGCGCCGCAAGAACAATCCCGTCTTCGTGGGCGACGCCGGTGTCGGGAAGACAGCCCTCGTCGAAGGCCTCGCCCAGAGGCTCATCTCCGACGAGGTTCCTGACATCCTCAAAGGCGCGGAGATCTTCGCCCTCGACTCGGGGGCGCTTCTCGCCGGCACCCGTTACCGCGGCGACTTCGAGGAGCGCTTCAAGGCGGTCATCGCCGCCCTCGAAAAGCGGGAGAAACCCATCCTGTTCATCGACGAGCTCCACACCATGGTCGGCGCGGGTGCCACGACGGGCGGCACCATGGATCTCGCAAACCTGGTGAAACCCATCCTGACCGAGGGCCGGGTGCGGCTCGTGGGCTCGACGACGTTCGAGGAGTTCAAGCACCTCGAGAAGGACCGCGCGCTCCACCGAAGACTCCAGAAGATCGCGGTGGACGAGCCGACGTTCGAGGAGTCGGTGAAGATCCTCGAAGGGCTTCGCTCCCGCTACGAGGACCATCACCGCGTGGTCTATACCAAGGGCGCTCTCGAGACCGCGGTGCGCCTCGCGCAGCGTCACCTGAGAGAGTACCGGCTTCCCGACAGCGGCGTCGACGTGATCGACGAGGCGGGCTCGATGATGAGGCTCCAGTCGGGCGCCGACGAAAAGCCCACCGTCGATGTCCCCGAGATCGAGCGGGTCGTGGCCCGCATTGCCCGGATTCCCGAAAAGCAGGCTTCGGCCTCGGACCGCGAACGCCTGAGGACCCTCGAGGAGTCGCTGAACCGCGTCGTTTTCGGCCAGAGGCACGCGGTCGAGCTCGTGTCCCGCGCCATCCGGCGCGCGCGCGCCGGCCTCGGCCATCCCGATCACCCCGCGGGGTGCTTCCTCTTCACCGGACCCACCGGTGTCGGCAAGACGGAGCTCGCCCGCCAGCTCGCGCGCCACCTCGGAAACGAGTTCCTCCGATACGACATGAGCGAGTACATGGAGAAGCACGCGGTGGCGCGGCTCATCGGCGCCCCGCCGGGCTACGTCGGGTTCGACCAGGGCGGGCTTCTGGTCGACGCCGTGCGGCAGCATCCCTACTGCGTCGTGCTTCTCGACGAGATCGAGAAGGCCCATCCCGATTTCTTCAACATCCTCCTTCAAGTGATGGACCACGCCACCTTGACCGACAACACCGGAAAGAAGGCGGACTTCCGCCAGGCGATCGTGATCATGACCTCGAACGCCGGCTCGCGGGAGATAAACGCCCTCGGGATCGGATTCGCGAGCGACCAGGCGAAAGACGCGCCTGCGCGGGGGAAGAAAGCGATCGAGCAGATCTTCAGCCCTGAGTTCCGGAACCGGCTCGACGCCATCGTGAGCTTCGATCCGCTCACCATGGAGGTCATGGAGACCATCGTGGAGAAGTTCGTCCTCGAGCTCGAGGCGCAGCTCCGCGAGAGACGCGTCGCCTTCACCCTCACGCCCGAGGCGAGGGCCTATCTGGCGAAGAAGGGCTACGACACGCGGTACGGCGCCCGGCCGCTCGCGCGGCTCATCCAGTCCGAAGTCCGGGATCCGTTGACCGACGAGATCCTTTTCGGGGAGCTCGAGAACGGGGGTACCGTCACCATCGGGTTCGATTCCGAGAAGCTCACCTTCGCCGTCGATCCCGCGAGCGCGCCTTCGAAGGAGCCCGAGCCCGCGGACGCCTGATCCCGCTTCATGCCGGTCTATCTTCTCGGCGACGAGATCCTGTTTCCTCCCGTCGATCACGCCGAGAACGGGCTTGTCGCCGTCGGCGGAGACCTCGGTCCCGAGCGACTCCTCGCCGCCTACTCCCAGGGAATCTTTCCCTGGTACTCCGAAGGGGAGCCCATCCTGTGGCACTCGCCCGATCCAAGGTTCGTGCTGACGACCGAGTCGTTTCGAGTTCCGCGGAGGCTCGCGAGAACGCGGAGAAACGAGAGCCGCCTGCGGCTTTCGCTCGACGAAGCGTTCGAAGACGTCATCGATGCCTGCTCGAAGGCGCCGCGACCCGGCCCGCGCGGGACCTGGATCACCGAGGAAATGAAAGCGGCTTACCTGGAGCTGCACCGCCTCGGCTTCGCGCACTCGGCCGAGGCCTGGAGAGGAGAGGAGCTCGCGGGAGGGCTCTACGGTGTGTCTCTCGGAGGCGTATTCTTCGGCGAATCGATGTTCGCGAGAGCGGGCGACGCCTCCAAGATCGCGTTCGTCGCCCTGGTGGAGCAGCTCGCCCGGTGGAAGGTCGATCTCATCGACTGCCAGGTCGAGACGTCGCACCTGGCGCGCTTCGGCGCCCGCTCCGTTTCCCGCGCGCGCTACCTCGAGGCGCTTGGTCGCGAGCTCTCCAAGCCCACGCGCGGCGGGCGGTGGAGCTTCGACCCTCACTAGCCCATGAAGCGCCGGTGCCACAGCTCGAAGACAAGAACACTCCAGAGCTTTTGCGCCGCGAAGAAATTGGCCCGGTAGTCCTTTCCCGAGCCCTGAAACCTGTCCAGCAAGTCGAGGACGGGCTTCTTGCGATACAGGTCGTGCGCCTCTTCCGTCAGGAGCTTCCTCAAGCGGTGGCCGAGGGGTCCGCGGAGCCAGTGGTCCATGGGGACGTTGAAGCCGTGCTTGCGACGGTCGAGGATCTCTTGGGGCACCAGGTCTTCGAAGGCCCGCTTGAGCACGTGCTTTTCGTCCCAGAAGCGGAGCTTGGCCGAGCTCGGCATCTGGAACGCGAGCTCCACCACACGGTAGTCGAGAAACGGCACCCGCTCTTCCAGCCCAAAGGCCGAGGACATCTTGTCCGCTTTCAGGAAGAAGTCGTTGGGGAGCACGGTCTGGACGTCGAAGAACTGGATGGCCTTGAGCAGATCGACGTCGGGGAGCGACCATCCGTTGGCGCCGCTCGCGGCCACCGCCATTTCCTCGAGCTCGTCTTTCGAGAACAGGCGGATGACTTCCAGATAGCGCGCCTCGCGGGTCTTTCCCGCCAGCACCCGCAAGAGCCTTCTCCCGTTCTCGGTCGGAAACGAAGCTCGCGCCAGGGCGGGTTTCAGGAAGCCGGGCACGAGGAAGCTGAGCGCGTTTCCGTAGACGGCCACTTTGTACCGTTCGTAACCGGCGAAGAGCTCGTCGGCGCCCTCGCCCGCGAGGACGACCTTGACGCGCTTTCGCGCCTCGCGGCTCAAAATCAGGGTCGCCAGAAACGCCGCGTCCCCCACCGGCTCGTCCATGTGGTAGACCATGTCGTCGAGGAGCTCGAGCGCTTCGTCGCCGATGAGCACCTCATGGTGCTCGCTTCCGAAATGCTGGGCGACCCTGGCGGCGTAGGGGAGCTCGTTCGTGGTTTCGAAGCCCGCCGAGAACGTCTCGAGCCTCCTGCCCGAGCCCGCGGCGAGACCGGTCACGATCGAGGAGTCGAGCCCGCCGGACAGGAAGAAGCCGAGAGGGACGTCGGCCACGAGGCGCCGGGTAACCGCATCCTCGAGAAGCCTCCGGAGCTCCCGGGCAAGCTCGGGAACGTCTTGCTTCCGGTCCGACACCAGGGGCACCTGCCACCACGGGGCCATCTCCTCGATGCGGCCGGCGGCGAGGTCGAACGTCAGGAAGTGTCCCGGCGGGAGCTTGAACACGTTCTGGAAGACGGTCTCGGTGCCATAGTTGAAGCGGTAGGTGAAGAACTGCGCCAGGGCGGGGAGGTGAAGCTTTCGCTCAGCGCCGTGCAAGAGCAAGGCCTTGAGCTCGGAGGCGAAGAGGAGCTTCCGGCCGTCCCAGAAGTAGTAGAGAGGCTTCACCCCGAGTCGATCGCGGGCGAGGAAGAGCTTCTGCCGGCCGCGATCGTAGATGGCGAAGGCGAACATGCCGTTCAGGCGCGACAAGCACTCCTTGCCGTATCGATGGTAGGCCGCGAGAACGACTTCGCTGTCCGCCTGCGAGCGGAAGCGATAGCCCTCCCTCTCCAGCTCCGGCCGCAGCTCCTGGAAGTTGTAGACCTCGCCGTTGTAGATCATGACGAGCGAGCCGTCCTCGCTCGTCATCGGCTGGTGACCCCGTGAGGAAACGTCGATGATGCTCAGGCGGCGGTGACCGAACGAGAGGTGGTCGTCGGCGAAGGTCCCCTCGTCGTCGGGGCCGCGATGGGCGAGGGTATGATTCATCCGAGCCAGAAGCTCGGGATCACGGTAGTTGAAGCCGCAGATGCCGCACATGATTCGGGGGCCGTCCGCCCATCATAACCGAAACGCTTTTCCACCATAATAGGGAGCGCAATGCCGACCGTCTTGTTGTTCACCTGGTTCTATCTCCCCTTCGTCGGCGGCTCGGAACTGTTCATCCGCGCGATCGCGAGCCGGCTCTCCCACCGCTACCGGTTCTTCATCGTCACCGCCCGGGGCGACCGTCGATGGACACCGCGGGAGGAGCGTTCCGAGGGCACGGTCATGCGCGTCGGCGCCGGCGCGCGCATCGACAAGTTCTTGTATCCCGTCCCGGCCCTGCGGGCGGCGCTATCGATTCGAGAGGTCGACCTCGTTCATGCGGTCATGGTGAATGCCGCGGCGCTTTCGGCCTGGGCCTATCTCCGGGTGCGGCGCCGTCCATCCCTGCTAACGCTTCAAAGCGGCGACAGCGAGCAGTATGTAAAGGGGTACATGGGGCCCGCGTTCCCGCTCTACCGGTTCCTCCACCGGCCCTTCGATCGAATTCACGCCATCAGCTCCCATCTGCGCGACCGCGCCGTCGGCTTCGGGGCTTCGCCCGAGTCGATCACCGTCGTTCCCAACGGAGTCGAGCTTCAGCTCTTCGACCGGGGGCGGTTTCCGGCTCGCGAGCTCGACGAGCTCCGAAAGCGCCTCGGAGTCCATGGAAAGCGGGTCATCGTCTCGGTCTCCCGGCTCGCGCTCAAGAACGGCCTCGACACCTTGATTCGAGCGCTCGCCCTGCTCGAGCGCGACGCAGTCCTGGTCCTGGTGGGGGAAGGAGAGGACCGCGGAAAGCTCGATGCTCTCGCACGCGAGCTGGGGGTGCGGGATCGCGTGGTCTTCACCGGAACCGTCGATCCCGTCGAGACCCCCCGATACCTGTCGATCGCCGAGGTCTTCGCGCGCCCTTCCCTGAGCGAAGGCCTGGGAAGCGCTTTTCTCGAAGCCATGGCCTGCCGTCTTCCGGTCGTCGCCACCGCGGTCGGTGGAATCCTGGACTTCGTCAGGGACGGCGAGAACGGTCTCTTGTGCCGGGTCGGCGATCCCGAGAGCGTCTCCGGGGCGCTTTCGCGACTCCTCGGCGATCCCGCCCTGGCGCGCCAAATGGGAGACTCGGGACACGACCTCGTCGCTCGTGAGTATGGCTGGGATAGCGTGGCCGATCGGATCGGTCGACTCTACGACGAGCTGCTTTCACGATGAGGGTGCTTTTTGCCACCGGGATCTATCCCCCGGACGTCGGCGGTCCAGCGACTTATGTGAGCCACCTGGCCAAGGAGCTCCGAAGCCGCGGCGTGGGTGTCGAGGTGGTCACGTACGGGGGGAGCGGTGAAGAAGAGCCGGGTTTTCCCGTCCACCGCGTGCCCAGGCACCCGTTCGTCGCACATCGCTACCTGAGCTTCTACCGGGCCGCCTTGTCGGCCGCCCGGCGAGCGGACGTCATCTACGCCCAAGACCCTTTGAGCGTCGGACTTCCGTCGCTTCTCGCGGGCAAGACGTCCGGACGCCCCCTCGTGGTGAAGATCGTCGGCGATCTGGCCTGGGAGATTGCCGTCGACCTGAATCGAACCATGGACTCGTTCCAGGACTTTCAGCGACGACGCCAGTCGCTTCCGGTGGAGCTCTTCCGCCGCTGCGAACGTTTTGTCGCGCGGAGAGCGCAGCACGTCATCGTTCCCAGTGGTTACCTGAAGGAGATCGTCCTCGGCTGGGGCGTTGCCTCCGAGCGCGTATCGGTCGTCCACAACAGCCTTCCCGAGTGGGAGCCCCAAAAGACCCGCGTCGAGGCGCGCCAAGAGCTCGCGCTCGACGGAGATCCACTCCTTCTGATGGCCGGGCGTCTCGTTCGGTGGAAGCGGTTCGATCTGCCGATCCGCTTCCTGGCGGAGCTCCCTTCGGCTCATCTGGTCATCGCCGGCTCGGGGCCGCTGGAGGAGCAATTGAAGACGTTGGCACGGGATCTCGGACTCCAAGGCCGGATCACCTTCACCGGTTCTCTTCATCATTCAGCGATGATGCTTCACTTGCGGGCGAGCGATCTCTTCTTGCTTCCATCCACCTACGAGGGCTTCTCCCATTTGCTCCTCGAGGCGATGAGGATGGGAACGCCGGTCCTGGCTTCCGACGCCGGCGGGAACGCCGAAGTTGTGGGCGACGCCGGCCGTCTGGTCTCCGCGGGTTCTCCCTCAGCCTTCCGGGCCGCTCTCCTCGAGCTGTGCGGCGATCCCCGGCTTCGCGAGATGGGCGAACGAGCCCGAGAAAGGGCGCGCCGCTTTTCGTGGCAGGCGCTCGTCGAAGAAACGCTCCGGCTCTTGATGGGCGCAGTGGGTGCACGGCCGCCTACCGAGCACTGAACGAGCGGAGCCGCCTCCAGTCGATGATTGGCTCGAAGTTTCTAAGCCAAAGCCGCGCCCAGGGGAGCTGCAGGGTTCGATCCCCCAGACGAATCACTTCGCTCCCGCCGTACAGGACGATTCCGAAGCGAGCGCGCTCTCGGTGTTCGTCGAGGAAGGGTTCGAGTTGTAGGTGTCCTCGAACGGCCTCTGCCGGCGGAGGCCGCGGCCCACGAACCCGGGGCGCCCGATGAGAGCCCTAGCCACGAAAGTCGCCCTTCCCCTTCGGGTCGAACCGATGGTGGCAGGCGCGCCAGAGATCCCTCAGGACGATCCGGTAGCCTCCGAGACCGCGGATCTTCGTGGGCGTCGGCCCGCCTGCTGGGTATTCCCGGGTCACCGGAATCTCCTTGACCTCGAAGCCCAGGCGGGCGGCGCGGATCGCCAGGTAATAGTGGAGCTCGTAGGAGGAAAAGACGTCTCGGAACGGCGCCACCCGAGGATCGGTGAGAAGCCTTCGACTGTAGCCGCGAAAACCGTTGGTGGTGTCGGTATAGGGGAAGCCGGCGGCATGACGGATGAGGGGTGCGTGAACGAGCTGGATGGCGAGAAGCCGGAGAGCCGGCGTGTTCCGGGCGATCCCACCTTCGACAAATCGGGAGCCTTGAAGGTAGTCGAAGCCTTCTGCGAGGGCCTCGACGAAGTCCGCCACCGCCAACGGGTCGTCCTTGTTGTTGCCATCCATGCTGACGACGCCTTCGTAGCCCTCTCGAAGCGCGTAGTCGAACGCCATCCGCATCTGGGCACTCAGCCGCCCGGGCCCGGTTTTCGTCAGAAGCGTTCGCACCCGGCGCGGCTCGAGGTTCTCGCGAGACGTGGAGCCGTCGGTGCTCCCGCCGTCGGCGACGAGAATGTCCACCTCCTCGGCGATCGGCCGCATCCTCTCGAGCTGGTCGAGGAGCTTCTTCCCTTCGTTGATGACGAAAACCGCGACGCAATAGCGATGGCCTTTTGGCCCGAGCTCCAAGATTTGGTAAGGCGGCACTCCCGAGCCCATCACTTCTGTTCCGATTCGGTCACGATGTCCCGGCGCCGCTCGTCGAGAAGAGGCATCGCGCTCGTTCGCTCCTCCATCGTCATTCGCGGGAGCTAGCTGGTTTTTTTTCGCCTTCTAATCCCTTCCCTCGCTTTCCGGCGAAGTGTTGACCTCGACGGAGTGAGCGATCTCGGGAAACTTGACTTCCAGCAGCGCGTTCCGCTGCGCCAGCTCCTGCACCTGGTTGGAGAGGCGCGAGATCTTCACCGAGAACTGAAGGCTCACCAGGACCAGGAACACCAGCCCAAAGAAGAACAAGGTCGAGACCGGAAGCGCGATCCCCAAGAGCCGGGTCAAGGCCTGGAGCAGGCTGAAGCGGAGCGACAGGATGAGGATGGTCACTCCGGTCAGGAGCCAGAGCACCGAGTACTCTTCGCGCAGACGGCGCTTTCGCACCAGCTCGAGGATGAGCGCGAGGATGCCCAGGCTGATTGCAATGGCGACGATCTGTTGCCGCAGCGGCATGGCGGGAGTCAGACGGAGGGGGAAGGCCTCTCTCGGAGCAGAGCCACGAAAATCGAGAGCGACATCTTGAACATGTAGTAGAGAGGACGGAGTCCGCGATGCATCGAGTGCCCGCCTTGCCGCGGGTGCATGAGCGCCGGGACCTCGGCAATCACCACCCCGGCCCGGTGCAGATTGATGAGGACGTCGGCGTCGGGGTAGTCGTGAGGGAAGGAGTCGCGAGCGCAAAGCGCCAGGGCCTTGCGGTTCATGGCGCGATAGCCGGAGGTGGGATCGGTGATGCGCGTTCCGATGAAGAGCGTCGCGATTTGCCCGAACAGCCAGCTCCCGACGCGGCGCTCGACGGGAGAGCGGTAGCCGCCCGACCCCAAGAAGCGCGAGCCGATGACGATGTCGGCCCTGCCTTCCTGCGCCGGAGCCAGCACCGCCGCCAGGCAGCAGGGATCGTGCTGCCCGTCGGCGTCGATCTGGACGATGAAGTCGTAGCCCCTCTCCAGGGCGAACTTGTAGCCGGTCTGAAGGGCGGCGCCGCACCCTAGATTGAAGGGGTGGCGCGCCGCGAAGGCGCCGGCCTGCAGGGCTTCTGCCGAGGTGGCATCGCCGGATCCGTCGTCGACCACGAGGATGTCGGCCGTCGACACGATCTGCTGCTGGATCGCTTGCAGCACCTTCCGGAGCCGCGCCGACTCGTTGAATGCGGGCACGACCACGAGGACCCGAGCGCGGGCCCGGGATGACGGCTCACGTCCCAAGCGCGTTGCGTCCAGGCCACGGGGCAGCGTTTCGGTGCTCATGTCTCGCGCCTGTAGACTTAGCACAATTCCAGGTGGCGCTCCAACCGGCCTACTTCCTGGCGAAGACGATCTCGAAGCGCTCGATTCCGGCGTTCCGGTCGCGGCCACCCGCACCGGCAGCGTTCCCGAGATCGTTCCGGACGGCGAGACCGGATTCCTCGTGCCGCCTCGGGACTCCGGTGCGCTCGCGGAGAGGATGGCGTGGATTCTCGACCACCCGGAGGAGGCGCGGGAGATGGGACGACGGGGGCGCGCCTTCGTCGAGCCGAGATTCTCGGTGGCCCGCTATCCGGAAGGCTATAATGCGAGCTCCTCCGCGAGGCGGCCAGCCTTCTCGACTGCACGTGAGCCGGCGGGACGTTAACGCGAGAGGAATCAGAGGTTGCCCTTACCGTTGAGCCTCGAGACGCTGCGGGCGCTGTTCCGGGAGTCCATCGATTGCCGCGACGAGATTCTTTACCCCTCGAGAGAGGACCCGGACCAGAGAGCGGCCCGGACCTGGTCCCCTCTGGCTCGAGACAACCCGGTGGCGGCGGCCGCAGCCAGCCCCTCCGCCGATCCCATGGTCAAGTTTCCGAGCTGGGTGCGCCAGCATTTCGATGACGGTATCGAAAACCTCCTCGATGCGGGTTGCGGCTACGGGCGCCTGTCCATCCCGCTCCTCGAGGAGCACCCGCGCCTGACCGTGCTCGGTATCGACGCCTCCGACGTCATGCTGGCCGGGTTTCGCCGGCTCGCCCGCGAACGCGGCGTGAGCGAAAGGGTGCTTCTGTATTGCGGCAATCTGGTCCGCCTTCCCCTCGAGGACGGCTGCTTCGATGCTGCGCTCAGCAGCGCGGTGCTCCTCCATTTGCCCTACCCGGAAGTGGAATCCGTCGTCGGTGAGCTTCATCGGGTGCTCAAGCGCGGCGGCAAGCTCGTGCTGGCAGGAAGCTTCCCCAACCTCTACACTCCCGAAGGCCTGCAGAACTTCCTCTACGCTCGACTCCGACCGTCGGCGAACGGTCCGGTTC
>Ga0326597_10013882_pt1 | contig 10568 bp, 14 predicted proteins | sample RVTome_12_FD_203789 | JGI IMG/M metagenome (GOLD analysis project Ga0326597, IMG submission 203789) | Soil microbial communities from uranium-contaminated site in the Upper Colorado River Basin, Wyoming, United States - RVT100D185 | ecosystem: Environmental > Terrestrial > Soil > Contaminated >... | reverse complement strand
GGTAATTCGCCGGGATGTCATTGCGGAAGTCGTCGAGCAGGAGGAACGGGTCGAAGTCGGAGGTGTTGCCGAATCCGAACGCGCGGCGCAGGTGCACGCCCGCGCCTTCGAGGGTCGGCTTGGCATGAACGAGCCGCTTAACGGGTCGAATGGACATGTTGGCCTCCAATGCTGAGGACCACACGCTGCAGAGCCGTGTAATGAAAAAGCTTTTATCCGGCAGACCTGCCGGATAAGTCGGATTAAACTGAACTGCTGATCTGAGGACTATGCGGATTGTATCCGAACAGTGGGACCGGGGAAAGGGGCTTGGGAAAGGATCGCCGGATAGGGCGTTCCGGGAAGATTGGGGCTAGGCAGCATCCCACCTCGCCTGCCGCGGCATGCCCTCCGCTCAGCTTCTCCGGGCTGTCTGTCCAGAAGGTGCTTTTGAACGAACGTCTCCCATCACCGGATCACTTGATCCGCCCGCTGCAGCAGCGACGGCGGGAGAGTGAGGCCGAGGGCCTTGGCGGTCTTCAGATTGATGACGAGTTCGAACTTCGTGGGTTGCTCCACCGGAAGCTCCGCCGGCTTAGCGCCCTTCAGGATCTTGTCCACGTACGTGGCGGTGCGACGATAGAATTGTCGAAGATCTGGCCCATAGGAAATCAGCCCGCCATCCTCCGTGGATCGCCTGAGCATGGAAATCACCGGAAGACGGTTCCTGGTGCTGAATTCGGCAACGTGCTTCGAGATACTGCCCATCAGCGGTGAAGAAAGCTGGATAAGTGCGCGCTGCCGCCCCCTCGTCGCCTTTCTCAAGACGACCTCGAGCTCAGTGGGGCTTCGAAACTCGAGAACTTGAACCTCCATGGTGAGCGACTGCGCAGCGGCCTTGATCGCGCGGACCTGGTACGGGCCGGTCGTCGAGTCCCAGAGGACGGCGATTTGCCGAGCCCCGGGTGCGACCTCTCTGAGGAGCTCCAGCAATTTGCCGGTCAAGGCAGGCTGATCCAGGAACAGGCCCGTGACGTTGCCGCCGGGCCTCGCGAAGCTCGCAATGAATCCGCTCTCGACGGGATCGCCTTCGAGGTCGACTCCCACGATGGGGATCGTTCGAGAGGCGCCGATGGCTGGGAAGCCGCCGGCGAAGAGGACATCGACCTTGAGCCGAACGAGATCGGCCGCGAGAGCTGGCATCGTCTCCGCCTTCTGTTCGCTGAATCGGTACTCCAGCGCGATAGTCTGTCCCTCGACATAGCCGAGCTCGCGCAATCCTTGTCGGAGCGCACTGATGCTCCCATATGTCTTGTCGGAGGCGCCGTGACGGAGGAAACCCACCGACGGGATTCTTGCCGCCTGCTGCGCCTCGGCAGCAAGCGGCACGGAGAGGAAGGCAAGAACTAGAATGAGCGGGAGGCTTCGCCGTGTCATTATCCCGTCTCCTAGCGCCCGAAATCGTTGGGCTAAGAAGGTACCGGACACCTTTCGGCTTCCAAGTGCCTGAAGTTCCGAAGGCACGGGGACAGGTCTTCATTTCCCCTGTGAAAGGATGTGGCGTCTCAGAAAGACCGGACTGCCCACCGCGCGGGGCATGACCACCTGAACGACAGGGGCAAGAAGTTCCTCCACCATGGGGTAGGGCTTCATGCGGTCTCCACGCCACATCCCGCTGCCAAAGAAGTGAAAAGCCACCCCAGGAAAATCAGACAGTTGGCTTCCAAGAGGTGGCCGGTGCCTTTTCAGTCGCCGGTCATGCCGTTCGATTCGTTCGACTGTTGGAGCCTCACAACATGCTCGGGTGAAGCCAATGTTGCCGCGGAACGAGTCGAAAAGCATCTTTTCGGCCGATCTCCAGGGTCGAATGGACCTCGCCTGAATCGTCGAGATAGACAATGAAGATTACGTGCCTTCCTCCGCTTCGCTTGCGGCAGTCGAGTTCCCGTTCTGAAATGATGACTGGCTCAGTGGGCTTCCCGACGCGCGTCTTGACCTCGACGAGGCGGACCACGGTGCGGCCTTTCGACACGGCAATATCATAGTCAGCGGCGGGATATTTCGCGGCTACGTGCTCCACCCGGTAGCCACTCTTCAGCGGGAACCGCTGCTTGAGAAGTCTCAGCACATGTCGCTCGCCCTTGATGCCGTGTTCTTTGCTGACAAATGGGTCGCGCAACGGCCCTCGCAATACGCTTCTTGGCGGCGAGGCGCCCACTTTGATCACGGGCGTATTGTCGAACACTTCATTTCCACGATCGAACATCGAGAGCCAGGTGCTGTGATGCGTTTCGGCTAGTCGCTGCATGGAGCCGCCGAAGCTACGCCCGAACAACCCACTGACGGTGGCCTTCGGGATGGGCGACACGACGAGCTTGGCGCTCTTCTCGCGGTCGATGACCCACGAAAACCAAGTGCCATCCTTTAACTTCGCCTGTCGAACACTGCCAACCACGTAGACACCGGGCTTGGGTGCGATGTTCTTCATGTATACGCAGATCATGTCGCCCGGCCGCACCTTGTTGAACATCACGCCAGCTGGCCAGGTCCGATCGGAACTTCCGAGGAGGGTCGCTGGCTTGTTCACATTCCATCCGTAGGTCCATCTTGCTGAGCTCTTGGGATTGATGTGGTAAAGCCAGATGTTCATGCGCTTGCGCTCGTCTTATCTCGGTCCCGTCGCCCATCGCATCCAATTGAGCCGCGCGCCGCTGGTGCCGTGATCACATTGGAAGCGTGGGCGCGACGGGTCCAATTGGTTGTTAGACGGCACGTTTCGGCGCCTCGAGCACGAGCACATCGATCGGTCGCGCGACTATCTGGCGTCGAGCCAAGTTCTTGTAAACGTAAGAGATTACTTCGAACTTGAATCGAACGTACGCTCCGTACTCAGTCGACGTGCGTGGCAACTTGAAGTCCGCGAACTGCCCCAGTGCGCGCAAGGCATTGTCGAGGGTCTCCGAAGCGAGCGCGTGCACCCGAAAGTCGCCGTTACGGTAGATCTGGACTCTGCCCGCAGGCGCCCGCCCGGTGACTGGGTCCAGCCCGAACCCCTCGCCATCACGCCCGAGGAAATGCGACGCGGGCTCCAAATAGGAGCTGCGGAGGTCGGTGTATGCAAAGCCCTGCATCGCGCCGATGTTCGAGACGAACCAGAAGTCCGGCCGCCCATGCGCATCGAACCCACACACGTGGAATCCAGAGGGCTGAGTTCGGAGCAACCTCGCAGGAACCACAGTACTCAAAGACTGTTTGAGATCCTGAGTTAAGCCAGCAACAGTTGTGGCCCGAGAGCTGCGAATGAACTCCGGAAGCCACTCGCTCAGGAACACTTGCCTCCCACCTTGCGGGAACGCAGCGATCCCGAAGTACGAAACGGATCCCGCAATGCGCGGCGCCGGAAACAACTTTCGACGAGTAGAGTGGTAGGACCCGTCTGGATTGGAGATTCTTCGGTCCGCCGCGGCGACCATGAGGGGCTGCCGTGTTGGCCCCATGCCGTGAATCTCGTTCAAGATGAGTGTCATGTGGCCGATGCTTGTCCGTGCCGTCTAACGCTCAACGCTGAGGGGCGCGCCGCTGTTGGCGCGTCTGCTCCAGCGTCTTATTGGGCCGACCGCTCGGCGAGTCACCGCCCCGACTAGCGGCGACGACCTGATGGAGTCTCTTCTCGGTTAAGAGCCGGCTCCGACATAGCCCACAACGGGGAATCCGCGAAAGGCCGCCAGTCAGGCGCCGAATGTTCTCCAACGAGTCGATACTGACCGTACACCCCGTGCAGTCGAACGACATTTCCTCGTGCTCGGTGAACGAGATGACGACTTGATACCTACCGGGTCGCCGCCCACGCTGAAGCTCGGTGTCCATGATAGAGCGACGCAGTTTGCTGTTTGCAGCGAATGCGGGCACGCCACGGAACCTACAAAGATAAGAGACTGGACTGCGCTGGTACCGTGTGCGACTGATCTCGGGCAGGCCCTGGCCGCGCCGGTAAGTGTTGATGTCTTCCAGGTCGTTCAGCGTAAAGAGTCGTAGTTCGAGGCCGTTCAGCCTGGGGTAGTGGACGATCGACACGATCTCCGCGTCGTGAAAGAAGGAGTCTCCAAAATATTTCAATAGGGCACTTCGGTTACCGAATTTCAAGCGTGAAAGATGCTGGTAGTAAATCTTCCGTGCTTGACCGTAGAGGGTCTTGAGCCTATCGGCATGATAATCACGCCAACGCAGCTTCGTATGAAGATCGAACTTCATCGGGATTGCTCGTACCGCTCCTCGGCCGCCCAACTAGAAGTAGACAGACCTGCCTATTTCCTTTAGGGCTGCAGGGTGCTGCAGCCTATTTCGCTACGCCCGGCCATGGGTTCTGGGGGTATCCCTTGGACCTCAAGGGCCCCAGCCTCGCGGGAGGGGGGTTGGACCTCGCCGGGATAGGCTGCGGGCGCCTGCAGTCTATTTCGGTCGGCCGGTTGCCTGTATAGGAGGATGTTGGTTCTGAGGCAGCTTCTCAAGTAATGGGCGACCTGCGCCGATCGCTCGCCGGGGTGATGACCCGTGGGAACGAGGAATTTCGGGCGGACGAGGTTGTAGTGGACAGGGGAGGCTTTGCAGGTGTGCCGGGAGGCCTCACCAGAGAATACCTTGGGGTTTTCTGCCGGGCTCGCCATCTCGCTCTCCAGACGGGCGAGGCCTTTGTATGCGAATGCCGGGCTTTGAGTCAAGGGAAAACGTTGGGACTGAGAGCGGAGAGCCGCGAGCCGTGAGCCGAGAAGGGAATGCTTGGGCGGAGAGCTGAGAGCCGAGAAGGGAAGAACGAGCGCTGAAGGCGGAGAAGGCAACTGTGCGGCCCGGGGGATGGCCATCCGGAGGACGGGGGCGTGTAGTTCCTCCACCAGGGAGGAGAGCTTCATCCGGTCTCCACGCCTCATCCCGCTAAGATGTAAAAAGCCACCCAGGGAAATCAGCCAGTAAGCTTCCGAAAGGTGCCCGGTACCCTTTGTTGTTAAGCCGCACTCTCTTTGAACGATGCCACACGAACCCGCTTCGCCTTGCCTACGGTGACGTGATTCTTGCGTATGCGGTCAATCTCGCGCGCAGTGTCAGCGGTAATGTACGACTCGTGACAGCTGCTGCAAGAAAGAACCGGGATGTCTTCAATCACTACAAGACTGTGACCGCGACCGAAGCTCTTGGTTACCTTCTTGATCGAGGCGGTCTTCTTGCCGCAGATTTGGCAATTCATGATTCTTCCTCTCGATAGACCGTTATGACCACCGCCTTGCCTGTTGCACCGATCTTTGCGACTAGCCCTACGGGATCGTCGGCGAGATCTCTGCCGATAAAGACGTATTTTCGCTCTCGTGTCGAACGATCAATCTGGAGGTCAACTATCCTGCCCGTAAGGATCACATTCTCCACGTCTTCGGTCAAGATGTCGTCTTCGGCCATCTCTTCCAGTGCATGAATCGAAAGGAGATACTCACCAGAGCGGATGAGGGAACGGAAGCGGCCGAGCGTCCGCTCGAACATCGCGGCACCATTTTCTCCTCGGTTGGCACAGGGCTCCCGGAGCCATCGTTCCGCTCGTGCGGTCTAACGAATAGGCTTTTATCCGGCGGGCCCCGCACAGACAGGCCAGCGACTGGGGAGACAGGCTCGCCGGGTAGAATGGGCTGAGCTGAACCGCTGGGCTGAGAGCTATGGGGATTGTACCCGAAATGAGGGATCGGGGGAAGGGGCTTGGGAAACGACCGCCCGACAGGGAGGGGTCGCGGGAGATCGGGGGTGGGCAGCATGCCGCCTCCCCTGCCGCGGCATGCCCTCCGCTCAGCTTCTCCGGGCTGTCTGTCAAGAAGTTGCTTCAGAACCTACGTCACCCATTACGGGGCAAAGACCACCGTCGTGCCACACGATGGGCACTTAGCATCCCGCTTCAGCGGCGGATCGACCGGGAATGCGGCGTTGATTGACTCGATGGACGCGAAGATCGCACGAAAGGTCTTATCCAGAATCGCGCGCTCGAGCGTGGCACGCAAGATCTCTTCGACCCTGCGATAGACTGCCAATTCTTCCTCGCCAAGACCACCGTGCTTGGATCCGTGGCTGATCGCGCTTCTAATCCCCCACATGCGACTCGCGTCGTCCTTAGAGAACGGTGCAGTGCTTACCATCTGGGCCAATGCCGGCAACCGACGAATAAAGTGCCTCGTTGATTGGCTACTATCGGTGCAAAGAAGGCTTTCCACTGCGGTCGCGACGAACAACCAGCGGATGTGAATCAGTTCAGTCCGAGCCGCGTACTCGAAGAACCAGAAACCCTGCCGGAGGCGAGATGGTTGGGGTAAGGGGTCCTCGAAGAACGTCGAGGCGACCTCTCGAAGTCGTGTGAGGTCCGAAGGAGAGAGCCAGTCGCGCTCCGGTTCAGAGATCCAAGCATGAGCGCCAAACCCGCGTACTGGTCCTGGGATTAGCTCGAACTCGCCGGAGTGGAGGTCTCCCACTAGCCGCGCTGCATATTCGAAACCGAGCGACGTTGGCCGCACAACCCTGCTTAGAGCAATACACAGCTGCAGCTTCTCATCTGAATCCCACTCGGAGTGAGGTGACCGCGGCGCATTGGTCCTAGCGAATAAGTAGAGGGGTGCCCTCAGATCCGCATCCCTTCCCCTGTTGGCACCCGGTGGATCACATGCCGATGTAATCGCGTGAAAGACCTCCCAGCTACAAGGAATCACCTCGACATCCGCCGTTATGGCGAACGGCTCTCGGATGCGCTCGGCATTAGGAACTCCCTTCGGGGGGTCCAGATGCATCGCGATGTCCACGAATGGCGTCGTATCTTTGATGAGCCAGATTCTGCGACGCCGGGCCCGCGCAGCAGCAAGTGTTTCGACGGCAGACTCGGCCTCCGATTGACCAGCACTCGCTGGCGTTTCCGCACACACCACGGGCTGACCGGCGACGAACACGCAGCCGCGATAACTGCCTGCTGGCTCCTGCCAAAGCTTGCAGGTCAGGCCGTGAGCCTGCCACGTTCTGAGAATCTCAGTCACTTTAGCGACCAGTACTCGTTTATTTCGGGGAAAGCAGTTCTCGTCTGCCTAACGAGGCGGCGTCACAACGCCGCCGAGTTAGGCAGGCTCCTGATCTGTGGTGATGATTGCGTCAGTCAAGGCGAAATGACACTCGCTTGCCCCCCTTGGACTTGCGCCCACGCCGACGACGGCGCTCCGAAAGGGGCTCTATGTCCCTTGTGTGACGACATGCTGGATATCCGCTGCACCCAACAAATTCGCCGAACTTCCCCTTTCGGATAATCATCACCTTCCCACATAGCGGGCAAGGGGAGTTTAGGATGTCCTTGATCTCTTGGATCCGTTTGGTGATGCGCTCCTGGGTGAGCTGGTGCTCGACAAGCGCGTCTGGCAGTGAGCCGCTATCTGGGAAATACTGTCGCAAGAGAGCAATGAGAGCTGCGGCGTCGATGAGTTCAATGGTCTTGCCCGCAGCCCAATCGACGGCGCCGGTGGTGAAGCCAGTGGTCGTGAGGAGGATTCCACCAGCCGCGTTCTCTGATTGAATTACACCAAAAAGGTCCCTAACCGGACCTACGCCGACTTTCCCGCCGGACAACCGCTTGCATTGGAGTACTTTCCGCTCCTGGCCCCTTTGAACGATGGCGTCAATCCCCCCATCTCCTGTTCTTTGCGTGACTCGTGCGGTCCACCCCATGCGCTCGTAAAGAGAACCGCACAACATCTCGAAACTGTAGGGATCGAGCTTCTGGAGGGCGGAGGCTTCGCGGAGCCGTTGGAATTCACGTTCCTTGGCCTGGGCAAGCTGCTCTTGCTTCTGAAGGAGTTGCCGACGGCGTTCCTCTTCGATCGTGCGTTGGGCATTCTCAGCCTCAAGTGCGAGAAGTTTGTCCTCCTCCCGGCACTTCGGGCACAGGGTGCCGACGCGGACACCGTGCGGGCACTTGGGCTTTGGTCTGAATAGGGCCCACAGGATCGAACCCACCACTATCCCGATCAGGACTTCCAACGGGAATTGCCCTCTGCTTCTGCCTAACAAACTTTTTTCCGGCAGGCGCCGCGCAGAACAGGCCCGCGATTGCGGGATTCGGCCCCAGGCATAACAGATTGAACTGAACCGCCGGCCTGAAACCTACAGGGATTGTATCTGAAATTAGGGACCGGGGGATTTGAACCAACGTCTCTTCTTATACACCGTCTGACATGCCTTTGTTGAGCCGCTCGAGGCCGCTGGATTCCATGGAGCCTCACCCAGACGGACGATTCGGGACGCATCTGTACAGGGCCGTAAAGGTACCAGGGCCAAAGAGCTCATAGGTCTTCGTACTGACGAGCGTTGCGTGGGGAGGCGAGAAGGGGCCTGGTTTCTCCAAAAGGGTCCAACCAACTATCGTACCTGTGGCCGTTTCCTCGATGAACCACACGACGCCCGAAGCTTCTGAAACCTTCCGAAGCGGCGTGACCCCTTGCCCCGTGAGAAGAGGGACAGGAGCGTTGAGATCGGACAACTTCACGATCGCCGGACGTTGGAGGGAGGTCGAAGCTTCCGCCGAGCACTTCCACGCCTTTGAATCCCACCCGATGCTCGTCTCGGCCAACGCACGGCAGTCATAGCTGTCTTCGAATGCCATTGACCACGACGCCGTGCCAAGCAGGAGCGCTACAACGACGGCGCCACCCAACCGAATCATCGTATTGTCCACCCCCTTAGACGGCGGAGTCCCAGTTCCTCCGCACCGGATCCTACTAATGGGGCGGCGCCTGAGCCGTCCCGATGCGCCGACCGCCGAAGATACGGAGCCACCCGGGGTCACCCAAGTCTACCGCTGCGAGGGCCGCTCACGTTGGCGCATCGACCTGCAGATCACTCGCAGCCGCTCAAAGTTGCACCGGCAGTGATCAGGTGCGGCCGCGTGTTGGGCCGCTCGCTCGGAACCAGAGCGGCCTCAATTGCGAGTATCCGTCCACACCTTCAAGGCCGGATTGTATTCGGCGTCTTGGCTTTGATGTTCCCGACATGAATAGCCCATACTAGGGAGTTCGCTCGGAGCGGCTATCGTAGAGGAATCGGTCTTTTCAAGACGGTTTCCACACAGACGACACTTGAAGGGGCAAAGGGGAACACCTGCACGCTCGGCTTCGACCCACGCTCGTAATCGATCACTCATACGCTCGGAGGCAAACCTGGGCGCCGCCAGTGTGATTGGCTCGACAGTGAGCAAGAACGCGGAATCTCGAGTCAACTCCTCGGCTAACAGAAAGGTCTCTTCACCCATGTTTCGCTGAAGTAATCGAGGAGTCTCGTCTCGGGCCATGGCTGGCAGCTCCTGCCAGAGGCGTGACGTGATCGGCTCTTGGGGATTTAGCTGTCGCGTTTCGTCTGAATCGAGGCGCCGCAGTTCGACATAGAGCGGCGAGATAATAAGATACCCACTTATCCGATTGCCCGCCGAGTCGAGCCGGCAAACCGCGTACGGCACGTTTTGCATTTACACGTCTCCGTGACCCTCGTCGGCCCAACGGGGAGGCGTCCTTACGCCGCTGCCCCGATGCGCCGACTGCCTCGCGCCGGCGTATGCTGAGGGACGAGCTGAGGGACGTTGGTTCTGAAGCAACTTCTCAAGTGATGGGCGGCGTGCGGCCAGCGCTCGCCGGTGTGATGACCCGTAATAGGGGACGTAGGTTCTGAAACAACTTGTCCGGGCGGCCCGGAAGTGACCCCCGGCTCGTTCCTCCGAATGCTGGACTCGCTTCGCACCGCAGCGAAATCGCCCACCCAGAAAAGGCGGCATTCTTGGGGGACGTTGGTCTTGGGGGACGTTGGTTCTGAAGCAACTTCTCAGGTAATAGGCTGCGCGGCCAATTTCGTCACCATGTTTCATGGATAGGGGAGATTGCCCTATGCGTAGGTGTCGGAGATGCGGACGCCCACTCGAACACTCCCGGGGATGCTGGGTGGCGAAGTCGGCAGGCTTCCAGCGCTCGCCGGTGTGATGACGCGTGGGAACGAAGAATTTCGGGCGGTCGAGGTTGTAGTGGGCAGGGGAGGCGTTGCAGGTGTGCCGGGAGGCCCCACCCCAGACTGCCTTGAGGTTTTCTGCTGCGCACGCCATCTCGCTCTCCAGACGGGCTAGGACTTTGTATGCGAATGCCAGGCTTCCAGTCAAGGGAAAACGTTTGGACTGAGAGTGGAGAGCCGCGAGCCGTATACGGAAGCTAGCAGCTGGCAGATTGCAGCTGGCAGCTCGGACGTGTCGAGAAGTCAATTGGTCGAGTGGTCAACTAGGGGCGCAAAGAGCAAAGCGCAGAGCGGTAAGCGCAGGAGGCAGAGGGCAGCGGGCAGCTCCGTGCCGAGTGCGGAATGTGGAGTGCGGAATGCGGACACGAAGTTCTGGCCGGTGATGAAGCCGGCCGCGTCGGAAATCAGGAAAGCCACCAAGGCCGCAACGTCTCGTAATGTTCCCAGTGCGGATCTTACGGAATTGGCTTCCGAAGATAGGAGAGAATTTCGCGCTTGAAGACGTCGAAATCCCCCAGGCGCTGGCGCACTGTGTCGAA
>Ga0326597_10013881_pt1 | contig 10568 bp, 13 predicted proteins | sample RVTome_12_FD_203789 | JGI IMG/M metagenome (GOLD analysis project Ga0326597, IMG submission 203789) | Soil microbial communities from uranium-contaminated site in the Upper Colorado River Basin, Wyoming, United States - RVT100D185 | ecosystem: Environmental > Terrestrial > Soil > Contaminated >... | reverse complement strand
GCCTGGTGTGGCTGACGGTCCGGCGGATAAAAGGGACGGATTAATGGAACTTGCGCCGGTTTATACCGATTACAAACACCTTTACCATTAATTTCAATGTTCACCCGCCTGGTTCGTCACAACTATCTGCTGATTCTGGCGGGCGTATTCGCGTTCGAGTGGGCTTGGCTTGCCATCGAACCCTATGACCGCGCCGACTGGGCGCTGGAGAATGCGCTGGTCGCGCTATTCGTGCTGGTGCTGGGCCTAACCTATCGTTACTTTCCTCTGTCGAATATTTCCTACACCCTGATATTCGTATTTCTCCTGCTGCATGAAATTGGCGCGCACTTCACCTACGCCAGGGTGCCGTATGACGAAAGCTTCATCTTTCTCTCCGGTTTCAGCCTGAACGATGCGCTCGGCTTCGAGCGCAATCATTTCGATCGCGCGATTCATTTTTCCTACGGGCTGTTGCTGGCCTACCCGGTTCGGGAGGTGTTCATCCGCATCGCCAGCGTGCGCGGTTTCTGGGGTTATTTCCTGCCGCTCGACATCACCATGTCCAGTTCCATGCTCTTCGAGCTGTTCGAATGGGGCGCGGCAGAATTCTTTGGCGGCGATCTCGGCATGGAATACCTTGGGACGCAGGGCGACGTCTGGGACGCACACAAGGACATGGCGCTGGCCAGCCTGGGGGCGCTGATCGCAATGATCGTTACCGCTGCGATCAATCTCAGCCTGCAACGGGATTTTGCCGCCGAATGGAATGAAAGCCTGCGCGTGAAGATTTTCCAGCCGCTGGGCGAAAACAAAATCAAGCGTATGCGGCTCAGTCGCCGGCGCTGAACCGGCGTGGCCGGCGGCCCATTATCCCGAGAGTGTCCACCTGATGCCGCTGACGGCGAAGTCAATCGGCGGGAATTCCCAGTTTTTTCTTTGTGGACTCCGGTCGGATGTTTTCCAAGCTCCGCTCGCGCACCTGAAATCGTCCGTCCATCCTTTCCAAATTGATCTTCACGACACGCGTCCTTTAGTATTTTTCCCTGGACCCGCACGGAAGCGAAAGGGTCCGGAATTTTTTTAACTCGCAGCAACCATTCGGATTACCTGCAAAAGGGAGATGATCATGAAACAGTTAATGCGTGTTGGGCTGGTGTCCTGCGTGTTTCTCGCCGGTTGTGTGTCGACCTCGACTTTCGAGGAGAAGCAATCCGAACTCGACGCCAAGCAGAAAGAGCTTGCGGCGTGCGAGACGCGCGCCAAAAACGATTTGGCTGCGTGCGCGGCCGCCCGCGCGGAAACCGGCGCGAAGCTGATGTCGGCGGACCAGGAACTCGGCGTGTTCCGCCAGGCGGCGGAGGCCAACCAGCGCAAGCTGGAGGCGCTGCAACAACAGGAGAACGATCTGCGCGCGCGGCTGAGCCAGGAACTCGCGGACAAGAACGTGGAGATCGAACAACTCCGCGGGCAATTGTCGGTCCGCATGCTCGACAAGATCGTGTTTCGCTCCGGCAGCGCCGATATTCTTCCCCAGGGAATGACGGCCCTCGACAAATTGGCGGAGGCCGTCAAGGACGGCGCCGACGTCATCCGCGTCGAGGGGCACACGGACGACACGCCGATCAGCGAAAAGCTCAAGGCGAAGTATCCCTCCAATTGGGAGTTGTCCGCCGCGCGTGCCGCGAGCGTGGCGCGGTATTTCGAGACCAAGCACCGGATCGATCCGACACGTCTCGAATCCCTTGGTTTTTCAAAGTACCACCCGGTAGCGGCCAACGATTCGGAAGAGAACAAGGCGCGGAACCGCCGGGTCGAAATCGTATTGAAGCCCGCGCCCTAACAGGTTGCTGAAAAACTCCCTCTCCCTATGGGAGAGGGAACGGGTGAGGGTGTTCATATTCCATTAAGCATTTGTTTTTTTAAGTTCCCCCTCATCCTGACCTTCTCCCGGAGGGAGAAGGAAAAGACTTTTTCAGCAACCTGCTAAATAATCTGCGCGAGCAGAAATAATCGATATGGAGGCGGGAGGGGAATGAAAAGACCCTGTCACGCGGATGCGGGTCCCGTTTGGCAGCGGAGTTAACCGCTGAAGCGCTTGAATACCAGGCAGGCGTTGGTGCCGCCGAAACCGAAGCTGTTGGACATGATGGTCGTGATCCCGGCCTGGTCGATGCGTTTACGGGCAATCGGGATATTGGCCGCGGCGGGATCGATATTTTCGATATTGACCGACTCGCAGATAAAATCCGCTTCCATCATCAGCAGGGAGTAAATGGCTTCATTCACACCCGCGGCACCGAGCGCGTGCCCGGTGAGGGACTTGGTGGAGCTGATAGTAGGTATCTTGCTACCGAACACTTCGCGTATGGCCTCCAGTTCGCGGGTGTCGCCGAGCGGCGTGCTGGTACCGTGAGCGTTGATGTAATCCACGGACCCGTCCGCGGTGGCCAGGGCCTGCCGCATGCAGCGCACGGCTCCCTCGCCGGAAGGCTGCACCATATCGAAGCCATCCGAAGTCGCGCCATAGCCCACCAGTTCGGCGTAGATTCTGGCGCCGCGTTTCCGGGCGTGTTCCAGCTCTTCGAGCACCACCACGCCGCCGCCCCCGGAAATCACGAAGCCGTCACGGTCCACATCGTAGGCCCGCGACGCCTTGTCCGGCGTTCTGTTGTATTTGGAAGAAAGCGCCCCCATGGCGTCGAACATCACCGTCATGGACCAATGTATCTCTTCCCCGCCGCCGGCAAATATCATGTCCTGCTTGCCCATCTGGATCAGCTCGCCGGCGTTGCCGATGCAGTGCGCGCTGGTGGCACAGGCCGAACTGATGGAATAACCCACGCCTTTAATCTTGAATGCCGTGGCCAGGCAAGCCGAGGTGGTACTCCCCATGGTGCGGGGTACCATGAACGGCCCTACCTTGCGCAGACCCTTGGAGCGCAATGTGTCGGCCGCCTCGACGGTGTTCGCTGTCGACGCTCCCCCTGAGCCAGTAATCAATCCGATGCGTGGATCGGAAATCTGCTCTTCACTCAACCCGGCGTCCTTGATGGCCTGAGCCATGGCCAGGTAATTGTAAGCGGCGGCATCGCCCATGAAACGTCGCAGCTTGCGGTCAATCAATTTTTCTATGTCGATTGTTACCGCGCCGTGAACGTGACTCCGGAATCCCAGATCGGCGTACTCCTGGCAGAAGGTAATGCCGGAGCGACCTTGCTTGAGTGACGCCAATACTTCTTGTTTGTTTTTGCCGATGCTGGAAACGATACCCAGACCGGTCACTACAACTCGTTTCAAGTTTCCTTTCCTCAGAAATTCTCGGTAGATGTAAACAGGCCCACGCGCAAATCCGACGCGGAATAGATTTTTCTCCCATCCACTTCCATAACCGCATCGGCGATACCCATGACTAGCTTGCGCATGATCAAGCGCTTGATATCGACGCGGTAGATCACCAGCTTGTTTTCGGGCGTAACCTGACCGGTGAACTTAACTTCGCCGGCGCCCAATGCGCGGCCTTTGCCCGGTCCGCCCATCCACCCGAGATAAAATCCCACCAACTGCCACATGGCATCCAGTCCCAGACAGCCCGGCATGACCGGATCGCCCTGAAAGTGACAGTCGAAAAACCACAAGTCCGGCTTGATGTCCAGCTCGGCAGTCATTTCACCCTTGTCATACGCCCCGCCGGTTTCGGAAATGGAGGTGATGCGATCGAACATCAGCATGGGAGGCAGCGGCAACTGGGCGTTGCCGGCACCGAAAAGCTCTCCCCGCCCGCAGGAGAGCAGCTCTTCACGTGTATAACTATTTTGTTTTTGCTTCAACGCTTTTATAAGTGAGTTCATTAACGATTGAGCCTCGCTGGGCAGGTGTGCTCATTCCTCTTATCTAGTATTGGGGTTGAGCGACTCGCGGTAGGCGATGCCGGTTCCACCCCTTCCGTTGAATCGGAATCAACCTGCTCGCTGCAATCAGGGGGTCCGTCCAATCGTAATTTTACTGATTTTTTGTAATCGTGCTCTGGATTAATTCCAGAACCTTTATTGTTACCGTCGAGGCGCAAGTCTTAGTCTCCAGCCAGGCGGTATTGGCGCATCCCTGCTCCGGCACAGGTTTTTGCCGAGGTTTCCCCTGGTATTTTCTCGATATTCTCCGCGTTTCAGGGATGCTCGATTATTAAATCAGAGCTTCTGTGACATGTCTAACGGTTTCCCGGGATCGGGCAAAACCCGGCAGGTTGATTTTTTGAAGCGATGGCGCCGAATAGACTTTAATATTACCAATGGATTACTCAGTATTCGGTTTTTTCGGGCCCCGTTTCGCTGTCGATTATGAACAAGGTGATTAATTTGAGAAGATTGAGCTGGCCACGACGGCGTTTGTGAGCATGAGTGCACACAAAACTGACGACAAGATGATTTAAGAATAAGTTCAAACCATTGTCGAAAATGTTATTTTTTTTTGAGATATCTGGCCAAGGGTAGTGACATAATTTATTTATTATTTACGACGCTGAGATTAAACTGCCTCGTTATTTTTTTGGAACACGTGATTACCAGGAGAAGAACCGTGATGAAAAAATCCCATGACCGGCGTTGGGCAGGCACCGGTTTGCTGGTCGCCGCCTTGATCACCGGCGCAGTAATTCCCCCCAAGGCGGGTGCGGCAGCGCCCGATTATCACGCCATCGTAGCGAGTCCCGACCGGTCGGAGGCCGATCGCGAACTGGACAAGCGCCGCCGTCCTGAACAGCTGCTGGCATTCGCCGGTGTCAAACCCGGCCTGAAAGTGCTTGAAATCGGTGCCGGCCGGGGATATACCGCGGAGCTGCTTGCGCGCGCGGTCGGGCCGAAGGGCGTGGTGTATGCGCAGAACACTAAACCACGGACTGAATTTGATGAACGATTTAAGAATGTGGCGATGAAAAACGTGGTGTCGGTGATCCGTCCGTTCGATGACCCGGCGCCGCCGGAAGCGAAAAACCTGGATCTGATCACCGTGATACTGATTTATCACGACATCACCTATTTACCGGCCGACCGCGCGAAAATGAACCGCCGGTTTTTCGATTTGCTGAAACCGGGCGGACATCTGGTCATCGTCGATCATTCCGCGAAAACCGGTGCCGGCATCAGCGTTTCGAAAACCCTTCATCGCATCGAGGAAGCAACATTAAGGCAAGAAGTGGAAGCGGTTGGATTCAAGCTCGATGCGGAGGGCGATTTTTTGCGCGATCCCGGCGATTCGCGTGAAGTGCCGTTTCGGGAGGCGAGCGACATGGTCACCGACCGGTTTGTACTGAAATTCGTTAAGCCCTGAACATTTCGCCAGTTGATGTCCTGGCGCACGCAGGTGGACGTACTTCTGCTGATTGGCCGCAAACGTTAAAACCGGACGGGACTAATATTCTCCCAGATAATCTTTTTTTCCCAGCTCGACGCCATTATGTCTGAGAATGTCGTAGGCTGTGGCGACGTGAAAATAAAAATTGGGTAATACGAAATTAAGCAGATACGGCATCCCCTTGAAGGTCAAACTTTCACCGCCGATTTTCAGATGAATCGTTTTATCCTCCGTCCCGTCAATCTGGCCGGGTTTGAAGGTCTTGAGAAAAGCCACCGTTTTATCGGTGCGGGCCAAAAGCTCCGGGAAAGTTGATTCGTTGTCATCGAACTTGGGCGGTTCCTGCCCTGCCAGCCGCGCCGCACACCCCTTGGCGGTATCCGAGGCTATCTGCACCTGTCGCGCGAGCGGAAACATGTCGGGAAACAGTCGGCTGTTGATCAGCACCGATGGATCAATTTTCCTGGACGTTGCGTGTGTGGCGCCCTTTTTCAGCACTTCAGCCAAGTTGCCCATCATGCGGATAAATACCGGAATCGACGCGTGATACATGGATAGAGCCATCGGCTAAGCCTCCTTTAAGGTATTTCAATCCTTCGCAGCAGTGTCCAAGCTCAGCAGCAATTGATATCGAATGCCGTTATTCGGCGCCCATTTTTGTTCTGAAAATCCATCCGATCAGGGCGCCGGCGGCGACGAACTGAATCAAATGGAAAAGGGTACTTAAAGTGAAAAAAGTCGAAAGCGAGTTTACGTCGGTTTTGGCGGCAAAGGCCAGCACCGATACGCTCCACAGGAATACCCCCATCAGCAAACCGAAGCGTATCCCGGTGAGGATGGGGTGCGTACCCTTATAAAAGAACGGATAAAAGTAGGCGAGAATCAGTCCCTGCAGCACCATGGAACCAATACCAAAGGCGAAGATCGGATTTTCGCGGGTGTAAACACCCAGGCTGTGGTAACTGTCTTTGAACCAGATCAGGTGCCAAGGAAAGGCCAGGGCAAAGGTCACGACCACGTAGCCCAGTGTCGCCAGAGTGAATTTCTTTGCGTTCATGGGGAGGGTCTCTAATTCATGCTGTGAAGGCCGACGCGGTTGCCCTCGGTGTCTTCGAAATAGGCGATGAAGCCGTGTTCGCCGATGGCGGTTTTCTTTTGCAGTACTTTGCCGCCTGCCGCTTCAATCTTGCCGAGCGGTCCGGCCAGATCTTTCCCTCCGTTGAGATATACGGTCGTCCCTTGTTTGCTTGGACTTATTTCACGCGACTCCACGAGGCCGCCTGAGGCGACGCCGGGCCCGAATGGGAACATGGCCATCGGCACCGGCTGCACCATCCGCTGCAGTTCCACGCCCAGCACCTTGCGGTAAAATTCGACCGCGCGCTTCAGGTTTTTTACCGGAATATCGAACCACACCACGATGTTTTCCATGTCTTTTCTCCTGATCGTTTTCTTGAAGGGGAAACTACTTGCGAAGTGCAAGTGCAGAATAGCGCTAGGACTTGTAATTTGCAAGTACGCGAAAAAACCCCTATAAACGGCTTATGCCCAAGATCAAACCCACCCGCCGCTCCGCCTGCCCGATCAGCTATGCGCTGGATTTTTTCGGCGACAAATGGACCTTGTTAATAGTCCGTGACCTGATGTTCTTCGGCAAGCGCCGTTTTGGCGAATTTCTCAATTCGGACGAGGCCATTGCCACCAACATCCTCGCCGACCGGTTGGCTAGGCTTGAAAACGCGGGGATTATCCGAAAGTCGGCTGACCCGCAAACCAAAGCCAGGAATGTTTATCGCCTGACCGATAAAGGCCTGGATCTGATTCCCGTGATGCTGGAATTGGTGGTCTGGGGTGCGAAGCACGATCCCCAAACCGGCGCGCCCAAGGTATTTATCCGGCGTTATAAGACGGATCGGGAAAATGTCGTCAAGGAAATTCGCGATCGGTTCGTCAAAGACTGATGCATGGTAGGTTACCGCGGCAGGGTGACGTGCAACAACCTTCTCCGGTCCGACGGGCCTTGGTGTTTTTTCACCCCCTTGTCTCTTGTTTCAAGACCGTATAATATTTAACCAAATGGTTAACTTAAAATCCACAGCATTGGATTCGACGTTTGCGGCCTTATCGGATCCAACCCGTCGCGCCATCCTGGCCCGCCTGGCGCAGGGGGAGGCGCTTGTGGGCGAGCTGGCCGAACCCTTCGCCATGTCATTACCCGCCGTCACGAAACATTTGAATGTTTTGGAAGAAGCGGGTCTTGTCAGTCGGATAAAAGATGGGCGGATGCGACGCTGTCGTTTGAACGGCAAAGCCCTTAAATCAGCGCATGCCTGGTTCTCGGATTACGAGAAATTCTGGCAACGCAGTCTGGATCGCCTTGAAAAATACTTGGTTAAAACCGTATAGGAGGATGTTATGGATACCGCCGTTGATACATCGATTACATTAATCCGGACACTAAAGGCCGGTATTGAAGCGGTGTTTGACGCCTGGACTACTCCCGAATCGCTGTCTAAATGGTTCGCACCCTCCGATACGTTCAAGACGGAAGTGCACGAGTTGGATTTTCGCAAGGGCGGGCGATACCGTATTTCAATGACGGAACCCGAGGGGAAGGTACACACCGTGGTGGGGACATATCAAATAATCGATCGACCCAACAAGCTGTCGTTCACCTGGGAATGGGAAAATGCGGAAATACTGAATCGGTCAACCGTCACCATTTTACTGCAGCGCGATGGTGAACAGACGAAACTGACGTTAATCCATGAAGGACTCGCCAGCGAAGAATCATCTCAACATCATCGGCAAGGCTGGTCCGGTTGTCTGGGGCGGTTGGCGGCCGTGTGCTGAATCTTATACACGGCGCACGACGATTTTTATCGGGTGGCCCCGGAAATATTCATGAATTTCCATCAGCCGGCATCTCGAAGATCATCGGCCCGATGAATGACCCAGCGGACGGTTAATTATAAATTTTCCGCTTAGCGTAATACCTTGTATACGACATCGTGCTCGCGGGCGTGCTCTTTCACCCGTAAACCGAATGATTGACCCGCAAGCACCTCGCTGACATGGACGTGCTCGACTTCCATTGATTCGACACGCTGTATGAAGTCGCTCGTGTGACCCTTGATATGCACCACGTCGCCCTCCCGCAACATACCGGAATCGAGCTGGACGATCGCCACCGAGAGATGCGTAAAATAATGGGTGACAATCCCAACCCGTTCCTCCGTGTCCGGCATCGTGTAGGTTGCCATGGGGGCGGCCGCCGCGCGCGGCATTGTTTTTCTGGATTTCAACGCGGGTTTTTTCTTTGCCGTCACTTTGGCGCGCGTGGTCTTGCGGCTGGCCTTTTTGCTGGCGGTCTTGCGGGCGGTGGTTTTTTTCTTTGCCTTTGCTTTCGTCTTGGTTTTCTTCCTGGTTGCCATCGGGATATCCTCCGGTTATTTGAATGTCTTGGATATTGATCATTTCTCGAACACCGTGTGGTTATTGAACCATCGATACCCGGTGGTCGGAAGACGGTCTAACGGCAAATTCAACCGGTAATATCATACACAGCGACGCGGTAAATTTCCGCGTGCGGTTTTTCTTGGGGGCCTCGTTTATCCGCCAACGGAATACCGGTTCCATAAATATTATCTCTATGATAAGACGCTTATTTCATCCATGGCGTATTCTTCCTTGGCATCAGCCAAACCCGCCTCGTCCCTGACCGACCGGAGTTGATGGCGGCCAGAACGGCCGGTTTTGCCCGAGTATTTTCGTAATATTAGTTTTCATTGTTGTTCCGGCGTCAGGTATCAAGGCCGACACATCCCGGTTATCCTTTGAAGAACAGACGATTAGGGCAGGCGGCGAGCGCCTTACTGCGCCAGCGCCGAAGGGCTGGCGTCTGGAACGGCTGACACACGAGCCTGACCGGCCCCGGTTGATGGCATTTGCGGAAAACGGCGATCCTGTCATTGGAATCAAGAGTGGCACAGTCTATTGTCTGGCGAGCTCCAATACCGCCCCCGAGGGATTGATCGATCTCGATGACTATCCGCAGAGCATGGCGTTCCGGCGTGGAGAGATTTTCATCGCCCGCACCCTCAATGAAGGCCCGCGGGCGAAAATCGTCGTCGAGCGACCGCCGCAGAGCTTGGCCCCGTGTCACGCGCGGTGAATCTCCTCGCCAACAGTCATTAACCATGCACCATTAATCGGATACTGACTCTGACCGGGAATCCGGCGCGCCCTATAATGACACCGGTTTCAGTTTGGCTGCTTACGCCGGGAAAGGCAGCCTCACGGCGCCGACAAGGAGGGTGACATGGCGAACGACATTCAGGTAATCCGGGCCTTGTTGAAAGCGACACGGCCGAAACTCTTCGATCGCGCCAATGTGGTGGCCACCGGCGTCGGCTACAAATTCACCGCCGGCAAGCGCACCGCTGCGATTTCAATCGTATGTTCCGTCACCAAAAAAATTCCCCGGGATGAACTCAGTGAACGTGATTGGGTGCCCCCGGTAATCGACGGCATCCCCACGGATGTGATTCAGACCGGTATCTTCCGCGCCCACCAATCGCACACCTCCCGTCAACGCCCGGCGCCCGGCGGCATCAGCATCGGGCACAAGGATATCACCGCCGGTACGCTGGGTTGCCTGGTGAAAAAAAACGGTCAGCCCGTCATACTGTCCAACAATCATGTTTTGGCCGACAGCAACGCCGCCAGCGTGGGCGATCCGATCCTGCAACCCGGCCCGCACGATGGCGGGAAATTTCCGGATGACCACATCGCCGATCTGCTGCAGTTTGTTCCGATTACTTTTGCCGGCGCACCGAGCGATTGTCCGGTGGGACGGGGCGTGGCCGGCGTGCTGAACGGCATGGCCCGGCTGGTGGGCAGCGCCACCCGATTTAGCGCGGTTCGGCCCTATGCCGGTGAAAACCTGGTTGACTGTGCTCTTGCGCGACCGCTCAATCCGGGTGACGTGACCGATAATATTCTGGAGATCGGAACCATACCGGGGCGGGCGCGCGGCGACCTCGGCCAGGGCATCAAGAAAAGCGGTCGCACCACCGGACTGACGCAAGGTGAAATCACCCAGGTGGATGTATCGGTGAACGTGCAATACGGCCCAGGACAGGTGGCGTTGTTTACCGACCAGCTCATGGCCGGCCCCATGAGCCAGGGCGGTGACAGCGGTTCCGCGGTGCTCGATAATAACAACCGACTGGTGGGTT
>Ga0326597_10013880_pt1 | contig 10568 bp, 7 predicted proteins | sample RVTome_12_FD_203789 | JGI IMG/M metagenome (GOLD analysis project Ga0326597, IMG submission 203789) | Soil microbial communities from uranium-contaminated site in the Upper Colorado River Basin, Wyoming, United States - RVT100D185 | ecosystem: Environmental > Terrestrial > Soil > Contaminated >... | reverse complement strand
ACGTTCTACGTTAGTGGAGATCAGACCAAGCGGCTGCCGATTGTTGTGTCCGTGCTGGGCTCGGGAGCCTACTCCAATTTCATTCGCGAGGATGGCCGGATTTCCGACGGCCATCGCGCTGCGCGAGAGGCCTTCGAAGGCCAGGCGCATGTCCTGATTGTCGAGAAACCGGGCATCGAATTTTTGGAACAGCACACCGAGACCGGAGCCGATGGGCCAGGCTCCCCCGAATTCATAAGGGAAAATACGCTGGTGCGCTGGGCGGAAGCGGTCTCGGCTTCGCTGAAGGCGGCGCGCAGGCTGCCGCTCGCTGACAAGACGCGGACGCTGCTGATCGGGCACTCCGAGGGCGGGACTGTGGTGGCCATGGTGGCAGCGCAGAACCCATTCGTTACGGACGTAGCTTCGCTCTCCGGCACCGGCCCCAGCATTCTGTTCGAACTAATGCAGAAGGCGCGCGAGGGGCGGCTCTATAACGAGTTGCCTCCGGACCCGGATAAGCAGATGGCCCGATTGCTCGCCGATGTTGCGGCCATTGGGTCCGATCCCGCCAATACGCAGAAACTCGTTCTGCATCACAGCCATCTCTACTGGTCAAGCCGCTTCCCGTTTTCTGAGATGGAGGAGCTCTCGAAGACCAAAGCTCGAATTTTTCTGGCGCATGGCACAGCGGACCGCAATGTGGCCATTGCCAATTTTGATCTGCTCTACGCGCATCTGCTGGGGCTCGGAAAAGACGTTACCGCCCGCCGTTACGAAGGCGCGGATCACGGCTACCGCTTTGCCGCGGAGCCAGCCCGCGACGGCTGGAGAGAAGTCTTCGAAGCCGTCCGCAATTGGTTTCTTCAATAGGCTGAATTGGCCACGGAGACACGGAGAGAGCAAGGGCTCAACAAGCCCTTCATCCGATTGGTCTTGGCTAATCTTGAACTTCTCGCTCAGTGACTCTGTGTCTCTGTGGGTTTATCCTGCTGGCCGATACCGTAGGCGCGGGCGAGAACCTGAATGGGATGTTCGGGCTTTTTGCCGGTAGCTTGCTGGACCTGGATGGCCGAGAGCGGGCAGTCGGTGGTGGTGCAGCAGTCCTCCTGCTGCATGAACTTGAAGAGCTGCTTGCCGACCTTCATCGACTCTTCGAAGTATTCCTTCTTGACGCTCCAGGAGCCGTCGTGGCCGCTGCAGCACTGCATGCGCTTGACCTCGGCGCCGGGGATCAGCGCCATCAGCTCCTGTGCTTTGAATCCGATGTTCTGCGCTTTCAGGTGGCAAGGCTGGTGATAGCGGATTTTCTTTCCGGCATCGGGAACAAAATCCTTATTCAGTTTTCCTGCTTTGTTCAGGCTGACCAAATACTCCGACAAATCCATCGTATTCTCCGCGACCAGCCGCGAGTCATCCGTTGGCAGCAGCTTCGGATAGTCGAGCTTGAGCATGTAGCTGCAACTGGCGTTGGGCACGACGATCTTGTAGCCCTGTTTGACGGCTTTGCTGAGCGAGGCCACGTTGGCCTGAATCTTGTCGAGCGCCTTGTCCACCATGCCGCTATCGAGAAAGGGAAGTCCGCAGCATTGCTGCTCCGGAACGATGTAATCGATCCCGTTTTTTTCGAGGACTCCAACTGTGGCCTTGCCGATCTCCGGCTCGTTGTAGTTGACTAGGCAAGTAAAGAAAAACGCGGCCTTCTCTGCGCCGGCGGCTGCGGCTAGTTTGCGGTGCTTTCGAAACCACTTGGAGAATGTCTCGGAATGGAACTTCGGAAGCAGGCGGTCCTTGTGCACGCCGAGATGTTTTTCCATCAGCGCGCGCATCTTGGGATTGGTATTGGCCCAATTGGCGAGTCCGGCGGCAAGGCTCGCGAGTCTGCCGACCATGTCCGTATCGCCAAACAATCTGTCAGCCAGAGTCGGTTTCTTCTGCTTCTTTTCGACCAGGTGGGCGCGCATGATGGTGCGAGGAAAGTCGATGTCCCACTCATGCGGTGGGACATAGGGGCAGACGACGTAGCAGAGCTTGCACTGATAACACTCGTTAACCACCTGATCGATCTGCGGCTCATTCAATGAATAGACATCGCCGCCGTTGTCATCCACGAACTGGAACAGGTGCACAAAAGAGGGGCAGAACGTGTCGCAGACGCGGCAGCCATGGCAGACATCGAAAACGCGCAGAACTTCTTTGCGGGTGACCTGCGGGTCCCAGAACTCGGTGGATTTTACGTCAAAGTTCATAGCTCCCTCGCGGTGCGATGGGTTATCAAAGCCTGCCATCTTACCGTGTTGGGTGGCATCAGGGCAAATCGCTGGAGCCCTGATTTTGCGCGGCGGCTGGCTGCAAATTGGCCTGAGCCCAAGTTGAATCCCATTCGATGCCGGACGCTGAGCTAGACCCACCCCAGCCGGCTGATCCCATAGAGTGTGAGAGCGGCTACAGCGGCCGCACCAACATCGTCAGCCAGAACGCCCACTGCGCCTTTCCAATGACCGAGCTTCCAAATCGGATAGGGTTTGAGCGAGTCGAGAACGCGGAACAAAATGAACCCAACCGCCAGTGCCAACCAACTGGAGGACAGATCCCGGTGCAGGAAGGCGATGCCCAGCAAGGTGATTCCCTGGCCGGCCACTTCATCAATCACGATGGCAGAAGGGTCGTCGCTGGAAAAGTGGGGTAGCGCGAGGGCGATGATCCATAACGAGAGAAAGGTGAGCAGCAGAACCGCTGCGCAGAGCAACCAGAACGCTTGCGGTTGGCCGCGAAAAATCCGTGCGAGCGCCAGATAGAGCACGACTCCTTCGGCGGATCCATAGGTTCCCGGCATGACCGGCAGATGCCCGGCGCCAAACCCGGTAGCGAGCGCTACAGCCCAGCGCGGAGCGGTTGGGGAAGTGGTGGGAAATGGAGAAGAAGGAGCAGGGCTATTTGAGTTCCGATGGCCCATTGCTGCTCCGAAGTTCCTGATCTTTATCCTCGATTGACCGCTCCCTGGCGGTGCATCCCGGCGCGCCGGGACCGGGATGTTCCATTGCGGCCGGGACTACTGCGGGACTACTGGATGACCTCGTAGATGAGCGGGCGCTTCTCCGGGGCAGCAGCGGCGATGTGGAAGGCATCTTCCACCATTGCGCTGGCCTCTTCCAAATGCGTATCCGCATTGTAATAAATCGTGCAGAGGCGCTCGCCGGACTGAATCCGGTCGCCGACCTTGTGTTCGAGCACAATTCCCACCGCAGTGTCGATGCGAGCATCCATCCCTTCACTCCCCCCGCCAAGGAGCGCGACGGCATGACCAATGTCATCGGCAGAAATCCGGGAGATGTAACCGGCGCGAGGCGAGGAGATTACAAAGTCCGCGGAGGCGTTCGGCAGCAATTCGAAGCTGTCAATGATCTGGGTATTCGCGCCCTGCGCCTCCAGCAACTGGCGGAACTTCGCCAGCGCGGCGCCTTCATTGAGCAGTTTGAAGAGCTGCTCCTTGGCGCTCTCGAGCGTGCGGTCGGGATAAGCCAGGCATACGATCCTCGAAGCCAGCTCGAGTGAAAGCTCGACCAGATCCTCCGGGCCGCCGCCGCGCATCGTTTCCACTGCTTCCATGACTTCAAGGGCATTGCCCACGGCGTTGCCCAGGGGCTGGTCCATGTCCGTAATGACGGCCACTACTCTCTGATTCAGACGCTTTCCTGCGCCCACCAAGGCTTGCGCGAGGCGGCGTGAATCCGTCATTTTTTTCATGAGCGCGCCGGAGCCGGTCTTCACATCCACAACCATGGCATCCGTTTTTTCGGAGAGTTTTCTCGAAAGAATCGAAGCCGCAATCAGTGAAACCGATTCCACGCTTCCGGTGGCGTTCCGCAATAAATCGAGTTTCCTGTCGAGGGGGGCACGCCCTTCGGTCTGGCTGAGGAAAGCGCACCCGGCCTTCTTGAGGGCGGATTTCAACTGTGAGCCATTCAGACCGGAGTTGAAGCCGGGAATGGATTCCACCTTATCGAGGCTGCCTCCACTATGAGCCAAGCCGCGATTGGCAATTGCCGGAACGGTAATTCCAGCGGCGGCGACCAGCGGGGCTACGATCAGGCTGGTCTTGTCGCCTACGCCACCCGTGGAATGCTTGCTAATCTTCGGGCCGGGAATATCGTCCAAGTCCAGCGGGGTTGCCAGTGCGGCAGCGCTCTCGGTCCAATCGGCCAATTCCTGATCGCTCAGACCGTGAAAATGAATAGCCATCAGGAGCGCAGAGGCCTGGAAGTCGGCAATGTCTCCCTTGAGAAAGCCCTGCAAGAAAAACTCCACTTCCGCCCGTGAAAAATCTCCGCCATCCCGTTTAATTTGAATTAGATCAACGATCCGCATGAGTATCGGTAGCGTCTCCTCTTTATGATCTCAACAAAATAAAACCGCTGAAATTGAGTGCTGGGAAATCCATTTGCGCTGCGGGCACTTCCAGCCGAAACCGATTCTCCGATTCGACGAAGCGCCCCGGAATGATCCGCTATGATCTTCCACAGAACGGTGCAAAGACTATCATCCGCCGTGCGGAATTGCAAAGGATATTGTCATCCAGCCCGTAGTATTTTACCAGAGTTATCCACACCGTGCCCTGGCGGTTGAAAAAATACCTAAGCGATTAACTCCCGAGTTTTTCCGCTACGGGGAGCCGGTCCGCTCCAACCTATTCACTATCGACGGTACCATCATGAACGATGTGCACGGCTCTGGCGGCGCCAGCACCAACGATATTGGGCTGGGGGTGGATGGCATCCGGGAATTTCGAGTGGTGACGAACGCCTCCAGCGCCGAATATGGCATGAACTTGGGCAGCCTGATTACCGTCAATTCTTGTTGAATACGGAAATCCCGCGACTAAGGGTTTCCCCCAATCCGAATTTGGAAGACTTGGCCTTGAGCAGCGACGTTGGCCGGCGTATAACTTCACGAGGAGACCTGATATGAATCAATCGAATGACCGGTTGCATGCTGCGGTCGCGGCTTTGCTTGGCATTCTTGTGGCAAAAGGCATTGCTTTCGGACAGAGCAAAACCGTCACCCTAACGGCTGATGGTCCTCGGCCGCTTGCTAAGGCAGTCCTCGAAATCGAGGGGCTGTCCGGAATCCCGATCAATTATGAAGATTTCCGGATCGAACATCCACCGGATATGAATGATGTGACGGACGTTGTGCAAGGGCCCGCACAGAAGGCAGCAAACCCCAACAGTCGGATCATTGTGCCGCGAGGCGGACATTTCTCCGCGAATATCTTGGTAGATGCGGTGACTGGTAAGCTGACGCACACTACCGACGTAGCCCATGCCTTAAATGCGATCCTTGCAGCATACAGGTCAAGCAACTTACCCGGCGACTTCAGCTTGGAAAGTTTCAACGGAGTTTTTCTCATAGCACCTGTCCGAGCCCGGGCTGCGACGGGAACAACTGTGCCGTTTGTGCCTATATTTTCGACCCGGATCACACTTCGTGAAGTGCAGCGCAACGCTTATCAGACCCTCAAACTGATTCTGGATCAGGTTGCGAAGGCGGTGGACTTCCGCATCGGTCTCGGAGCTGTGCCGCGAGGAACGACAGCGTCCCAGATCACTATCGGTGCTGAGGACGAACCTGCAAGCCATGTCATTGCCCGGTTGATGGGCAGCCTGGCAACGTACGGACATCGCGCTTCTGATTCCAGTTGGGTCCCCGGCTTGTCTTATACGCTACTCTACGATCCCGGGTTGAAGTACTACATGTTCAACATATTCAACATACATTCTGTGGTGAAGATAGATGTGACATCGCCCATGCGAGAAGTGATACCTCGACCCACTCCAGGCTCCCGTCCTCGCACGCTGGGCCCCCCGCACCGACCTTGATCCTGCGGCGCGGCGCAGTGGCGGTTACGATGTAATGGGGGTAGAGACCCCAGCCCGCGGTTTTGCGAGCACGAGCGACATCTGGTTGCGCTCGCGTCCGGCACGGTTCGGTGATGGTTCCCGTGGAAGTCTGCGCCACCAGTAAAGAACCTGGAAAAACAAAAGCTGCCAGCACGAATACATTCCGTATGACTCGCTTCCATTCTCACCCCCAGCCATTTCAGGCCTTCGATTTGCGAAAGTGCAGTTCAAAAGAATTCTTTAATAGGCGGCCCCTTGGCGGTCCGAGTAAACCTTGCGGCCGCCAACATAGGTTGCCACAGGATGCAAGGACCGTATCCGATCCTCCGGCGCCGTCAGAAAATCGTCGGACAAAACGAGGAAGTCCGCGAGCTTGCCGGGTTCAATCGAACCCTTACTCGTTTCCTCAAATGTAATATAAGCGTTGTTGATGGTGGCCAGGCGCAGTGCCTCCTGCCGGCTGATTTTCTGAGCAAGCCCCAGCGCAGAACCGTCGACAACTTTGCGTGTGACGTAGAAGTAGATCGTGACAAATGGGCTAAGTGTGCGGGCCGGCCAGTCGGTGCCGCTGCCAACCATCAACTTGTGATCCAGCCACTCGCGCACCGGAACCGCTCGCTCTGCTCGCTCCTGGCCCCAATCCTTTAGCATCGCCGGAGCATCCAGGTACGGCTGAATCTGCGCCGAGATGATCACGCCCAGCTTGGCAAGGCGATCCATCTGATCCGGCTGGCTGACGGGAATGTGCTCCACGGTCCAGCGCCGCGGCCCGATTGGACTCCTCTGATTGGCCGCTTCATAGGCATCCAGCGCGAGGTCGAGCGCCTGGTCTCCGATCAAGTGGATGGAGGGTCGCCATCCGTACCGTTGCATGACGCCGACTGCCGTTTTCAGCTTATCCGCACTGATCCGCGAGTCGCCCCTGTAGTCACTTCGCTCGCCAAGATGCGCCATGCGAAGCCAAGCGGCTTCCACTCCGCTATCGACGGAAAATTCCGCGACGCTGTCCAGGCGCAGCCAGTCGTCTCCGAATCCGGTCCCTAATCCCCACGGGCGCAGCATTTCCTCCAGCCGGTCGGCATCGGAAGCATTGGCTTCCATTCCCATGCTGACCCGCACGGTCAGCTTGTTTTCGCGGCGCAGGTCCGAGTAGAGCCGCATAATCTCCGGCGCAAGCGACAATTCCCGGATGCTCGTGAGGCCAGCGGCATTCAACACCTGCTGCGCGCGCAGGATGAGCTGCTTCTTTTCGTTGTCATCTGGCGGGGGAATGAGCTTGTTGGTGACCGGGGTCACGGCTTGGGGCTCGTCGATTTCACCCGTGGGTTCGCCCGCGGCGTCTTTCGGAATGGGAATTCCACCAATCTGCTCCGTCTGCCGTGTGATGCCGGCGGCCTTGATCGCCAGCGTATTCAGAAAAAGTTGCGAGCGAGTCCGGACCAGCAGGAGCGGATTGTGGGGAGCCAGTTGATCCAGCTCCTGGCGCGTCGGAGCACGTTTTTCCGGAAATTCCCGCGGATCCCAGCCTCCTCCAGCCAAAACCGGCTGCCCGGGTTTCGCGCTGGTCACTGCTTTGCCCAAGCGTTCCAGCAATTCCTTCAGGGAGCGGGCTCCCGCCATCTCCGCTCCGCGCAGGATCGTGGAAGCGCCGCGATACTGATGGAGGTGATTGTCAATCAGGCCGGGAATGACGGTGCGGCCTTGCAGGTCGACTAGCCGAGTAGCCGGTCCAGCCAGGGCGCGCACTGAGGCGCTCTTGCCAACAGCAAGGAAGCGATCGCCACGAACCGCAAAGGCCTCGTCGATTGCGAACGCTGAATTGACCGTGATAATCTTTCCGTTGTAGTAGACGGTATCGGGAACGCCTGTGACCGGCGTTTGCGCAAACGAAGCCGCTGCCGCTAGCAGCCCGAGAATCCCCACCCGCAGCACCACAGACCCGCCCCTTCCCCGATGACCCTGTCCGTTGGCCTGAATTGCCGACTCGCCCCAGTATAAGTCACCGCAAAATGGTGTCAAGCGCTGACCGCAGTTGACCGCAGTTCCATGCCAAGGGGGACTGCCCACTCCACGCCCTCGACGCCGCGGATGCGGAGGAGGTCCTGATCCGTGAGCGTCTTCACTTCATCCACGTACTGCGTCTTAGCGTCCATGACCCAGATGTGGGCATCGCGAACATCCGTGATCTGGCTCGTCGTGCGATTCATCAAACTCACGAAGATCGAGGTCTGATGCGACATGAGGAAGGTCGAGAACGCAATCGCAAAAATCATGCCGAGATATTTGGCGCGGTCGCCGGTAAGCATCTGCCAGGAGACATAGTTCATTATGAACCTCCCTCAGGCTACTGTTGCCAGCCTCCGCCTAATGCCCGGTAGAGCTGCACCAGAGCCTCCACTTCACCCTCGCGCGCTTGCGCCAAGCCGAGTTCGGCGGAGAAATAATTCGTCTCGTTGGTCAGCACCTCCAAGTAGCTCGTGAGGCCGGCGCGGTAGCGTGTGTCCGCCAGTTGGGATGCGTCCTGGGCGGACCGTGCCAGTTGCTCCTGCTGCTGGCGGAACTCCTGGTTCTTGCGATATGCGACCAGCGCGTCGGATACCTCACGAAACGCCTGTTGAATCGTTTGCTGATACACCAGCAACACCTCTTGCTGCTGCGCTTCCGCAAGTCGGACGCCCGACCGAATCCTCCCGCCCGCAAAGATCGGCTGTGTGAGTCCCCCGATCAAATTCCACAGTCCCGCCGGGCCGCTAAAAAGACTGGTGAGCGCGGAGCTCTGAAAGCCGCCGGCGCCGGTGAGGGAAATCTGAGGGAAGTAGGCGGCCTTGGCTACGCCGATCTGAGCATTGAAGGCGATCAATTGCTGCTCCGCCACGCGGATATCAGGACGGCGTTCGAGCAGCGACGAAGGCAGCCCCGCCGGGACGACCGGAGCATGTGGCTGCTCCGTCAGCATACGTCCGCGCGGCACCGCACCAGGGTTATTACCGACGAGAATACTGATGAAATTCTCCTCCTGCTCGATTTGTCGCTCAATGTCCGGAATTCTTGCGCCCGCGGTAAACACTAACTGCTCTGCCTGCCTCACGTCGAGCATTGTGCCCAAGCCCTGATCGGCCAGGTCCTGGATGAGTCGCAAGGACTCTTGCCGTGAGGCCAGCGTGCGCCGGGAGATTTCCAGTTCCAAGTCCAACTCGCGCAGTTGGAAGTAGGAACTGGCCAGATCGGCAACCAAGGTGCTGAGCACCGCCTGGCGAGCCCACTCGCCGGCGAGCAAGCTGGCACGCGCGGCTTCGGTGGCGCGGCGGAACTTGCCCCAGAAATCCAGTTCCCACGCCGCAGAGAGACTCAGCCCGCCCTGAGTGCGGTTGAATGCGGCAAAGCGCGACTGCGCAGTGCGTTGACTGCTTACATCGGCCCCGGCGTCGACGGTTGGAAACTGGTCCGCACGCGTAATTCCGAGTTGCGCTTCGGCTTGTAGAATGCGAGCAGCCGCGATGCGCAGATCGTAGTTCTGCCGCAGAGCCGTCTTAATGATCTGTTGCAGTTGCTCATCCTGAAAGACCTCAAACCATTTCTGATCGCCGAGCGACGTGGATTCGGCTGGCAATGCTTCCGCTGAGTCTGCCCCGCGATATGCGCTCGGAACATTGACGCTCGGCTTTCTGTAGTTCGGGCCAACCGCGCAACCTGTCCAGAAGACCACCACTGCTCCGAGCGCAAGCACGCGGCGAGTCGCACGCTGTTTGTGTGCAAGGCTGTTCATGATTTCAGGTCTCCACTCCTTCCGAAATTGCATCGAGGGTTTCGCTGGCGTTTTCCTCCGAAGTCTCAGCCGCGTGGTTCCGCGCAACCAGCATGTAGATCGACGGAACTACCAGCAGTGTGAAGAGCGTGCCCACGATCATGCCGCTCACCAGCATGATGCCGATGCTGTTGCGTGCCCCGGCACCGGGACCCGTCGCGAGGACCAGCGGGAAATGTCCGACCACGGTCGCGGCGGTGGTCATCAGAATCGGGCGCAGCCGCGTGCCCGCCGCCTCGATGACCGCGCGCAGCTTGTCCATTCCCGTCTCCTGCAAGTGATTTGCGAACTGCACGATGAGAATGCCGTTCTTGGAAACCAAGCCGACCAGCGTGATCAGCCCAACCTGGCTGTAGATGTTCAGCGTCGTCAGCCTCAGGAAAGAGAACAGCAGTGCTCCCGAGATGGCCAGCGGCACCGAGCCTGCCAGAATAATGAACGGATCGCGGAAGCTGTTGAACTGCGCCGCGAGGACCAGGTAAATCAGGATTGCCGAGAGCAGGAACGTGCCAAGGAACCTGCTGCCTTCCACACGGAGCTGGCGCGACTCACCGGCATAGTCCATCGTGAAGCCCTTCGGCAGGATCGCCCTGGCCTCATCTTCGAGCAAGCGCAGCGCCTGGTCGAGCGAAACCGGCGGCGGAATCACGCCCTGAATGCGCACCGCATTGAGTTGCTGAAACTTCTTCAGCTCCCGCGGCTCAGCCGTGGTCCGCAAGCTGGCGAATGTAGCGAGCGGAACAAGCTTGCTCTCGGACCCAGTAACGTAGATCTGCGCGAGCTGGTCGGGCGTCAAGCGCTCCACGCGTTTGACCTGCGGAATGACCTTGTAGCTCCGGCCCTGGATGCTGAAGCGATTGACATAGTTCCCGCCGAGGAGCGTC
>Ga0326597_10013878_pt1 | contig 10571 bp, 13 predicted proteins | sample RVTome_12_FD_203789 | JGI IMG/M metagenome (GOLD analysis project Ga0326597, IMG submission 203789) | Soil microbial communities from uranium-contaminated site in the Upper Colorado River Basin, Wyoming, United States - RVT100D185 | ecosystem: Environmental > Terrestrial > Soil > Contaminated >... | reverse complement strand
GAGCGTCAACGGCGCGTACTGGCACCATCGTCGTCGGGCGGTACTCGGGAATCGTGACATTGTCGAACACCATCGGACTCGGTCGCTGGGCCGAAGATGCCAACGGGTCGGTCGTGGCGGGCGCGATATTTCTCGACCGTGACTTCGACCACGACGATTCTCGTCGGCGATTGTTGCGGATCCATGAACTCGGTCATGCGCTCGGTTACCTGCATGTGACGTCGCGGACGTCGATCATGAACCCGCCATTGGACCTGAGCCAACCGCATTCGATCGCGATGGCGCGATGATTGCGTTCCAGCCGCCCGGAAATCGGACGCCGGATGCCGACCCTGGTGCGGCTGCCCGGTACTCGTCGGGACCAAGCGGTGGCATCCGCTGGGTGGCGCCGATCCGCTGATCAGGCTGGTTATCACGCCGGCCTTTGCCGCGGCGGTGCCACGAAGTTTCAGAAATGGCACCAGCCTTCAAGAACCCCGATCAACGTATTCACGGCAGCTTCATCGCGCTCTTTCGAGCTTGGCTAGGTCTTCGGGTTGGATCGGCATCGTGTAGCACACCGCGGTTCCGTCGAGCACGACGGTCCCGTCTCCGTTGATCACGCGATCGGTGAACAGCTGGATGTCGCGCGCGGTGACGGTCCTCGACCGCTGAGCGCGTTGTCCGACGAATGGCGAACCACCAGGCCAAACTTCCGCTTCTCGTGGCATTCAGGGCTTCCTCCGCCGAAGGCCGGCTATGCTGAGCCGCCGCCTCTTCGGGCTGCATCATAGACCCCACTTGCAAGATTGACGCTTCCTGTTTCGGAATCTTACACGCCGTCTGTTCACTCGCGCGCAATCGCGTGCAAGCCGCGCGGGTACGTTCCTTGCCCTGTTCCGGGACCCATGAGCGCCTTCATGGCCGGATCCGAGCTTGTCCGCTGGCACCTCGTCGCGATGCGACCGGATGGTCCATATCAGCTGACGCTTCAACACGGCCGGGGCTCGATCGTGGAGTATTTCACGACTACGGATGCGGCCTTGCGGCGGGAGCAGGAACTGGAGCGACTGCTCATCGACGCGCGTGAGGACGACGACCTAGACGACTTGCCACCGGCCGCCTGAGGCAAGTCGACGCCGTTCGCTGTTACTTGAGGAGCTTCCCGGGGGCGGCGTTGTCTTTCCCGGCTGGCGACCGTGACCGGAGCCGCCACCCTGCGAGGGTGGACCAGCCGCTACACCGTTGCGAAAATCGCTATAAGCCGACGGACACCGCGCTGCGGAAGCCGCGTAGTCGTCGAACGCAGGATACGAGGTCCCTTCGGCTGCTGTTCAGCCGGGGCGACGCGGATGGTCAATACCCGGGAGGCAGACAGCCAGGGGTGCTCCGAGCCTTCACCGCCGTAACGCCCGCTCCCGATCCAGAGGGCGCAGCTCGACCGTCCACGACAACGGAACCGTCTGCGGGTTGTAACAGATCTTGTCGTCACACGCCTGGTAGTTCAGCGTGCCCGTGACGGTCAGAGATGTCGCGTCGCCGAGCGCCGCCTGTCCCTCACGCGAGGGGTCGATGGTCACGTCCTGAACAATCCGGAAGGGCGACTGGTAGACCTGCACGTGCTCGTCGAGCGGTTCGAAATAGTAGTCCTCAGACTCGGGGTACTGAGCCCCTCGAATCAACACGCCCGGCTGTAGGTCGAGCGTCAATGCAATCGGACGGTAGCCGACAACGCCTGGCGCATACACGTGAATGTTGTCGCCTGGCGTGATATCGAGCACCAGCGAAAGGTGGGTTCCAGGCGCTGCAATCTGGTCGGTTGCGTACGAGGTGATGTCGAGGTACGGTGACGTCACTTCGGTGGCCGGCACGTTCACCTGATTACCCAGACGAATCAGGATGCTGGCAACCGAGTTTCGCTCCTGGAATCCGGCTTCGAAGAAGCGCGACGTGACGTCCCCCTGCCGATTGAGCATGAACGTTCCGGGAAACGGGTATCCAAAATTATCGTCGTTCGGGTCAACCGTTGTGTTCAAGATGCCGTAACGTTTGATAACAGCGGACCCCTCGTCCGACAGAAGCGGATACTCGATTCCCCGGCGACCCGCGAAGTCGGCGAGTACGGCCACAGGGTCGTAGCTCACGACCGCCAGCCCCAAACCCTGCTGGCGGAGCTCATCAATCCGGCCTTGCAGCTCCACGAGCTGCGTCTTGCAGAATGGTCACCAATCCGCCGAACGCACGAACACCAGCATGAGGCCCTGAGGCCCCATCACGGATTCGAGCGTCCGGACGTCGCCGTGCTGGTCCTGCAGCGAGAACGCTGGCACTTGCGCGCCGACCTGAGGTCCGAGAGCTTGGACGTCTGGGGCTTCAACCGTCTGTTGCCCGCGGGTTGGGACGCCCAGCGACACCAGCAAGGCCGCGCTCATCATGAGGCGAAGGGCACGGTGTGTGGAATGAATCAGTGTGAGATGTGACATTGTGAATTCTATTGAGCCACGGCATCATCCAGGAGGCGGCGCACGACGGGTTCGAGTTCCTCTAACGTCATTCGACCAGGGTTGTACAGTTCGATACGACCGTCGCGGTCGAGCACGACGAGTGTCGGCGTCGAGCTGACGCCGTACTGCTTGTGATTGGCCTCAGCCAACGGCACCGGAAGACCTGACAGGAAGCCGTAGCTCGTGTCAAGCACTTCGGCGATGTAGCGGCGCTCCTCGTCGGGTGACACGGTCCGGCCTCTCGCCGCGTATCCGAACCGTTGGGTCGGGGCCACAATCGTCAGGCCCTGAGCGCCGTACTTGCTGAGCAGTCCTTCCAGGATCGGCCCTTGCGCCTTGCAATCCGAGCACCAGTGTGCCCAGAAGAACATGATGACAACCTGGCCTTTCAGTTGAGCCACAGCGGGTGGCTTTGGCCCCAGGTACTCCGACAGGTCGAGTGCCGGTGCCGGTTGTCCCTCGAGGCTGAGCAGGTTGATATTCTTCTGAATGCGCTTGTGCAGCGAAGTATCGCTGTAGATGTCTAGTTCTTGTCTCAGGAACTGTACCGCGATCGAACGGTCACCTCCCGCGGCGGCCGCCTGCGCCTGCACCTCGATTGCTGCCCCCAGCGCGGTTGGGAGGTGTTCTTCGTCGTCAACGCCGCGGTTCTTCAGAGCCGCCAGTGACAGCACGTGAGTTTCACGCGCGTACCGTTCGGCGTCTTCCAGCCGGTTCGCGGCCAGCGCCCCACGGCCCAGCCAAGACAGCGCCTCCAGCATGGTCGGCGTCACACCGTTTCGGGCTCGGTAGTCCGCGATGAGGGCCTCGCCCCCGGTGAAGTCGCTCTTGGCGATTCGTGCGCGAACGTCGGGAATGATAGTGTCCGACTGCCCCGTAAGTGTGAGCCCGTTGAGCAGCAGAACAATCGATGCGAACCCGATGAACCGTCGCATGGGAAGCCTCCCCTCCCGACAGTGTATCCCCATCATGACCTTGAAGCCGTCTCCCAAAAAGAGGAAGACGGCTCACGATCGCAGACGAGATCCACCGCCGTTGTTCGAGCGAGATGCTCGAAACGGCGATCGTGTCGCCCATTGCGGTGCCTGACACGACGACCTTCCAGTTGCCGTCCCGGTCTGTGATCTCGCTGAGAGCCAGGGCAATTTCCCCGCCCTCTTCGCACGTCGGCTCCTACATAATGGCCGCTGTGTATATGAAACACTCCTTACTGCTGATCTATTCCCGAGACCTCGGCCTCAAGGGGGAATAGTTCATCCACTTTCCGGGTTGAGCTCTACATGGATGTCGTAGCTGGCGCAGCAAATCCAACGGTTATCGACGACGGTGGGGCCGATCAGACCCGAGATGGACTGGTCAAGCCTCCAAACTGGCAAAATCCCACACCTGCCGCACGATACGACCTGGTCGTGCTCGGCGGCGGAACTGCTGGGCTGGTGAGCGCGATGGGTGCGGCTGGCCTTGGGGCTCGAGTTGCCCTCGTTGAGCGTCAGCGGCTTGGCGGGGACTGCCTGAACACAGGGTGCGTGCCCTCCAAGGCGTTGGTGCGTTCGGCACGGGTCGTCGGCGAGATTCGCCGCGCACGGGCGCTGGGCGTCGCGGTCAGCGTTGGCGGCGTGGATTTCGACGCCGTGATGCAGCGGATGCGTCGGCGGCGCGCCTTGATTGCCAAGAACGACTCCGTCGAGCGTCTCCAGGGCGCCGGGGTCGACGTGTTCTTCGGTACCGCGCACTTCGGCGACCGCCGAACGGTCGCCGTCAACGGCGGCACGAGCTTGCGCTTTCGAAGGGCCGTCATTGCGACTGGCGGGCGGCCGACGGCGCCGCCCATTCCTGGCCTAGCCAGCGTGCCGTTTCTGACCAACGAGACGGTGTTCGATGTCACGACGCTGCCGCGGCGCCTTCTCGTCATTGGCGCCGGCCCGGTGGGCTGCGAGCTGTCACAGGCGTTTGCTCGCTTTGGATCGGAGGTGACGCTGCTCGATCAGGCACCGCAGATCCTTCCGACCGAGGACACGGCGGCGGCGGCCATCGTGCAACGGCACCTCGAGTCAGACGGCATCCGACTCGAGCTCGGTGTTCGCGTGCTGAACGTGGATCGATCGGGGGACGAGTTTCGTATCCAGTTTTCGAAGGGGGTCACGTCCGATGCACCGACCGTCCTCTCTGGGGACTCGCTTCTGGTAGCCGCCGGTCGCGCGCCCAACATCGACACTCTCGATCTCGACGCCGCTGGCGTCGACGCCAGCGCAACGGGCGTGACCGTCAACGACCGACTGCAGACAACGAATCCCCGCGTGTTTGCCTCCGGCGATGTGTGCTCGCGCTACAAGTTCACCCACGCTGCGGACGCCATGTCGCGCATCGTGCTGCAGAATGCGTTGTTCTATGGCCGTCGGAAGGCGAGCGCGTTGGTCATTCCCTGGGTGACGTATACAGGTCCAGAACTGGCGCACGTCGGCGTGGGGGAGGCCGATGTGCAGCGGTCTCATGGAAGGCTGAAGACAATAACCGTCGATCTGACCGACATCGACCGCGCCGTCCTCGATGACGCCTCAGATGGTTTCGTGCGCGTGCATCATGAAGGAGGTCGGCTCCGGGGGTGCACGATCGTGGCGCCGCACGCAGGCGAGATGATCGGTGAAGCCGCCTATGCGCTGACACACAGAGGAACGCTCGCGGCACTGTCGACGACGGTGCATCCGTACCCGACCATGACGCAAGCCTTTGGTCGGGCCGGCGATGTGTACCGCCGGCAGTCCCTGACGCCGTCTCTCAGACTCTGGCTGGGTCGCTACTTTCGTTGGACGCGATGAGGCGAAGGATCCTATGAGGAAGTGGCAGGTCATCCTTGCGTCGCCGGTCTCATGCCGCGTCTACCGTACCTTGACGGTGCTAACCACATTCTGGTCATCGAGGATCTTGGGGTCCAGGGGGACTTGTCCTCCGCATACGCAGGCGAACCATTGTCACGACAGACGGTGGATGCTCTGCTCGAGTGGCTCGCGGCGCTTGACTGTGCAACCGCCCCACCGACCTTCAGGTCGGATTTGATTGAACGTCTGTTACGGTGAGTATGTCTTGGAAGCGTGCGTCTGTCGTCGTCGCGGTTGTCGTGTCAATCGGCCTTGTGTTGTGGCTCTTCCCCGTGGCCGCCTGCACCGTCGAGCTCGCCGAGCAGCTTCGCAGTACAGGACCCGCGGGTGTCGCGTTGTTCGTCGTGGCGTATGTCGTGAGTACCGTGCTCGCCCTTCCGGGGTCGGCGCTCACGCTCGTGGCCGGTTTCGCCTACGGGCCAGCGTTGGGACTGGCGATTGTGTCTCCTGCGAGCGTCATTGGGGCCACCTGCGCGTTTCTTCTCGGTCGCTCCCTGTTGCGCGGGTGGGCCGAGGGGCTCGTTGCACGATCGCCGCGCGCCCAGGCGATTGATGCCGCCGTCGGGCGAGAAGGATTCCGACTCGTCGTCCTGCTCCGGCTGTCTCCGTTGATCCCCTTCAACCTGCTCAACTACGCGCTGAGCCTCACCAACGTGACAGTGAGCCGATATGTGCTGGCTTCGTTCCTCGGCATGCTTCCTGGAACCGCGCTGTACGTCTATCTCGGTTCGCTCGTGCCTGCGGCAGCCGAATTGACGTCCGCTACACAAGGCGGGGGTATTGCGTCGACAGCGCTCTATCTGGCCGGTCTGGCCGCGACCCTCGGTGTGGTCGTCGTTGCAACGCGAATGGCGCGCCGTGCGCTGGTTGACCGGCTGTAGGAGACAGGCTGAATGACATCCCGCGATGACGCGACCGCGCGAATTGCGGCTGATGCGGATACCGGGGTAACCCTCGTGTCTGTCGTCATACCGGTGCGAGACGACGATCTCGCGCTACTGCGGGTGCTCGGCTCATTGGAGCGCGACGCCCGCGTGCAGGTGATCGTCGTTGACGGCGGTTCTGGTCGATCCGCTTCGCCGGTGATGGAGGCGGCTCTTCGTTCCGTCCTCGTGCTGACCTGCTCTCCTGGTCGTGCGCGGCAGATGAATCTCGGCGCCACTCGAGCCATAGGCGCGTGGGTGCTGTTCTTGCACGCTGACACACGGTTGCCGCACGGGTGGATCGATGAATTGACGCGGATTGACCAGGATGTGTCCGTCGTTGGCGGCTGCTTTCGCTTTCAGCTCGAGAGCGACGTCGCCGTCGCTCGGCTCCTCGAGAGAGCTGTCGCGTTGCGCGTTCGTTGGGCAAAGCTTCCGTATGGCGATCAGGCGCTGTTCGTTCGCAGGCACGTGTTCGAAGGGCTGGGTGGATTTCTCGATGTGCCGCTCATGGAAGATGTGGACTTCGTCAGGCGACTGACCCGTACGGGACGCTTGCATTGCTCGACCCTCCCGGCAATCACCTCCGCTCGTCGGTGGGAGGAGGATGGATGGCTCAGGCGTTCCGGTCAGAATATCGTCTTGCTGCTGCTGTACTTGGCCGGCGTATCTCCCGAACGCCTCGCCCGCTGGTATGGCCGAAACCGCGTGGTCCGTCGATCGGCCGGTTCGTCCAATGTCGCAATCGGCTAGTCGGACCATGGGGGCGGCCGGTCCTGTGGGTGTGGTCATCATGGCGCGTTCTCCGTCAGACCCCCGCGGCAAGACTCGGCTTCTTCGACAGGTGGGCGTTGGTCGTGCGGAGCCGCTTCGTCGCGCGCTTCTCCTGGACACGATGGACGTCGTCCGATCGCTGGAGCACACTGTTCCCTGGCTGGCGTTTTCGCCGTCATGGGCGACTGCAGAGATGGCTGAGGCGGGTGACGGAGCTTTTCACTTGCTGCCACAGCGGCCGGGCAGTCTCGGCGACCGTCTCATTGGCGCCTTCGAACACCTGTTTCTTGCCGGGTACGCGGGGGCGATGATCATTGGTTCAGATCTCCCGACCCTTCGGGTCGACGCGCTCCGGTCTGCGTTCCTGACGCTTGTAGCGAAGCAAGATCCCGTCGTGCTGGGGCCGGCCGAGGACGGTGGGTACTACCTCGTTGGACTGCGGAGCCCACACCCGGAACTGTTCGAGGAAATCCCCTGGGGCAGCGACCGCGTCTTGTCGGCGACGCTGGCGGTGGCCGAATCGCGACAGCTTCAGACGACCTTGTTGCCGTCCTGGTACGACGTCGATTCGCCGCTGGACCTCCGACGGGTGGCCGCCGACTCGGGTGAGGAGGGGAAACGGACAAAGGCATGGGTTCGAGCCCAGGAACCGACCTAAGTCCCAAGTGCTGGGGCGCCACGTGTCGGTCGTTGGTGGCTCGAGGCGCCTGAGCTAGGATGGGGAAAGAGGAGAAGTCTTCATGTCGATTCGACCGATCAAGCGTGTGTTGCCGGCAACGCCGACGATGGAAGGCGCCGGGGTGAAGCTCCGGCGTGCGTTCGGATTTGGCGAGACCGGTGATTTCGATCCGTTTCTGCTGTTCGATGACTTTCGCAACGAGAACCCAGACGACTACCTGGCCGGATTCCCGTGGCACCCGCATCGAGGAATCGAGACCATCACATACGTGCTCGCCGGTACGGTCGCCCACGGCGACAGCCTCGGCAACCAAGGTGCGCTGGGCGCGGGTGACGTGCAATGGATGACCGCGGGGAGCGGGATCTTGCACCAGGAGATGCCCAAGGGCGACGCGCAGGGCAGGATGCACGGCTTCCAACTCTGGGCAAATCTACCCGCCTCGCTGAAGATGACTGCCCCGCGGTATCAGGACGTGTCGTCTGCTGACATCCCCGAGGTGACAGAAGACGACGGGACACGAGTTCGCGTCGTGTGCGGAAGTTTCTGGGGTGTTCGTGGTCCTGTCGATGGCATCGCCGCCGACCCGAGCTACCTTGACGTGTCCATCCCGCCAGGACACCGTCGAACGTTGCCGGTCGAGACGATGCGCCACGCGTTCGCGTACGTGTTTGAGGGCTCTGGAACCTTCCGGGATGCGTCAGCGCCCCAACCGGTGCCGACGGAACAGGTCGGGAACACCGAGTCCATTGCGATTGACGACATCGGGAACCGTTCGCTCGTCCTGTTCGACCGAGGAGACGAAGTCACGGTGCAGGCGGGCCCGAACGGTATTCGCTTTCTGCTCGTGTCGGGTCAGCCGCTGCGCGAGCCGGTCGCCTGGCACGGTCCCATCGTCATGAACACCAGAGACGAGCTTCGGCAGGCGTACGCGGAGCTCCAGGACGGAAGTTTCATCAAGCACCAGCGCTGACATCGCCCGACGGTCTGGAAAAGGGTTCCGCTACCTCGATTGTGGCCGTGGCCTGGCTGGAATCGTCAGGAGTCTTTGACGGTCCCTTTCGCTGCGCGGTTTTCAGGGCATTGAAATCGCTCCACCAGCTCGACGCTTCACTGCGTGACCACGGATTCCTTTCTGCACACTGCGCGAGGGCATCCTGCAGGGACAAGGCGTCCGGATACCGGTCATCAGGGTTCTTCGCGAGGCATCGGAGGAGCGCGGCCTCGAAATCGCCCGGCACGGGTCGCCCGATTCGATCCGAGGGCGGCACAGGCGGCGTGTGCAGGTGGTGTCCGCACACCTCGATGACGGTGCGCCCTTCGAAGACGGGAGATCCGGTCAGCACGAAGTAGCCAACTGCCCCGAGGGCGTAGAGATCGCTTCGGACGTCGACGCGGTCTCCGGAGATGGTCTCCGGCGCCATGTAGAGCGGCGTGCCCAGGATCACGTCCGCGGCTGTGACGTCGAGTCCTGTTTCGGCGCTCCCGGGGGCAGCGTGCTTGACCAAGCCGAAGTCGACGACCTTGGCCGCATCGGGTATCCCGCCTCGCTCCCCGAGGATGATGTTGGCCGGCTTGATGTCTCGATGGATCAGCCCGACGCCGTGCGCTTCGGCGAGGGCGCCCGCCACCTGACGCAGGATGTGAATCACGCGCCCAGCCGGCTGCGGACCACCGTAGTCGACCAGTTCGGCGAGATTGAGGCCGCTCAGGTACTCCATTGCGTAATAGAAGACGCCTTCAGGCGTGCGCCCGTAGTCGAAGATCACGACCGTGCTCGGATGGCTCAGCGTGGCGGTGAGCTGGACCTCTCGCTCGAACCGACGAATGTTCTCCTCTCCGGCTCGCTCGGGCGACAGCACCTTGATGGCGGTTGGTCGTTTCAGCAGCGCGTGGCGGGCGCGGTAGACGATGCCCATGCCCCCTTCGCCGATCTTCAACTCCAGCGTGTACTGACCCAACTGGCGAACGCGAGCCACTTCAGCCCTGAGCCCGAAGATGACGCGCGACGAAATGGCCGCCATGGCAACAGCAGCCAGGGACCAGGAGGCAATGTTGAGGGTCCCGACTGTCGGGGCGAGCGCCTGGGCCTGTCCCAATGTGAACCAGGCGAAAAGGACCATCGGGGACACGGCCGCGACACTGATCAGTGTCGTGCGCCATGGGGTGCAGGGTACGGAGATGGCTCTGGAAATCAGCACGTAGCTGCAGGCGAGCACGCCGATGGACAAGGCGTGCATAGGGTCGATGGCTAGCGGATGTGTGCTGTCTTGGATGAGCACGATGACCCCCGCCATCGCTGCGAAGCTCGTGCACATCAGGAACGTGCCGATACCGTCGAGCCACCAGAGTCCAGCCGACGCCAGGCGGGTGTGCCGTCCGATCAGCCAGACGCCGCCGGCGACGAGCGTGCCGATGGCGTGAAACGTGTGGGGATCGAGTGCCGGGCCGCCGGTCACGACCGGTTCGAAGCCTTCCATGTTGCTCAAGTAGAAACGCATGAGCACGTCGAACGCGAAGAAGCCGCCCGAGATCAGAAAGACCCAGCCTCCGAAAAGCGTCAGCCGTGACTGGAGGAACGCACGCCCTTCCTGCGTGCTGCTCTCAGCGGAACGCAGCGGAATCGGAACCGGCGGACGCTGGCCCTCGGAGATCATCCTTGTGCCGCTCGGATCTGGATTGTGGCACGGTCTCGCGGCGGCAGGAAGGGCAACCTCGCCACCCCCCAGGGCAATCGCATCTTTGGGGCTATCCATTTAACCGGACCAATTGAGCGCCGCAGTTCTCCAGGGGCGATTCGCTGGAGGGCGTTCCAGGCTCGGCGGGTGCCCGCGCACCT
>Ga0326597_10013877_pt1 | contig 10571 bp, 11 predicted proteins | sample RVTome_12_FD_203789 | JGI IMG/M metagenome (GOLD analysis project Ga0326597, IMG submission 203789) | Soil microbial communities from uranium-contaminated site in the Upper Colorado River Basin, Wyoming, United States - RVT100D185 | ecosystem: Environmental > Terrestrial > Soil > Contaminated >... | reverse complement strand
CCATCTCCGACCTCACCCGTCCGGGCGGAGGAGAGAATCGCCTGGATGGTGGGCTCGACGAACGGCTCGGACACCGCCATCTCGATCTTCACTTTCTCGTGAAATTCGGCGACCACGGTGCTGCCGCGGTACTGCTCGATCACCTCACGCTCGCCGCCGTGGCCGGTGACTCGACTGAGGGTGATCCCGGTGACTCCGGCGCGGAACAGCGCCGTTTTCACCTCGGGAAGGCGCTCCGGTCGCACTACTGTGGTGATGAGGCGCATCGCAGTCTCCCTGGTAGGACGTGGCGCAAAGCGAACGCCCGCTCGGGGTTCGAGCGGGCGGGGATCGAAGCAGTCTGGGCGCTGTCACGCGGCGTCACCCCGCAAGTACCGGCTCGAACTCGAAGGGCACCGCGGCGTCGCCGGCCTCTCGCGGTTGCTTGTAGACATAGGTCTTCCCAGCGTAGTTGCGCAGCACGACCCCGTCTTCGTCCATCGACTCGACGTATTCGGGCAGGAGCGGGATCTTGCCGCCGCCGCCCGGGGCGTCGATGACGTAGTGCGGCACCGCCATGCCGCTGGTCCAGCCGCGCAGCGCCCGCACGATCTCGAGGCCGGTTTCGACGGTGGTGCGGAAATGCTCGGCGCCGGCGACCTGGTCGCACTGGTAGATGTAGTAGGGCCGTACCCGCGCGATGAGCAGTTTCTGCATCAACTGCTTCATGATCGCGGGATTGTCGTTCACGCCCTTCAGGAGCACCGTCTGGCATCCCAGCGGGATGCCGGCGTCGGCGAGCATACCCAGCGCTCGCACGGCGGCCGGCGTCAGCTCGTCGGGGTGATTGAAGTGCGTATTGATGTATAACGGGTGGTACTGCTTGAGAATGGCGCACAGCTCGGGTGTGATGCGCTCCGGCAGGTGACACGGCACCCGGCTGCCGATGCGGATGATCTCGATGTGCGGGATACCGCGCAGCCGGGCGCAGATCTCGTTCAGGCGGCGGTCGGACAAGAGCAGCGGATCGCCGCCCGACATGATGACGTCCCGGATTTCGGGATGCGCGGCGAGGTAACTGAACGCCGACTCGAGCTGCGCCATCGGGATCTTCTCGGGGTCGCCCACCTTGCGCCGCCGCGTGCAGAAACGGCAGTACGACGCACACACCGGCGAAACCAGGAACAGCGCCCGGTCGGGATAGCGGTGCGTGATGTTGGGGACCGGCGAGTGCGCGTCCTCGGCGAGCGAGTCGACGATCCCGTCCTCGATCTCGAGCTCCTGGACGGTCGGAACGTACTGGCGCCAGATCGGGTCCCCGGGCTCCTTGATGAGGTCGACCATCGCAGGGGAGATCCGGAACTCGAAGTTCTCCGCCGCCTGCTTGAGCCGCTCGATGTGGGAGACATGCTCCGGGCCGAATCGCTCGGCCAGGGCCTCCAGGGAGGCGATGCTTTTCTTACGAAGCAGTTCCTGCCAGGTCATTTCCATGCGTCAGATCCTTCACGTAGATCACGAGATCGTCGCCGGGCGCGTAATAGCCCGGAATGGTTGCGGTCCGACCAAAGCCCCTGGCTTCGTAGAACGCGCGGGTCGGGTTGTAGTCGTCCCGGGACGACGTCTCCACTACGATCAACCGACCTCCCCCGGCCGACACCGTCCGCTCCACCGCCCGCACGAGCTGCGTGCCAATCCCCTCGCTCTGGCGTGCCCGGTCCACCGCGATCCAGTAGAGGTCGTAGGTGCCGAGCGTGTCCGGGGTGGGGCCGAAGCACGCGTACCCGGTCAGGTCGTCGCCGTCGAACGCCCCGAGGAACCGATAATCGTCGTCGCCGTCCAGCGCTTCATCGAGCAGCTCGAGCGCGGTCGCGACTTCGGCCTCGCGGAACAGGCCGGTGCCGCGGACCAGCGCCTCAAGGCGTGCGCGATGCGCGCGACCGACGGGCCGGAGCGAGCAGCTCACGGGCGGCTTTGGCGCCCTGCGCTTCGCGCAGCGCCACTTCGGCGATCCGCCGGATCAGCTCGGGGTAGTCCCACCCGGCGGCGAAGGCCATCCGCGACAGCCCGGCGTCGTCGTTCAGGTCGGGATTGGGATTCACCTCGAGGACCCAGGGACGCCCCGTGTCGTCCACCCGAATGTCCACCCGGCCGTAGCCCTTGCCTTGCAGCGTCCGCCAGGCGAGCTCGGCGACCCGGATCAGGCGGTCGGCGAGGCGCTGGGAGACCGGCGCCGGACAGACCGGGACGCTCCCCAGGTCTTCCGCGGAGCCGGTGTGCCACTTGGCGGCATACGTGAGGATGGGCCAGGTCCCCTCCGGCATCCCGGTAAAGTCGATCTCGGCGACCGGCAGCACGCGGTTGCCGAGGAACCCCACGTTGAACTCGCGACCGGGGATGTATTGCTGGATCAGGACCTCGTCGAACTGCTCGGTCATCACCGCGATCTTGGCGCGCAGCGCCTTGCGGTCGGTGACCACGGAACCGCGATCGAGCCCCGCGCTTGCATCCTCGGCCGCCGGCTTGACGATCGCGGGGAGGGGAAAGTCGTCGGAGACCTTGTTGCCCTGGGCGAGCGTCCAGGGAGGGATCGGGGCCCCCGCTTGGGCGAGGATCGCGTTCGCGGTCGCCTTGCGGCGGCACGCGGCGATGGTCCAGGGGCCGCAGCCGGTCACGGGCACACCGGCGAACTCGAGCGCCGCTACCACGTGCTCCTCCCACTGGGAGAGTCCGTGGACCCCTTCGCACAGGTTGAACACCAGCTCGCAGCGGCGGGCTTCGGCGAACCACTTCATGTCGTGGCGCACGGCGAGCTTCTTGGCGTCGTGCCCCAGAGAGTCGAAAATGCTGGCGATCTCGTTGACCGCCCTCATCACTCCCGCGATGTCCTCGGCGGTCCAATCATCGGCGCCGGGGTCGTAGAGGATCGCGACCCTCACGCCGTCGCCCCGGCCCGGAGCCCGCCGGCCGCCGCCGGCACCACCAGCTCCCGCCCGGTGACGCGCTTCCAGGCGATGCGGACCACCTCCTGGATCAGCTCGTCGTAGGCGAACCCGGCGGCGCGCGCCGCCTTGGGGAAGCAGCTGTTCATGCGTGGATCAGGAATGATCCCGGGAAGCGGATTGAGCTCGACGACGTTGGGGATCCCCGCTTCATCGAGCCGGATGTCGATGCGGCACCAGTCCCGGCAGCCGAGCGCCTGGTAGGCATCCAGCGCGACGAGCTCGATGTGCCGGTAGGTTTTCTCCGGGACACGTGCGGGGCACTCGAAGATGTCGAGCTGGTGCTCAGCCGTGTCCCAGATCCACTTTGCTTCGTAGCCGTAGACCGGCGTCACGCCGGGCGGCAGCGTTGAGAAGTCGAACGCGACGATCGGCAGACAGAACGCCTCCGGCCCGTTCCCGATGATCGCCACGGTGAACTCGGGGCCCGGGAGGTAGGTCTCCACCAGCACCGGTTGCTTGTAGGTCTCTAAGAGGAAGGAGACGCGGTCGCGGAGCTGCGCCCGGCTCTGACATAAGTTGTTGGCGAATATGCCTTTACCTGACCCCTCGGCGACCGGTTTCACGAACAACGGGTAGGGGAGTCGTACCCGCGCCAAGTCGACCAGCTCGTTGACCAGGGCAAATCGCGCCGTCGGCACATCGCGATAGGCGAGGATCTCTTTGGCACGTGCCTTGTTCAACGACAGCGACAGCGCGAGCGGGTCGCTCGCCGTGTAGGGGACGTTCAGATACTCGCAGATCGCCGGGACGTGCGCCTCGCGGTTCTGTCCGTACAGCCCCTCGGCCATGTTGAACACGAGTTGAACACGGGCGCGCGACAGTTTTTGGGGGAACGTGGCGTCGGCATGGAGGCGGATGACGGTACCGAAGAGACCGAGGGCCTGCTCCACCGCATCGATGGTGGATGGCTCGTCCCACTCGGCATAGACGTCGCTGGTACTGCCTGGATCGTCTGCAGCGGGTTCGAGGGCGGGCTTCTGGTTGTACGCGAGACCGATGCGCATGTGGTCTCGGGCGACCTCCTATAAAAAGGGGCCGTTCGCTGAACGGTCCGTGACTCGGTAACTCCAAAGACGACTAATGAATACGAAAAAGTGTGAAGATATGCAATAGGGTGAGCAAAACTAGAACTGGGGTACGCGGTACGCGGTACGCGGTGCGCGGTATTCTTCGGTCACCAACCAGCCGACGTCACCGTCAATCGGGATGCACACCGTCGAAAACCGCGCACTGCGCACCCCGTCACTCAGACTTTGTGGTACGCGACGCGCGCCGCTTCCTGCCGATCGTCGGCGACGTACATCTCGAAGTCGGAGAAGAACGCGGGAGCGGTGTCCTGCAGCACGCGCAGACAGGCGATCGCCATGCGACGAATCTCGAGCTCCGCCCCCTCGCCGCAACGCAGCTCCAGCATCGTGCGCCACGCGCGGACGTTTCCCGACACCACGATCTTCGTCTCCGTCGCATTGGGGAGCACGCTGCGCGCCGCCTCGCGGGACATCTTGCGGCGATGCACCTTGTCGGCCACCCAGGCATACCGCTCCATCAACCCCTCGACGGCGCGGACGTACGAAGCCTGGGCCTCGGTGACCTGCCGCTCCCAATCTGCCTCGAGCGCGGCGTCGCCGAGGATCGCCGGCGGGACGACGAAGGCCGCGTGGGACTCGTCGACGTAGCGCTGGGAGAGCTGCGAGTACCCGAACCCCGCTCGATGGCGCACCAGCTCGTGCGAGCAGGAGCGGGAGACGCCCTCCACCAGTAGCACGTACACCGCGTGCTCCAGCACCGACCCGTGCCCCTGTTTCTTGATGTTCTCGAGGTACTCGGCGGTGGGGCGCTGCGCCGGATTGTGCTGGCTCATGTAGCAGATGCGTCCCGCGAACTCAGCCAGCCGCTCGCCGTCGGAGGCGTCGCCCTTCCATTGAACGCCGAGGTGCGCGGGCTCGAGAAACTGGGGGCGGGCGATCAGGGTGACTCGGGGCGCGCGGAAAATCTCCATCAGCGGGCGAGCTCGGTCTTGGGGGTGGCCCACCCACCCTCGCGCTCCACGGCGCGCAGGCGAGCAGCGATATCGTCGGGAATCGGCGCTGCGCTCGGCCCCACCTTGAGATCGGCGAGCGGGGCCCAATCGGCCGAGGGGAGTATAACACCGGGGTTGAAGATCCCGCGCGGGTCATACGCTCGCCGCAGCTCCTGGAATCGCGCCATGACCTCGGGTCCGAAAAACCGACTCAGCACTCCGGCGCGCAGTCGCCCGTCCCCGTGCTCTCCACTCGGCGTGCCCCCAAGTCGTGCGAGCAGGTCGATCACGTCCTCATAGAGGCCCTGCAACGCCTCGTGCCAGTCGGGACGGGTGAGGTCGGGGAGGGCATTCGCGTGCACGTGACCGTCTCCCGCATGGCCGAAAATCGCCAGAGGAACGTCGCGTTGCGCCGCCGCGTCACGCAATCCCGCGATGTACTCGGCCAGGTGCTCGAGCGGGACGCACCCGTCTTCGATCACCTGCAGCGAGCGGCGCGTCGCGGGTAACTGGGCGAGGGCCGGACTGGCCAGCCGCCGGACGTTCCAGAGGCGCTCGAGCCCGGCACGGTCCACGGCAGTCTCGACCTGAAGCGCCAGGTGGTTCAAGCCGCGCACTGCATCTCCGACGACTCCACGGGCCGCCACGGCCGATTCCCGCTCAAACTCCACCAGCAACAGGCATTCGACCCCGGAAGGGACTTCGCCGCCGGCCTGCGCGACGAAGTCGAGCAGGGTTCGGTCGAGCAGCTCGACGGCCGTGGGGTTCAAGGCCACGAGGAACGAGACCGCATCGCCGACAGCGGCCAGGTCGCCAAACCCGAGTACCATCCCGGCGACATCCGGCGGGATGGCGTCAAGCCGCCACTCGACCGTCGTCACGATGCCGAGGGTTCCTTCGGCCCCGATCAGGAGATCGAGCTCGTCTCCCGATTCCGCGAATGCGTTGAGCGCGTAGCCGCTCGAGTTCTTGCGTGTCCTGGGGAATCGGGTCGCCACCAGGTGTCGACCGTCGGCCTCGAGCGAAAATCGGCTGCCTCCACCGCCGCGCCGCACCCAGCGCACCTCCCCATCCGCTCCCACGACCTCAAGGGCGCTGATCCAGCGCCGGACGCTGCCGTAGCGCACGCTGCGTGGCCCGGCGGCATTGGTCGCAGCCATTCCCCCGGTCGTGGCGAACGCGCCCGACGAGGGGTCAGGCGGCAGTCGCAACCCGTGGGAGCGGGCGGCCTCGGTCAGCTGCGCCCAGGTGACGGACGCCCCGGTGCGGGCGCGGCGATGTTGTGAGTCCACCTCGAGGGTCCGAAACCCCCGGCTGAGATCGAGGATCATTCCCCGGCCGACGTTGCCACCGGGCATACCGCTCCCCGCACCGCGGGGGATGAGGGGTGTGCCGCGTTCCACTGCGCGACGCACCAGATCCACAACCTCGTTCGTGGTCGTCGGGATCGCGACGGCCTCGGGAATGATCCGATAGATGCCGGCGCCTTCAGCATAGGCGGCGAGGGTGCGGGAGTCCGTGAGTACTGAAGGCATCGCGCCGGCCCGGCTGGGGCGCCCTACGATCCGAACTTCTGCTTCATGGCCTCGATCAGCTGAACCGCGATCCGGTGTCCCTCGGACCCCTGCGGCACGATCACCTCGAGGTCGCGCTCGGGACGCGAGGGGTCGATCATCGGCCGATACACGGCTTCGACGGTCAGCTGGCTCTTGCCGGGCGCATTGGGGTCGACCCAGCAGCGGAGCTTGATAGTGTCGAGCAAGGCGCCGAGATCGCCCTGGCCGGTCGAGGAGGCACGCGTTCGGACGTTGAACCACGCGGTCTCCACGTACCCGTCTTGCGGGCTCGACCACTCGACGCGCAGCCCCTCGTTGGCGAGCCACCCCATCGCTTCCGGCACGATCCGCGGCGCCGGGGCCTCGACGATCGCGATCAGGGCCTGGGGGTAGGGAAGAAACGCCGGGCGGTTGGTGATCGGGGTGCAGGCGGCGAGGAGAACCATGGCGATCCGTCGCATCTCAGTGCGTGTGCGGCGGCGTCCCGGGAGGATCGACGTGTGGGGGTGGCGCGGAGTCGCGCAGCGCGGTGGAGTCGGCGGGTTGGTCAACGTGGTCCATCGTGCCCGGCGCGTGAACATGGCCTCCCACGCGGTTCTCGATTTCGGCCTGGATCTTGGCCGTGGGCATTCCGGCGGCGTGGTCGAACACCAGCGTGCCGCCCACGGCGCCGGTGCGCACCAGCAGCACGATGCCGACCGCCGAGACGACTTTCAGCAGGACATCCTCGCCCTGCCGCAGCTGAAAGCGGCGCCACAGCTTCCAGGCGAGCACGAGGGTGAACACGATCATGGACGCGATCGCCAGCGTCTGGTGCGTCTGCATCAGATCGTGGATCGCTTCTCCATGGTCAAGCTTCTTCTCGGCGAGCAGGCCGAGAATCACGGCGGCCCAGCCGCCGATCACCCCGGCCCACAGGGTCCAGATACCGGTCCAGACGAGTGATTCGCGTTTCGTCGCCCAGCCGACCAGGTCGAATAACACGGCGGCGACGAGCAGCGCCGCGGGAAGGTCGTTGACCACCGCGTGCCAGCGGGGCAGATCGTAACCGAACATGTCGCTGCGTGCTCCTCGAGGCTCAGAGTCCCAGGCTCGACACCACCGGCGGATTCGCCGAATAGTCGTAGAACCCCTTACCGCTCTTCTTGCCGTACATGCCGGCGAGCACCATGCGCTTGAGCAGCGGCGGCGGGGCGTATTTCTGCTCTTTGTACTCCGCAAACATGATGTCGGCGATCTTGTACGTCGTGTCGAGACCCACGAAATCGAGCAAGGTGAGCGGCCCCATGGGATAGCCGCAGCCAAGCTGCATCGCTTTGTCGATGTCCGTGACACTACCCACCCCGTGCTCCAGCGCCCGGATGGCGTCCAGCAGATACGGGACAAGGAGTAGGTTCACGATGAACCCGGAGTTGTCCTTGGCAGCCACCGGCTCCTTGCCGAGGGAGCGGGCGAACGCAAACGCGCGCTTGAAGGTCTCCTCCGACGTGGTCACGGTGCGGACCACCTCGAGGAGCGGCATCAGAGGGACCGGGTTGAAGAAGTGCAGGCCCACGAAGCGGTCGGCGCGCTTGGTGGCCGCGGCCATCGCCGCGATGGTGAGGCTCGAGGTGTTGGAGGCGAAGATCGTCCCGGCACCGCACAGCCCGTCGAGCTCCTTCCACAGGGCGTTTTTCACCTCCAGGTCCTCCGTGACGGCCTCGATCACGATGTCGCACTGCCGGAGCTCGGCGGTGGTCGTGGTGAACGAGAGGCGCGTCAGGGCGGCATCGCGATCCGTGGCCTGGAGCTTTCCCTTTTCCACGAACTTGGCGAGGGACTTCTCGATGCCGGCTTTGGCCTTGTCGAGAATCGGCTGCGCGACGTCCCGCACGATCGTCGCGTAGCCCGCGGTGGCCGCCACCTGGGCGATGCCGCTTCCCATCAGCCCGCAGCCCAGCACGCCCACTCGAGTGATGTCGCTCATGTCCCTCTCTACCGCTGGAATTGTTTGCGGATCTCGTCCGCGATCCGGACGAAGGCACTGGCGCGCGGCCCGGGGAGCGCGTGTTCCGCCCGGATCTCCCCGCGCTCCAGCCGGTCGAGCACCTGTTCGAGGGCCACCTGGACCCGATCGTTCTCCCCCCGGTGCGCGGCCAAAACGGGTATGGCGCCGAGGGCGAACACGGCCGCCGGCGCCGCGGCCAGCGGCAGCAAGACCCCGAGGGCGATCGCGACGGCCGTGCCGACGGCGCCGACCGAGAAGAGGGCCGCGGCCCCGCCGATGCGCGCCGCCCGCATGTTGCGCACGTCGGCCGCCAGGCGCACGTGGCAGAAGCCACTCTCCAGCGGCGTCACCTGTCCGCTGATCTCGACGGTTCGGGCCAGAGCGTAGCCCTTGCCCCCCGCCTTGAGGCCCCGCTGCATCGACACGAAGAACCCGACCTGCGGCTCCCAGGTCGTGCGGTCGGGATAGCGTCGCTTGACCCGGAGCAGCTCCTCACCCTCCATCCAATGCGACAGCGCCCGTTCGACCGCTCCGCGATCGCCCGGGACGACGCGGTTGGCCGTGAGCTGCGCAGGCCCGGCCAGCGCCCACCCCTTGTGTGGTCCGTCGAGGAGCCGGGTACGCTCCTCGAGCAGCGCCTGTTTCAGGTATCGCGCGGGGATGCCGACGTCCTGCCCGAGTGCCAACAGCTCGGGCTCGGTGAGCCCGTCGCCGATGTCGCGCTCTCCGGTCTGCATCTCGGCGGCGCGGTGGACGATCCGGTCGAGTGCCTCCCGACTGATCAGCTCTCCCGCCATGGCCTACGCCCGCACCTTGTCCTTGTCCGGAACCGGCGGCAGCGCCTCGCCTGCGGTGCGCGCCGGTAGGGCGGGCATGGTGCTGTCGGCGCGCCGACCGACGGCGTCGAGCAGGCCCTTGAAGAGGTCGATGGGAATCGGGAAGATCGTGGTGGAGTTCTTCTCGGAGGCGATCTCGGTCACCGTCTGGAGGTAGCGCAGCTGAATCGCCGCGGGCTCCCGGCCGATCACGGCGGCGGCCTGCGCGAGCTTCTCGGACGCCTGCAGCTCGCCTTCGGCATTGATGACCTTGGCGCGCCGCTCGCGCTCGGCTTCCGCCTGGCGGGCCATGGCGCGCTTCATCTCGGGCGGCAGGTCTACGTCTTTCACCTCAACTGCCGACATCTCGATCCCCCAATCCTCACTCCGCTGGTCGATGATCTCCTTGAGGATCGAGTTGATCTTGTCGCGGTTGGCGAGCAGCTCGTCGAGCTCCGTTTCGCCCAGCACCGAGCGCAACGTGGTCTGCGCCAGCTGGCTCGTGGCGTAGAGGTAGTTTTCCACGTAGATCACCGCCTTCACCGGATCCTTCACCCGCACGTAGAGGACGGCGGTCACCTTGATCGAGATGTTGTCGCGCGTGATCACGTCCTGGGGTGGAATGTCGAGCGCCATCACGCGCAGGCTGACCCTTTGCATGCGGGCGAACAACGGCGGGAGGTAGATCAGCCCCGGCCCTTTGGCGCCCCACGAGCGGCCCAGGAAGAAGTACACGGCGCGCTCGTACTCACGCAGCACCCGCAGGCCGGAGAAGAGATACAAACCGACGCCGCCGAGCACCAACAACAGCACGTCACCCATGAGACGCTCCTCAGGCCGGGTACGATTCGACGATCACCGCGAGCCCCTGTCCCCCACCGATGCAGGCGGACCCCAGCCCGTAGCGCTTGCCCGCGCGCCGCAGCGCATGGAGCAAATGGATCGTGATGCGCGCGCCGCTGGCCGCGAGGGGATGGCCGATCGCGATCGCACCGCCGTGCACGTTGGTCTTCGACCGGTCGAGCCCGAGCTCCTTTTCTACCGCAAGATATTGCGGGGCGAACGCCTCGTTCACTTCCACGAGGTCCATCTGCGCCAGCTGCATCCCGGCCTTCTGGAGCGCCTTGCGGGCGGCCGGTGCGGGTCCGATGCCCATGTACTTGGGTTCGACGCCCACCACCGCCCAGGCGACGAGCCGTCCGATCGCTTTCA
>Ga0326597_10013876_pt1 | contig 10573 bp, 7 predicted proteins | sample RVTome_12_FD_203789 | JGI IMG/M metagenome (GOLD analysis project Ga0326597, IMG submission 203789) | Soil microbial communities from uranium-contaminated site in the Upper Colorado River Basin, Wyoming, United States - RVT100D185 | ecosystem: Environmental > Terrestrial > Soil > Contaminated >... | reverse complement strand
GAAGATGAACGAGCGCGGGCTGCAGGCGGCGTTGGACTCTGAGCACAGTAACGTGCTCGCCTTCGCTCGCGGCGGGCGCGTGACCATGCCGACTGAGCCGACGCCAGTGCTCGGATCATTCCATAGCGGCGTCAACTTCGTTCCGCAAACCGGCGTCTACGAATTGCACCGTGGCGAGAAGGTCACGCCTGCATCTGAGAACGCGCGAGGCGGCGATACCATCACCATCTACCAGACCTTTGCGCCTGGCACCGACATGGCCATCATCAACCGAGCCGCCGATGAGATGGAGCGCAGGCTTGCGCGTCGGCAGCGGGGGCTTTCGTAGCTCCACGCGCGCGGGCCACCCCCTTCGATTTCGGTAGCCCCGGCTTCGCCAGCTTGCGCAGGCTGCGTTTCTGGCACATGACCGCTACGGTCGGTGTGTCCGAGAGTGGCGTGCGATTGTGGGGCGGCTGCGTGGACGCGGATTCGATTCCTGAAACCGGAACGAAAGTGGCCGGGGTATCGTCCGGGGTAACGGGCCGGAAATCCTATTTTCTCATTCGCGGTTCGATTCCGACCCCCGCCTATCTTATAATAATCAATTAGTTAAGATTTAATGCTAACGCTAAAGAGACATTCCGACACAGCATGCTAATGGCATCATGGGCAGTCGATCAAAACCCATTATTTGCGAGAACGAGCTCTGGCTGCATGAGCCGAAGGCGAGCGAAGACTTGCGGCGCGCTCTCACATGGGCGCAAAAAAACCCGTCGCGCGAATCGTCAGCAGGCGATATTGAAAAAGCTGCGCGAGCGAAACGAAACGCGCGTCAGACTCAATCTGAATAACCTGCCTACGAACGAAGCCGCGAGCATGCTTTCAGTGTGACAAGTCGCTGGCTTGGATCAATGGGTCCATCACGTTGATGTAGGTGAGGAACTTGGCCTGCATCGCGTCATGCCAGTCACGCGGCTGCAGTTCGGCGAAAGGCATCCGGCGAGCCGCCCCTGCGGAATTCATCAGGACGTCGATCCGTCCAACTTTCTCCTCGGATTCTTCGACCACGCGAAGGCGCCGCGGCGGCGTCAGTCAAGTCCGCAGTGGGTCTTCCCGAAGTGGTACAGCCAGATCGTCACGCTTGCACGAAGGCCGGCGACGCCTTGGAGATTGACGAGACAATGCATTTGCATTACCATGTCCGCCAGGCCAATCCTTGGAGGCTGCCATGGCTACCACGCTCGAACTCGAATCCACGCTCACCGACCGTTACCAGACCACCGTACCGGACGCGGTGCGCCGCGCGCTCAAGCTCGGCAAGCGCGACAAGATCCGCTACGTCGTGCGGCCAGATGGACGTGTTGTGCTGACACGCGCGGCGGCCGCGCCTGAAGACGACCCGGTACTCGATAAGTTCCTTTCCTTCCTCGCCCGCGACATCGAAACCAATCCGGGGCGTGTGCGCAGCCTCGATGTGCGCCTCGTCAAACGCGTCCGCTCGCTCGTGAAAGGCGTCAAGGTTGATCTCGACGCTGAGCTCGCCTCAGGGGACGAATGAAATCGGCGCCTGCTGCGCCGCTCGTGGTCAACGGCTGGACGCTGTTTGCGCACCCGCTTTTCCTGGATCAGGTCGAGGTGCTCGTCGCGCGGGTCGAGGCGCTACGCGCCAGGGATCCGACTGGCTATACCAAGAAAAACGCCACCAAGCGGGTGGCTGCGATCGCCACGCTTGCTTTCGAGTTGATTCCGCAAGATCCCGCCCGCCTTGAGTATCGGCAGGGCTCGACCCTTGGCGATGATCGCAAGCACTGGTTTCGCGCCAAGTTCTTCCAGCAGTATCGGCTCTTCTTTCGTTACCATCAGGCGAGCCGAATCATTGTGTACGCCTGGGTAAACGACGAGGACACCAAGCGTGCCCGTGAGCGTTCGGACGACGCCTACCATGTCTTTCAGAAGATGCTGGAGCGCGGGCATCCGCCGGACGACTGGGGGAGCCTGCTTACACAAGCGAAGCGTGAAACGAACCGCCTGCGGACCATCGTCGGCAAGGCGCGACGGGGTTGACTAGTTGGGAGATTGAACGCTTGCGCGCACCCGGTGCCGCGAACCACGGTGACCCGTAGTGTCCAACTATTCGAACGACAGTTCGCGGTAGACTCGTGGCATGGGTTCCGTGCCACCGCTTCTCACATACTTGCTGCTGATCGTCTCGGGTTGGGTCCACCGGCGCCAGCTCATCGTCATTGAGTTTCTTCAAGCCGAGAACCGGTTGCTAAAGGAGCGCCTCCGAGGCAAGCGTATCCGGTTCTCTGATGCTGAGCGGGCATTGCTTGCACGAAAAGGCAAGGCGATAGGGCGTAAAGGCCTGTTGCAACTGGATACTCTTGTTTCGCCAGATACTCTGATGCGGTGGCATCGACGCCTGATTGCCCGGAAGTGGGACTTCAGCAAGCAGCGCGGCCCCGGTCGTCCGGGCATCATGCGCGAGATCTCGCAGCTGATTGTTCGTGTATGGCACAAGAGAACCCGGGATGGGGCTACACCCGAATTCAGGGGGCGTTGGCGAATCTTAGTCACCACGTTGGGCGCGGAACGATTGCTAACGTGCTCAAACGCAATGGCATAGAGCCTGCGCCGGAGCGCAGCAAGCGAACGACGTGGTCAACATTCTTGAGGGCTCACGGGAAGGTCTTGGCTGCAAGCGACTTCTTCACTGTGGAGGTGTGGACGCCGAAAGGACTGCTTACACATTACGTGCTGTTCGCGATCAGCCTGGCAGAGCGTGCGGTGCATATCGCGGGTATCAGCACGCGGCCGGATGGAGCGTGGATGCTGCAAGTGTGTAGAAATCTGATCGACGAGGAGCGCCGTGGACCTTGGCGCATCTGGAAAGCCGGTGGAATACGCAACGCTCGGTGGGTTAACGGCGAGAGCCACATACATCCCGCCGAGCAGATGTGAGCATCCAGATCGAAGAGCCAGTTGTCTACAGCGCAACCAAGGTGTCGGACACGCGAAACGAATGTTTTCACGACTTCGCACTTCAGGGCCGGCCACGACATTAGTTAGCTGGCACCGCCGCCGAGCGCTCGGTATAGCTCCACGAGATTACTGGCGCGCGTGAGCCTCGTCGAAGCGAGTGAGCGACGCGCGCTGTAGAGTGTGCGCTGCGCATCCAGGCTCACGAGGAACGAGTCGACGCCCTCACGATAGCGGGCATCGGCCAGCATGTAACTGTCGCGTGCTGCCGCCACGAGATTTGCCTGGGCTTCATACTGGTCTTCGATCGTGCCGCGCCGGGCGAGCGCATCGGCGACCTCACGGAATGCGGTCTGGATGGTTTTTTGATATTGGGCGACGGCGGCCTCGCGCAACGCCCTCGTGGCTTCGAGATTGCCGCGATTGGCGCCGGCATCAAAGATCGGCAACAGAACCGAAGGCTGGACCGACCACGCGAAAGCGCCTGCGGTGAATAACGAAGACAGTGCACCGCTCGCGAGGCCGGCCACCGCGGTGAGGCTGATTCGCGGAAAGAAAGCGGCGCGTGCCGCGCCGATCAGGGCGTTGGCCGAGCGCAGCCGATATTCTGCCTGCACGACGTCGGGTCGGCGCAGCAGGATGTGCGAATCCAGTCCTTCGGGCAATTCGGCGAGCGAGCCGTCGACACTCTCGATGGAACTCGCCAGATTGGCGTCGCTGACCGGCGCGCCGACGAGGAGCTCGAGCGCGTTGCGGTCCTGCGCAACGATCGCCGTCAAATTGGCCGCGTCGGAGCGCGCCTGCGCGAGCACCGTCTCGGCCTGGCGCAATTCAGTGCGTGGCGCGATGCCGCCCGAGAGCCGGGCCCGCGTGAGCTCGACGCTGCGCGCCGCGGTCGTCGCAGTATCTCTGGCGATGGCAAGCAGGCTGCGATCCGTGGCGTGAGTGAGATAGGCGTTTGCCACTTCCGCGATCAGCGTGAGCCGCGCAGTCCTGACTGCGGCTTCCGTCGCGAGGTAATCCTGCAGCGCCGAGTCGCTCAGGCTGCGCACGCGCCCGAAGAGGTCGATCTCGAACGCGGTGAGGCCCACTCCGAGGTCGTAGTTGGCGGACGTGCCGCCGCTGTTTCCGCCCCCCGTCGTCGATCGCGTTGCGCCGCTTTCCCCGACAGTCACGCTCGCCAAGCTGTCGATCCGCGGCAATAATTGCGCACGCTGAACGCGCAGTTGCCCGCGCGCGAAGGCGACATTGGCGAGCGCGATTCTCACGTCCTGGTTGTTGGCGAGCGTGCGCTCGATGAGCGCCTGCAGCGCGGGATCGCGAAAGATGTCGTGATAGCTCAGGCTGGGCAACGTGGCTTCAGTCGCGCGCAGGTACGCGTCCCCTGCCGGCCAGCTCGCTGGAATGGCGGGCGCCGGCCGCTCGTAGCGCGGTGCGAGGCTGCCGCATCCTGGGAGCGCGGCGAGCACGATGACGCCGCTCATGAGGCCGACGATACGCAATCTCACTCCGCGGCCTCTCGCAGATGGGCGCGCCGCCCGAAGCAGCGACGGACGAGGACGTAGAAAAGCGGCACGAAGAAAATCGCGAGCACGGTCGCAGTGAGCATGCCGCCGATGACCGCAGTGCCGATCGCGATTCGGCTTTGTGCGCCGGCGCCCGTCGAGACGGCGAGCGGCAGGACGCCGAACATGAACGCGAGGCTCGTCATCAGAATCGGGCGCAGGCGCAGCCGCGCCGCCTCGATCGCAGCGTCGACCGCCGCCTTACCCTGCTTCTCCGCCTGTTCGGCAAACTCGACGATCAGGATCGCGTTCTTGGCGGTGAGACCCATCGTGGTCAGCAACCCCACCTGAAAGTAAACATCGTTTTCCAGCCCGCGTGCCGCGACGGCAAGCGCCGCGCCGAGCAGCCCGAGCGGGATCACGAGCATCACCGAGGCAGGAATCGACCAGCTCTCGAAGAGCGCCGCGAGACACAGGAAGATGACGAGCAGCGACACCGCGTAGAGGAGCGGCGCCTGTCCCCCGGACACGCGCTCCTGGTACGAGAGCCCGCTCCACGCGGCGCCGATGCCCGGCAACTTGCGAGCGAGCGCCTCGATGCGATCCATCGCCTCGCCCGAGCTGCGCCCCGCGGCGGCCTCGCCCTGGATTTCGTACGAGGGTTGGCCGTTGAAGCGGGCGAGCGTGGTCGGTGCCTGTACCCAGGAGACCGTGGCGAACGCCGAAAAGGGCGTCATCTTGCCATCGGCCGAGCGCACGAACCAGGAGGCGAGGTCTTCAGGCCGGCTGCGATACGGGGCGTCGCCCTGCACGTAGACGCGCTTCACCCGGCCGCGATCGACGAAGTCATTGACGTAGTTTCCACCCCACGCAGTCGACAAGGTGGAATCGACTTCCCGCTGTGAAAGACCGAGTGCGCCGACCTTTTCCTCGTCTATAGCGATCCTCAGCGTTGCCACGTCCTCCAGTGAATTGAGACGGACCGAGGAAAGCGCAGGGTCGTTCCCCGCCGCGGCGAGCAACTGGCCGATGCTCGCCTTGAACGCCTCCCGGGTCAATCCGCCGGTGTTGAGAAGCTGCATCGTGAATCCGGTCGAGTCGCCGAGACCGCGCACGGCGGCCGGATTGTTCGCGTAGAACCGCACGTCACGCAGCCGCGCAAGCTCGCGCATCGCGCGTTGCGCGATCGCGGTCGAAGAATTCTCCCGGCCTTTGCGCTGGGCCCACGGTGCGAGCGCGATGAACCCGCGGCCTGCATTCTGGCCGGCGCCAGCTGCGCTCTGGCCGGTAATCGTGTAGATGACCGAGACGTTCGCCTTTTCCTGCGTGAGGAAGTAGCGCTGGATTTCTGTCCCGGCGGCCATCGTGCGCTCCTGCGCCGCGCCGGGAGGCAGGGTGAACTGGACCTGTGTTCTTCCCTGATCCTCGACGGGCAGGAAACTTGTCGGCAGCCCGATGAAGACCACGACGAGCACGGTGGTGGACGCCGCATAAACCAGCATCGCCGGGGCCGGCCGGGCGATGATCCACTTGACGCCGCGGCGATAGCGCTCGGCACTGCGATCGAACCACGCGTTGAAGCGTTCCCCGCCGCGCCGGGCAAAGCGCACGAAGCGATTGCTCGATTCCCGCTCTGCCTTCGTCCGGCGCTTCAGCAGCGCCGCGGTGAGCGCCGGCGAGAGTACCAGCGCGACGACGACCGACAGCAGCATGGAGGAAACGACAGTGATCGAGAATTGCCGATAGATCTCGCCGACCGATCCGCCGAAGAATGCCATCGGCAGGAACACCGCCGAGAGCACCAGCCCGATGGCGATGAGCGCGGTCTGAATCTCGTCCATCGAGCGTATGGTCGCTTCGCGCGCGGACATATCGGGGTTCTCGGCCATTACGCGCTCGACGTTCTCCACGACCACGATGGCGTCGTCGACCAGGAGACCTATCGAGAGCACCAGCCCGAAAAGCGTCAGCGTGTTGACGGTGAAGCCGAACGCGGCGAGAACGCCGAAGGTGCCGAGCAGCACCACCGGGACTGCGATCGCCGGGATGAGTGTCGCGCGCCAGCTCTGAAGGAATACGAACATCACGATCACGACGAGCACGATCGCCTCGAACAGGGTCTTGACCACCTCCCTCACCGAAAGCTTGATGAAATCCGTCGTGTCGATGGGAAATGCGTAGCGCAGACCTTCCGGAAAGCCGGGGGCGAAGCGCTCGACTTCCGCTTTGACGAGCTCGGCGGTCTCGAGCGCATCGGCGCCGGGCGCGAGCTGGATCGCGATGCCTGCTGCGGGATTCAGGTTGAGCCGGCTCTCGATCGTGTAGCTCTCGGAGCCGAGCTCGACGCGCGCCACGTCCTCGAGCAGCACCTTCGAGCCGTCGGTCTGCGTCTTGACGACGATGTTTCGAAATTCCTCGGGCGTCGACAGGCGCGAGCGCGCGATGACCGTCGCGTTCAACATCTGTCCCGGCAGCGCGGGCTGGGCGCCGATCTGGCCGGCGGCGACCTGTGTGTTCTGCGCTTCGATCGCCGAGATGACGTCGTCCGGCATCAACCGAAAGCCCGAGAGCTTGAATGGGTCTAGCCAGATCCGCATCGCATACGGCGAGCCGAACACGTTCACGTCGCCGACGCCGGGGACGCGCGCGAGCGGGTCCTGCAGATTGGAGGTGAGGTAGTCCGAGACGTCGTTGCGGGTGCGCTTGCCGGTCTCATCGTACACGGCGATGACCATCAGGAAGTCGGTGCTCGACTTGGTGACCCGAAGGCCCTGCTGCTGCACCTGCTGCGGCAAGCGCGAAAGCGCCTCTTGCACCCTGTTCTGCACCTGCACCTGCGCGATGTCCGGGTTCGTTCCCCGCTTGAACGTCACGCTGACGCGGGCGCGTCCCGCCGAATCGGACGTCGAGGAGAAGTAGATCATGCCCTCGATGCCGGTCAGCTGCTGTTCGATGATCTGGGTCACGCTCGTTTCGAGCGTCTCGGCCGACGCACCGGGATAGTTGGCGTTGACGTTGACGGTGGGCGGCGCGATGTCGGGGTATTGCTCGATCGGCAGCGACAGAATCGCACCGGCGCCCGAGAGCATGATGACGATCGCGATGACCCATGCGAAGACGGGCCGATCGATGAAGACGCGAGAGATCATGGGCGCTTTAGCGCCGCGCCCTGCGGCGTGGGTGCTGGCCGCGATCCGGCAGGTACCGGGGTGATCGCCTCGCCTGCCTTGACGCGGCCCAGCCCTTCGAGAATCACTTTGTCGCCGGCCTTGAGGCCGCTGGTAACGAGCCACTTGTCGCCGACGGTGCGCTCGGCCTGTATCGTTCGCTGCACCGCCTTGTCCTCGGGACCGACGAGCATCACCGTCGGCTGGCCGCGCGGATCGCGCGACACGCCCTGCTGCGGCACCAGGATCGCTTCGCGCGCAGTCGCCTGCGAGAGCCGCGCCCGCACGTACATGCCGGGTAGCAGCAGTCCCGAAGGATTGGGGAAGCGCGCACGCAGCGTGACCGAGCCCGTATTCGGATCGACCATCGCCTCCGCAAATTGCAGCGTACCCGCCGCGGCATACTCGCTGCCGTCTTCGAGCGTGAGGCGCACCTGTGCCGAAGAGGGGATCACGGTGCCGCTCGCGAGCGAGCGCCGGAGCGCCAGCAGATCCGCGCTGGACTGCTGGATGTCGACGAAGATCGGGTCCAGCCGCTGGATGGTGGTCAGCGCGTTGGCCTGGCTTGCGGTGACGAGCGCGCCGATGGTGACGATCGAGCGGCCGATGCGGCCGGTAATCGGCGCCTGTACGTTCGTGTGGCGCAGGTTGATCGTGGCAGTATCGAGCCGCGCGCGGTTTTGCGCGACCGCGGCCTCCGCCGCCCGGGCATTCGCGACCGCGTCGGTATAGTCCTGTCGGCTCACCGCCTCGATTTCAGCGAGTGGGCGAAAGCGCTCCGCGCGCGTCTTCGTCGCTTCGAGCGAGGCCTCGGCGCTCGCGAGATTGGCTCGCGCTTCCGCTTCGGCCGCACGATAAAGGCTGGCGTCGATGCGATATAGCGTCTGCCCTGCGCGCACGACCGAGCCCTCTGCGAATAGCCGCTCCCGGATGATTCCGGACACCTGCGGGCGCACTTCAGAAGTCTCATAGGCACTGGTGCGGCCTGCGAGCTCGATGACGAGCGGAACCGCCTCGGATTTCAAAACGACATAACCTGCTTCGGGAGCAAGCGCCCGTGCCTTCTCTGCGTTATCGGCGCGGGAGCAGGCGGCAAGAAGTAACAGTGCGACGAATGAGACGAGCGGCCGCTTGTTTTCGATCAACCCTGCTCGACCAGCCATCATCCTCCATGTCCGCTGCGGCTTCTTCGGCCGCTCGTGCGGAGCGCAGAGTGCGCCCGCCACGCGCGCAGCATGAACGTTCCTGACTTGTGCTTTCATGTACGTCGACGCACCTCGAGACAGCCGCTTCCGGGGCTGTACGTTAGTTTTAGGTGTTGCCGGGACCGGACGCGAGATCGGAAGCGGCAGGCACGAGGTGCTGCTGACAGTTGGAATGAGACGTCGCGATGCGCTGTGCAGGTGGGGCATCGCCGAGTCACCATCTGCATAAGTACGTCACGGACGATCCAATAACCACTCTCGCCGAGCCACCCCGCGCCGGGACGGAGTCTAGCCTGCTCTATGGAAAAAAAATATGCGCAATTCGGCGACTGTTCTACAACGAATAGTTGTAAATGACGCGCCTCAACCGGCGTTGTGGCATATGCTGCACGAAACGAAGTCGCATCTCGGTGTTTGGGCGGAGCCCGACAGCGCCGCCAAAACCCAAAGAATGGAAACCGCGTCACATGGAAAACCTTCGAGGATTGCCGACATTCATCTGCGTCGCACGCACGGGTAACTTCAGCAGGGCCGCGCGAGAGCTCGGCATCACCCCACAGGCCGCCAGCAAGCATATACAGCAGCTCGAGCGATGGGTGGGCGTGAGACTGTTCACTCGTACGACACGCAAGATGAGCTTGACCGAAGAGGGCGCGAGTTTTTATCGAGTGTGCTCGACAGCGGTGGAAGCCATCGATGAAGGCGTGAAGAATCTTCACGAGGCCGCCGAAGAGGCCTTCGGCACGGTTCGCATTGCAGCTCCGCACGGCTTGAGCTCGCGGTTCGTCGCGCCTGCGATCAGCCGATTCCTGGAGCTGCACCCGCGAGTGTCGGTCGACCTTGTCGTTCAAAACCAGGTTCCGGACCTGGTGGCGCAGCGTGTCGACCTCGGCATTATTGGCGATCCCCTGCCGGAGACCTCCATGATCGCGCGCAAATTCGGCATGGTGCAGCTCGTTCTATGCGCCGCACCTTCATATTTGAGGCGCCACGGGACACCGCGCACGGCGGAAGACCTCCAGCATCACCGCTGCATTAATCTGAGAAGCTGGATAACGGGAAAAATCATCCCGTGGACCTTCGAGAAGGACGGCAATGTGGTCACGGAGGAAGTCGACGCGCGGCTCGCTACCAACGACGGAGACAACGGGCTCCAGGCGGTGCTGAGCGGCGCAGGCATTGCCCAGCTCTCGTCATATCGCATCGCTCCTCACATTCGCGCGAACACGCTGAAAGCGCTTTCGATAGGGTACGTCTCAGCAGCCTATGGTCTTTACATATATATGCCGCGGCGTGAGCGGATTCCCAGAAAGACGCGCGCGCTCGCCGACTTCCTTTTCGACGAGCTGAATGGTCACGCTGATCTCCAGCCGCTCGTATTCACTTGAGATCATTTACAAGCCGGGGTTGAAGATCAATACCTGATTGGCTGCATTATCAACCGGACTACCGTAGTGTCCAATTATTCGAACGAGAGTTCGCCTAGACTCGCGGCATGGGTGTGCATATCGCGCGTATAACCACGCGGCCGGATGGGGCGTGGATGCTGCAAGTGTGTAGAAATCTGATCGACGATGAGAGCGGTGCGCTTGCTTCGAAGCGCTACTTGATTATTGATCTCGATACGAAGCACACGCGGCAATTCAGGAGGCTTTTGGAGGAGGGTGACGACCTTCCGCCCTGAGGTGCCTGCCGATTTCTGCAATTTTTGCTTCGCCTCTAGCGAGCGCCTCCT
>Ga0326597_10013875_pt1 | contig 10573 bp, 9 predicted proteins | sample RVTome_12_FD_203789 | JGI IMG/M metagenome (GOLD analysis project Ga0326597, IMG submission 203789) | Soil microbial communities from uranium-contaminated site in the Upper Colorado River Basin, Wyoming, United States - RVT100D185 | ecosystem: Environmental > Terrestrial > Soil > Contaminated >... | reverse complement strand
CTTCCTGCATGCGGTGGCTGGCGATGTCGAACCAATAAAGCTTGCTGAAGCCGTTCTGGTTGACCGAAAAGGCCATGGTCCTGCCGTCCTTTGAAAGCGCCGCCTCTTCCACGTCCCACGGAATCGCGCTGGTGTAATAGGTATGCTGCTGCGAAGTAAGGTCGACGTAGGTCAGCCGCTGGAACTCGCTATCCCGGTCGGTCAGCACCCAGAGGCCCGCGCCGTCTTTGCTGAATCTGGCCCAGGAATACGCAGTCTTCTGGGGTCCGCCTTTGGGCGTAACCAGCGTTTTCTGGCCTCGAGCCAGATCCACCAACCAGAGATAGCTCTCGTTGATCGAGATCGATTCGGCCAGCAGGATCTGCCGGTCGTCCTGCGACCAGTCGAGCGCTTCCCAGCCACCGCCATCGAGCTGGAGCAGCAGAGTATCGCTGTCGGGCTTCGAGGGATCCATCACGTAGAGGTCGAGGTCCTTGCCGTTGCGGCGGGTCGAGCTGTAGGCGATCCGGTCGCCGGCGCTCGACCAGATCGCGCCGACGTTACGCGATTTGCCGTCGGTCAATAGCGCGATGTCCCCGCTCGCCAGGTCGTAGCGGTAGTACTGGAACCACTCGCCCCCGCCGACATCCTTGCTGAAGATGAAATAATCGCCGCCCTGAGGGTGGAACCAAGCCAGCCCCACCCGGTCGGCAAAGAAGGTGAGTTGGGTGCGAGCGCCGCCCGGCATCTTGACGTGGTGGATCTGGCTGGTATCGGCGAACCGGGTGCTGATCAACATCTCGCGCTTGCTCGGATGCCAATCGCGCAGCGCCGCGGAGCGCAGCTCGATGTAGCGGTCGGCGGCGTGCGCCAGCGCCTGCGGGATCGGCGGGATGCCCTCCACCACCAAGTTTTCGCCGGGTGCCACCAGCTCCAGATCCTGCGCCCAGATGGAGCAGGCCCCCAGCACAAACAGAGCGATACTGACAGTGCGTTTCATGCGTTCTCCTTTGGCAACGGGCCGGTACTCCGGTTACTCGCGGACCGGCAGTGGGCTGTAGCCCAAACCGTCGGGCTCTTTGCCGGCCTGCCAGACATCGACTACTTGGCCTTGTTCCAGGTCCAGCACGCTGATCGCATCGGCGTTGGTGCTGGCGATGAAGGCGCGCCGGCCGGAGGGCGCCACCAGGATGCCGACCGGCACCGGGCTGCTGCCGAAGCGCTCGCCGAAGATGCGCTGTTTGGTTTGATCGAGCGCCTTCAGCTCCAGCTTGATTCGCATGAGCTCGCGGCGGGATGCGGCGTCGAAGACCACCACCTCGCCGCTGCGGGCGCAGGAGACCAGCGCGCGGGCAGCGTCCGGCGTGAACTGGATGCGGATCGGAAAGGCTGCGCAAGAGAATGTGGTCTTGACCTCGAGCTGAGATGGATCCAAGACCGCGACCGTATCCGCCTCGCGATTGGTGACCCACACCTCTGCCCCAGAGGGGCTGACGGCGATGCCTTCGGAGCCGGCTCCGGTTTTGATCTGGCGGAGGACCTCGCCCTTTTCTAGATCGATTGCGCTGACGCTGCCGGAGCCGATGTTGGCGACGAATGCGCGCTTGCCGTTGGGCAGCAGGGCCACCATGTGGGACACGTCTTGGCCGGTGGGGATCGCGCGCCGGATCTTCCAGGTCTCCGGATCGAGCTCGAGCAGCGCCTGCTTGCCTTCGGCGGTCACGTAGACAGCCGTGCCACTTGGGGCCCACGCGATGCCGTGCGGACGCGTCTGGTCCCCCAACTCCACCGTCCGCAGCACCTTGGCTTCCACCACGTCGATCACGGTTAGGCTGCTGCCGGGGGCTGCTTGGGTGCCGTAACCGCTGACTACGGCAAGCCGCCCATCCGGCGAGACACCGACTTCGTGCGGCCCTTGCGCAGTCGGCAGGGTGGCCCGCGCCGTCCCGCTGCCAAAGTCCAGCAGGCTGGCCGTGTGGTCGGACTTGTTGAGGACGATCAGCGTACCCGGTTCGACGGCGATCGTGATGGCGTTGGCCGAGAGCAGGGTTCCGATCAAAACCGCGAAGAGATGCTGGTATCGCATGAATGCTTCCAGCGGGGCGGGCAAGCCCCTCCCCTACGATGTCTCCAGTGGGAGCGGGCAAGCCGCTCCCCTACTTACAGCACGAACCGCACGAACGGAGCGGGCAAGTTGGTTGAAACCTTGGCAAGAAAAGCCGACTCGCCCGGGCCCCAGAACTGCCCGGAGTCGGGCGATCAAGGCGCGCGCCGGCTGCTCGTCGCTCCAATCTAGGCCGTTCGCATTGAATTGATCTACCACGGGCAGCGTGGCGCTGCGTCTGCCGCCGGCGCCGTCGCCGGAGAGCAGCGTGTCGACCACGACCCGGTCGGCGCTGGCTGCAAGCTGCGCGGCGAAGCGCGCGGGGTTGTGCGGCAACAGCGGCGCGGCTGCAATCTGAAGCTCGACACCGGCGGCCCGCAGCGTCCGAGCCGCCGCCCAGCGCAGCTCGAGCGGCGGGCACCTTGGGGTGAAGCGGCGCCGAACTTCTTCGTCGTCGGTCTCGATGGTCAGGCTCACCAGCAGGGTGGGAATCTGCCGCAGCAGCTCGAGATCGCGCTGAACCAGAGGTGAGCGGGTTTGGAGCACCAGCCGGCCGGGCGGCCGGCGCGCGAAGGCTGCGAGGCAGCGCCGGGTGATCTCGAGCCGGCGCTCGAGCGGTTGATACGGGTCGGTGGCCGAGCCAAAAAAGATTTGCGTCTGATCGAGCCGGCCGCGAGCCGACAGCTGAATCAAATCGCGTTCGAGCAGGGCTGGCAGCTCGGGCTTGGGGCTGGCCCAGTCGCCCCATGGTCTGCCGCCGCCGCGGAGGGCGACCGGTAGGGCCGCCACGTAGCAGTAGGAGCAGCCGAAGCGGCAGCCAACATAAGGATTGAGCGTGTGAGTGTAACCGTGAAGAAAGCCTCCCGTTCGATGCAGCGCCCGAGTCGCCATACGCTCGGCTAACTGGAGCGAGGGGCGAAACCCCTCGCGCTCCCCCGGGCGCCTCGCGCCCGATGCTTTCGGGTGGCCACGTGCCGGATCAGCCGCAACGAGTACAAGATTCTCGTTTCGCCCTGCATAACTTTTGAGTTAGCCACCTACCATTTGAGCAGCTCCCGCAGTTTGCGCGCCTGAGCGCGCGAGAGCGTCACCTGGGTTTGCGCCTTGTCGCCCAACACCAGCTTGTGGAGCCCGCTGAACCACGGCAGGATCTCGGTCACTTTGCCGAGGTTGACCAGCGCGGAGCGGTGCACCCGAAAGAAGCGCTCCGGCGGCAAGCGTTCCTCGAGGTCACGCAGACTGTAGTTGGAGTACAGTTTATCGTCGAAAGTGTGAAGCGTTGCGGAGCCGCCTTCGGCTTCGGCCCAGTAAACCTCCTCGACATTGAGCAGCAGGATGCGGTCGCGCTTGCGCACCGGCAGCTTGTCGAGCGGCGCGCGCGGGCGCAGGCCGACCACTTTGCGCAGCATGTCCTCGAGCGGCGGGGCGGCCGGCTGGCCGCGGCGCTGGCGCACTCGCTCCAGGCTCTCGGCCAAGCGTTCGGCTTCCACCGGTTTGAGCAGGTAGTCGACCGCATGGACTTCGAAGGCCTTGAGCGCGTATTCGTCATAGGCGGTAACGAACACGATGGCGGGCGGCGGATCGATGCTGAGCGCTTCCAGCACCGAGAAACCGTCCAGCTCCGGCATCTGAATATCGAGAAACACCAGATCGGGGCGCGTCGATTCGATCGCCTCCACCGCGGTGAGCCCATCGGCGGCCTCGCCGACGATTTCGACGTCGCCGTGGGCCTGGAGCCGCTTGCGCAAGCCGAGCCGCGCCGGCTGCTCGTCGTCCACGATCAGAACTTTGAGCTTGGCCGGCGGGTTGGTCATGGGGCGACTCGGCTGCGCAGACCGCTGCCTTCGCGCGACAGCGGTACCTTGAAGCGCACGGCAGTGCCTTGCTGCGGCTGGCTCTCGATGACCAGACCGGCCTGCGGCCCGAAGCTGTTGACCAGACGCTCGTGCACATTGCGCAGGCCCACGCCTTTGGCGAACAGCCGTTCGGGGTCCGGGTCGCTGATGCCGTGGCCGTTGTCGCGCACGCAGATCTCCAAGCAGTCGCCCGCCGGCTGGGCGCAGATCTCAACTTTGGCGCCTTCGACGCGCCGGTTGACCGCGTGCTTGACCGCGTTCTCCACCAGCGGCTGGAGGATCATCGAAGGGACGCTGACCGCGTGCATGTCGGGATCGACCACCGACAGCACGGTCAAGCGTTCGCCGAAGCGGGCGCGTTCGATTTCCAGATAATCTTGGATGAAATCCAATTCGTTGCGCAGCTGCACGGTCGCCTGGTCGGCGGTCTCGAGCGTATAGCGAAAGATCCGCGCCAACTTCTCGATGGTGCGTTCGGCGGCCTCGGGATTGGAGACGATCAGGGCGCTGATCGTATTGAGCGCGTTGAACAGAAAGTGCGGGTTGATCTGGGCCCGCAGGGCCTTGAGCTTGGCCTCGCTGGCAAGCTCCGCCAGACGCTGCTCGCGCTCGCGGTGGCGGCCCAACTCCTGGTAATCGCGTTCGATTTGTTCGCGCATCGAGGTGTAGGTGGTGTAGAGCAGGCCCAGGAAAGCCAGCGCGATGCCGTTGAACAGGATGATGTTGGTGCGCGCGGCTCCGTGCAGGTAGGTGCGCTGGAACAGCCATTCGCTGATGGCGTAAGCCGGCAGGGTCGCGACGCTGCCCGCCATCACCAGAGCGGTGATCTGCAGCGGAAGCTGGAAGGCGCGCGGAAAGCGGCGCAGGCGCGGGAAGACGAATGCCAAGCAGGCGGCGCCGGCGCCGATGATCAGGGACATGAAGATGAAATTGATCACCACCGCGCGCTGGGCCGCTTCGTAGCGCTCGGTCAGGCCCAGATAAATCAGGCTGCCCACCACCGTGCCGATCAGCGACAGGGTCAGGACCCGCTGGAGGTTGTTGAGGATGGTGCGCCCGGTGGAGCCCATGGGCATAAGATAAGCCGGCCCGCAGGCCGAAGCCAGTCAGAAACGGGGACAGGTTATTTAACCGGGTTTCGGGGACACTTTATCGAGAGGAAGGAGATTGAGAACCGACCCGAGATAACCTGTCCCCGAAACCCGGTTAAATAACCTGTCCCCGTCGTAGCCGTAGCTGGAGCCGCATGATCGGGCGGGTCTCCGAGCGGCGTGCCACCTCCCGGAACCCTGCTTGGCGGAAGGTCGCTGCCAAACCGGTCCAAGCAAAGGCATCGGCCATCGGGCCGCGCTTGGGGTCGATCGGGTAGCCTTCGACGATGCGCGCGCCGCGTTTGCGCGCCTCCGAGACCGCGCCTCGAAGCAGCGCCAAGCTCACACCGCGCCGGCGTGCCGCCCGTGTGACGTAGAAGCAAACCACCGACCAGACCGGCTGGTCATCCACCCGCTGCAGTACCCGCGACCGCTCGAGCACCGGAAACTGCTCGCGGGGAGCGATCGCGCACCAGCCGACCGGCTCTCCATCAAGATAGGCGAGTAGGCCGGGCGTGGCGCCGGAGTCGACCAGCTTCTTGAGTGTCCGGCGGTTGCCCGCCCCCTTACCTGCTTCCCATTGGGAGCGGGTCAAGCGCCAGTACATACACCAGCAGCCCGCGCAGGCTCCGCGCGGCCCGAAGAGGCGCTCGAGATCGCGCCAGCGCGCGGGCGCCACCGGCTGCACTTCGAGATCGGCAGGCATCCTGCTTCTGACCGTCTTCTTTCCCTTCATCCGGACCGTCCCCCATTCTACGCCCTACGTTTTCCGCTCTTGGTTCCCGCAGCCGCGCATCCACATCGACGAGCTGCTATAGAAGGAGGGTTGGGCCTCTGGTCAGGCTGGAATGACTTCCAGGTAGCCGCTGTCGGCACCCACGACTGCGGCGACTGGAATGCCGCGATCGAAGGTGGCAAGCCTACCTCCCTGATTTCTCGCCAGACCGAGCAAGTAGACATCCGTGATCTGCCGGTGGGTGACCGCCACCGTCCGGTCGAAGAGTCGTGGGTCACGGAGCGAAATGGCGTCCGGCCAGAAGCCGTGGTGGCCACTCGCACAGAACTGCTCCAGGCGCTTGACGATAGCCGCAGGCTGGTACGGCACGCCCGCATACGCGACATTGGAAAGGACCCGCACCAAGCCGTTCTCGGTCAGCGGACAAGTCGCCCACCCGCTCTCGCGATTGGCCGCGAACCACTCATGCGCGCTGTTATGGTGAACGTGATCGGAGTCGAACAGCGCGACGAGCACGTTCACGTCTAGAAGGGCGACCCGGGTCACGGCTCGTCGCGGAGCCGGTTGACGATCTCCATCGTCGGCTGGGCGCTCCTCCGCGGCCGGGGCGGCATCAAAGGCACCCCGTTGCGCACGCGCTCCTCCCGCTTGGGCTGGAGCGCCTTGCGCGCCATGTCCGATAGGACGCGGCCGGCGGTCGTACCCCGATTAGCGGCGATCTCCTTGGCGGCCTGCAGTACGTCATCGTCGATATCGAGCGTCGTTCTCATGCGAGTAACATCATACATCACGCATCAGATGTCAACCCTTCCCGACCCTTGCCCCGCTTGCAAGGAAGAAGGAGTGGCGAGGGATCAGATGGTCGGTTCGCGCCAGTCCCAGGTGGCCAGGAAGGCCCGCTGCTCGGCGCTCAGAGTGTCGATAGTGCACCCCAGGGTGGCGAGCTTGATGCGGGCGATCCGCTCATCGATCGCGGCCGGCAGCGGATGGACGCCGGGCGGATACTCGCGGTGATGGCGCGCCAGGTGGTGGATCGCCAGAGCCTGCACCGAAAAGGTCAGGTCCATGATCTCGATCGGGTGTCCGTCCGCGGCCGCCAAGTTGACCAACTTGCCTTCAGCCAGCAGGTTGATGCGGCGTCCATCGGCCAGCCGATACTGCACCAGATGGGGTCGCAGCTCGGTGGATTCGATCGCAAGGGCCTGGAGCGCCGGGACATTGATCTCGACGTCCACCCCGCCGGCGTTGGCCAGCACCGCGCCATCGCGCAGGGCTTGGAGATGGGGCAGGTCGATCACGTGGCGGCAGCCGGTCGAGCTGATGAAGAACTGGCCGCTCCGCGCCGCTTCCAGCATCGGGGCGACTTCGAAGCCATCGGCGTGCGCTTCGAGCGCGCGCACCGGATCGACCTCGCAGACGGTGACGCGCGCCCCCAAACCCTTGGCCTTGCGGGCCAGGCCGCGGCCGCACCACCCGTAGCCCACGATCACGACCTCGGCGCCGCCAAGAAACAGGTTGGTGGCCTTGAGTACCGCCATCAGGGCGCTCTGACCGGTGCCGTGGCGGTTGTCGAAAAGCTGTTTGCAGCGCGCGTCGTTGGCGGCCAGCACCGGATAGGTCAGCGCGCCGGCGGCGGCCATCGCCTTGAGTTTGGTCACCCCGGAAGTGGTCTGCTCGCTGGCGCCGCGCACCTTGGCCAGCAGCGGCCGCCGGGTGGTATGCACGGTATGTGTAAACGCGCCGCGGTCGTCGATAAAAAGGTCGCAGCCCAGATCGGCGACCGCCTCGAAGCAGCGTTGGAAGCCGGCGTCGTCGTGATCGGAGCGGGCAAGCACCAGCACCCCGCGCTCAGCTAGCGCGGCCGCCACGTCGTCTTGCACATACCCGGGGGCGGTGCCCGCCACCGCCACCTTCGCGCCGGTTTGCTGGAGGATCCATGCGAGGTAGGCGGTCTTGGCCTCGAGCGGAACGGTCACCCCGATGGTGAGCCCCGCGAGCGCGCCGTCGGACAGGACCTCGCTGTGCAGGCGCGTCAGCACCGGGCTGTGGCGCGCCACCCACTCGATCTTTTCATGACCCGAGGGGGCCAGGGTGGAATCGCGCACTACGCTGTTCATCGAGATGGCTCGCTTTCGACCGATCCGCCGCGCCACAAGATTTCGGCACAGCCGGCTCGGTGGTTGGCCAGTCGCGCCATCACGAAGAGCAAATCGGACAATCGGTTGAGGTAAACGAGCGCTTCGCGGCCCACTTCTTGGAGCCGGCCCAAGGCCACCAGCTCGCGCTCGGCCCTGCGGCAGACCGTGCGCGCATGGTGGAGGGCCGCGGCCGTTCGGCTCCCGCCCGGCAAAATGAAGTTGCTCAGCGGCGGCAGCTCAGCCTCGAACCGATCGATATCCCGTTCCAGGTTTTCGACCCCGGCCGTTTCGATCCGAGGTGTAGGGGCCTCTTTATCGGGCGGGGTCGCGAGCCCGCATCCGAGGACAAAAAGCTGGTCCTGAATCCGCGCCAACACCTGGTCGAGATCCGCCGGCGGAGCTTCGGCGCGGGCGACCCCGAGCAGCGCGTTGAGCTCGTCCACGGTTCCGTAGGCGGCAACCCGCAGGTTGTCTTTGGCGACGCGCTGCCCACCGATCAGACCGGTGGTGCCGTCATCTCCGGTCCGGGTATAGATCCTGAGCGCCATGGGCCCCGGCCAGCATTCTAATCGTGGTGGAATTCCCTTCGATAGCCTCTGCTGCTTTCCAGGCCGGCGCTGCTTCGGAGAGCGCCGGGCAGGCAAGCGGGTAGTAGGGGAGCGCGCTGGTGAGCCGCGAGGCTCTGGCTCAGTTGAGCGTGAAAGGGAATCCTACGAAAGCGTGCCAGTTGGAGCTGTCGTAGACATCGGCTCCCGCGGTCACGATCACGCCGTAGAAGTAGTAGGTCCCGTGGGGTTCACCGCCGGTCCAGCGATAGCGGAGCAGACGCTCGCCGAAGCTCGGATCCTGCAGCTTGAAATCGGTAGCGCTCGCGCGGTAAGGCACGATCTGGTTCGGGCCGCCGAAGTTCGGCTGCTCGGGCGTGCCGCTGTAGATCGGGCAGAAAAGAGTGCCGTCGGGGAACTGGATCGCGTAGTAGAGATCGAAGCTGCCTTCGCTGTCCGCTCCGACGAATACCTCCAGGTTCTGGCCCGCGCGGTAGTAACGGCGACCCACCGTAAGCAGGATCAGCGCCCCCGGCGCCGCCGTTCCGATCGCGAGCCGCCGCGGCGCCTGCACATTCAGCTTGCGGCGCTCCGAACCATCCGGGTACAACACCTGGATGTCGAAGCTCTGGCCCGCGGTAGTCCCGCCGAAATGCAACACCGGGCTGTCTTGGCCTAGATAGCCATAGGCCCCGTGGGCCTCGCGCCAGGTCACGAGCTGTCCCGCTTCGCCGATGTGGCCGGCCCTCCAGATGTAGACCCGCGCTCCGTAGGCGCCGATTTCGCCGTGCGGGCCGAACAGCTCGACCTCGATCCAATTGCTGTTGTTGGTTTGGTTGATGTAGTAACGGTTCTGCCGCTTGGTGTCGGTCACGTAGAGATCCAGGTCGCCGTCGGGCTCGTAGTCGCCGACCGCCGATCCGCGCGGATCGCAATTGTGTGCGGTCACGGGGCAGTCGGTGATCAGGCCCGGGATATTGGTCTGGACCAGGGTCCCGCTGCCGTCGTTGAGGTACAGGTGGCGGCCCGAGAGGTAGACATCGATATCGCCGTCGTTGTCAAAGTCGGCGGCTACCGCGTGAGCCGCCGATTCGCCGAGATCCTGCCACTGCTGGAACTGGCGCGGCCCGGTCTGACGGTAGACTTGGGTGGTGGGGCCGCCGTTGTTGGCGAGGATCGCGTCCAAGCCGCCATCGTTGTCGAGGTCGGCGAAGGTCAAACCGATGCTCTTGCTGTTGAGCGCGGTCGGGAAGCCGCTGACCGTGCCGTCGGTGAAGTTGCCCTGGCCATCGCCGAAGTAGATGGCCGCCCAGGTGTTGGGGCGCCCTTCGGCGATGTCGATGTGGCCGTCGCCGTCGACATCGATCGAGGTGCAGCCCTGGACGAAGCCGTTGTAGGGGATGCCGCCGTTGGCGGAGCTGAAGGTGGCGTTGCCGTTGTTGAAGTAGAAACCGTCGAGCAGCCAGGGTGGATCGATGAAGCCCAGACCGCTGGTCTTGGTCTCGGTCTGGTCGGTGGCGTAGAGGTCGAGGAAGCCGTCCTCGTCGAAATCGGCCGCGGTGACCCCGCGGGTGTAGGTCTGGAAGTTCGTATCCCAGCCGGCCGCCGCGGTGATGTCGTCGAAGTAGCCGTTGCCGCAAGCGATGGCAGTATCGCTGCACCAGTTGGTCCCGCGGTTGCGGTAGAGGTGGTCGTAGGCCGGAGTCCTGGGCGGTTGGCCCTCGGAATCGTAGGTATTGCCGTTGAACAGGTCGAAGTCGCCGTCGTTGTCCAGGTCGAAGATCACCGCGCCGTGGGATCCGCCAGTGGAAAACTGGTCCGTGATCATGCGCAGCTCCCCCGAGGTTTGGAAGGTGCCGTCGTTCTCGTTCTTGTAGAACAGGTCTTCCTGGGGGCGGAAGTCGTAGTTGTTGGTGACGTAGAGGTCGTCGAACCCGTCGTGGTCAAGGTCGGCCCAGACCACGCCGTGCCCGCCGAAGTCGGACAGGCCCTTGCACTTGGCGCTGTTCGCGTTCTCGACGAAGGAGAGGCTCGCCTGGGCGACCGCCGAGGCCATCAAGCTGACGAGCAGGGCCGCAAGCAGCTGCTTATGCTTGGAAGAAGCATTAGGGTGGGGGTTTCGCA
>Ga0326597_10013874_pt1 | contig 10573 bp, 10 predicted proteins | sample RVTome_12_FD_203789 | JGI IMG/M metagenome (GOLD analysis project Ga0326597, IMG submission 203789) | Soil microbial communities from uranium-contaminated site in the Upper Colorado River Basin, Wyoming, United States - RVT100D185 | ecosystem: Environmental > Terrestrial > Soil > Contaminated >... | reverse complement strand
TCGGACCCGGTCCACGAACACGACCGGAGAGCGTCTACTCGTCTATGACCGAGACGAGTCGACGGTTGTGACGCACGCCATACTTGACCGTGCCCGGAGCCGTGGCGAACAGCGTGTCGTCACCGCCACGGGCGACGTTGTCACCGGGGTGAATCCGGGTCCCACGCTGACGGACGAGGATTGCCCCGGCGTTCACGAACTCGCCGTCGAACACCTTGGAGCCAAGACGCTTGGAGTGTGACTCCCGGCCGTTCTTCGAGGAACCGCCTGCCTTTGTCTTTGACATTTGTTACTCCTGTTCCGAGACCGCTGGGTCGGGCTCCTTGGCGGCAGCCTTCTTTCTGGCGGGCGCCGGGAGCTTGATCCCTGTGATCTCGATCCGTGTGTACTTCTGACGGTGACCCGAACGACGCCGGTAACCGGACTTGTTCTTGTACTTGAAGATGTCGATCTTCGGGCCGGCCGACTCACCGAGGACCTTGGCCGTGACCGAAGCCTTGGACAGTATCGATCGATCGGAGACGGCATGGCCATCGTCGTCGACGACGAGAAGCGGTGCGAATGTCAGCTTCTCTTCATCGGACTTGATGCGCTCGATCTCGATCACATCGCCCGACTTCACCTTGGCCTGCTTGCCACCGGCGCGGATGATGGCGTACATGGGAAACCTCTCTGAAAAGGGGGGAGAACCGGCGCAAATGCTAACGAGTTCTCATCGTTGGGCAAAGCTGCGCCCGGCCACCCATCGTCCCTACCACTTGGATACGTGAGGCTGTGTGACCTCCATTGAGGTCGTACAACCTGAGGTTGCGGCACAGCTGCGGCTGGTTCAGGCCTCGATTTCGGCGGCGGCCACCTCTGCGGGTGTCGGCGTGGAGCTGAATGTCTCCTCGATGATCACACCCCTGCCCGAGCAATGCTCGCACTTGTGAGAGAACTGCTCGAGGAGACCGGCCGAGACGTTCTTGCGTGTCATCTCCACGAGCCCCAGGTGGGACACGTCGAACACCTGTGTCCTCGTCTTGTCCCTGGCCAGGGTCTCCTTGAGCCGGCGCAGCACCATCTGCTGGTTCTCGGTGGTCTCCATGTCGATGAAATCGATGACGATGATTCCGCCGATGTCACGGAGCCTGAGCTGTCGGCCGATCTCCTCGGCCGCCTCGAGGTTGTTTTGCAGGACGGTGTCCTCCAACGTGCTGGAGCCGACAAACTTGCCGGTGTTCACGTCGATGACGGTCAGGGCCTCGGTCCGATCGATGACGAGATGCCCGCCCGACGGCAGGAAGACTTTTCGCTCCAGGGCCTTCTTCAGCTGATCGTCCACGTGATAGCGGTCGAACAGCGCGATCTCGTCTTCGTAGAGGCTCGCCTTGCTGACCAGGTCGGGGGCGGTGGACTGCAGATAGCCGATCACGGTGTCGAAGGCGGTCTTGTCATCGATCAGCAGCTTGCGGAAGTCGGCTGTGAAGTGCTCCCTGATCACCTTGATCAACAGGTCTGGCTCCTGATGGATGAGTCTGGGGGCCTCACCGGTGCCGGCCTGCTCGTTGATCGAATTCCACTGCTTGGTGAGCCGGGAGATGTCGGCGGCGAGCTCCTCGGCCGAGGCGTGAAGTGCCGCTGTTCGCACGATCACCCCGTAGCCGTCCGGCCGCACCTTGTTGATGACGTCCCTCAGGCGGTTGCGATCAGAGTCCGGCAGACGGCGACTGATCCCGACACTGTCGGAATCGGGCACCAGGACCAGGTATCGGCCGGGAAGAGACGGCACGCCCGTGAGACGCGCTCCCTTGGCTCCCATGGCGTCCTTGGTTACCTGAACCAGGACCTTGTCACCCTCTTTGAGCACGTCTTCGATCCTCTTCCCGTTTCGACCCCCGTTGCGACGGCCAGGGACGGATACGTCCGATGCATAGAGAACGCCGTTCTTGGAGGCACCAAAGTCGAGGAAGGCAGCCTCCATCCCGGGAAGGACATTGCGGGTCACTGCAAGGTAGATGTTGCCTGCCACCGAGTTGGACTCGTCCTTGGCGACATAGTGCTCGACGAGGACGGGGCCTTCGAGGATGACGATCTGTGTCTGTGAGCTGCTGACACTGACCAGCATCTGCTTCCGGGCCGACTCGATGGGGACGATGATCTCGTCCTCGACCGGACGGCGCGAACGTGTCCTCGAGGTCGAGATCCCGTTGCCCTGGCCCGGCGAAGGCTGCTTCTGCCTGCGCCGCCTCTCTTGCTGTGTTTTGGCGGGTGTCGGTGCCAGGACCCGTTTGACCTCTACCTTTTGTCCCTTGACCCGGAGGATCTTGCTTTCCTCGACCGTCCCGGCCGCGGACGATCTACGGACTATCTCCGGGCTCTTTCGGCGGAATAGAGCCATTCGTTGTAACTCCTCTGAAAATGTGATGTGCGTGGGGCCGTGGCACCCATTCCTGGAGGGTGCACGACCAGAAAAAGTCGAAAGAGGTGGCGCCGAGATGGAAGCTCGAAACGCCTCCCGACGCCCTAAGGCTAACAGAAGCCGGGCTGGACCACTACGTAAGGCCCAGCTTGGGCTGCTCCGGTTCCGTCGGGTCGTAACACATACGGCATCGCGCCTCGTAGGCGTCCTGCGCACCCAGGACCACGAGATCGTCGGATTGGACGATCCGCTGGGTGTATAGGGCCGGGCCACCGCAGCGGTGACACACCGCCAGCATCTTCGTCACATACTCGGCACGATCGCAGAGGCTGGGTATCGGCTCGAAGGGACGACGCAGGTAGTCCGTGTCCAGCCCGGCGACGATCACCTGTTTCCCGGTGGCGGCGAGGTTGTCCACGACCTCTACGAGACCATGGTCGAAGAATTGCCCCTCGTCGACGCCGATCACCTCGGTCTGATCGGCAACGGAACGGAGCATGTCCGTCGAGTCGGCCACGGGCAGGGCCTCGACCTTCCAGGCCGAATGTGACACGACCTCGTGATCGGCATAGCGGTTGTCGAGCTGGGGTTTGAAGACTTGGACCGGGATCCGGGCGATCTGGGACCGGGTCACACGACGTATGAGCTCCTCGCTCTTGCCGCTGAACATCGGGCCACAAATGACCTCCACCCAACCCTCATGGCTCCGTCGGAACATGTCCGGCGAGAGTAGCTCGCCGGGGTACCGGTCAACCCGCCCCGCCCGAACGTATTCATGTCAGCTGGTTCTCGCCTGGCACGGGTGTGCGCATCAGCCAGATCGAGTTGGCGATCCCCAACGACATCGTCATGGCCATGTAGAAAGACCCGCCCTGGCTGAGGAATGGCAGCGGGAGCCCGGTGACCGGCATGATGCCGATGGTCATGCCGATGTTCACGAAAACGTGGAACACCATCATGGCGGCTATGCCGCTGGCGATGAGGGCACCAAATCGATCACGGGCGTTGGCAGCAATGATCAAGAGCCGCCAGATGATCAGGACGAATGCGATCAGGACCAACAGCCCCCCGACAAACCCGAGCTGCTCGGCCACCGCGGTGAATATGAAGTCATTCTCCTGCTCGGGCACGTATTGGAATGCGGTGAAAGAGTCCTCTGCGAACAGGCCTTTGCCAAAGAGCTGTCCCGACCCGATCGCGTTCTTCGATTGGATGAGCTGATAGCCGATTCCCTGTGGATCGATCTCCGGTTTGAACAGAACCTCGATCCGATTCATCTGGTACTCGCTGAGAAGCTCGAACCGGAACACGGCGATGATCCCGGCGGCCACCACAGCGGATAGCAACGTCATCTGACGCCAACTCGCTCCCGCCACGAAGAGCATGGCGAAGAGGATGAACCCGAACACCATGGTTGTCCCCAGGTCCGGCTCACGCAAGATCAAATAGCCGGGCGCCGCGACGAGGACCACAGCCGGGCCCAACTTCGCCCAGGTCAGAGTGCGCGGGCCGGCCAGCTCGTCACGGGACACCGGCGGAGCCAGCATCGAAGCAAGCGCCACTATGACCACGACTTTGGCGAACTCGGCCGGCTGAAGATTGAAGAATCCGAGCGGGATCCAGCGCGTCACGTCGTTGATCGGCGGGAAGAAGAACACGGCCACCAACAGGACGAGGACGATTATCGACGCTGCCGGGATGATGCTCCGGTACTCCCGGTAGTCGATGTTCGAGAAGATACCGAAGATGAGCAGCCCGCCGGCAACGAAGATCATCTGCCGCTCCATGGGGAACGTGCCAGTGTCCTTGGTGGCGGAGTAGATCATGAGCAGGCCAAACCCGGACAGAGCGATCATGGTCCCGAAGAGGAGCCAGTCGGTGCGGTTGTTACGCCTGACGACGACCACCTCGCGTATCCGTGTGAGCGCGGCGGTCATCAGTCGGCCCTCTCTCCCTCGGTGATCGGTGTCGGCTCATTCCCCATCAGGTACTGGAGGATGTGACGGGCCACGGGGGCGGCGATGCGGCCCCCGGAGCCACCTTCATCGATCACTACCGCCACCACGTATTGGGGACCGTCGATAGGGGCGACGCCGATGAACCAGGCATGATCATCGCGTGGCCCCGAAGTCTGCCCGGTCCCGGTCTTCCCTCCGATCAGCTCGAGCCCTGGCCCGAAGTCGGTGAAGGCGGACCGGGCGGTTCCTGTGGTGACCACCTTGTTCAAGTCGGTGAGCAGCGATGTCCTCGTCGCTTCGCTTATGTCCAAGGTGGCGACCAGGGGAGAGGTGATGTCCTCAACGAGCTTTCCTTGGGAGTCGACCACCCGGTCCACGACCCTGGGCTCCATGACCCGTCCCCCATTGATGAGGACTGCGTAGGACACCGCGGCCTGCAGCGGCGTTGCGGTGAACGCACCCTGACCGATGGCAAAGTCCATCAAGTCACCACCGAACCAGGGGCTCGCCAGCACAGGATCGAGTCGACCCGGGTCCAAACGCGGCGGCTGATCGGGATTCTCGATCTGGTATGCCGCCCATTCTTCGAACAGCGCCCTGGTCGGGACGATGCCCTCGGCCTCGTTGACGAGGTCGATACCCGTGCGTGAGCCGTAGCCCAGACTCTTCGCCCAGTCCTGTATGACGTTTTCACCGACCGTGGCGCGGTTCTGCCACGTCCCGAGACCGATGCTCCAAAAGAAGATGTTGCACGAGTTCTCCAACGCACCATGGATGTCGAGCCAGCCGAGGTTCCGCGGCTTGTACCAGTCCGGCTTGACCTGCTGCGACCCGTCGTTCAACTCGGGGAGCTCCAACTCACCGTCGCAGTGGATCAGCCGATTGGCCTCATCGACGCCCTCGATCTCCGAAGGCAATGGAAGGCTCTCTTCGAGGAATGCCGTGTACGTGATGGCCTTGAAAGTCGACGCCGGGGGGTAGAGGCCGCTGACGGCGAGATTGTTGAAGGCAAACGCGCTGTTCAGGACCGAGAAGGTCTCGGCGTCGATGCCGGTCACAAAGAGCTGCGGGTCAAAGTCGGGCACGGATGCCAACGCCAGCACCTCAAACCTCTGAGGGTCGAGGACGACAGCAGCCGCACGCGTTGTCTCGCTGAACACCTCCACCCCCTGGGCCCTGTCCGCCACCTTGACCGAGTTGGACAGTGCGATCCCCTCCGCCAAGGCAAGCTCCACGACCTGTTGGAGCTCGGAGTCGATCGTCAGGACGATCGAGTTCCCGGGCACCGGCTCGATCGCCGGGCGCTCATCGATGATCTCCCCGAGTCTGACCCGGTACTCCTGGGTGCCCGAGATCCCTTGCAGCTGATCGTCATAGGCCTTCTCGACACCGAGCTTCCCGATCCGGATCGATGGATCGAGCTCAAGGCGTTCATCGAGGTCCGCCTGATCGGGGAGGCCGAGGTGACCGATGACGTGGGCGAGGGTGTCTCCCGAGAGGTACACCCGCTCGGGGACCATGACGATCTCGACTCCTGAGAGGGATCCGAGCTGTTCGCTCATCTGATACGCCATCTTGTTGTTCACGGTCGCGACCTGGAACCGCCCGTTGGTCCCGGCCTCCTCGTACATGGCGTCGAGTGTGACCGGGTCGATCTCGAGCATCGACGACAACCTCTGGATCAACGTCCCCCGGCTGTCGGGCTGGACGAAGGTGCGATCGATGAAGACCGCCGGGACGAGGCGGCTGGTGACGAGGAGGTTCCCGTTCCGGTCGTAGATGTCGCCCCTCGACGCATGTGTCGTCTTGACCAGCCAGGTCTGCTCTTCGGCGGCCTGAGCGATGGCCGGGCCCTGGGCGACCTGGACAAACCAGAGCCGAAGGCCTATCACCGAGAACATCACCACGAAGGCAATGCCGAGGATCCCGAGCCGCACCGAGAACTTCATGTGTACCTGAACGCTGTCGCGTCTCGGTCGATGATCCGAACCAGGAGCGGGGTGAAGATCAGGGCCAGGACCAGGTTGGTCATGGGCACGAACAGGAGACGGCCGAGCACGCCCTCACCCAGCAGCACCGTCTGGCCAAAGAGAGTGCCCACGATGATGAGCAGCAGGACTCCCCCGAGTGTGAGGAGACCGGTCCATAGCCCGGTGATTATGCGACCGATGTCGGCTCGGTCCCGGGTTCGATACGCAAGATATGCCACCACCGTGAAGACGATGGCGCGCAGGCCCAGCACCGATGACCCGAGCAGATCGACCATCAGACCAGAGAGGAAAGCGATCGAGAGCACGGCCTCTGGTTTGATCCGGGTGAGAGAGACGACGATCACCACGAGCATCACCAGGTCGGGGATGAACATCCTGGTCCGGCTGAAGAGCGTCGTTTGGAGGATCACCGCCAAGAGGAGCAGTGTGGCGACGGCCGCAAGTGATCGCAGTCTCACCCGCCACCGACCGTGGTCGAGGTGGTCGTTGAGCCACTACCGATGGTCGACGTGGTCGAGGTCTCCTCAGACTCTGGCTCCGAGGCCGCGGTGACAGGGTCTGGTGGCCAGGCCAACACGACGACCACACGCAGGGCGTCCACATTGACAAAGGGCCTCACCCCGGTGCTCAACGCGCCCACCGAGGGAGCGGCGTCAGCCGTCACCTCCCCCACCGGGTACCCGGCCGGGAATCTCACGGACGCCGAAGATGTGACCACCCGATCCAACTCGAACACCGGTTCCCGGGCGTCGAAGATCTCGAGACGCATCTCATTGGTGGCGACCTGCGGGACGACCACACCCGCCTGCTCACCGACGATGACGGCTACAGCATCGGGCCCGACGGTGATGGGAACGATGATGGCGGTGCCTGCTGTCACCCGCTGGACGGTGCCAACCACATAGCCGCTGGTGTCGATGACCGGTTGACCGACCGCGATCCCGTTCGATGTCCCCTTGTCGATGATCAATGCCTTGGACGCGTCTGGCCGCCCGATCACCTGGGCAACGGTCCGGCCTATGTCGGTACCGGACGTCTCCAGGTCGTAGAGCTGCTCATAGAACTCGAGCCGGGCGAGATCGTCGTCGACGGCGATGAGGGCGGCCTCGGCCTCGGCCAACTCTCGCTGCAGGGCGATGTTCTGCTCGCGCAAGGTGGCGACGTTCGACAACGAGTCGATCATGTCCACGACGGGGCTGACGACGAAGGCGGCCGCCTTCTGCAGTGGGGCGACGATCGTCTGGGCGCCCGTGCGCAGGGTGCCGGTGACACCGCCGCCCTCGGAGCGCACGTCAAAGGTCATCAGGAGCAGGCCCATGACGAGGAGAGTGATGAATGTGGGGAGGGTTCGGGCGCCAGGCTCTCTGTTCAACATGGCATTCGACGGGCGTCGGGGATCATGGCCGGGCGGACGACACCAACACGTTGTGCAGAGTGTCGAACTCTTCCAGGCACTTCCCCGAACCGAGCACCACCGACTGCAGCGGATGAGCCGCCGTGACGATGGGCATCCCCGTCTCGTGGGCCAGACGGTGATCCAGCCCCACCAAGAGCGCTCCTCCGCCTGTGATGACGATTCCTCTCTCCACAACATCCGCCGCCAATTCGGGCGGTGTCTTGTCGAGCGTGAACTTGACCGCGTCGACGACCGCCTGGGTGGGCTCCTCGATTGCCTCCCGGACCTCCTGGCTGGACAGCAGGATCGTCTTGGGAAGGCCGGTGACGAGGTCTCGACCCCGCACCTCGGCTGATGGCTCGTCCGCGTAGGGCCAGGCCGATCCCACCGCGATCTTCAGCTGCTCCGCCGTCCTCTCGCCGAGCAGAACATTGTGCTCCTTCTTCACCCAATCGATGACGGCGGTGTCGAGCTCGTCTCCTCCCACCCGTATCGACCGGGAGACGACGATCCCGCCCAGGGAGATGACCGCCACTTCGGTCGTGCCGCCACCGATGTCTACGACCATGGATCCCGAAGGCTCACCTATGGGCAGACCCGACCCGATGGCGGCTGCCATCGGCTCCTCGATGGTGTAGGCCCGTCGGGCGCCGGCGTGGTACGCGGCCTCTTCGACTGCGCGTCGTTCCACGGGGGTGATGCCGGAAGGCACGCACACCACGATCCGGGGTCGTGCCCATTTGCGCCGATGGACCTTCTGGATGAAGTAGCGCAGCATCTTCTCGGTTATGTCGAAGTCGGCGATCACACCATCTCGGAGTGGGCGTATGGCGGTTATGTTGGCCGGTGTCCGGCCGATCATCCGCTTGGCCTCCATCCCGACGGCCAACGCCTTGTTGTTGTGGGAGTTGATCGCCACCACCGAGGGCTCGTTGAGCACGATGCCCTGCCCACGCACATACACGAGTGTGTTGGCGGTGCCAAGGTCGATGGCCATGTCCTGGCCGGCGAATGAGAGAAGGGTTTCAGCCATAAAAGGGGACGACTCCCGGGCGGATTGCGTGGATTCTAGGTGGCTACACGGTCTTCTGCGATTGCAGAGCGGAGCCGAGTGTACGAGTTGGGGTCGATCAGACCGAAACCTGCCGACGCTCGGCCTATCCGAAGAAGATCTCCAACTCGCGGACGGCGCTTTCGGGGCCATCCGAGCCGTGGACGATGTTCTCGGTCACCATGAGCCCATAGTCGCCACGAATGGTGCCCGGTGACGCCGCCTTGGGGTCGGTGGCGCCCATCAGATCGCGACAAACGGAGATGGCACCCTCGCCGGACCACTCCATGGCCACCACCGGCCCCGAGACGATGAAATCGATCAGCTCGGGGAAGAAGGGCTTGTCGACATGCTCGGCGTAATGGGTGCGGGCCAGCTCCTCGGTGATGGTCAGCCCACGGATCTTCTCCAATGTGAGACCCTTCCTCTCCAGCCGGGTGATGACCTCCCCGACGAGGCCCCTGGAGACGCCGTCCGGCTTGACCATGATGAATGTGTGCTCAACTGCCATACGGCTGCAACGCTATCGGCGGGCTGCGAAATGGGCCAAGTCAGGTGAGCAGGTCACGCACCTTTCCCACCAGATAGAGCGAGCCGGTGACGATCACGGCGCCTTCGGGCCCCGCCTCCGCCCGAGCCATGTTCAGCCCCTGCTCGACACTGTCCGACGACATAACCGGGACGTCGGTGACCACCTTGGCCACCCTCTCCGCCAGGACGTCCGCGCTCATTGCTCGCTTCTCATCCACTGCCGTGGTGACGACTCCTCTGATCACGGGTGAGAGATCTTCCATCATCAGCTCGACGTTCTTGTCACCCATCACACCCAACAAGAGATGCCACCTGGTCGTTGGATACTCCTCTCGCAGTGAGTCCACCAAAGTCGCCACTCCGTCGGCATTGTGGGCGCCATCCACCATGACAAACGGCGACGACCCCAAAGCCTCCATTCGCCCGGGTGCCGTCGCCACCGCCGTGCCATCCCGGATGGCTTCGACATCGAGCTTCCGACCGACCATGGCTTCCGCCGATGCGATGGCCACCGCCAGATTGTCGAGTTGATACCTGCCATGCAGCGGGAGGAATATGTCTTCGTAGGTGTCCTCGGCTCCCCTCACGGTGACGAGCCAGCCCCCGACGCCCCGTTCGTATTCCCCGATCCCGTAGTCGACGTCGAAGCGTCGATGCTGGATCCCAAGTCTCCGGGCGGTGCGCATCGCCTCCTCCATCGCCGCGTCGGGTAGCAGACCGGTGACGAGGATCGTCCCCGGACTGGCGATCGCCAGCTTCTCGGCAGCGATCCCGGCGATGTCCTCGCCGAGGTACTCGGTGTGATCCTGACCAATGGACGTGACCACGCATACGTCGGCATCGACGACATTGGTCGCATCGAGCCTTCCCCCGAGACCGACTTCGAGCACCACGGAGTTGACTGCCTGGTCCGCAAAGAAGGCAAAGGCTGCCGCCGTCGTCAGCTCGAAGTACGTGTTGGGAACGCCGCCGGCGTCCTCGCGGAGGTCAGCAAACGCCGCGACGTCGGAGATGGCCACAGCGAACTCCTCGCTGGTGGAATAGCGGCCGTTGACCGCGAGCCGCTCCTCGATTCGCTGGAGATGCGGAGAGGTGTAGGTGCCGGTCGTCAGGCCGTGTGCGACTAGCACGAGTGTGGCCAACCGGGCGGTCGAGGTCTTGCCGTTGGTCCCGGCCACGTGGATGACCGGATAGCCCTTGTCGGGTCTCCCCATGAGATCGAGGAGCTCTCTCATGCGCTCGAGA
>Ga0326597_10013873_pt1 | contig 10574 bp, 8 predicted proteins | sample RVTome_12_FD_203789 | JGI IMG/M metagenome (GOLD analysis project Ga0326597, IMG submission 203789) | Soil microbial communities from uranium-contaminated site in the Upper Colorado River Basin, Wyoming, United States - RVT100D185 | ecosystem: Environmental > Terrestrial > Soil > Contaminated >... | reverse complement strand
AAGGCCGCAATTTGTCTGGCTTTGGTGGCTTCGGCCACCTGGAAGACGTCGCCGGGTTGAGGCAATCCTGTCAAGCCCAGCACTTCAACTGGGGTCGAAGGCCCCGCCGACTTCGTCGAGCGGCCGCGATCGTCGATCAGCGCCCGTACGCGGCCGACCACCGGTCCAGCGATGAACGTGTCACCGACGGCGAGGGTGCCGTCCTGCACCAGGACGGTCGCCACCGGGCCTCGCCCCTTGTCGAGCTTTGCTTCCAGGACGGTGCCCGTCGCGTTACGCGTCGGGTCGGCCTTCAACTCGCCGAGGTCGCTGACCAGCAGGATCATTTCCAGGAGCAGTTCCAGGTTCGTTTGCTGCTTTGCCGACACTTCGACGGTCACGGTCTTGCCACCCCACTCCTCGGGCATGAGGTCGAGTTCCGTGAGCTCTCGCTTGACGCGCTCGGGGTTGGCGTTCGGTTTGTCAATCTTGTTGATCGCGATGACGAGCGGGACGTTCGCAGCCCGCGCGTGGTCGATCGCCTCTCGCGTCTGAGGCATGATGCCGTCGTCGGCGGCGACGACCAGCACCACAACGTCGGTCACCTTGGCTCCGCGGGCCCGCATGAGAGTAAACGCCTCGTGGCCAGGTGTGTCCAAGAACACGATATTCCGGTCCTTGATCGTCACGTGGTAGGCGCCGATGTGCTGCGTGATGCCGCCCGCCTCTCGTTCTGCGACGCGAGCCTTCCGGATGGCATCCAGAAGACTTGTCTTGCCGTGGTCGACGTGGCCCATGACGGTGACGACGGGTGCTCGCTGAATCAGATCTTTCGGATTAGACTCGGACGACTCAACCTGCAGCTCCTCTTCGAAGCTCCGCATCTCTACGTCGGCTCCGAACTCACGGGCCAGCATGGTCGCAGTTTCTGTGTCCAGCGCGGAGTTGATCGTCACCATGAGCCGCTTCATCAGCAGCTTGGCGAGGAGGTCCTTCACACGGACCTCGAGCTTGTCCGCAAGGTTCTTGACGGTCATGCCCTCAGCGAGCATGATCGTTCGAGTGATCTGCGGCGGTGCCACCGGTGGCGGCGGCGCCGTCGGGCGTGCCGTGTGGCTCCGCCTGGCCCCCCCGCGTCGCATGGGCGGCCGCTGACGCATGCCCGGTCGGTGCGGGTATTGGCCCGGTCGGGGTGGCACGCCAGGCTGCGTTCGAACGGGCTGCGAGGGAAGTGGTCTCGGGCCTCCAGGTGGTCCGGGACGAGGCGGCGGCGGGTACGTCGGGCGTGCTCCAGGTGGTCGTGTTGGCGTCGGTGGCGCCGGTGCCGGCTTGGCTGCGCCGGCGGCCGGCCGCGCCACGCGTGGCCGAGGCGCCTTTCGCGCAGGCGCAGTTGGCAACGGTGGAGTCGGGGTGGTCGGACGCTCTTCTTCGATGCGAAGTCGAATCGTTGGCGGCACAATCCGACCTACTGGCGGGACAACCTCGGGTGGTGTCGGTTCGACGGGCTCCTCCGAAACCTCGGCCGTGGTCACCGAAGGCTCAGACGGGGCATCCGGCGGGGGCGCCTGGACTTCGGCGGCGGTCGGGATTTCTGCCGGTAGAGCGGAAGCTTCTTCTTCGGTGGCGGTCGCTTCGGATGGTGGCGCCACAGGTTTCGCCGTCTTGACCAGTCGCGGCGGCGGCAGCTTCGGTTTGGCCGGTGCGACCGGCTCCGCTGCCTTCTTGCCGCCCCGTTTTCCTCGGCCGCTGCCGGTCTCCACGAAGGCACTGCCGCTCGGGAGCGCAATGTCGCGCTTCCGAGCCACCCGATCGACAAACTGCCGCGCCACCACCTCTTCGATGGTGCTCGATGCGCTCTTCACTTCGATGCCGTGGTCGCGCTTCAACAGCGCTCTGACTTCCTGGCTGGTGGTCCCGAGCAACTCCGCGACCTTGTAAATCCGGACAGTGGCCAAACCTTACCTCGTCTATTCCCGTGGTTCCTCTGGGGCTGCCTCGACCGCATCTGCAGGGTCGGGTACGTCCGTAGATTCGATGGCTGCGCTCGCTCCGGCTGCCTCACTCGGCTGAGGTGCCTCGACCGACTCGGGCGTCCCTCCCGCTTCTGGGGATTCGACCGGAGCCGATGACTCGCCGACTTCGAGCGGCTCGGTGGACGCGGTGTCCTCGGACCGACCCTCGAGGTCGGTCTCACCTTCGACCACCTCCACGCCAGCCTCGAGCCCTTCGAGCTGCGCCTCGACCTCTCTGCGCTTTTCTTCTTCGCTCTTGATGTCAATGCGCCAGCCCGTTAGCTTCGCGGCGAGCCGGACGTTCTGCCCCTTCTTGCCGATTGCCAGAGAGAGCTGCTGATCTTCGACGATGACCTCCATGACGCGCTCGCGATCGTCGACGATCGAGACTCGCTGGACCCTTGCCGGGCTCAACGCGTTGGTCACGAAGACAATCGGGTCGTCAGAGAATTCTACAATGTCGATCTTTTCACCGCGCAGCTCGCGGATGATCGATTGCACCCGCGTTCCCTTCATCCCAACACACGCGCCAACCGGATCGACGTCTCGCTCCCGCGAGTACACGGCGACTTTGGCGCGATCGCCCGCTTCGCGCACGGCGCCCCGAATCATCACCGTGCCATCGTAGATTTCGGGTACTTCCTGTTCGAACAGCTTGATCAGGAGCGCCGGGTCGGTGCGCGATAACACGATCTGCGGTCCCTTCGCGCTTCGATTGACACCCTTGATGACCGAACGTAGCCGATCTGACGGGGCGTAACTCTCGGCTCGGGATTGCTCCTTCCGCGGAAGCACGGCCTCGATCCGGCCAATTTCGAGGATGATGTCGCCGTTCTCGAAACGCTTGACATTGCCGTTGACCACCTCGCCGACGCGCTCGTTGTACTCAGCAAAGATGTTCTCGCGCTCGGCCTCGCGCACTTTCTGGAAGATGACCTGTTTGGCAGTCTGTGCCGCGATTCGTCCCAGGACCTCGGTCGCTTTGGGGAATTCCATTTCGTCGCCGAGCTCGATGCTGCCCGCGACTTCGTCGCCATAGACCTCCCGATACATGTCCCGAGCCTCGGTGATCGAAATCTCGATCGCCGGATCCTCGACGTCCTGGACCACCTGCTTGAGCGCGAAGAGATCGACCTGCCCGGTCTCGGTGTTGAAACGCGTCTTCAGGTTTTCGTTCGTCTTGTAGTACTTGCGTGAAGCCGTTGCGACGGCTTCTTCGATCGCACTGATGACGACGTCTGGCTCGATACCCTTTTCTTTGGCGAGCGCTTCGATGGTCTGTTGCAACGGATTCGACATATTCAGAATTCCACTTCCAGATGCGCCCGTGTGATCATCCCGAGAGGCACCCGGTGCCGCCGGCCGTCGTCGGTGTCCACCAGGACGTCGTGGTTCTCGACGCCGCCGAGGCGCCCCTTGAAGAACGACTGCCCGTCGACGGGCTCTCGCATTATGACCTTGGCACGCCGACCCGCAAACCGGCGGTAGTCGGCCGCGTCCCGAAGCGGACGGTCCAGGCCCGGCGACGATACCTCAAGTACATATGCCCCCGGTACGACCGCTTCGACGTCGAGCACGGCGCTCAGATCGCGGCTCACCTTCGCACAGTCATCGACGCTGACGCTTTCCTCCGCTGTCGCCTCGGTTCCCGGACGATCGATCCGCACGCGCAGCACCATCCCGCCGGGTTCGCGGCGGAATTCCACATCGAACAAATCGAGCCCGCGTGACGCCAAAATCCTGGTGGCCAGCGGCCGCACCCGATCGGCGATGTTCACCGGCAGCGCCCCTAAAGCAAAAAAGTGGGCACGCGCCCACCTCGGTCCTGATCCAGGGTCAGAATAGGAAATTATAGCATAGCGGGTCTCGCGATCAGATCGTAGTCCTTCGCTCCAACGACCTGTGCCGCAATCACTTCACCAGCCCGGATCGCCGACGGATCGCACTCCGTCAGGTAGACCGCCGCGTCAATGTCCGGTGCCTGCGAGGCGATTCGACCCCGCATGACCAGCCGATTGCCGTCCGCTGGTCCGTCGACGAGCACGCGAACCGTTTGGCCGAGGCGCCCGCGCTGGCGGCGGCTGACGAGCCTCTTCTGGAGCCTCATGATCCGTGTCCGTCTCGCACGCTTGGTCTCGGCCGGCACGTTATTGCGCAGGGAATACGCCGAAGTCCCCTGTTCATGGGAATACGTGAAAACGCCGACGTGATCGAAGGCCTGATCGCGTACGAAGTCTGCAAGCTCGTCCATATCGGCCTCCGTTTCTCCAGGAAACCCGACAATGAACGTGGTCCGCAGCGCGACGCCAGGAACGGTCCGCCGAATACGTGCCAACAGACGCTCGTAGGTGCGTCGCGTTCCGGGGCGTCTCATTCTCTTCAGGACAGCCGCGGAGGCGTGCTGGAGCGGGAGGTCGATGTAGTTACAGACTTTCTCGCAGTCGGCCATCGCTTCCAGTGTGTCCTGGTCGATCGTGGTTGGATACAGATAGAGCAGTCGAATCCACTCGAGGCCCTCGATCGTGTTCAATCGGCGCAAGAGTCTGCCGAGCGCCCCGCGTTCATGGTGGTCGATTCCGTAGAAGGTCGTGTCCTGCGAGACCAGCAGCAGTTCCTTGACACCTCGTTCCGCGAGCGCTTCAGCCTCCCGCACGATGGACTCGGCTGGGCGACTGCGGTAGCTGCCCCGCAGGGTAGGAATGATGCAGAATGCGCATGCATAGTCGCAGCCTTCAGCGATTTTTACGTAGGCATAGTGCGGCGGCGTCGCCAGGAGTCGAGGGGTGTCGGCGTCGTAGATATAGGACGGCCCCTCTCGACGCCCTTGTGGCGGGTCCGACCCTTTGGGCGCCGATCGATAGAAGGAGAGCGGAGCAGCTTGAGAAGGCGCGGTGACGCCTTCAATTGCCTTGAGGATGTCGGGGACCTCGCCGGTGCCGAGAATCGCATCGACCTCCGCGATTTCGTTGCGAAGGTCCTCGCGATAGCGTTCAGCGAGACAGCCGGTCACGATTAATCGTTTGCATTCACCATTGGTCTTGTACTTCGCCATCTCGAGGATGGCATCCACCGATTCTTGCTTCGCGGAGTCGATGAATGCGCACGTGTTGACGACGAGCACCTCGGCGTCGGCCGGGTTGGCGGTCACCTCGTGACCGCGCTCCTGGGCCAGCCCAAGCATGACTTCGGAGTCGACCAGATTCTTGGGACACCCCAGCGAAACGAGACCAACCTTCACGGGTACAGCCTATTCAGCATCCGCGGGAACAGGATCGTCTCGCGCACGTGTTCAAGACCGCATATCCATGCGACGAGACGTTCGATACCCATGCCAAAACCGCCGTGCGGCACCGTGCCGTATCGTCGCAGATCCGAATACCACTCGAACGCTTCCTGTGGGAGGTCGTGTTCCGTCAGACGAGCGAGCAGCAAGTCGAGGTCCGCCAACCGCTCGCCGCCTCCGATGATTTCCCCGTAGCCCTCGGGGGCAATGACGTCCACTCCGAGCGCCAGATCGGGCCGCTCGGGATCCGGCTTCATATAGAAGGCCTTGATGCTGGCCGGAAACCGGTGGATCAAGACGGGCCGGTCGAATTCTTCGGAAATCGCGGTCTCGTCTGGCCCGCCAAAGTCGCCTCCCCATTCGATCGGGAGCCCTTTTGCCTTGAGCCGCCGGATGGCGTCGTCGTAACTAATCCGCGGGAACGGGGGCGTGACGGCTTCAAGCTTCGTCACATCTCGCTCGAGTGCCTCGAGTTCGCGCCGACGCGTGTCGAGGACGCGGGCCACCACGGACGCGATGAGGGCCTCCGCGAGGTTCATCACATCGTCGAGGTCCGCAAACGCCACCTCCGGCTCGACCATCCAGAATTCCGTTAGATGACGACGTGTCTTCGACTTTTCCGCTCGGAAGGTCGGGCCAAAACAATAGACGCGGCCGAGCGCCATCGCCGCGGCCTCTGCGTAGAGCTGACCGCTTTGGGTTAGATACGCGGTCGTGTCGTCAAAGTACTGGACCGGGAAAAGTGTGGTCGTGCCCTCACAGGCGGCCGGTGTGAAGATGGGGGCATCTGTGAGGACGAAGCCCCGGCTGTCGAAGAAGTCCCGGACTGACTTGATGATTTCGTGACGGACCCGCAGGATGGCGTGCTGGCGCTCGGTTCGTATCCAGAGGTGGCGGCGGTCGAGCAGGTAGTCGACCCCGTGTTCCTTCGGCGTGATGGGAAAGTCCTGCGACGTACCAACGACCTCGAGGTGCGTCACGTCTACCTCGTACCCGCTCGGGGCACGACGGTCTGCCCGGGCCGTGCCCGTCACGATCAGCGACGTTTCCTGCGACAGATGGTCGGCAGTCGTGAAGAGCTTGTCGCCCACGGCCGCTTTCGACATGACAGCCTGAACGAATCCACTCCCATCTCGCAAAATCAAGAAGTGGATCTTGCCGCTCGACCGACGATTGTGCAGCCAGCCCTTGATCGTGACTTCCTGGCCTTCGTGCTGTCCGATGTCTTCGATGTACACGTGAGCCATCTACGAACTCAGCATCCTCTCTATGCGCTCGCGAGCGTGAACGGCTTTCCGGAGGGTCTCCGGTACGGAACCGTGCGCCGCAAGCTCGAACAGCAGCGTGTCATCGTAGCCCACCTTCTGCACAGCCGTGAGCGCGCCGGCCCAGTCGATCGTCCCTTCGAATGGCGCCAGGTGGTCGTCGGTGCGACCGCGGTTGTCGTGCACATGTGTCGCGATGACGTGCTCGGACACCGTTTCGATCGCCTCGATCAGGTCGCCCCCCATGTGGGCATGGCCGAAATCAAGGCAGATACCCAGACCCGGGGCCTCGATGACGTCTTCGACGAAGTGCACCAGCGAAGCCGAGCGTGACAGCTCGTTGGGGATGACTTCAATCGCCACGCGAACATCGAGTGGCTCGGCAAGCCTGTGGAGGGCTTCGACGCTCTTCCGGGCAGCGCTGCGGCTGTTCTGATCAGCCTGGTCCCCCGTCACTCCGATGTGTGTGACAAGAAAACGAAACGGAATCCGTCGGGCGATCCGTATCGCGCGCTCGCACTCCTTCACCGCCTGCATTCGCCTGGCCTCGTCTGGACTCGCCAAGTTGTAAGGGGGGCCCCATCGCCCTCGCTCGAAGCTCTCTCCCACCGGCGCGTGCACGCTGAGCAGCTGAAGCCCGGCCTCGGTCAACCACTGCTGCAGATCCGCAACCACCGAGCGGTTGTGGTAGTCGAAATGGGTCCGGGTCGCGAAGAGCTCGAGCCGATCGAACCCATGCGCGCCGACTGCAAGCAGATGCTCCCTGGTCAGGCGTTCGTTGTGAAACAGATGCGACGATATTCCGAATGCGCGCTTGGCAGTCACGACCAATCGTTCATTGTACTGAAAAGCGAGCCCCCGCACTGGAAACCAAGTCGCTCACGGTAGCTCAAGTTCAAGTTGACCTCTCACATGAGCGGGCCTCACGTTAACGCAGTTCGGCGATGTGGGCAGCCAGTACATCGAGGAGACGGCCGAAACGAGCGTATTTAGCGAGATTGGCGCGGACGTACCGAAGAGTCCTGGGGATGTACTGAATGTACACCGCGTTGGAGCGGGTGGTGGTCTGATACCCGAAGGTCCCCAATGCTTTCAAGTTTCTCTGGAGAGCCACGAGGTCGAAGCGCGAGCGGAACATGGCGATATCATTTGCGGCAGTCACGCCCTTGAGGGCCAGAAAATAGGCGATCAGCTCGTCTAGTTCACGGTCTTCGACATCAACGTATGAATCCCGCAGCAGCGACGCAAGGTCGTAGGTGTCGGGACCGAGGCGGGCGTCTTGGAAGTCAATCAGGTACAGGCGGCTTTCGTGCACCATGAGATTCCGGCTGTGGTAGTCGCGATGACAGAGGACGAGCGACTCTGCGGCAAGCTCGGTCGTCATGGCCGCCCACTCGTCGTCGAGCGCCGCGCGTTCTGTGGCCGATAGCGAAGCGCCCCGATAGGCTTCGAGGAAATGACGGACGAAGAAATCCAACTCCCACGTCAGCTTGTCGACGTCAAACGTAATCCCGTACGGGGGATATCGATCGGAGGCAAGCTCGGCACCGCGGCGCTGCAAGAGTTCGATGAGGCCGACAGCAGAGCGGTACAGCGTGGCATGTTCACTGAGGGAGGCGGCGCCCAGGTGAGCCTGCAGGGTGACGTCTCCCAAATCCTCCAGCAACAGCACACCGTCGGCGTCGGCGTGATCTCGGATCGCTGGGACGGGTAGCGGGATCTTTCCCAGCAGTTCAGCGACGCGTGCGAACGGCAGGGTTTCGAAGTCGATCGGGCCGGCGTGCAGCGCCAGCACCACCGAGTTGCCATCCGCCAGCAAGATCCGAAAATAGCGCCGATCGGAGGCATCACCGGTCAAGGGAAGGACCCGCTGTGTGCTGGCCATGAGCCCGCTCTTGCGCAGATAGCGCTCCACGCGTTCGTCAACAGGGGCTCCTTCGTACGCCTGTGCGGTCATGCAGAGACCTCGAACGGTGTGGCGACGACGCCGTCCCGACCGTTCAGGAGAATGGTGCGGCGGAAGTGGGCATCGGGTGCCACTCTGACGCCGTCGGTGACGATGCACTCGTCAAGAACGCAGTTCGCGCCGATGTCCACGTTGTCCCATACGATCGTCCGAGTGACCCGTGCCGTTGGGTCGATGCGTGCATGACGGCCGGCCGATGGTCCGTCGTGCACGCCCAATGCGATGGATGTGTTCCAGTAGTCCGTCACCGTGCCAATGTCCCAGAACTCTGCATCGCATAGAAAGGCTCCAATCGATCCCGGTTTCGTCTTGATGAGGTCGTCGTAGAGGCCGCCTATCGATGAGACTGCCTGCCCCAACGGAACGGCCGCCAGTGCTTCGGCTTCGACGATCTGCACCCCCAGGAAATGGTATGACCCCACCGCGCCCGCGCCCCTCTTGACGAACCCCGTGACTCGGGAGTGGTCATCCAGCCAGACGCCCCCGTAGCGAAGCGGATCTGGATGGCTGGTTAGCGCTAGTGTCACCATCGTTCCGAGGGACTCATGTGCGGCCTGAAGTCGTTCGATGCTCACGGTTGTCAATGTGTCGCCGTTGACACTCAGAAAACGGCCAGCCTCGATCAGCTGTGCCGCCAGACGAGCTCCTCCGGCGCTTCCGAGCACGACAGGCTGTTCCCAGGAATATCGAGCGACGACGCCCAGGTCGCTTCCATCGCCCACCTCCGCGGCAATCGTGTGAGGGAGATGGTGCAGATTCAGCACCACCTCGGTGATGCCTTCGACCGCCAGCCGGCGGATTACTTGCCGCACGAGCGCTTCTCCGGCCACGGGAACGGCAGGCTTGGCGCGTACCGTCGTCAGCGGCCTGAGTCGCGTTCCCATACCGGCGGACAGAATCAGCGCGTGTCGTAGCAGAGACATGAGAACGGGGTATGCGAACGTGGGATCGCGTTCCTACTCACGTTCGAAGAGCATGTTAGTCGGTGACCGGTCGCGATCGGCCCAGTAGTGTACGAATAGCTCTCGGTACGAGTGGCGGATGTAATCACCCGGTTCCCTGCCCAGGGCTCGGGCCGCCGCAGCGACTCCGTGATCTGTGCCTTCGATTTCCACGAATGTGCCGACCGGCGTTTCGTCGATAGCGATGGTCGCGTCTTCGTAGGCGAATTCTTCCCGATACTTCTCGTAGCGAAACCACACGGCGAAGCCAAGCTCTGCGAGCAGCCGCAGCAGGACTTCTCCATCCTCGACGACGGTCTCAATCTCTTCCCGCACCTTCAGCGCCGACGGCTGGACGGGGCCCTTGAACGTCAAGATCGATCGTCCGGAATCCGTCCGCAGGCGCATGGTCGAGCGACGGCGTCGGAGCTCTCCGTTGGGCGTATCGAGCAGACTGTCTTCCTGAAGTCGTCGCGAGTGGAGCGGGGCTCCACCTGTGCTGATCACGGCGCGACGGGCTTCGCCCGCGTCCTTGAATCTCAGCTTGACCTCTTGTTCCACCGTGACCGGCATGCGGCGTCTATTTAAGCGTTCGTCCGTTCAGATTACAACGGGCGACTTTGCAATGGGGCGTCCCCAGTGCCGCGCGAAGGTCGCCCGGACGAAGACATACATCGTGAAGCATTCCAATGCGAACGCAGGGAACCCCAAGTATCCCGGAACTGGCATCTCGAAGATCTTCAAGTTCTCCATGATCGGCACGGTGTAATGCCACTTCGCGCCGGACCAGTAGTTCCACAATTCCCAGAGGAGGCCACATCCGAATCCGCTGGCAACGAGATTCCTCATCCGATCATAGCGGCCCTCCCTCAGGTCCTGGGCCAATGACTCCGCACCGAGCCACGCGTTGATTGGGTCGAGAAGAAAGATGAAGCCAAGAAAGACCGGTGCCGCCAGATACGGCGACGGCGAGACGAGTGGCCACAGCAACATGCCGGCGCCACCGCCAATTGACAGCCACGACGCCATGCTGAGGCGGCCTTCCGGGGCTGGGAGTCTCGACCTCCCGGTCTGTTCCCGAAGACTGGTCGAGGGCGCGGCCCCTGATGTTCGGGACGGGTCTTCAGT
>Ga0326597_10013872_pt1 | contig 10574 bp, 8 predicted proteins | sample RVTome_12_FD_203789 | JGI IMG/M metagenome (GOLD analysis project Ga0326597, IMG submission 203789) | Soil microbial communities from uranium-contaminated site in the Upper Colorado River Basin, Wyoming, United States - RVT100D185 | ecosystem: Environmental > Terrestrial > Soil > Contaminated >... | reverse complement strand
CACGGCCGTCGTGCCTGGCACCAGCGGGACCTGGATGGGCGGGTATCAGGATACGATCAGGAAAGCCCGGCAGGCGGAGGGCCGGGTGCTCAAGGGGAGCGAGGTCAGCCGCTACTATTTCCGCGAGGGTCTCCGCTACCTGAAGGAGCAGCCAGGCGACGCACTGCGGCTCTACGCACGGAAGCTGCGCCTCCTCCTGGGCGCCGCCGAGCGCAGCAACAATCAGAATCTTCACTGGTGGCGTGCTCAGAACGCATTCCTGCGGCTGCCGATCTTTCTCAGCTGGGCGACGATCCTCTCGTTGTCCCTCGTGGGCTGGTGGCTCCTGCCGCAGCGGCGGCGCGCCGCTCCTGTCGCCGGCTTCCTCGTGCTCTATGCTCTGGGGCTCTTGGCTTTCTTCATCAACGAGCGCTTCCGCACTCCGCTCACCATCGTGCTGGCCACGACGGCGGGCATCCCGATTGCCCATGCCTGGCAGGCCGCCCGGGAGGGGCGTTGGCGGGCGCTCGGGACGCTGCTCGTCCTGATCCTCATTCCCTACGTGGCCTGCTCCATGGACCGTGTCGGCTACAAGGGAGACCGCCTGGACGCGGATGCGTTCAGCCGCTACACGACGGGAAATGCATATCTGAAGAGGGGAGACGCCGAGACTGCTCTCAGGTACTACCGGGACGCCCAGAGCGTCGCTCAGAAGTTTGGCCTGAAACACTTCGAGCCCGTGGACTTCCGGCTTCGTCTGCAGAAGGGCAGGGCGTATGCCCGTCTGAAGAAGGACGAGCTGATGGACGCGGAGCTGATCGAGCTCGAAAGGTCGGCCCCGGACAACCCCGAAGTGATCTCGCTGCGCGGTTCGTATCACGTCGTTCGTTGGGAATTCTACAAGGCCAGTGGTTACTTCGAGCGGGCCATCGCGGCGATGCCGCGCCTGGCCGAGGCCCACGAAGGGCTCGGCTGGGTCTATCTCGACCAACGCAACTACGCGAAGTCGCAGGAGCAATTCAGGCAAGCCTTCCGAATCGATCCGAAGCTCTGGAACGCCTACGTCGGACTCGGAGTCTGCGAGGCATGGGAACGCCGCGACTTCAATCAAGCGCGCGCCAAGTTCGACCTGGCCCTTCAGCACGACTGGAATCTCCCCTGGGCGCATCGCCTCTTGGGCGAATTCTATCGCCTGGAGAGGAATATCCCCCTGATGATCTATCACACGCGCGAGTGCGTGCGACTGGACCCCTACAACCGGGAGGCGAAACGCCTGCTGCAGCGCGGCGGTATCGACCCGGAACACCCCCCAGGGACCAAGTATCCCTATGGACCATGACACCCACGATGACACGGGCCATGAAGAAAAGTTCTCACAGCATCCGCATCAAGGGTGCGCGCCAGCATAATCTGAAGAATGTCGAACTCGAGATTCCGCGCGACCGGCTCATCGTGTTCACGGGCGTCTCTGGCAGCGGGAAGTCATCGCTCGCCTTCGACACGCTCTACGCCGAGGGGCAGAGGCGCTACGTCGAATCCCTGTCGAGCTACGCGCGTCAGTTTCTCGGTCAGCTCGAGAAACCCCATGTGGATCATATCGAAGGGCTGAGCCCGGCGATCTCCATCGACCAGAAGGCGCCCAGCCGCAATCCGCGATCGACCGTGGGCACCGTCACCGAGATTCACGACTATCTCCGCGTGCTCTACGCGCGCCTGGGGACGCAGCACTGTCATCAGTGCGGCAAGAGCGTCGGACGACAGAGCCCCGAGCAAATGGCGGGACTCCTCCTCGGTCAACCGAAGGGAACGAAGCTCTTCTTGTACGCGCCCATCGTGCGCGCGAGGAAGGGCGAGTATCGCGAACTGTTCCAACGCCTGAAGAAAGACGGCTATCGCCGCATCCGGGCCGACGGGGCGCTCTACGATCTCGACGAAAGCGTGCCGCGTCTCAGCAAGACCATGACCCACGATATCGAAGCCCTCGTCGACCGGGTCGTCATCGGAAAGCTGCCGCGCGCCAGGCTGGTGGACAGTATCGAGGTTGCCCTCCGTCTGAGCGACGGCCTCCTCCTCGCCGAGGGGGAGAAGGGCGAGGCGCAGCTCATGGGCGAGGCCCACGCCTGTGTCGACTGTGGCATCAGCTTCGAAGAACTGATCCCGCAGCACTTCAGCTTCAACTCGCCGCGCGGCGCCTGTGCGCGCTGCAATGGCCTGGGCACGCTGCTCACCGTGGACCCCGAGCGGATCGTCAAGGATCCGTCGCTGTCCATCATGGAGGGCGCCATCGCGATCCTCGGGAATCTCGACGAGAAGGAACAGCTCGGCTGGAGCAGCCAAAAGGTCGTCCAGATCGCCGAGCACTACGGCATCGATCTGACCAAGCCGTGGAAGAGGCTGAGCAAGAAACAGCGGGATCTGCTCATGTATGGGGCGGATGCGACGATCAAGTATCGTTATGAAGGACAACGGTTTAGCGGTGATTTCGAAGGCAATGTCTCAGGCTTTGCCACACAGGTCGAGCGTCTCGTCACGCAGACACGCAGCGAACGACGGCGACGATACTATCAGCAGTTTCTGCACGAAGGCGCGTGCAATTCCTGCGACGGCGCGAAGCTGAGACCCCAGAGCCTCGCGGTTCGCCTCGGCGGCATGAACATCGCCGAACTCGGCTCGCTGTCCATCGCCGAGGCCCACGCGCACTTTTCTTCGCTGCGCCTCCCGAAGGAGCAGCGCGACTTCGCGCAGGACGCACTGCGCGAGGTACGGACGCGCCTGAGCTTCCTCCTGAACGTGGGCCTGGAGTATCTGACCCTCGACCGCGCGGCCCCCAGTCTGTCGGGCGGCGAGAGCCAGCGCATCCGCCTGGCGAGTCAGATCGGCAGCGCCCTCGTCGGTGTCCTCTACATCCTGGACGAGCCGTCGATCGGGCTGCATCAGCGCGACAACCGCCGGCTGTTGCGCACGCTGGAATCGCTGCGCGACATGGGAAACACGGTCATCGTCGTGGAACATGACCAGGAGACGATCGAAGCAGCGGACCATGTCGTCGATTTCGGTCCCGGCGCCGGAATCAAGGGTGGCGAAATCGTCTTCAGCGGCAGCGTCGCCCAATTGAAACGGAGCGCGAAGACGAGCCTCACCGCGGCCTATCTCACGGGGCGCGAGCAGGTGGTCGAGGAACGGCCACGGCGCGTCGTGGGCAAGCACGCCATCAAGCTCTTCGGCGCGCGCAAGAACAACCTCAAGGGTGTCGACGCGGCTTTCCCACTCGGGCTCTTCGTCGCCGTGACGGGCGTCTCCGGCTCGGGCAAGAGCAGCCTGGTCAACGAAACGCTCTATCCCGCTCTCGCGCGCGAACTCCACGACAGTTCGCGCTCCGTCGGGCCGCACTCACACATCACGGGCGTCTCGAACATCGACAAGGTCATCGACATCAATCAGGACCCGATCGGACGCACGCCGCGCAGCAATCCGGCGACCTATGTGAAGGTCTTCGATCTCATCCGGGAGATCTTCGCGCAGTTGCCCTTGGCGCGCACGCGCGGCTACAAGCCCGGGCGCTTCAGCTTCAACGTCAAGGGCGGCCGTTGTGAAGATTGTGAGGGGCATGGCCAGAAGCGCATCGAGATGCACTTCCTCGCCGATGTCTGGGTGACCTGCCAGAGCTGCAAGGGGCATCGTTTCAACGCACAGACGCTGGAGATTCGGTATCGCGGCAAGAACATCGCCGACGTGCTCGAGATGGACGTTCAGGAGGCGCTCGAGTTCTTCGCAGCGCATCCGAAGATCTCGAAGATCCTCCAGACGCTCCACGACGTGGGCCTGGACTATGTCAAGCTGGGGCAACCTGCCACGACGCTCAGCGGCGGCGAGGCCCAACGCGTGAAGTTGAGCCGGGAGCTGGCGCGCCGCGCGACGGGAAGCACCTTCTACATCCTGGACGAGCCGACGACGGGGCTGCACTTCCACGACATCTCGCGGCTCCTCCAAGTGCTCCACCGTCTCGTGGACGCCGGGAACACGGTCGTCGTCATCGAGCACAATCTCGACGTGATCCGCTCCTCGGACTGGGTCCTCGATCTCGGGCCCGAGGGCGGCGAGGCGGGAGGGATGCTCCTGGCCGAGGGCACGCCCGAGGATCTCGCCCTTCGCAAGAACAGCCACACGGGGCGCTATCTGAGCGACATGCTGAAATCCTCGATCACGCGTCGGCGCGGCTTCGCTCCGCCCAAGAGCGCGGCCGCCGCCGAAGCCAGATCCCGCCGGAACGATGGCTGAAGTCCACTACGTCTACCAGGAGGACGCATGGGTCGACATCGGCGCCCATGTCTTTCCGGTGGAGAAGTACGCTCTTCTCGAGCGGCTCATCCTGGGGGAATTGCAGCCTTCCAAGGAGCGCTGGCATGGCTGGGATCGCGTCGAGGACGAAGATCTCGAGCGCGTCCACATGCCGCGCTATCTCCGCGACCTGTCGCAGGCGCGGGAGAGCGCGAGCACGCTGAGTAGCGAGTTGCCGGTGACCACCCCGGTCATCCAAGGCTTCCGTCGCATGGTTGGGGGGAGCATCGCAGCCGCTCGCCTCGCCTTTCGCCACGGCGTCGGCTTTCACATCGGCGGCGGGTTCCATCACGCCTTTCCAGATCATGCGGAGGGCTTCTGCTATCTCCATGACACCGCGATCGCAGTGGAAGCCCTGCGCTCTTCGGAGGGCGTCGGCAACGTCCTCTTCGTCGATGTCGACGTGCACCAAGGCAACGGGACTGCCGTGATCTATGTGGACGATCCCGAGACCTTCACCTACTCGATCCATCAGGAGCGCAACTACCCCATCAAGCAACGCAGCGATCTCGACCGCGGGCTCGACGATGGAATACAGGATGAGGAATATCTGCAGCTGCTCGCCCAGGATCTCGACCGCATCGATGCGCGCTTCGAGCCAGAGTTTCTGTGCTATGTGGCGGGCGTGGATCCCTACCGGCACGATCAGCTCGGCGGCTTGGCGCTGAGCGCGGCGGGCATCGAAGAGCGCGACCGGCTGGTGCTCGGACGCTACATCGCACGCGGTGTGCCGACGGCAATCTTCCTCGCCGGCGGTTACGCGCCGACGGCCGAGACGACGGCTCGCCTCCATCTCAGTGCCGCGAGGGCCGCGGAAGAGGCCGTTTCCAGCATTTCTTGACGCTGGGCGCCGGGCACGACACACTTCGGCGTCTTTTTTCCGTCGGCCGGATCTCTGGAGGACTCGATGCAGCAACGCGGTCATTGGAGTTCGAACATCGGCTTCGTCATGGCCGCGGCCGGGAGCGCCATCGGGCTCGGGAATCTGTGGAAGTTTCCCTATATCACCTACAGCAACGAGGGCGGCGCGTTCGTCCTGGTCTATCTGGTGTGTATTCTCATCTGCGGATTGCCCATCATGATGGCGGAGATCCTCATCGGCCGTCGCGCCCAGATGAGCCCCGTCGGTGCCATGAGATCGCTCGTCGGGCCGCGGTGGGCGTGGGTCGGCGCGCTCGGCGTCCTCACGGGCTTCGTCCTGTTGGGCTTCTACAACGTCGTCGCGGGCTGGTCCCTGCGCACCTTCGTTTCGTGTCTCGGCTGGAGTACCGGTGGCTTCGATGCCACCCTCGATCTGGGCGCAGACTTCGGGGCCATGGTCTCGAACGGTCCTCTCCAGATCGGTCTGTCCTTCCTGTTCATGGCCACGACGGTCTGGGTCGTCGCGAGCGGCGTGAAGGAGGGCATCGAGCGAGCCGCCAGGGTCTTGCTGCCCATGCTCCTGGCCATCCTGCTCCTGTTGCTCTTCAACTCCTTCCGGCTGCAGGGCTTCGCCGAGGCGATGCGCTTCATCTTCGTGCCGGATTTCGGTCGCATCGATGGCAACGGATTCCTCGAGGCGCTGGGGCATTCGTTCTTCACGCTGAGCCTCGGCATGGGGACCATGATCACCTACGGTTCCTACATGTCGAAGGAAGACTCGGTCGTCAAGGCCTCGGGGCTGGTCGTGCTCCTGGACACGCTCATCGCGCTCTTGGCCACGATCATCATGTTCTCCGTGATCTTCTCCCAGCCTGGGCTGCGCGAGCAGATCAGCAAGTCGACGGCGGGCATGCTCTTCATCACCTTGCCGAGTGTGTTCTATACCAGCGTGCCGATGGGCGCTCTCCTTGCCCCCCTGTTCTACGTACTCGTGGCCTTCGCCGCGCTGACATCGACGGTGTCGCTGCTCGAAGTCGTCGTGAGCTATCTCATCGATGAGAAGGGGATGAGCCGCGCACGGGCCTCAATAGCGTCCGGCTCAGGCATTTTCGCCCTTTCAATCCTGTGCGGTCTCAGCCTCGGTGCCATCGGCGGCCTCAGTGATTTCGAGATGTTCTCCCCGAAGCAGGGGCTTTTCAACACGCTGGATCATCTCGTCGCGAATTGGCTCCTGCCCATCGGCGGATTGCTCGTGACGCTCGCAGCCGGCTGGTTCGTGAATCAGGAGATTGCGAAGGGAGAGCTGGCGCTGGGGGCGCCGTCCTTCTTCCGATTCGGGCTCTGGCAGTTCTTCATCCGCTATGTGTCGCCGCTGGCGGTGGTGGCGATCCTGGTCGCCGTCATCTTCTTCCACGCCGACTTCAGCTGAGGTACTTCGGCGCGTGATGGAATGCTCGACACCGCCAGCGCCCGGGAGGGCGGCGGGCAGGGCATTGTGATAAACTCCCCGTCATGCTCTCCATCGACCCACCTCTTTCGCGCCGGCTCTGCCGGCAGTGGCTGCCTTCGGGCCTGGTCGGGGTCGTCCATCTGGCACCGTTGCCGGGAGCACCGCGTTTCGCCGGTGACGCGACGGCCGTCCTGCGGCAGGCGCTCGATGACGTCGAGGCGCTGGTGCAGAGCGGATTCGAGGCGCTGCTCCTCGAGAATTTCGGCGACGCCCCGTTCCATCGTGACCAGCTGCCGGCCGTGAGCATCGCGGCCCTGGCCCGGGTCGCCGGGAGCGTCCGCGAGCGCCATCGATCGCTCCGCCTCGGGCTGAATTGCCTCCGCAACGACGTCGCCAGCGCCGTGGCCATCGCCACGGCCTGCGAGGCCGACTTCATCCGGGTGAACGTGCACTGCGGCGCGGCCTGGAGCGATCAGGGGCTTTTGCAGGGCGACGCGGCCGCGACATTGCGCGCGCGGGCAGCCAGCAGGCCCGAGTTGAAGATTCTGGCCGATCTGCGCGTGAAGCACGCCGCGCCCGTCGCCGCCCGGCCACTGGTGGAAGAGGCGCTGGAACTGCGCGAGCGTGGCTTGGCAGACGCTCTGTTGCTCACGGGGCCTGCCACCGGTGCGGCGGCCGATCCCGGTGAGTTCGAGGAGTTGCGGCGGTCCATGCAGGACGTACCTCTTTTCGTGGCGAGTGGCGTCGATGCCGGCAGCGCCGCCGCATGGTCTCTACTTGCTGATGGCGCGATCGTCGGCAGCGCGCTCATGCGAGGTGGCCTGTGCGGCGGGCCGATCGAAGCCGAACGCGCGCGGCTGCTGCGCGAGCGCTGGGTGGCAGCGCGTTCGACAAGAACAGAAGAATCGGTGGCCTCCGCACAGAAGGAGCGTTGAGTACGATGAAGGGAGTCATTCTCGCCGGGGGCCTCGGTTCGCGCCTGCGTCCGCTGACCAAGGTGACCAACAAGCATCTGCTGCCCGTCTACGACAAGCCCATGATCTATTATCCGATCGAAGCGCTGGTCGGAGCCGGCATTCAGGACATTCTCGTCGTCACCGGTGGAAACAGTGCGGGCGACTTCCTGAAGCTGCTCGGCAATGGCGCAGAATTCGGCGTGCCGACCATGAACTACACCTACCAAGAGGGCGAAGGTGGCATCGCCGACGCGCTCCGCCTGGCGCGCCACTTCGCCGACGACGAACCCATCTGCGTCATCCTGGGCGACAACATCTTCGAGAAGAGCATCCGCCACGCTGTGGAGGCGTACAAGGCGCAGGGCGGCGGGGCGAGGATTCTGCTCAAGCAGGTCCCGGATCCGCAGCGCTTCGGCGTCGCCGAGTTGGACGGGGACAAGGTCGTGCACATCGTCGAGAAGCCCGAGAACCCAGTGAGCGATCTCGCAGTGACCGGCATCTACATGTATGACGAGACCGTTTTCGAGATCATCGAGACGCTCCAGCCGTCGAACCGCGGCGAGCTCGAGATCACGGACGTGAACAACCACTTCATCGAGAAGGGTCAGATGGCGTGGAGCCAGCTCGAGGGCTGGTGGACGGACGCGGGGACCTTCGCGTCGTTGCATCGCGCCAGCAATCTCGTGGCCGAGACCGGCGCCAACAACCCCTGAGTTCTCGTGTCATTCGTAGGAGCAATCTTGTCGTGAAGATCTTCATCACCGGCGGATGCGGTTTCATCGGGAGCAACTTCGTGCTCCACATGCTCGAGTCGGGTCCGGACTGCGAGATCCTGAACTTCGACGCGCTGACCTATGCCGGCAATCTCGACAACCTCTCCGCCGTGGGCGACGATCCGCGTCACCAGTTCATACGGGGTGATATCACCCGGCGCGCGGAAGTCGAGAGCGCCCTGGACGATTCCTTCGATGCCATCGTGCATTTTGCGGCGGAGAGTCATGTCGACCGATCGGTCGAAGGGCCCGAGATCTTTCTCCGCACGAACGTCCTGGGTACTCAAATCCTCTTGGACCGAGCCCGTGAAGTCGGGACCAAGGTCTTCGTCATGGTGAGCACCGACGAGGTCTACGGAAGTCTGGGCGCCGAAGGTCTGTTCACCGAGCAAACGCCACTGGCCCCCAACAGCCCGTACAGCGCCAGCAAAGCGGCGGCCGACCTCGTCTGCCGCAGCTATCACCATACGTTCGGCATGGACGTGCGCACGACCCGCTGCAGCAACAACTACGGACCCTTTCAGTTCCCGGAGAAGCTCATCCCGCTCATGATCGCCAATGCCATGGAGGACAAGGCGCTTCCGGTCTATGGCGACGGCAAGAACGTTCGCGACTGGCTCTACGTCGGTGACCACTGCTCGGCCATCGACGCCGTCATGCGCAGGGGGAAAGCCGGCGAGGTCTACAATATCGGCGGGAACAGCGAACGGCAGAACATCGAAGTCGTGAAGGCCATCCTGGATGCGGTGGGCAAGCCGTACTCACTCATCGGCTATGTGACCGACCGTCCCGGACACGACCGCCGCTACGCCATCGACGCGTCCTACATCAACGCCGAACTGGGTTGGGAGCCCACGGTCGGCTTCGAAGAGGGACTCCAGAAGACCGTCGACTGGTATCTCGCCCATGCGGACTGGATGGAGAAGATCCGCAGCGGCGCCTATCGCGCCTACTACGAACAGATGTACGGGGGCCGCCAGCAGCTGGGCTGACAGCCGCCGCGACCTACTGCAAGATTTCACTGCCGGAATTCTGCCCGATCCAACTGTACCAGTAAGTGTCGAATCCGTCGGCGAAGGGCGTCCACTCGCCGCGTCGCGCCAGGAGTTCCTCGAGCGACAGCTCAGACTCGGCGAGATAGGCCTCGGTCGATGCGAAGACCGAGGCCCCCGGGTCTCGATACAGGAGCAGAACGGCGTCCTTCAGACCGATGTCGAAGCGGCCACCGCCCTCGATTCGCGCGTGCGTCACGGCGAAGGCCTTCGCCGCGGAGTGGAAGCTGTAGATGCTCTCCTTCGGCGGCAGGCGGTCGTCGTCGGGCGTCTTGTCCTGGAAGACGCGCTCATTCGTGAAGTAGTTTTCGTAGGAGTTGCTTGCGTCGTGTTCGAGCCCGCCGACCGAGAGGACGAGAGTGTCGGGATGGCGACGTCTCCAATCTCCGTAGGTGGACTTCTCGCCGCCTTCGAGCTTCGGGAGCTCCGCGCCCTCGAACTCGCCGCCGATCCCCTTCGAGGTCATGATGGACCACCAGCTGTCGCTCTCACGATCGCGCATGACCAGGGAGGCCATCTTCAAGCCACCGCTCGGCTCGAAGCTCAGATTCCGATCGCCGAATTTGCGGCCGTAGACCACGGCCGTGTTGGCGAGAGGTCACCACACGGTGGCGAAGGGTTGCCCCGCGCTCTCGTCGTTCACGACCTCATGGTGATTGAGGAGGTTCAGGCTGTAGGCCTTCGCGACGCCGCCGATCTCGACGCCGAAGACCCAGGCGTCGTCGGGAATCTCCGCGTCGGCTGCCGGCACGAATTCTGGCTCGAAGATCGCCGGGATTCCGCCGCGCGCCATGAGCATCTCGACTCCTGCTGGGACCGCTTCTTCTTGCTCCTGGGCGGCCGCCGTCGTGCCGGCACCGAGCAGGAGCGACAGGATCAGGAGATCCCTCAGATCGGTTCTGCGCTTCATACTCTCTCCATTTCGCGGCGCCGCTGCTCCCTCGCCCGCTCGAGCCGGAAGAGTGCGCGCCTGGCGATGCCGCTGATTCGATCTCCGAAACAGTCCCGGGCGCCGTCGACCAGTACGGCCTCGAGATGCGTCCGCGCATTCTCGTCGCCGACATTCCCCAGATGGAACGCCGCCTCGCCGCGTACGTCCGCGGAGGCATCGTAGAGCGCCGCGATGAGCTTCCCCTGCGCCGCCGTGCCGACGCTCTCGGCGAGA
>Ga0326597_10013871_pt1 | contig 10574 bp, 6 predicted proteins | sample RVTome_12_FD_203789 | JGI IMG/M metagenome (GOLD analysis project Ga0326597, IMG submission 203789) | Soil microbial communities from uranium-contaminated site in the Upper Colorado River Basin, Wyoming, United States - RVT100D185 | ecosystem: Environmental > Terrestrial > Soil > Contaminated >... | reverse complement strand
GCGCCGGTGAAGGTGCCATGGTGGAACGGCTCAACCCTTCGCATGCTCGCCTGACGTGCCACTCCGATTTGCCGCTCGATGCCGCAAATCCTTAGGGGAATTCCCTTCCGTGGAAATCCAGGCTAGCAGCTCCGACGACAACACCGTGCGCCTGTGGGACGCCGAGAGCGGTAAGCTCCTGCGCAGTCTCGAAGGTCACGCGGGCTCAGTCCTAAGCGTCGCCTGGTCGCCCGACGGCAAATCGCTCGCTAGCAGCTCCGACGACAACACCGTGCGCCTGTGGGACGCCGAGAGCGGTAAGCTCCTGCGCAGTCTCGAAGGTCACATTCGTTCGGTCCGAAGCGTCGCCTGGTCGCCCGACGGTAAATCGCTCGCCAGCGGCTCCGACGACCAAACCGTGTGCTTGTGGGACGCTAAGAGCGGTGAGTACCTACGAACTCTCGAAAGTCACGCGGACTGGGTGCGAAGCGTCGCGTGGTCGCCCGACGGTAAGTCGCTCGCCAGTGGTTCCACCGACAAAAACGTGCGCCTGTGGGACGCAGGCAGCGGTAATCTCCTGCGCACACTCGAAGGTCACGCGCAGTCGGTCCTAAGCGTTGGGTGGTCGCCCGACGGTAAATCGCTCGCCAGCAGCGCTCACGACAAAACTGTGCGCCTGTGGGACGCAGGCAGCGGTAATCTCCTGCGCACACTCGAAGGTCACGCGCGCTCGGTCCTAACCGTCGCCTGGTCGCCGAATGCTCAGTTGCTCGCCAGCGGATCTGACGACAATACCGTGCGCCTGTGGGAGGCCACCACTGGTAATGTCCTGATTACGCTCGAAGGTCACGCCGACTCGGTTCGAAGCATTGATTGGTCGCCCGACGGCAAATCGCTCGCCAGCGGCTCTGACAACGGCAGCGTGCGACTGTGGGACGCCGCCAGTGGCAAGCTCCTGCGCACTCTCGAAGGTCACGCGCGCTCGGTTCTAACCGTCGCCTGGTCGCCGAATGCTCAGTTGCTCGCCAGCGGCTCTGACGACAACACCGCACGTCTGTGGGATGCCGCCAGTGGCAAGCTCCTGCGCACTCTCGAAGGTCACGCGCTGTCGGTTCTAAGCGTCGCCTGGTCGCCCGACGGCAAACGCCTTGCCAGCGGCTCACTCGACAACACCGTGTGCCTGTGGGACGCCGAGCGCCTTAGAGTCCCTAAACGCACGCTTACTCTCAAAGGTCACACGCACTGGGTCCTAACGGTCGCCTGGTCGCCGAATGGTCAGTTGCTCGCCAGCGGCTCTGACGACAATACCGTGCGCCTGTGGGACGCCGAGAGCGGTACGCTCCTACGCATTCTCGAAGGTCACACGCGCTCGGTCCTAACGGTCGCCTGGTCGCCGAATGGTCAGTTGCTCGCCAGCGGCTCTGACGACAATACCGTGCGCCTGTGGGACGCCGAGAGCGGCGAGCTCCTACGCATTGTCGAAGGTCACGCGGACTCGGTCCGAAGCGTTGCCTGGTCGCCCGATGGCAAATGGCTCACCAGCGCTTCTGACGACAATATTGTGCGCTTGTGGGACGCCGAGAGATGGCAAGCTACGCAAACGATTCATTGCTATCATCCATCGCATTCCTCTCTCGCTGTGGCATTTGTCGTGAGCGGAGGGGTTACGTCGGTATTTGGTCGGACTTCCCTCGACGATCTGGATGTCGTTACTGGTACGTTCGATATCGTGCCGACTTTTCCGACGGTAGCGCAGCCCGGCGTTTCTATTGCCAGCGCGAAGGTCGTGTTGGTCGGCGAAAGTAATGTCGGTAAATCCTGTCTTGCCCTGCGTCTGGCACAGAACCGCTACGAGGAACAAGGCACCACGCATGGGATGCGGTTCTGGAAACTCAGCCCAGAGAAACTTGGTGCGACGAACTCTGCCGCAACGGGTGAGAAGCGCGAGGTCGTTCTTTGGGATCTTGGCGGTCAACCTGAGTATCGTTTGGTCAACCAGCTTTTTTTGCAAGAAACCAATTTGGCTCTAATGCTGCTCGACCCAACTCGAGGATCGACCGCGTTCGAAGATGTTCGTGCATGGAATCTCCGCCTCGAAAAGCAAATGGGCGGCCGGCGCGCGACTAAACTTCTCGTCGGCACTAAGCTTGATGACGAAGAAATGGTAGTCGACAATAACGCGCTGGCACAACTCGAAAAGAGTTGTGATAGCAAGGGTTACCTTCCGACCAGCGCCAAGGCGCCCCGCGGAATCGATGAGCTACGCGAGGCGATTGGCCGCGAAATAAACTGGAATCAAATATCACGTGTAACGCGGCCGGTTGTGTACCAACGGGTTCGCGATATCGTCGACGCCTGGCAGCAACGCGGCGAGTTTCTGCTCCGCTATTCGGTTCTGGAAGCGGAGGTCCGTGATCAGTCACCAGAGGATTTTGACCCCAGCATCATCAACCAAGTAGCAGAGCAACTCCGCACCCAAGGCGTGATTGTAGAGTCGCGTCTGGGGAGCGGCGAGCGCGTGCTCGTGCTACAGATTGGCTATGTGGCTCAGTACGCAGGCTCAATTATCCTCGCCGCCAAAGCTAATCCGCGTGGTGTGCCCGCCGTTGAGGAAGCGCTGGTCCTTTCCGGTCGGCTACCATTGCCGCGCATGAAAGTAGAGGACCGGTTGCCGCCCGACGAAGAACTCGTCGCCTTACACAGCGTCGTGCATCTCCTCGTAAACCATCGCCTTTGTCTGCGGCATGAAGGATTGTTGGTGTTCCCATCCGAGTTTCCGGTGTTGATCGACGGAGAGCAACCTGGTCCAGGCCATACGGTTCCGCTTTACTATGACTTTAGCGGTGCCATCGACAACATTTATGCGCCGCTCATCGTACGCTTAGCCGTAAGCGGACGGTTCGGCCGAGTTCGGCTTTCCAAAGATCGCGCGGAGTACGAAGCGCCCGGAAAAGGCATTTGCGGGCTGCGAAAAATCGACCGCAAGAGTGGCCTTGCCCGACTCGATCTATATTTTAGCCACGAAGTTGCAGAGGAGATTCGGGAACTATTCACCGTCGTGGTCGAGGATCATCTAAGCGCCAACGGCGTCGCCATCAAAGAGGTTTTGGGTATCACCTGCGCGTGCGGCTACCAGTTCGAGGAGAGCTTCGTGCGCGAGCGCATCGATCACGACCACAAAGATGTCCCCTGCCCGCGTTGCGAAGTTCGTTCGCCGATCAGCGAGGGCGCGAAGAAGGCGCGCGAAACGAGCCCGGAGATCCAGCAGGAACTTTTCGCGCTCAAAGGCAGTCACGAGCGTCGCGATCGAGAGAGGAATGGCAGTGCCGAGATAAGCGTAACTCGTTTGCCGGTTCACGCCGTCAAGCCGCGCACAGACGATTCCCGAACTCGAATCTTGCATCTGAGCGATTTGCATTTTAAGCCGGACACCGATTCGGTGTTGATGTGGCAAAGGCTTATCGCGGACATTCACGACGCCGAAGGTGGATTGGGTTTCCAGCAAGTGGATTATCTAGTCATCTCCGGCGACCTGACGAATCGAGCGGACCCGCGCGAGTTCGAGCGCGCCCACGATTTTATTTCGGCGTTGAATCAACGGCTCGGTGTGTCGGCGGAACGCTGCATCATCGTTCCCGGAAATCACGACCTGAGCTATGACGTCGAGGCTTACACTTGGAAACAGAAGCGTCGTGTTGATTCAAAGGAATTGGTTGAAGGGGCATATGTCGAGCAAGGTGATGGTTACCTGTTAAAACAACCAACAAACTACCCGGCGCGCTTCGAAAACTTCGGCAAGTTCTACCACGCGCTGACTCAGGAGCCCTACACGCTCGACGCAAGCGTACAACACCTCGCCTTCCTCCCCCAAGAAGGGCGCGTTCAATTTTTGGCGCTTAACTCGGCGTGGGATATCGACGAGTACTTCAAAGACCGCTCCAGCGTGCACGCGACCGCGCTGGCGGCTGGGCTAATTAAAGCTGACGAGCAGATCGATAAAGCAAAGAAGGAAGGACGTCTCAAGACGGATGATCGTGTGCTGCGTATCGCAGTTTGGCACCACCCGATCACAGGAAACGAAAAGATCAAGGACGACGCATTTGTCGAGCGACTTCGCCAGGCTAAGTTCAAACTATGCCTGCACGGCCACGTCCACGAGGAACGAGCAGATTTGATCGGATATCTTGATCCGACTCGCGAGATTCATGTCGTCGGCGCGGGCTCATTCGGCGCGCCCACCAACGCCCGTCCCGAGTCTACACCGCGCCTCTACAACCTGTTAGAAATCGAGCGCGATCACAGCCGAATTCGGGTGCACACACGCTGCATGCGAAAATCTGACGGCGCGTGGGAGGGTTGGCCCGCATGGCCTGCTGCAACTAGCACGGAGAAACGAACGTACTACGAAATCGATCTCCCTCGTTAGTATTTCGCGGACAAGTTTAGGGTCGCGGAAAAGACGACTCGCGCACGGCTCGACAAGCTCACCGCCCTGAGCCAAGTCGAACGGACGACGCTAAGGACGCCAAGTTCGGTGAGATACGAAGACATTTTACGTTGCGCTCTTGGCGCCTTTGCGCGATAACTTTTCTAGAGGTCTTTCTCTTAAATATTTGAAAGCTAACAATCTGATATCGCCAATTTCCTATGCGCTCTTCGTTAATCCCAACAGCCTTGCGGCGTTGCCGCCGAGGACTTTTTCCTTGTCCTGGTCCGTTAGTCCCTTGATGCCGTTGATCACCGAAACTTGCCCGGCGTCGATCATCGGCGTGGGATAATCCGTGCCCAGCAGCACATGCTCTTGGAATCACGCCGGATCGCTTCGACGTACTGGGCCGGCGCGGTGTGGCTATGGATATCGATTCTCATAATCTCCTTGCAAGGGATCATTGCTAACCCGCAATTAAGATTCAAGACCACGACAATCCTGCTCTCCCGCGTCAGCCCGAGGCTGATCCGTCCTTTGGCGGACGCGGGGGAGGAAAGCCCTGAGCCTTGTCGAAGGGAGGTGGGGGGAATGGAACGGTTTGAACCATTTGAACGGCGATAACTCTCAGCGTCACGAACGTAAAGCTTTAGCTCCACCCCCGAGCCGCCATCGCTTTGATGTCGCTCGCGACGTCAATCACCGCCGGTCTGTTTGCGGCGACGGCCCGCTCCAATGCGCCTCGCAGCTCACTTGGTCGCTCGACTCGAATCGCGAAGCAACCCATCGCTTCGGCCACTTTTGCTAGGTTGATATCTTCGAAAACCCACATTTCACGCGCTCTGCCGCGTTGCTGTCCACCGTAGGCGGCGTCGAACAACCTCGTCTCCTGGTTGAGCGAGCGGTTGTCATTCACGACGATAACGGCGTTGATGCCGTAACGAACAGCGGTCTCAAGCTCAGCTAAGTGATAATAGAAACCTCCGTCGCCGGTGAAGCACAAAACCGGAGCGTCGGGCAGAGCGCACTTGACTCCTAGGGAAGCGGGAAACGCCCATCCGAGCGAGCCGGCGCAGCGGATGAATCTTTGACCCGGCTTTTTGAGATCGATCATCGTGCCCGTCCAGATCCCGGAGTGGCCCGTGTCCGAGACGACTACCGCATTCTGGGGCAGAAAATCCGTGATCTCCTTGCAGATACGTTCCGGCCTCATAGGCACGGCATCGGAATTCAGAAGCGGCGCCGCTTCGGCGCGCCACTCGCCCACGAGCTGTTGCACGCGCCGCGTCCAGTCTCCTCTGGGCTCCATCGGTTTAAGCGTCGCGTTCAACCTTTGCAGCGTCGCCTTGGCGTCTCCCAACAAACTTACGGTATTGGGATAGTTTCTGCCAAGATCTGCAGGCGAGATATCCAACTGAATAACGGGCGTGCCTGGCCGCGGAATTTTCCAATTGTTCGTCACCTGACCACCGGTGTGGCTGCCGATGAAAAACACCAGGTCCCCCTCGGCGACAGCCCGATTGGCGCACCAGCGCGAGTAGGTCCCCACGACGCCAACCGAGAGGGGGTGGTCATCGGAGATCGTTCCTTTGCCGTTCAGCGAGGTCGCCACCGGAATCGATAACGTCTCCGCGAGTTTGACCACTTCCTGTTCCGCTCGCGACGCTGTTACTCCTCCGCCTGCCACGATGATGGGCTTCAGGGCTTTCGTCAGAGCTGCGGCGGCGGCTTGAATCCGCTCCACCTCCGGCTCCGGCCTGAAGGCGGGGAACTGTTTGTACTGTTCTTCGACGATCAGCTCGAGGTTTCCTTCCTCTTCGATCACCTGCCCATGATTTCCCCGCGTCTCCAGGTGCACCGGCCCGGGCGCTCCGCTCGTGGCGACTCGGAAAATCTCGCGGAGAAGGTCCGGCAAACGGCTCAGCTTGTCTATTCGAGCATTGAATTTCGTAACCGGATCGAACATCGAGAAGTCTTCGACCTCTTGGTAGAGGTAACGGTATCTCGAATCGGAGTCGGGACCCCCCGTGATCGCGATCACCGGCGAACAGGCCATGTATGCGTCCCTCAATCCCGCCGCCAGGTTGGCGGCACCGACATTTTGCGCCATACAGATCCCCGGCCTGCGCGAGGCGCGCGCATAGCCGTCGGCCATGTAGGCCGCCGCCTTCTCACCGTGAGTCACCACGCGCCGGATATTCATATCCTCCATCTCCGCCATCGCCGGCAGCAGCATCGTTGGGACGAAAAAGATATGCGTCACACCATACGCTTGCATCGCTTGAGCGAAAAATCGCGATCCAGTCATCGTGGGCATAACGATTACCTCCTTTGCGCGTTCGCAGTCGCGAGTTCCGAGTCTCAGGTTTCGAGTTAAAACCCGAGACACGAGACACGAAACTAGAAACTATCCTTGGGCATGGAGAACCTTCCCGCCGACTTCGACCGGCTTGGCGTCGATAAGGACAAAAGCGATCACACAGGGCTCGGTGCCGCGATTGACCCAGTTGTGGATCGTGCCGCGCTGCACGAGCACATCGCCCGCCTTCAAATGGACGACGGAGTCGTCGAGTTCCATATCGATCTCGCCCGACATAACGAGGGCGTAATCGATGGAGTCGGTCCGATGAATTCGCGGCGCCACCCCAGGCGCAAACTCGACGACGCGAAATACCGTGCCATTATTCAACGTCGTACCGACCTGCCGCCGTCCTGCGTCGGCGTCGCCCGTGTTGTCGACCGGAAAAGATTCCGTGGTCCAGACCACACAGGCCATCTGTTTGGGCCGGGTCGAGGTCAGGTTTTTGGAAACCTCGTCGATCTTGACGACCGCGCGCCCGTTCGCATCATGTCCGGTGACTACCCGACGTAATTGAAGTGCCATTGTTTTTCTCCCTCCGTGACCTTAGCTACATTGACTCACTTAACGCTTCGCTCAGCCGCTTATTCCGTGTCCTTACGAAGCAGAAGGTAAGGCCGAGAAATTCAGAATGTCCCCTTTTCCAAATTGTTTCGGTTTCCTCGCGACAGGAATGATTGCGGTTCCAACGGACCCGCCTGCAGGTTAGTTACCGGCTGCCGCGCTTTGCCTCGGCCGGCTCGCACCTTTGAACCTTGAACCGGTCGACGGTGCTCACGGCAGGCCTGGAACTTTGAACTCTTCTCACCCACCCACCCCCCCCCGGTGTCGAAAATCAGGCCGCGCCCCGCTGTGCAACTCGCTTCTTTGCTCCCCCGTGCAGCCGAGGCCGACGGGGCGAGCGGCGCACCGTCACAAACTCCCCTCGATCCTCTCGTTCCTTAAAGTCGCGATAAATCGCTTTGAGGTCGTAGTTAAACCGCGCCGCATACTCCTCGCGAATCCGGTGCAACTCGTCAAGAATTGGATCCTTTGTCATAGATTTATTCCTCCGTTAGTTCTTCAGGAGTACACATAACCGGGGGCTCGTAACCCATGTTTCTGCAAATGGACTCGATCTGACTTCGTGTGCGAGCGTTGGCGATGTGCCTGCAATTCCACGTCAACAAGTACTCAATACCATGAACTGCGGCGACTCCGATATGCAATGCATCCACCTCAGCCTTTGGCGGTAAAGGTCCGTTTTTCATAAACTGCTCAGCTACTGCTGTTGCCTCTGCGGTAAGTGCCAACACCGGCAACTCACGCACGATCCTTAACCGTCGTTGCGCCATGGTGGGATTGCCTACAGTCACCTCTCGCAAAACCAACTCGCGAATCGCTTGGGGCTCGACGATGAGATTGTTTTGCCATTTCATTGTCATCACGAATCTCGAGTGTTCGTCGAGCACACCGCTTTCGCGCGCGCAGGTCAGGAATGCTCTTTGGAACGGTTTTCAGGCGGGCATTTGGAACAGTTTAGGCGCCGGTCCCAGGCAGACTCGATTCCAATGCCCGCAGAATTTTCTCCTGCACGCCGTCGAAGCCGCCGTTGGACATCACCAGAACGATATCGCCGGAGGCGGCGTTGCTTGCGACGTATTCCGCAATGTCGTCGGCTTTTTCAATGACGCGCGCGCAGTTGTCTCGCGGTGATCGGTTTACTTCTTCGACAACTTTCGCAACCGACAAACGTTGCCCCTCGGGAATTTTATCAGGCTGATAAAGACCCGCCACCACGACTCGGTCCGCTATCGCCAGAGCTTGTGCGAATTCATGTTCATAAATATTTCGCCGGCTCGTGTTGCTGCGCGGCTCGAAAATCGCCCATAGGCGCCGGCCGGAATAGGCATCCTTGACAGCTTGGATGGTTTCCCGAACCGCCGTCGGATGGTGCGCGAAGTCATCGATGACCAACACGCCGCGCCTCTCCCCCTTCAGTTCTTGCCGCCGTTTGACCCCGGCAAATGTCGCAAAGCCATCCAATAACTTCTGCCGTTCGAACCCCATCGCGCGTCCCATGGCGTAAACCGCCAGGGCATTTTTCACATTATGTCTGCCGATCACCGCCGCGTCGACGCGGCCTTCGGCCCGGCCTTTGTAACAAGGTTCGAAGAAGCTTCGACCTTCGCGCATTTCAACACCGCTAACCGTCCAATCGGATCGTTCGTCGTCACCGTAGGTAAGCAGCGGACAGCGCGCGAGAGCCGCAACCTCCATCGCCGCGGCGTAATCGCTGCAAACCAGCAGTTGGCCCTCGGCCGGAATAATTTCCATCAAACGCCGAAACGCGCTTTTCAGATGATCGATATCCCGGTAGATGTCCGCATGGTCGAACTCGACGCTGGTGAGAATCACGTTGCGCGGGCGATAGTGGAGAAATTTTGGCCCCTTGTCGAAGAAGGCGCTATCGTATTCGTCGCCTTCGATAACGACATGTTCCCCGCTACCGGGGCTCCAGCCGCTGCCGAAATTAAGCGGCACGCCGCCGACGAAAAAACCGGGCTCGAGTCCGGCGCGCGTCAGCACCCATGCCGCCAGCGCGCTGGTCGTTGTCTTGCCGTGAGTTCCGGCAACGACCAAAGAAGAACCCGAGCCGATGAGAAATTCACCCAAAGCCTGTGGAAAAGAGATATAGGAAATTCCCTGGCTTAGAACGGCTTCGGCTTCGGGATTGCCTCGCGATATCGCGTTGCCGATAACCACGAGATCGGGACGCGGCGTGACATGCGCCGCGTGATAGCCGGACAAAACGTCGACGCCGATTTCCGCCAGATAGCCGCTCATGGGCGGGTAAATATTCTGATCCGAACCTGTCACATGATAGCCGCGCGATTTGAGCAGGCCGGCGAGGGACGCCATGCCGACTCCGCAAATCGCGATCAAATGAATATGACTCCCCGGCGCTGGATGGTTCATCACGGAAACATCACCTTCATGATCAGATCGTGAACATGAGGGCGAAAATCTTTGATTTTTTCGTTCTTGCGAGTGGGGTGGACTCGGTTCGAAAGCAAAATAATATGGCAGTTTTTTTCGATATCCCACCAGATGGAGGTTCCCGTGAAGCCGAGATGGCCGACGGACCGAGGCGAAAAATTGGCGCCGCTGGCAGATTTGTCCGGGCTCGGCGTATCCCAACCGAGCGCACAGGTTGAATTCGGCACCTTTTCGTCCTTGGCGAGAAACTCTTCGAGCAGAGTTTTTGGCAAGAAATCGTCTTTCCCGTGTAGACAACGGTTGAGACAGGCCAACAGAGCATGGATGTCCCGGGCGGATGAAAAAAGACCGGCATGACCCGCCACCCCGCCCATCGCGTAGGCATTGTCGTCATGGACTTCGCCGCAGAGAATCCTTTTCCGCCACGGGCAGTTTTCCGTGGGCGCAATCATCTCTTGAACCGGCTGAAGGCGTCGGGTTCTGAGTTGGCTCAGATCGACGAAGGCGGTGGAGCGCAAACCAAGAGGCTTAAAGATTCGGTCCTGGCAGAAACGCTCGAGCGTCGCGCCGCTCAGCACCTCCACGCTTTCACCGAGAATCATAAAACCGAGGTCGCTATAGAGACCTTGTGCGCCCGGGGCGCTCAACGGTTTTTCGCGATGGATTTGTTCATAGACGAAGCTCTTGGCCGCCCGGCTCGCGACGAAATTGATCCTGCCGGCCTTTTCCATCTTCACGATCTCTTCGTGAAACGGCTTCCAGGCGGGCAATCCGGAGGAATGGTTGAGCATTTGGCGAAACGTCGCGGTGCTTTTACCGAAGACGCCGAAC
>Ga0326597_10013870_pt1 | contig 10574 bp, 13 predicted proteins | sample RVTome_12_FD_203789 | JGI IMG/M metagenome (GOLD analysis project Ga0326597, IMG submission 203789) | Soil microbial communities from uranium-contaminated site in the Upper Colorado River Basin, Wyoming, United States - RVT100D185 | ecosystem: Environmental > Terrestrial > Soil > Contaminated >... | reverse complement strand
ATACGCGATGCCCACCGCCGTGGCCGCGACCGCCGCGCTTACCGTGTCGTTGTTCACCAGCGCGAGGCTCGACAGCGTGATCGCGTCCACGTCCGTGACCCCGCTGGGAATGGCGATCGCGTAGAGCCCCTGGCTGCCGGCGCGCTCGGACAGCCACGCCGAGCAAAACAGGACGAGCGCGTAGAGCGCGCCGAACCCGAGCGCGACGCGCAGGTTGGTCGGATTGTCGAGCTCCGGCGCCTTGAATTCCGGCCTGGCGGTCAGGGCGCGCAACTGCCACGCCAGCGCGATCGCCCCCAGCGCGAGCCCGCTCGCCAGCACCGGCAGCATCACCGGGATGGCGGCGGGCGCGACCGCGGCGCTCACCACTGCCAGGCGCGCGAGCACCACCAGGTTGGCGGTCGAGACGATGACGCCGCTGATCGGAACCATCGCGGCGCGGCCCGCGCACTGCCGCGCGTAGACCAGCGTCGTCGCCGTGCTCGACACCAGCCCGCCGAAGAGGCCGACCAGCGTCAGGCTTTTCGCGGTCCCGATCAGCCGCAGCGCGAGATAGCCCGCGAGGCTCACGCCCGACACCAGCACCACCATCAGCCAGATGTGGTAGGGATTCAGCACGCCGTACGGGTCGTAGCCCCGGTTCGGCAGCAGCGGCAGGATGATGAACGAGAGCACCGCGAACTGGAGAATGCTCGCGAGATCCGCGCCCGACAGCCGGGCGGAGAAGCCGTGCAGCTCGGCCTTGAACTGCAGGAGCGCCGTCGCGACGATGCCGATCGAGACGGCAAGCTGGATCTGGTCGTGCCAGACCATGACGCCCAGCCCGTAGCACAGCAGCACCGCGATCACCGTGGTCGTGCCGGAGTCCGCCTCCGGCCCCTCCTCCGCGCGCCGGTAGGCGGCGATGATCATCAGGCCCGCCAGGATGAGTCCCGCGGCGACGATCCACGCGCTGCCGGCCAGCTGCGCGATCAGCCCGCAGACGGTGCCGAACAATGCGACGAGCGCGAACGTGCGCATCCCGGCCTTGGCGCTGGGCGTGCGCTCGCGCTGCAGGCCGAGCAGCAGCCCGATCGCGAGGCTCGTCAGGAACTTGAACGAGACGCCCAGTCCCTCGGACCAGGCGGGGATTTCAACCATGGTAAGGCCTCGCGGATCAGGTTATCCGCGGGCGGCGCGGGCGGGCTTGATTCAGATCAAGCCGGCACGCGCGCGCCGTCAGGCCGCGGGCGCGCCGCGCCGCTGCGCCATCGCGGCGCCGATCTCGGCGAAGTCGTCCCGCGAGAGCAGCATCTCCGCGAGCGGAAAGACGTTCGCCTCCTCCGTCGCGATGTGCGCGTGGTAGAGCTTGACGAAGCGGTCGACGTCGAGCGGGTCGAGCGGGATGTTCTCGCCCGCCGAGATTTCCTGCAGCGCGGCGCGCATCTCGGTCCACTCCTTCTCGATCGCCCGATGCTCGGTCGCGATGTCGGCCACGAGGCGCGTCAGGCGCGAACCGCGGCTGATGGTCGCGGCCGACATCATGCGCGGCAGCAGGTCGTCCTCCTCGTCCTCGTGGTGCAGGCGCGCGGCGGTGTCGAAGTAGCGCCTGACGGCCTCCGCCGCCTGGCGGGCCTGCGCATCGCAGCCGTTCGCCGCCATGTGCTCGACGAGGTTGCGCAGCGTGTCGCACTGCGAGCGGATGCGCTGGTGGCACGCCTTCAGCAGCTCGATCGGCTGCGAGAAATCCGGCAGGGGCCTGGGCAGGTCGCTCATCGCGAGTAGTTTACGACAAAACCCCGTGAATCGCGGGCGCGCGGCGCGCGGGAATTCCCCTGCGCCGCCGGCCACGCGACGATAGCGCGTCCGCCGGTCGCGTCCGCGGCTCAACGCCCCAGGCCATCGGCTGGCCGCCGCCAAGACTTTGACAATGGTCAAAAGGCGCGCCGGGCGGGTCACGGATAATCGGCCGTTATGCCAAGGTTTCGCCTGCCTCCCCCGCGACCGGCACCGGCCCGGATCCGCTTCCCGGCGGCGCCGTCATCGTGACGACGGCGAGCGGTCCCGTGGCCGCGGGGCGTCCCGCGCGCATCGAGCTGGTGTGCCCGGCGGGCGGCCTGCCCTCGCTGCGGGCAGCCGTGGACAACGGCGCCGACAGCGTCTACATGGGACTGCGCGACGAGACGAACGCGCGCAACTTCAGCGGGCTCAACTTCGATCTCGCCGCCGCCAGGGAAGGCGTCAACTACGCGCATCGCCATGGCAGGAAGGTGCTGCTCGCGATCAACACCTATCCGCAGCCGGCGACCTGGCAGCGCTGGACTCGAGCCGTGGATACCGCGGCCGAGCTCGGCTTCGACGCCGTGATCGTCGCCGATCCGGGACTCATGCGCTACGCGGCCCGCGCGCATCCGGACCTGCGCATCCATCTTTCGGTGCAGGGCTCGGCGACGAACTACGAAGCGATCAACTTCTACCACCGGCACTTCAACGTGCGACGGGCCGTCCTGCCGCGCGTGCTGGCCGTGGCGCAGGTCGAGCAGGTGATCCGGAATACGCCGGTCGAGATCGAAGTGTTCGGCTTCGGCAGCCTCTGCGTCATGGTCGAGGGCCGCTGCGCGCTCTCCTCCTACGTGACCGGGGAATCTCCCAATACGACCGGCGCGTGCTCGCCGGCGAAGGCCGTGCGGTGGGAGCAGAAGGCGGACGGACTCGAGACGCGCCTGAACGGCGTGCTGATCGACCGCTACGCCGCGAACGAGAGCGCGGCCTATCCGACGCTGTGCAAGGGGCGCTTCAAGGCGGCCGACGATGTCTACTACGCGATCGAGGAGCCGGCGAGCCTGAACGCCCTGGAACTGCTTCCGGAGCTTGCCCGCATCGGCGTCGTTGCCGTCAAGATCGAGGGCCGCCAGCGCAGCCCCGCCTATGTCGCCGCCGTCACCCGGGTATGGCGGGGCGCGCTCGATGCCCTCGCGCGCAGTGACAACGGCTACACGGTACAGCCGCACTGGGCCGCGGAATTGCGCCGGATGTCCGAGGGACGCAGCGTCACGCTCGGCGCCTACCACCGTCCCTGGAAATGAAGCAACGCCGCGGAAAACACTGATATGAAGCTCGCGCTCGGACCTTTGCTCTACTACTGGCCGCGCCGGTCGGTCCTGAAGTTCTACGAGGGGATCGCCCGCTCCGCCGTCGACCGGGTCTACCTCGGTGAAGTGGTCTGCTCGCGCCGTCACGAGTTGCGCCTGCCCGACTGGCTGGAACTCGCCGCGGCGCTGGAGGCGGCCGGCAAGGAGGTCGTGCTGTCGACCCAGGCGCTGACCGAATCCGAGTCCGACCTCAGAATCCTGCGCCGCATCGCGGGCAACCGCCGTTTCCCGGTCGAAGCAAACGACATGGGGGCGGTGAACCTGCTCGCGGGCGCGGCGCCGTTCATTGCCGGCCCGCACCTCAACGTCTACAACCCGCACACCCTCTCCTTTCTGGCGGAACTGGGCGCCCGGGGCTGGGTGGCGCCCGTGGAAATGCCGCGCCGCGTGCTGGCGGACATGCAGCAGTCCCGGCCTGCCGGGATGGAGACGGAAGTGCTCGCCTACGGCCGGCTGCCGCTCGCCTTCTCGGCGCGCTGTTTCACCGCGCGCCGCAACAACCTGCCCAAGGATGATTGCCGTTTCAGCTGCATCGAGTACCCCGACGGGCTGGCGCTCGACACGCTCGAGGGCGCGCCGTTCCTCGTTCTGAACGGCATCCAGACCCAGTCCGCGCACGTGCACTGCCTGCTCGGCAATCTCGACGACCTCGCAACGCTCGGCGTGAACGCGGTGCGCATCAGTCCGCAATCGCGCCACACCGAGGAGGTCGTCGCGCTCTTTCGGCAGCGGATGGCCGGTACCCTCGACACCGCCGCGGCCGTTCGCGAGCTTGCGAAACTGGCGCCGGCCGCGACGTGCGACGGCTTCTGGCGCGCCCTCCCCGGGCTGACGCCCATGGCCGCTCCATGACGCGGCATCCCGATGCTCCGCCGCCCGGCACCCCGGAGCGCCCGCAGCTGCCGCCGGTTCCCCGGCCGTTGAGCGCGCTGCTCTCGCGCTTGCCCCAGTACCCGCCGGCGCTCGCGGCGGCTGTTGCGGCCAACCTGTGGCTGGGCGGAGCCGTGAGCGGCGCCCGCCTCCCTGCCGCCCGCGACAAGATCGTCGCGATCCGCGTGCGCGACGCCGGATTGCGCCTGACGTTTGCGGTGCGGCGCGGCGGCGTCGTTGCCTGCGGCGAGGCGCGGCCCGATGTCACGATCAGCGCCACGGCCGGCGATTTCCTCGCGCTCGCGCTGCGCCGGGAAGACCCCGATACCTTGTTTTTCGGCCGGCGCCTCGTCATCGAGGGCGACACCGAACTCGGCTTGCTGCTGAAGAACGCCCTCGACGCGGCGGCGCCGGAATTCCGTTTGCCAACCCCGGCACGGCTGCTGAGCGCCCTCCGGCTGCAGTTTCCCTTTCTGCCCTGAGAATCCGGGTGCCGCCGGCCGCGGTGGCGGGCCGCGGACCGTTTGCGGTTATTGATGTACATCAAATGCCGGTGCGACTGCGTGCCCTATACTGCGCCCGTTGAAGACAAGAGCCAAAACAGGCAGTTAGATGGTGCCGGCGCCCACGCTATCCTGGCCTGATTCGCCGCGCTGGATGCTCAAAGAGCGTTCGCTCCTTCCCATCGTTCAGGGGGGAATGGGCATCGGCATCTCCGCGCATCGGCTCGCCGGGTCCGTGGCCAGTCTCGGCGCGCTGGGCACGATTTCGAGCGTGGAGCTGCGCCATCACCACGCCGACCTCCTGGAGCGCGCGCAGGATTGCCGGGACCCGGACATCCTCGACGGCCTGAACCTGACCGCGCTCGACCGCGAAGTCCGGGCGGCGCTCGCGATCTCGGAAGGGCGCGGCGCCATCGCCGTCAACGTCATGAAGGCGGTCTCGGCGCACGCGCTGTACGTCCGCCAGTCGTGCGAGAGCGGCGCGCACGCGATCGTGATGGGGGCGGGCCTGCCGCTCGACCTGCCGGACATGACGAAGGATTTCCCGGCGGTCGCGCTGATCCCGATCCTGTCGGACGCGCGCGGAATCGGCATCGTGCTCAAGAAATGGATGCGCAAGAACCGCCTGCCGGACGCGATCGTGATCGAGCACCCGCGCTACGCCGGCGGGCACCTCGGGGCTACGCGCGCGGAGGACATCGCCGATCCGCGCTTCGATTTCGAGCCGGTGCTGGCCGCGGTCTTTCAGCTCTTCCGCGAACTCGGCATCGAGCGCGACCGCATTCCGCTCATCCCCGCCGGCGGCATCAACAGCCACGACAAGGTGCGCGCGCTGCTCGCGCTGGGCGCGGCGGCGGCGCAGATCGGCACGCCGTTCGCGGTGACGGAGGAAGGCGACGCGCACCCCAACTTCAAGAAAGTGCTGGCCGAGGCGCGGCCGGAGGACATCGTGACCTTCATGAGCGTCGCCGGGCTGCCCGCGCGCGCGGTCCTGACGCCGTGGCTCAGGGGCTATCTCCGGCACGAAAAGGGGCTCCAGGCCCATGCCAAGGCCGACCCGCGCCGTTGTGTGCCCGGCACCCGGTGCCTCTCGGTGTGCGGGCTGCGCGACGGCATCGCCAGCATCGGCCAGTTCTGCATCGACACGCGGCTCGCGTTCGCGATGAAAGGCGACGTCAAGAAAGGGCTGTTCTTCCGCGGCTCGGAGAGCCTGCCGTTCGGAGCGGCTATTCGCCCGGTCGCCGATCTCATCCGCTACTTCCTGACCGGCGCCATGCCAGCGGCCTGAGGACCCTGCGGCAACCATGGTGTCCGCCGCCACGGCTACCCCCGAGCACGCGGCCGACGGCATGGGCCGCGATGGGCGCGTGACCGTCGGGCTGCTGGTGCTGTGCCAGGTCGCGCACTTTCTCACCTTCGCCGCGATTCCGCTGCTGCTGCCGCTGATCCGGGAAGACCTGGGCCTGAGCTTCACGCAGGCGGGCGCGCTGTCGGCCGCCGCCATGATGAGCTACGCGCTGGCGCAGATACCCGCCGGTTACCTCTCCGACCGCTACGGCCCGAAGCGCCTGTTTTTCATCGGCCTCACGGCCTGGTCGGCGCTGTGCGTCGCCTTCGGATTCACGCGCGCGTTCTGGCCCGCGCTCGCCATCCTGTTCGTCGCCGGCGCCTTTCGCGCGCTCCATTTCGCGCCGGGCCTCGCGCTGCTGGCGGCGTGGTTCCCCGCGCAGCGCCGCGCCACCGCCATGAGCCTTTTCCTGCTGGGCGGCGCCACGGGCAGCGTGCTGCTGTCGCTCGTCGGCCCGATCCTCGTGGAGCGCGAAGGGTGGCGGCCGGCGTTCGTCGGGTTCGCGCTGATCGGCCTCGCCGCCGCGGCCGCGTTTGGCGCGCTCGCGAGGGACCGCTCGCGCCCGGAGAAGGCCGCCCGGCCCGCGGTATCGGAAATGATGGGGATCGCCCGCTTCCCGATCCTCTGGGCCTGCAGCGGGCTGCAATTCGTTCGCTTCGCCACGGTGATGGGCTTCAACTTCTGGCTGCCGTCGTTCCTGATCGCCGACCGCGGCTTTTCCCTGCCGGCCGCAGGCCTCGTCATGGCGATGAGCGCGGTGCTCTCCGCGCCCTCGAACACGCTCGGCGCCTACGTCTCCGACCGCTTGCGGAATCCGCCGCTCGTGATCGGCGGCTCGCTCGCCATCCTCTCGTGCGCGGCGGCGCTGCTGCCCGTGGTCGAGTCCGCTCCCGCGCTGATCGCGGTCATCGCCGTCTACTCGGTGTTCCTCGGGTTCTACTTCGGGCCGCTCTTCCTGGTGCCGGTGGAGGTCCTGGGAACGCGCGTGGCCGGTACGGCGATCGGCTTCGGCAACCTCTTCGCCAACCTCGGCGGCTTCAGCGCCGTCTACGCGCTGGGCGCGATTCGCGACGGAGCGGGCTCGTTCCGCTGGGGATTCGCCGCGATCAGCGCGGCCTGCGGCGCCGGCGTCGTGCTGGCGTGGCTGCTGTCCCGCATGCGCTCGCGCGCCCCGGCCCGCCAAGGGCTGGTAACGAAATGAGGGGATACTCCCCTCATGCTCCCCTGCATCAGGGCCCGTAACGGTCATTCTGTTACGGGCTATAAGGCACACGTTACAGGCTTCAAGCATCAGGTCGGGCGGCCCGGCCGGGCCCTGTCGCTTGCGGCCTGATGACCTGTCATCGCCCGCCGTCGAGCAGCCGGCGGGCCCGCGCCTGCAGCGCGGACCACGTGCGCGCGCACTCACCCTCGCGCGGCGTGGTATGGGCAATCGCGCGCGCCAGCGCCTCGAGCGCCCCGATCCGCGCGAGCGCCGCGTCGAAAGCCTCGGCGTAAACGAACTCGCGCCGGCGGTCCTCGCAAACCCCGATGCACGGCTGCGCCCCTTCCATGCGCCCGCAGCCGATGCACTGCCATGCGGTGATGCGTTCGGTCATCTGAAAACCCGTGAATGGTGGATGGTGGATGGTGGCTCGTGGGTACTGGATGAGGGATCGTGCGTCGCGGAACCGCACCATCCACTATCCACTATCCACGTCTTTTCATCCGGGCCTGCCGTCGAGACGGGCCTGCGTGAGAATCGGCCAATAACGCACGGCATAGAGCCCGAACGCCGCGGCCCACAGCAAGCCGGACAACTGCACGCTCGCCAGGTAGGCCGACGGCGCCATGCCCCCGAAAACGCGGACGGCCGCCGCGATTTGTACCAACAGGAATGCCGCGAGCTCGTAGCCGTCGGCGCGCAGCGTCCGCCCGGTATGGCCGCGCGCGGTGCGGGTCATCATGCCCAGCGTCAGGCCGCCAATTGCGCCGACGGTCAGCGCGTGGATGGCGAGAGACTCCGCCACCCACTCCACCCCGCCCAGGCCGCGCAGGACAAGATGCGCGACGATCCAGGCGTAGGCCGCGTGCAGTATCCACACCAGCGGCACGGCAAGCGTGCGCCACGGCCGCCAGAGGACCAGGCGCGCGCCGTGGGCGACCGCGGCCAGAAATGCGATCGCCGCCACGACCGCGGGCGGCAACTGCAGGAAGTCGGCGACCAATAGGGCCAGCACGGAGCCCAGCGCCAGTTTTTCCACGAGCGGATTGCGCTCCGCGCCCGCACCGGGCACGCCGTTGTTGGTGAACATCGGGATGACGCGCCCGCCCATGACCGCCATAATGAACAGCACGACGTCCAGCGCGAGCCGCAGGCCGAGCTGCGGCGGGACCTCGACGGCGCCGAGCAACGCCAGGTGCAACGCGAGCACCAGGGCGCCCATCAGCAGCAGCAGCCCGATGAAGAAATAATTGCGGGTGTTCCGCGCCTGCACGAGCGGAATGGCGATGGCAAGCGCGAGCGCCACGGGAAACGCCGCGTTGACCGCGGCCGCAATGGCGCCGAACGGCGTCAGGACCAGCACCCGTCCCGCCACCCACAGCGCCGCCAGCGCCATCAGCGGCGCGCCATCCGGCGTCGGCCGCCCGGTCCAGTTGCGGACCGCCGTCAGCAGGAAGCCGGCGATGACCGCCAGCGTGTAGCCGAACAGCATTTCGTGCCCGTGCCACAGCGGCCCCTGCAGGTAGGCGGACGGCAACCAGCCCGAGTATTGCGCCGACCACAGCAGGATGCTGAATGCGCTAAACACGCTGGCGAGCAGATAAAACGGGCGAAATCCCATGTTCCACAGCGCAAACCCTGCAGCAGCAGGTGGAGCCCCGGATTGCAGGGGTCGAGCAGGCGGCAATTCGTCCATAATCCCAAGAAAACGCTCTGCGTCTTGGTCTTCAGTTTTCGATCAATCCTCGGCAGTCGCATGAAGCCGTAAACCAAGCGCCTTCACGACTTTCAGTATGGTCGAAAATTCCGGATTGCCTTCGGGCGATAACGCCTTGTAAAGGCTCTCGCGACCAAGACCCGTTTCCCGCGCGATCTCGCTCATTCCCTTGGCACGGGCAATGTCCCCCAGTGCAGCCGCCACAAGCGCGGGATCGTCGTCTTCCAAGGCCGCTTCAAGATATGCAGCCATGTCTTCATCGGTTTTCAGATGTTCCGCTGCGTCCCAAGGTCTCGTCTTAGTCTTTGCCATATACACTCCTTTGCCATATGCATTCCTACAAGTGTCGCGCCAGCTCTAATGCCGTCTTGATGTCCCGGCCCTGGGTGCGCTTGTCGCCTCCGGCGAGCAGAATCACCAACGCCTGCCCCCGCTGCACGAAGTAAACGCGGTATCCGGGCCCATGGTCAATCCGCAGTTCCGAAACACCCTCGCCCACCGGCTTCACATCACCGGGGTTGCCCAATGACAGACGGCGAACCCGGACGATAATTCGCATCCGCGCCTGTCGGTCTCGCAACCCTTCAAACCATCGGGCGTACGTTTCGGTTTGACGGATTTCAAGCACGAGCGATTGTATCATATAGGATACAGCCACGCAATCACCCGAATAGCCCTCCCGGGGACGACGAGTTAAACCACATCTACCAGCGCGGGCGTTTTAGCTCTTCATCGAAAAGTTCAAGGCTTCCGCGCTCTCACGCGGCGGCACGGCGCGCTTTGGCAGGGTTTGACTCGCATTCTCATCTTCTCTTCGGATCATTGGCCTCGTGCAGGACAGCATTTCTTTACCTGTACTTCAGATCGTCCAGAACGGACTGGTGTTCAGCCGTGGGGATGTTTTTCCGCTTCGCTTCGTCGTGCTTGAGCGTTTCGACGGTTTTGGTGGTTCCGGTCTTTCCTGCCTTGGGATTTCTGCTCATGCTCGCTCCGCGCAAGCCAGTTCCAGGTCCGCGGCTACTGCGGCGAGGCGCTTGTCCCGCGTCCACAACTGCGCGGTTCCGGCCAGAGCCACCGAGGCCAGCAGGTGGACGTCGACGTAGCCGATGCCCCGGCCCATGAGGGCGCGCCGCTCGATGAAATCCAGCGCCTCGGGGTCGGTGGCCATCGGCGCCGCGGGCAACTCCCCCAGGAGCTGGAGCACTTCGCCCCGGTTTTTCAGATTGCCGCAGGCCAACTCGCCCAGGACGAACGGATGCGTCAGCACCCTGCCCTGCTCCAGGGCGGCGGCGAGCGCCGGCGCGCCGTCCCGCAGATGATCGACCCAGACCGAGGTGTCGACCAGGATCATGCAGACCGGGAGCGACGCCGGGGGACGGGTTGCAACCGGGGTTCACTGCCCCCGAGCCGGGCAAGGCGCCGCGCGCTTTCGCGCTCGATCAAGGCCTTGAGCCCCTCGTGGATCAGGGTGGTGCGCTCCTTCATCCCCGTGATGCGCTGGGCCTCGGTCAGGAGCGCGTCGTCCAGATTAATGGTGGTGCGCATGGTGCTTTCCTCCGTTGGATATGCATCCATGATACATCATTTGATGCCGTAAATGATGCATCGCCTACCTCCAAAGCGGGTTACGACACAGACCACCCTGTCCGTTTCACCTGCTGACTTAAGCAATGAATCCCTTCGCCACGCTCGGATGGATTTTTTGTACAGCAGGCAGGTGCAAGGTTTTGAACTGACCACAGGCCCCGCGCAGGGGCCCCAACTTCAATGGCCGGTCCGCGACCCGCGAGTCACTGGTTTG
>Ga0326597_10013869_pt1 | contig 10575 bp, 10 predicted proteins | sample RVTome_12_FD_203789 | JGI IMG/M metagenome (GOLD analysis project Ga0326597, IMG submission 203789) | Soil microbial communities from uranium-contaminated site in the Upper Colorado River Basin, Wyoming, United States - RVT100D185 | ecosystem: Environmental > Terrestrial > Soil > Contaminated >... | reverse complement strand
CCCGTCCGCCGCTGAATCTGGCGGATTACCTCGTAGTGATTCGCCCACGATCGCGCATCGTCGATGTGCCCGAACATCACCGTTGCCGTGGCCCGCAAACCCATCTCATGGGCCGTAATCATGACTTCGGACCACTGAGAGGTTCGAATCTTGTCCGGACACAAGTGTTCCCTGACCGAATCGTCGAGGATTTCGGCTGCGGTTCCTGGCAACGTTCCGAGACCGGCGTCCTTTAGTTGGGCGAGGAACACTTTCACGGGGATACCGAGCGTCTCGGCACCCTGCCAAACCTCTAGCGGTGTGAACCCATGGATATGCATATCTGGCAATTCGGCCTTGATCGCCCGAACGACGCCCGCGTAGAAGTCACCCGTGAACTCCGGGTGGATCCCGCCTTGTAGGGTGACCTCCGTCGCCCCCCGTTCCCAGGCTTCTCTGGTCCAGCTGACGATCTCATCGACTCCCATCAAGTACGGATCGCCGCGCAAGTTAAGGCTCTTCGGCCCCTTCGAGAACGCGCAGAACCCGCACTTGAAATAGCACATATTCGTGTAATTGATATTGCGGTTCACGACATACGTGACTTGCGTTCCATTCGTTCTGTCTCGCAAACGGTCGGCAACGAACGCCACCGCATCAACCTGATCGCCTCTGGCCTGGAAAAGCTGCTCAAGCTCATCGACCGTCGGTGCTACTCCGTCGAGAGACCGTTGCAGGATCGGACGGAGAGGACCAGCCCCATCGAGCGCGGCGGGCGCCTGGCCGGCGACCCAGACGTCGTCTGGCCACTGAGCCGAAACGCGTCCGGCCGGGGCCGGTGGCTTCTCATCCTTGCCCGGGGCCCAGCTGTACCTGGGACGAGCCCACCCGGCCGCGTCGATCAAGTTCAGCCAGGCCGAAAAAACATCATCGTCGAGAGCAGCTCTCCCTTCGTCGACCGTCACGCCTGCCGGGAATGCCGTCCGTTCCCGCAGGTCGGCAACCACCGAGCGGAGCTCACCGATTTGGCTATTCGACCAATCGCGAAGAAGAAGATCCCGTGCTCCTGCCTGCCAGGCGGTCCTGGCATCTTCAACGGTGTCGACAAACACCGATATGACTGCTTCCAACCCGGGGAGGCCGACCAGATCAACATATTCGGCAACCTCGGATCGTCCAACCCGTAGGAAACATGCCTGGCTTCGGGCCAGCGCGTCGAGTATGACGGCCCGCTCCCCCTCGGCTCGGACTGAAATCCGCCACCCTGGCACGGCCAGCTTGGCGAGCCGCAGGGCATCTTCCGGAGCCACTACCCAGGCGGCAGGCTTTCCATCAGGTCCGGCCGTTTCGATCGGTAACAACCCTCCACGCAGGCAGGCCGTTCGGTCAACCGCGTTGAGGCCGTCGACTTCAAGGGTGGTCGTGCCCTCGCGAGCCCTGGTCGCGGCGGTCAGTTCATGGATGCTGGAGGTCGGGCGGACCCGTAAGAACGATGTGAACATTCGAGAAATCTAACCTCTCTCCACCAACTGTGGAGCATGTCCGTACCCATAGTCGGTGGTGGCCGCCCGGACTTTCGCCAGGACCGCGGTGTCAAGCCAGGCTTCAGATATGTATTCGGGGTAGACCGGTAGCCGGGGCCGTAGCTCAAAGCCGGCCGCAGTGGTCCGTTCGGTGAGGTCAGCCAGATGAGGCCACGGTGCTTCGGGGTTGACCCAGTCGATGGTTAGGGGCGACACGCCACCCCAATCGTTGATTCCCGCCTCAAGGTACGTCTCATACCGTTCGGTTAGGTTCGGCGGAACCTGCACGTTCATGGTTGGGCCCATGATCCAGCGAGCAAGTGCTATGACCCTCGCAAACCAACTCGGGATTGGCTCGGCACCAAACCGCATGCGAGTATCAGCCTTCGCCCGGAAGTTCTGGATGATTACCTCCTGGACATGCCCCCAGCGGCTCTGCAAGTCGGCAAGGGCAAACAGCGAATCGACGATCTCGGAGTTGGTCTCCCCGATTCCAACCAGAATCCCGGACGTGAATGGAACCTTCTGGCGTCCAGCCGCCTCGATCGTTGCGACTCTAACGGCGGGGACTTTGTCAGGGCAGTTGAAGTGCGGCATCCCGGGTTCGGTAAGCCGGGGCGAGATGTTCTCGAGCATCAGTCCGATAGAAGGATTCGAACGCCGTAGCCGGGCAACGGCATCCTCAGCCATGACCCCGGGATTGGCATGGGGAAAGAGGCCGGTCTCCGCATGAACTCTTTCAGTCATCGCCACGACATAGTCCATCGTCGTCGTGCAATCGACCGACGCCAGGAACGCTCTGGCAGCCGGGTATGTATCTTCTGGCGCATCACCCAACGTGAACAGGGCTTCGGTGCATCCATGGCGGTCACCGGCCCGGGCGATGGCGAGCACATCTTCTGGTGTGAGATATTCCCCCCCATTTCCGGGGGGTTTGACGAAGGTGCAGTACGTGCACTGGTCCCGACACATCGTGGTCAAGGGAATAAAGACCTTGGGCGAGTATGTGACGATCCGCCCCTTCCCCTCGTCACGTAATCGTTGCGCTTCGACGAACAGGGGACCGGCACCAACCGTGCCGTCGAGATAGGCAATGGCAAGTTCAGGGTCAGGACCGGGATGCACGGGCCCACGCTAGTCGGCCTGAGAAGATGAACTAAACACCATCACGGCCTGCATATAATCCAGGGCGTGACCGATACATCGACCGATCAACTCGCCAAAGACGCCCGGGACGCCACCGATTCAGCTCAACTGAGCAAAGCGCTGAAAGTCGGGTTCCTCATCGGCACTCCGACCACCTTCGTGGTCTTCTTCGCGATGATGTTCTTTGGCGCTCATCTGAGTTTCGGCCACGCCCTCATTACTGCTATCTGGGTAGCGATTGTCGGTGGTGGGTTTTACGGCGGAGTTGCCGGCTTGCTGACCGTGCTCAACAAGCACCCTCACTAGGGGACTCACTCACCGATGTCGAATAGGCCGGCAATGGCCTCGACAATCACGAACCCTCCCTCGATGTCGACCGTAGGCACCAACGCGTCGACAAACGGAACCTCAACCCGACCATCGGCAACCTGAATAGCCAACCGGTCTTGCGCCCCTCCGGTAACAACTTCAATGATCACCCCTCTCGGAACTCCCGAAGGATCACGAACTTCCAATCCCGTCAGTTGAGATGGCCAGTACTCCCCCTCATCCAATTCACGCAGATGAGACTCGGTCATGGTCAGCTGGACGCCTCGCATGAGCTCGGCGGTATCGCGGTCGGAAACTTCGGCAAACTTGACAATTAAGACCCCGGCGCCGGTTCGAACACGTTCGATGGTGAAGGGTCCGCCGGTTCCATCGAGCTGAAATCCGGGGCCGAACTGTTCAGGATGATCGGAATAGAAGACAACGGCCACGTCCCCCTTAAGCCCGTGAGCTCTGGCGACGTGGCCGATGATGATTTGATCGTTCAAGGTCTTGAAGACCGTGTCCGGCGGCTAGTCGAGGAACTCGACGCCTGCAGTCAGGCCTTCTTCGTCGGCGGCCGCTTGGGCGATCGTCCGGATCGCTTTGGCAACCCGACCTCTTCGCCCGATCACGCGGCCCATGTCCGATTTGGCAGCCCGCACCTCGGCGGTTACCTCATCGGGTCCTTCTTCAATGACTGTCACTTCTACAGCGTCGGGGTCATCAACGATGGCCTTGACGATATATGAGACGACGCTCTCGACGATGTCACCTTTTGGCATGATTTACTCTTCCTCGCTGGAATCGCCGTCGACCTCAGCTGCTGGCGCAACTGGTTCGACGGGTACTTCCTTCTTCGGGGTCGGCTTTGATGCCACAGTGTGGATCTCGCCACGGGAAATCTTGAACTGAGTCCATGCCCCGGAGATCTCCAACAACTTGCGGGCGGCCTCTGTCGGCTGGGCGCCGTCATTGAGCCAGGTAACCGCCTTGTCATTGTCGATTTCGATTAACGAAGGCTCCTGACGGGGATCGTATCGTCCAATGGCATCGATATAGCTTCCATCGCGCGGTTGGCGGCCATCAGCTACGACGACTCGATATACGGGCTGCTTCTTCTTGCCCAACCGCATCAGGCGGATCTTGACCGCCATCTGCTCACCTCTTCCTGCTCTTGTTCTTTCGTTGCGGCCGCATGCCTGGCATTCCGGGTAGCCCGGGGATGCTTTTGCCGGCGGCCAACATCTTCATCATCTTTTGTGTCTCGCCGAACTGCTTCAGCAAGGCGTTGACCTGCTGAGGACTCGTTCCAGAGCCCCGCGCAATCCTTCGTTTACGACTTCCGTCGATCAACCGAGGGCTGTGCCGTTCTTCAGGTGTCATCGATCTGATGATCGCTTCGACCTGGCCCAAGTCCTTGTCGGATATTTCGACATCTCGTAGGGCCTCGTTGGCGCCTGGAAGCATAGCAAGCAATCCTTGAAGTGGCCCCATCCGCCGGATCTGTTGGAACTGGGCGAGGAAGTCCTCAAGATCGAACTCGGCCTTACGGAGTTTTGCGGCCATCTGCTCGGCCTCTTCAAGGTCCCACGTTTCCTCGGCCTTCTCGATGAGCGTCAGTACATCGCCCATGCCGAGAATGCGTGATGCCATGCGCTCCGGATAGAACACCTCGAAGTCATTGAGTGACTCGCCTACCGCCGCAAACTTGATGGGTCGACCGGTGACTTCTCGCACCGATATGGCAGCTCCACCCCGGGAATCGCCGTCAAGCTTCGAAAGGATGAAGCCGGTGAGGTCGGTGTATTCAAGAAACCCCTTCGCAACATTGACGGCATCCTGGCCGGTCATGGCATCCACCACGAGGAGTACCTCGTCCGGATCGGCGATCTTGCGGATATCTGCCAGTTCGTCCATGAGCGCTTGGTCGACAGCCAACCGTCCGGCGGTGTCGACGATGACCACGTCATGCCCGGCCCTGACCGCTTCCTTCATCGCAGCTTTCACGACCTTACCCGGCTTGGATTTTCGCTCCGAATACACCCGGATGCCGATGCTCGCCCCGAGGGTTTCCAGTTGGTCGATGGCGGCCGGGCGGGCCAGGTCAGCAGCCACAAGCAATGGGTTCTTGCCCTGTGCTCGCAGATACTTCGCCAACTTGCCACTCGTGGTGGTCTTGCCGGAACCTTGTAAGCCGACCATAAGGATCGTGAATGGTTCCTTGCCCGTGAACTTCAGGCCGACTTCTTTGGAACCGAGGGTCGTTATCAGCTCCTCGTGAACGATCTTGATGACCTGCTGACCGGGAGTCAGACTGGCATGCACCGCGGCTCCGAGGGCACGCTCCTTGATCCGGACGAGCAGATTCTTGGCAACCGAAACGTTGACATCGGCTTCGAGAAGCGCCAGTCGGACCTCACGGAGCGCCTTGTCGACATCGGCTTCTGACAGCCGGCCTTTGCCCCGCAGGCCCGAAAAAATACCGGTGAAACGATCAGACAATGAGTCGAACATGTGAAGCCGACAGTGTATCGGCGGCCGATCACTGCGTGAAAACCGGGCCAAGAACCGGGCCACCGAGCGCGCCAGCTACGATCAGCGGGTGATCGAGGAAACCGACGACCTACTGTTGCGAGCCGATATTCGGCGGCTGGGCGCCCAACTCGGGGAAACCCTGATCCGCCAACACGGACCAGAGTTGCTGTCTCTAGTCGAGCAAGTCCGTAGGCTCACCCGCCAGCAGCGAGACCATCCCACCCCCGAGACCGGTCGCCGCCTCGAGGGTCTCCTCGAAAGCCAGGACCTCGACACGACCATCCGGCTGGTCCGGGCGTTCACGACCTACTTCCACCTCGCCAATGTCGCCGAGCAAACCCATCGGGTTGATGACGTAGCGGCCCCGGTCGGGGAAGATCGCGAGTGGCTGGAAGCTTCTGTGGACCGGGTTCTGGCCGCAAACATGCCACAAGACTTGCTCGATCAGATTCTGTCTCGTATCGATCTCGGACCGGTGTTTACCGCTCATCCGACGGAAGCGGCCCGGCGCTCGATCTTGACGAAACTCAACGATATCGCTGGACTGCTCGAAGCCCGACTCGATCCACGGGCCACCGAGGCCGATCAGCGGCGGATCGATCGACGGACGGCAGAACTCATCGAGCTCATCTGGCAGACAGACGAACTACGGCTCGATCGGCCCGAACCCATCGACGAAGCTCGCTCGATCATCTTCTATTTCGACCAGCTTTTCACAGACGTGGTACCCGGGCTATTGGAGGAATACGACCTGCAAATGCGCCGACTCGGGACCGTGGTCGATCCGTATTCGACCCCGATCCGTTTTGGAACCTGGGTCGGGGGCGATCGAGATGGCAATCCGTTTGTAACTCCGGCGGTGACGATGGCCATCCTTGAGATTCAGCACGAACACGGATTGCGAAACATCATCAAGGCCATCGAGTCACTGTCCGCGGAGCTGTCGTCATCGCTGGCGGTCCAGGGTATCTCGTCAGGGCTGGAGGAGTCCCTTGCCGCAGACCGGATCGCCCTCCCCCAGGTGTTCGACCGGTTCGGATCGATGAACGCGGCCGAGCCGTATCGACTGAAATGCTCCTACATACACGAGCGGCTCCGCAACACCCGCGACAGGTTCGCCGAGGGAACCCACCACCGGCCGGGGACCGCCTATGGCGGCGTGACCCAACTTCTCGACGAGCTGACCATCATGCGTAATTCCCTGCTCGCCCACCGGGGAGCGCTTATCGCCAACGGACCACTGCTCCGACTGATCCGCACAGTGGCGGCATTCGGATTTCGCTTGGCGACCATGGATGTTCGTGAACATTCAGAGCGTCACCACGACTTGCTGGCTGTGCTTTACGAGCGCCTCGACATCGACTATCGAGGCATCAGTCCCGTCGAGCGCACCCGGTTCCTCGCCGACGAACTGACCGCCCGCCGTCCGCTGTCATCGCCCACGACCCTGTTGACCACGTCGACCGACTCGACCATGGAGACGTTTCATACGATCCGCCATGCCCAGGATCGATTCGGAATCGACGTTATCGAGTCCTACATCATCTCGATGACGCGCGACGCCGGCGACGTATTTGCGGCCGCCGTACTTGCCAGGGAGGCCGGCCTCATCGACGTACACACGAACGTGGCCCGAATCGGCTTTGTGCCTTTGCTCGAAACGGTCGACGAACTGCGGGTCGCCGGTGCGATTCTCGACGACATGCTGTCAGAGCCGTCGTACCGGTCGATCGTTGCTTCTCATCATGACGTTCAGGAAGTCATGCTGGGCTATTCGGACTCGAACAAACACGGCGGGATCACCACTTCGCAATGGGAGATCTACAAGGCTCAACGTGATTTGAGGAACACGGCGGTGAAACACGGTGTTCGCTTGCGCCTGTTCCACGGTCGAGGCGGCACCGTCGGTCGAGGCGGTGGCCCGACCCACGCCGCCATCATGGCCCAGCCGTTCGGAACAATCGACGGCCCCATCAAACTCACCGAGCAGGGCGAAGTGATCTCCGACAAGTACGGCCTGCCGGAACTGGCCCGTCGGAATCTCGAGCTGACGCTTGCCGCGGTACTCGAAGCATCCACCCTCCACAAGACCCCGCGCCAGAGCGAAGCGGTGTTGGGCCACTGGGACGAGATCATGGAGACCGTGTCGGATGCTGCGTTCTCCACGTACCGGGGCCTGGTCGACTCGGACCACCTCGTCGACTACTTCTTGCGGTCCACTCCGGTTGATGAACTGGGCGATCTCAACATTGGCTCCCGCCCCTCTCGTCGGCGCGACTCGAATGGCCTCGATGGTCTACGAGCCATTCCCTGGGTGTTCGGCTGGACTCAAACCCGCCAGATCATCCCCGGATGGTTCGGTGTTGGGAGCGGCCTGGCCGCCGCCCGCCAGGCCGGCTACGGGGAAGCGCTGACCGAGATGTACAAAACCTGGTCATACTTTTCAACTTTCCTCTCAAATGTAGAGATGACCCTCGCCAAGACCGACCTTGCCATAGCCGACCGATATGTCGACTTGTTGGTCGAAGACGAGGCGAAGGACATCCTTGAGGTCATCCGGGCCGAGTACGAGCTGACCCTGGCGGAGGTGGCAACCGTGACCCGCCACGAACTGCTGGCGGAAGCACCGACGCTCGCCAGGACGTTGTCCGTGCGAGATCGATATCTCGATCCGATCAACTATCTCCAGGTGACGTTGCTGGCCCGTTCCCGTTCCGATGAGGGTGGTGATCCTCAACTACGCAGGGCTCTGCTGCTCACCGTCAATGGGATCGCCGCCGGTCTACGCAACACGGGATAATCACGACAGGCCGCGGGCAATCGCCAGGTACAACATCATCCCTGATCCAGGCGCCAGCCCATCAGAAGCCGGCCTATCGGAGGAGATCCCACGCTTTGGGCCGAGCTATAACCAAATGTTGTGGATGATGGGGTTCGGATAGAAGGGCGGCGTACCCTTCCAAACCTAAGTAACGGGTTCTGCCGATGAATGGTCGGCGGGGAAGGAGTACGCCTGATGTTGAAGATAGTCATAGATGAGGCCGAGCGTGACGACCTGACGAGTTCGCTGGATGAGCTTGTGGCCGAGGGAGCGCGCCGGATGTTGATGGCTGGCCTCGAAACCGAGGTCGCCGACTACGTCGAGCGCCATCAAGGATTGGTTGATGGGGCCGGTCACCGGCTGGTGGTGCGCAACGGGAAAGCCGCGGAGCGGAGCCTAATTACCGGCGCCGGATCGTTGGCGGTTCGCGTTCGGCGGGTCAATGACCGTAGGGATGGGCATCGGTTCTCGTCGCACATTTTTGCCGAGGTATGCGCGTCGGTCTCCCAAGGTCGCTGATGTGTTGCCGGTGTTGTATCTGCGCGGGCTCTCGACGGGTGATTTCGGCCCGGCCATGGAGGAGTTCTTCGGTTCCGATGCCGGTCTGTCCGCCACCTCGATCGGTCGTCTTGTTGAGACGTGGAGCGATGAGTACACGGCGTTCGAATCTCGGGACCTATCCGGTAACGACTACGTGTATGTGTGGGCCGATGGCGTCCATTTCCGCATCCGCCTCGAAGAGGACCGGCTGTGCTGCTTGGTTGTGGTCGGGGTGAGAGCCGATGGAACCAAAGAACTCGTTGCCTGTTCGGATGGTTATCGGGAATCAACCGAGTCATGGGCTGGGGTGCTCAGAGACTTGAAGAACCGGGGCATGACCGCACCGATGGTCGCCGTTGGTGACGGAGCGTTGGGGTTCTGGGCAGCGCTCGGCGAGGTGTTCCCCGCAACCGTTGAGCAGAGATGTTGGGTGCACAAGACAGCCAACATCCTCGACGCCCTACCCAAGCGGCTCCACCGCCAAGCAAAAGCCGCGATCCATGAGATCTACCAAGCCGAAACAAGAACCGACGCTGACGCTGCTATCGACGATTTCGTCAGGGTCTACGCCGATAAGTATCCCAAGGCGGTAGCGAAGCTGGTCAAGGACCGAGATGTGTTGTTGACGTTCTACAACTTCCCCGCCGCCCACTGGGTTCACCTCAGAACCACGAACCCGATCGAGTCGACGTTCGCGACCGTGAAGGCCCGAACCAAGGTGACCAAGGGTGCAGGGACGAGGAGACGTGGCTTGGTGATGGCCTACAAGCTCCTCGACGCCGCCCAAGACCGATGGCGCAAAGTCAACAGCCCCGAGCTCGTTGTCCAGGTGCGAGCCGGCATCGAATTCAAAGACGGAATCCAAGTCGAGAGGAGGACCGACAAATCAAGGGACGCCGCCTAACTGACCGGGCCCCATCCACAGGATTTGGCGATATCTCGGTCACTAGCTCAAACAGCAGTCAGCCGTGCAACGTCCTCTCGGCTCGCAGGTCGTACGGAATCTACGTGTGCGCAGAGCAAGCCCTCTTGTGGGGGCGTTACTATCGGCGATCATGAGCCTCACCGTTGTCAATCACCCGATCACCAATCACTACATCTCCATCTTGCGATCCAAACAATCAAACGCTGAAACGTTCCGATCTGCCTCCAGGCGAGTCAGCTTGTCGCTGGTGTATGAAGCCGCCAGAACACTGCTTGAGGACGAAATCGAAATCGAGACACCTCTGGAAGCAGCCACCGGGACCCGGATTGCGCAGGGTATCGTGGCCGTACCCGTGTTGCGGTCGGGGCTCGGCATGATCGATGCCGTATTGGCACTGCTTCCCAACGTGTCAGTTGGGTACGTCGGCGTGGCCCGCGATGAGATCACGATCAAACCCGAGGAGTACTACATCAAACTGCCCGATATGGCCGGACAGAAGGTGCTGGTCCTTGAGCCGATGCTGGCTACCGGCGGCTCATTGTCCTATGCGATACAGATGATCAAAGACCGGGGCGGGGTTGATATCACTGCCATATGCGTCATTGCTGCCCCGGTTGGCGTTGACCGCGTCCAAAGAGAGCATCCCGATGTGGACCTCGTGGTTGCCTCCATCGACCGCGACCTCAACGATCAGTACTACATCCGTCCCGGGCTCGGCGATATGGGAGATCGACTCTTCGGTACGGTGTAGACCCGGCCATGCAACCCGACTTTGAGACAGCCGTCCGTGAGGTTCT